>WNGO01002509.1_pt1 | contig 18067 bp, 7 predicted proteins | sample 5400511 | NCBI WGS metagenome assembly WNGO01 (sample SAMN13153380, study PRJNA577476) | soil metagenome | isolation source: 20 cm soil or saprolite under Garry oak tree replicate 2 | place: USA:California | collected 2016-06-15 | reverse complement strand
CATCGTGGGCAGGATTGTCTCGTCCTTACGTCCAATACAGTATCTTACGGACGTGCCACGCCGTACGCGCCGGTGGTCGATTTTTTGAAGGATTACTTTCAAATTGATCCACGCGACGATGTCCGAACAATTCGAGAGACGGTAACGGCTAAGTTGGTTAAGTCGGACCAGTTGCTGGAAGATGCAATTTCTCCCGTCCTTGACCTCCTACACGCACTTCCGGAAGACCATCAGTTTCGATCCCTGGATCCAATTCAGCGACGGCACCAGACGCTCCACATCTTTGAGCGACTCATGCTCCACGAGAGCCGAACGCGACCAGTCATTTTGGTGTGTGAGGATCTTCATTGGTACGACTCACTATCCCTCGAGCTACTTGACAGCCTAATAGATTCTGTAGCGAACGAACGCATATTGCTCTTGGCCACTTACCGTTCTGATTATCAGGATGAATGGGGTGCACGGGGCCAATATCGCCAGGTGCGGCTAAAACCATTGCTCCATGAAGGAATCGAACAGCTCTTGCGCGACCTATTGGGGACTGAGCCTGCACTTTTCTCCGTGAAGCGGCTCTTAATGGACCGCGCCGAAGGGAACCCATTTTTTCTCGAAGAGATCGTGCGAACGCTTGTCGAAACAGGAGTGCTCAGTGGCCAGCGCGGCGCGTTCCGGGTGGCGGAGCCCGTGTCGAGTATTGAAGTCCCTCCGCAGGTCCAAACGGTTATTGCTTCCCGCATCGATCGACTGCCCCCAGAGCAGAAGCGTCTGCTGCAAGAGGCTGCGGTTATCGGTAAAGATGTGCCGTTTGCGTTACTCGGAATGGTTAGCGGCCTCGCTGAGCAGGAGCTTCGGAGCTGCCTCGCCGAGCTCCAAGTCGCCGAATTTCTGTACGAGACGAAGCTCTTTCCGGATCTCGAGTACACCTTCAAACATGCTCTTACGCACGAGGTCGCCTATGAAGGCCTTACGAAGAAACGTCGAGGCGAGATCCATGCACTCGTCGTCGGGTCAGTTGAAAGGCTACATGCGGATCGCCTTTCAGAACACGCAGAGCGCCTCGCCCACCACGCGTTTTTAGGTGAGGTTTGGCCAAAGGCATTTGTCTATCTTAGAAAAGCAGGAACCAGAGCCGTGGAGCGACGCGCAAGCCGGGAGGCGGTGGTCCTGTTCCGGCAAGCAATAGAGGCATTGAAGCATCTTCCCGACGATCGTCATTGGCTAGAACGAGCGATCGATATCCGATTCGACATCCGAAATGCACTGCAACCCTTAGGGGATGTCAGTCAGATTCTTGAGTATCTCGGGGAGGCGGAAGCCTTGGCGCGGCGACTTGGTGATGAGGTGCGTCTCGGATGGGTTTCTGCCTATCTCACAGAACATTTCCGGATGCTGGGAAAACCCGAATCGGCTGCAAAGATGGGAGATCGGGCTTTGACGATTGGCGAATCCGTTGGGGATTTGCGGATGCAAGTTGTCACGAATCTTCCCATGGGCTTGCTCTACCATGCGTTGGGCCAGTACCGGCGCGCTACAGAGTTCTTCCAGTGGAACATAGATCGCCTTCGCGGGGAGCTTGCGCATGAACATTTTGAGCTGTTCGGCCTTCCGTCTGTCTTCTCCCGCGTTTTCCTGGCCTACTGCTTCGCCGACTTAGGCGAGTTTTCTAACGGAGCTCTAATCGCTGAAGAAGCGGACCGGATCGCGAACGCAGCGGATCACCCATTCAGTCGGGTCTATGCACAGCTTGGGACCGGTTATCTTTGCCTTCGGAAGGGCGATCTTTCTCATGCCATCAGTGTGCTCGAGCGTGCTTTGACTCTTGGGCAGTTGTCCCAAATTCCGGTCGCATTCGCATATGGAGCATCATACCTTGGCTACGCGCTAACACTGGCTGGTCGTGTCGCCGAGGGTCTGCCCTTGCTTGAGCAAGCTACTGCAGAAGCGATAGCTACGAGGTTTGTTGCCCGCCACTCTCTTAGTGTGGCCTACCTGGGCGAGGCTTACCTTCTAGCCGGCCGAGCCGCCGACGCTGCTGCCGCGGCTATGCGCTCTCTGAAACTGGCGCAGGACCATAAGGAACGCGGACACGAGGCTTACGCGCTACGTCTCCTCGGGGAAGCGAGACGGCAAGATGATCCTGCTGATGCCGAGGCACACTACCGCAGCGCGCTGCTCATAGCGCAGGAGCTTGGCATGCGTCCGCTTGCCGCACACTGCCATTGGGGCTTAGCCAAGCTTTATCATGGCTCAGCCAATCAGGCTTGCTTAGGAGAGCATGCACGTGCAGCCCAAGCCCTCTTTCAAGATATGAAGATGACGAGCTGGCTTAGCCAAATGGATGTTGAGAGGGCCCCGGGCGCACCCCCCCTCGTTTATCGGAAAGATAGCTTAAGATCCTGGTTGCCCGGCTGATGGATAGCTATGGGCTCATTTGTGGGAGGTTACAATGGCAGTGAAGGACTATGATGCGTTTATCACTACGGTTACTCAACTTCGTTTAAATCCTCCGTACCAGGCGGCTGAAGCTGTACGACGGAGGGTCGGGTCCGCAGCAATGGCCGCTGCAGCGACTGACTCAACGGATCTGGCAGCCGTTCTACTATTGATCGGGACATGGGAAAGAATTGCCATATTGGCGAGCGGTCTTAGCCCGTCACAGCGAGGTAGGCTTTTCAGGTGCACTCCGGTCAAGTTAATGTGGGATGCACTGCTGCCTGCGATCGATGCCCTTGGAGGAGCCGAGAAATTCGCACCTGAGTTCGAGAAATTGAGCGGTAGCTATGGCAGCTGGTTGAAGCACGATGATGCTAGCGAGTTTAGATCCGTAGAACGACAAATGGTGTGTGCGATGTTCGGGTAAATTCCAATCAGCAGAAGGAAGTCGTCGCGGGCCGGTCGATGCGGAACATATCGCTGCCAGAAATGCTTTTGGGTCCTTTTATCGACCTTGAGGCACGCGCAAGAGGACCGCTTTATGCTCGTGGTGTGGAGCAGTATTGGATCGCTTTTGCTGACGTTCATGCTCCGAGATTTGCTCTGCAACGAAGTCTGCCCGCGGGCTTTCGTGCGCAGTTTCTCCGGGAGGTAGGTCTCACGGATTATCTGGTAGCGGACCCACGCGAGCTGGTGGCGAGGTTTAGGAATGCACGATGGAGCGCAATCTGCGATGCGCTTGATGCGTGGCCCGAGCTTACGAGTAAGCGGCAATGCCGCCTCGTTATGCTGCTCCATGCCCTCTGTTTTTACGAACTGATTGCGAGCCGCATACCTAAGTGGTTTGAAACAAAAATCAGAATGGATTCTGATAGTGCCGAGTTAGCATTCCGGGCTGCTTCGGCTCGCTATGCGTTGGGTCTGCCGGGCCGAGTCGCTGAGTTTAGCACCGCGGACATGTCGGAATTCGAGGCAGTCCTTGCGTTGGCGCAACCTGATGATCCGGTCGCGTTTAACGCCGCAGTGAAAGTGTTTGTCCACAAAGCGAAAGTTGGTGCGCCCGTAAACGAGCTTATGGGTTGGCAAATCCGCTCGGAGCAAGCGCTCCAGACTGTAATAGCGAAAAGCAACAACTTCACGAGCGATCTTTTGCTAAGCCGATTCTACCGCGCGGCTGCTTTTGTTCCCCAGCGCCAGGGCAATCGTGATGAAGTCGTCCGCATCATGGACCGTTCGGAGCATCATGCACTCGCCATGAAGCCGGCTAGTGACGCCGAAGCGCTACTCTATCTCGAGAACCTTCACCCCGTCCTGGAAAGCCGCACTAAAGAGGCACTGTGGTTGGGAGACTTGAACCTCGCGCTGGCGCGCGCACTTCGGGTAACCGAGCTTGATCCGTATGATTCCAAGGGGTGGTGCGAAGTTGGGCAAGTGCGACTGAAACGCAAGGAATATTTGGAGGCAGCACAGGCCTATGCCGCTGCGGCTCTGCTCGGCCCTCCCGCAAGTGCAATTGGACGTTATATGGCCGGTCTCTGTTTCCGGGATCTCGGCCAGCCTTTGCTTGCTGCTTTTTTCAACAAGGCTGCTTCAGAAGTCGATCCGCTTGCGATCTCGCCGCATGACGAAATTCAATGTCTCCCCGATGAACCAATCCTAATAGCTCTGAAAGAATGGAGCCTTCGATCCTTCCAATCATGAACCATGTCATTCTGGCAGCTCTTGCCTAACACCTATGCTGACAAACCAACGGGGGGGGCCGCCGTAACAGCCCTTTGCACGGAGATTATGAATGAAGCTATACTACGTTCCCGGTTCGAGTTCGCTCTCCTCGCACATCGTCCTTCTTGAGTCGGGCCTCCCCTTCGAAAAGGTAAGGGTGGATGAAGCCACGAAGATCACGGAAGAGGAAAGGGACTACGCAACCATCAATCCATTAGGCTATGTGCCTTCATTGCAGCTCCACGATGGTACTGTCCTGACGGAAGCACCCGCAATTTTGCAATTCATCGCCGATAAGGTGCCGGCAAAGAAGCTTGCACCGCCCAATGCCACCATTGACCGAACCAAGTTGCAGTCGTGGCTGAACTTTCTGTCAAGTGAGCTGCACAAGGGAGGTTTTTCTCCTCTTTTTTACCCAGCAATGCCCGATCAAGCTAAGATGATCTTTCGTGACCGTCTTGCGGTTCGGTTTGCGTATCTCGATGTTCATCTCGCCAAGCACGAATACCTGATGGGAGACAATTTCTCGGTGGCCGACGCACACTTGTTCGTGTTGTCGAACTGGGCAAGCTGGGTCAGCTTCGAACTCACCTCCTATTCGAACGTGCTAGTCTATCGGGCACACGTCGGCGCACGGCCGGCCGTGCGGGCCGCACTGAATGCCGAAGGCCTCATTCCATGGCCCTGTCGTCCACCGTGATGCAGTGCTCGGCCAGTAGGGCCATTTTGGGTACGGCCGCGTCCGGTCAGAACGAACGACCCGCTTCTTCTTACTGGACCACTTCAATCGTTCGATCGCCTTCTCGACCAGCTCATCATTAAAAGACATGTGTGTTCCCCCGCTGGTCAGCGAATTGCACTCCCAAAACGCCGTGGGACTAAATTTCCGCTTAACGGGTAAATGCATTAAGCTAGGCAAACGGTACCGGCCCGGTGGCAGCCGCATAGGTGGCTCTTAATACTCTTCTTGTTGCCACGCTACTATAGCGCGGTTCATGGTCGCTAAGTGATTAGGATCAAAGGTGAATTAGGTCTGGGTTCGTGGCACTTATGCTGACACTTACAACCACACGTTGACAGCAGAAAAGAATTGGCTGCACACTTCCTGTGGATCTGCCAGTCCACGCGAAATAACCCGGCCTAATCGGTCTACCGATGCAGGCTCAAAGAGTCGAATTATCCGCTAGACATCTTCAAGTGTTTGGTTGCCAAAACACGCTAGCAATCTGTAGTTGTTACCGTACAGTTGAGAAATTATCCACAAAAACTCGACCACATCTCCATCAACGCTCTACGTTTTTCCAACGCATCTCCCCTTCTATACGCCAACTCCGTGGCATCCCCGGCCCGGTGAGCCAATGCCAACTCGCATGTCACTCGATCAACATGCGTCTCATTCCCTGCCCAGTCCCTGAAAGTTGATCTAAACCCGTGGAGCGTAACATCCAAGCCCATGTCTCTGGTCAGATGTTGATAGAGAACTTGCCTGCCGATGGGTCACACATATTCGCCTCCGCAGTGCTGGCGCTGCGTCAGCAACGTCAGCACTCGTTCACTTAGCGGGACTCTGTGTTCACGCCCAGATTTGGTGAGTGACGCAGGAATGGTCCAAACCCGGTTATCCCAATCGACCTCGTTGCATTTCATCGCCGCAACCTCAGTAACCCGGCACGCAGTAAGCAGTAAAAACTCGATTCCGAATGGACTGAATGCGGTGTGGCGCTGTTGTGTCACGCGAAGCCGCCGGACAAACGCCGGCACCTCCGCGCAGTTCATCGCTGCAAAGTGTTTCCCGTTTTGCAGCCGTGGGAAGCGATGCTTCATCAGTCGCCAATCTGCCGGGTTCCCGGTGCAGTAGCCCAGACCCGTGGCGTAGTCGAACACCTGACTGATAGCAGATAGAGTCCGTCGCCCTTGGTTTGGCGCGCGGCTCCACAGCGGGCGAACCGCCGCTTCAATAGATGTGCAATTCTGCATCGGCTCCTTATACCCACGACTTGGTCGAGGTCGCTTCGCACGTAGGGCAATTTCAGGTCATGCATTATAAGCGGCATTTTAGCCGACCGCGGCCTTCGCAATATTCGCCTGCCCTGCTGCCGTCGATCGACGTGCCCGGCCATGCCTCGTATCCAAGCGGCCATGCTACCGAAGCCAACTTGATCGCGCTTTGTCTGGAAAAAGTGATGCCGGCCGCGGTGCGCACGCCCGCCGGGCCCCCGCCGCCGCCGCTCCGGATTGCCCGAAACAGGGAGGTTCTGGGCTTGCACTTTCCTTCAGACAGCAAGGCGGGGATGCTGCTCGCGAAGGAAACCTTCAGGATCCTGATGAAGTGCAAATCTATCAATGACCCCAAGCACGGCCTAATCGCGAAGGCGTCGGCGGAGTGGTGGTAGCCATGATGTTTTAGGAGCCGCTACTGGCGCATCGCCTGAATGATGTGGGCTAATGAATCGCATCGGCTCGCGACGTATACAATTTGGCCTAACCAGTGTGTGCTAACGCACCGGTCGCCGGCACCTCAGGCGTCGGCGGACCTCGAAGCCAGCTCGGCGCCATTTCTGCCGAGGAGAGCATTTTGGAGAGCGTTGAGCTGTCGCGCGGCTCCATCCTGCATCAACGGAACCGACAGCCGGCAAACCAGACCTTCGGAGCGCCAGTCGAATTCGGCCTGTCCTCCGAGCTGCGACTCGATGCTGGCGATCACGCTCCTTGTTCCGAAACCGCGTGACACCGGTTTCTCGACCGCCGGGCCGTTCTTCTCTTCCCACACCATCCGCAGCATGTCGGCCTCGGTCTCCCATCTGATGGAGAGACGGCCCGACAACGTGGAAAGGGCCCCATACTTTGCCGAATTGGTGACCAGTTCGTGCAGCGCCAGCGCCAGGGTTTGCGCCGTCGCAGGTTGCAGCCGAATCTGTGCGCCGTAGAATTTGATCTGATCGCCCGTCGAATAGGGCGCGAGTTCCTCGTCGACCAGCTTTCCTATTTCCGCGCCTTGCCAGTTCGACAATGAAAGGATGGTATGCACCCGCGCAAGCGCGTTGATCCGACCTTCCACCGCCTGAATGTAGGCTTTTACGTTTTCCCCGCGCGTCAGTCGAACGATGGATTGCGCCAGTGCCAGCGCATTCTTGGCGCGATGATCGACCTCGCGGGCCAACAGATCCTGACGTTCTTCCGCCTGCTTGCGCTCGGTGATGTCAATGGTGACGCCGCTGACCCGCACGACACGGCCGCCGTTGTCGACCGTTGCCGCGGCGGTGCCGACGCACCAGCGGATATCGCCGTCCGGCCGTTTGATCCGGAATTCGGCTTCGTACGACGTTACGCCCTTGGCGAACTGGGCGATGGCCTTTCGCAGTTCGTCGACATCGTCAGGATGGAGCAACGCCTGAACGCTTGCCGGTGTCGCCACGAAGGCTTTTGGATCGACGCCGAAGATGCGGTACTGGCCTTCGTCCCACATCCAGTCGCCGTTGATCCAGTCCCAGTCCCAGGAGCCCATTCGGCCCGCGGCGATCGCCAGGCTGCGCCGTTTCTCGCTTTCCAGAAGCCTCGCGTGGGATTGCTCCAGCTCCGCGGTGCGGGCTCGAACGCGATCCTCAAGCTCGGCATTGAATCGCTCCAGCTGCCGGGTCTTGCGGTAAAGTTCGGCGAACACCCTGATCTTCGCGCGCAGCACTTCCGGAATAACGGGTACCGGGACGTAATCCACCGCGCCCATCTCGTAGCCGCGAAGCCGGTCTATATCGCTGACCTGAATGGCCGAGATGAAGATCATCGCCGTCTTCTGGAACCGCGGGTGCTCGCGGATCATTGCGGCGAGCTCGAACCCGTCCAGTTCCGGCATGCAAACGTCGACCAGGATGACGGCAACCTCGTTCTTCAAGAGATATTCGAGCGCTTCCCGCCCCGAGGACGCGACCACGAGATTTTCGCCAAGCTCCTTGAGAATAACCTCATAGGCAAGCAGCTTCGCCGGCTGATCGTCGACCAGAAGAATGTTTACCTTTTCATGGTCCATCATCGTGTGCGCCGATCAGCGATGTAGCCACATGCGTATGGCGAGGAGCAATTGCTCGGTGTTCACCGGCTTGGCCAGATAGTCGGAAGCGCCGGCCTCCAGGCATTTCTCCCGGTCGCCCTTCATTGCTTTCGCGGTGAGAGCAATGATGGGAAGCCTGCGGAACGCCGGATTTTCGCGGATAACGCCGATGGTCTGATAGCCGTCCATCTGCGGCATCATGATATCCATCAGAACAATCGCGATCTCCGGGTTCTTTTTGACCAGCGCGACCGCCTCGCTGCCGGTCGTGGCGGTGAGAACCTTCATGCCGCGCCGCTCCAGCACGCTGCTCAGCGCGAAGATGTTGCGGGCATCGTCATCCACCAGCAATGCGGTCTGGCCAACCAGATCCTCATCGGAGCTGTTGAGCTTCTCGAGCATTCGCTGCTTCTCGATCGGCAACTCCGTGATCACGCGATGCAGGAACAGCGACGTCTCGTCCAAAAGACGTTCCGGCGACTCCACCCCCTTCACCACGATGCTTCGGGCCATCGTATGTAGCTCCGCATCCTCCTCGACCGACAGCTCGCGGCCGGTGAATACGACGACGGGCACGTTGGACAGTGATTCATCCTTGCGGATATTGTCGAGCACCTCGAAACCGCTCATGTCGGGCAGCCGCAGATCGAGCACGACGCAGTCGCACGGGTTCGCGCGCAGTGTGGAGAGCGCGCCTGCGCCGGTGTCGGTCGTGACGATCTCGATGTCGTTGTGGTCGAGCAGCTCCTTGATGCTCATCTGTTCCGCCGCATTATCCTCGACAATCAGCAGGCGTTTGCGGCGGGGCTTGGCGTATTCCTTGATCTGAGACAACGCCGCGCTGACGCCTTCGGTCGTCGTTGGCTTGCTGACGTAGGAGAACGCGCCGCGGGCCAGCGCGTGCTGCCGGTCTTCGTCGAGCGTGATGATTTGAACCGGAATGTGCCGCGTCAGCGGGTTGTGCTTCAACTGGCTCAGCACCGTCCAGCCGAGCATATCGGGCAGGAAGACGTCGAGCGACACGGCGGTGGGCTGGAATTGCTTGGCGAGATCGAGCGCTTCGGCGCCGCGCGCCGCGACCAGGACCTTGAACCCCTTGTCGCGGGCCAGATCTACCAGGACGCCCGCATAGTGCGGATCGTCCTCGACAATCAGGAGAATCGCGTCTCCCGGTTCGAGATTCAACCGGTCGTCCGGAATCTGCTCGATGACGCGCTCCTGCGTCGCGACCTGCAGCGCCGGCGCGGCGCTGTATTGCAACGAGGCACTGACCCGCGGCGCCACTGTCGGCCCGGAATATTTCAGCGGCAGATAGAGCGTGAAGATACTGCCCTTGCCGGGGGTGCTTTGCAGATGAATTTCGCCGCCCAGCAGGCTTGCAAGCTCGCGGCTGATAGCCAGCCCCAGGCCGGTGCCGCCATATTTCCGGCTGGTGCCTGCATCCGCCTGCTGGAACGCCTCGAAGATCAGCTTCTGCTTTTCCAGGGGAATGCCGATGCCGGTATCGGTCACCTCAAAGGCAACGACCGCGGGAGAATGGTTGAGCACGGGATGTTCGGCGCTCCAGCCTCCCACGGCCGCCGAAACGCGCAGGCGCACACCGCCCTCGGCGGTGAACTTGAACGCGTTCGACAACAGATTCTTCAGCACCTGCTGCAGGCGCTTGGAGTCGGTGACGATGCTGCGCCCCAGGTTCGGATCGACCTCGATGTCGAACGACAACTGCCGGTTCTCCGCTTCGTGGCGGAATGGGCGCCCCACGGTGTCGAGAAGGTTGGATGTGAGGATTTCTTCCGCGTCCACGGTGACGGTCCCGGACTCAATCTTCGAAAGATCGAGGATGTCGCTGATCAGGTTGAGCAAGTCGGTGCCCGCGCCGTGAATGGTTCGCGCAAATTCGACCTGCTTGGCAGACAAATTGCCTTCCGGATTTTCGGTGAGCTGCTGGCCAAGGATCAGGATGCTGTTGAGCGGCGTCCGCAGTTCGTGCGACATGTTGGCAAGGAATTCGGACTTGTACTTCGAGGTCAGCGAAAGCTCGGTGGCCTTTTCTTCGAGCGCGCGCCGCGCCTGCTCGATTTCCTGGTTTTTGCGCTCCACCTCGACGTTGCGCTCGGCAAGCTGCTGAGCCTTTTGCTCGAGCTGCTCGTTGGTCTGCTGCAGTTCTTTTTGCTGTGTCTGCAGCTCTCCGGCGAGCTGTTGGGATTGCTTCAACAGACCTTCGGTCTGCATGGTGGCTTCGATACTGTTGAGCACGATGCCGATGCTGTCGGTGAGTTGTTCGAGGAAGGTCATTTGCGAAGTCGTGAAGGCGCTGACGGAGGCCAGCTCGATCACGGCTTTGACCTGGTTCTCGAACAGGATCGGAAGCACCACGACGTTCTTCGGTACGACGCGCACCAGCGCTGAATTGATCGGGACCGCGTCGCTCGGGATGTCCGATACCAGCCGCTGGCGCTTGTCCATCGCGCATTGTCCGATCAGCCCCTCGCCGAATTGCATGGCTTGCGGATGAGGATTGCTGCCGTCGTCGGCATAGGCCGAAAGCAGGTGCAGACGCGGGCTGTCTTCATTTTCGACCTGGTAGATCACGCCCATATGGGCATTCACCAGCGGCGTCAGCTCGGTCAAAAGCAGCCGGCCGACCGTGGTAAGGTCGCGCTGGCCTTGCAGCATGTTGGTGAACCTGGCGAGGTTGGTCTTCAGCCAGTCCTGCTCGGTGTTGACGTCGGTGGTGAGCCTCAAATTGCCGATCATCGTGTTGATGTTGTCTTTGAGTTCGGCCACCTCGCCGCGTGCGTCGACCTGAATCGAACGAGTCAGGTCGCCCTTGGTGACGGCGGTCGCCACTTCGGCAATCGCGCGCACTTGCGACGTCAGGTTGGCGGCAAGCAGGTTAACGTTGCCGGTCAAATCCTTCCAGGTTCCGGCGGCGCCGGGCACGTTGGCCTGGCCGCCGAGGCGGCCTTCGACGCCGACTTCGCGTGCGACGCTCGAGACCTGATCGGCAAAGGTCGCCAGGGTATCGGTCATGTTGTTGATGGTCTCGGCGAGCGCCGCGACCTCGCCCTTCGACTTCACCGTCAGGTTCTGTTTCAGGTCGCCGTTGGCGACCGCGGTCACCACCTTGACGATGCCGCGGACCTGTTCGGTCAGGTTGGCTGCCATGAAGTTCACGGTGTCGGTCAAATCCTTCCAGGTGCCGGCGACGCCGGGCACTTGCGCCTGTCCGCCGAGCTTGCCCTCGGTGCCGACCTCGCGCGCCACGCGCGTCACTTCGCCGGCGAACGCATTCAACTGGTCCACCATCGTATTGATGGTGTTTTTCAGTTCGAGAATCTCGCCCTTGACGTCGACGGTGATCTTGCGCGACAGGTCGCCGCGCGCCACCGCGGTCGTGACTTCGGCGATGTTGCGGACCTGGGTCGTCAGGTTAGCCGCCAGCAGGTTGACGTTGTCGGTCAGGTCCTTCCAGGTGCCGCCGACGCCGGGCACCACGGCCTGGCCGCCGAGCCGGCCTTCGGTGCCGACCTCGCGCGCGACGCGCGTCACTTCGGCGGCGAACGAGCGGAGCTGCTCGACCATCGTATTCAGGGTATCCTTGAGCAGCAGGATTTCACCGCGAACGTCGACGGTGATCTTCTTGGAGAGGTCGCCGCCCGCGATCGCGGTCGCCACCTCGGCGATGTTGCGGACCTGCGCGGTCAGATTCGACGCCATGAAGTTGACGTTGTCGGTGAGGTCCTTCCAGGTGCCTGCGACTTCGGGCACTTCGGCCTGACCGCCGAGCTTGCCTTCGGTGCCGACTTCGCGCGCCACGCGCGTCACTTCGGATGCGAACGCGTTGAGCTGGTCGACCATGGTGTTGATGGTGTTTTTCAGCTCGAGAATTTCGCCCTTCACGTCGACGGTGATCTTGCGCGACAGGTCGCCGCGCGCGACCGCGGTGGTCACTTCGGCGATGTTGCGGACCTGGGCGGTCAGATTGCCCGCCATCGAGTTCACGCTGTCGGTGAGGTCTTTCCAGGTGCCGGCGACGCCCGGCACATTGGCCTGACCGCCGAGGCGGCCTTCGGTCCCGACTTCGCGCGCCACGCGGGTCACCTCACCGGCGAACCGGTTGAGCTGATCGACCATCGTATTGAGCGTCTCCTTGAGCTGCAGGATTTCGCCGCGGACGTCGACCGTGATCTTGCGCGAAAGGTCGCCGCCGGCAATCGCGGTTGCCACCTCGGCGATATTGCGGACCTGGGCGGTCAGATTGCCGGCCATCGAATTCACGCTGTCGGTGAGGTCTTTCCAGGTGCCGGCGACGCCGGGCACTTCGGCCTGGCCGCCGAGCTTGCCGTCGGTACCGACTTCGCGGGCGACGCGCGTCACTTCGCCGGCAAAGGCGTTGAGCTGGTCGACCATGGTGTTGAGCGTCTCCTTCAGCTGAAGGATTTCGCCCGACACGTTGACGGTGATCTTTTTCGACAGGTCGCCCTTGGCGACCGCGGTCGCGACTTCGGCGATGTTGCGGACCTGGCCGGTCAGGTTAGAGGCCATCGAGTTGACGCTGTCGGTGAGATCCTTCCAGGTGCCGGCAACGCCGCGCACCAGCGCCTGGCCGCCGAGCTTGCCTTCGGTGCCGACCTCGCGGGCGACGCGCGTCACTTCGCCGGCAAACGCATTGAGCTGATCCACCATGGTGTTGATGGTGTTTTTCAGTTCGAGAATTTCGCCGCGCACGTCGACCGTGATCTTCTTCGACAGGTCGCCATTGGCGACCGCGGTGGTCACCTCCGCGATGTTGCGCACCTGCGCCGTCAGGTTGCTGGCCATCGAGTTGACGCTCTCGGTCAAATCCTTCCAGGTACCGGCGACGCCGAGCACGTTGGCCTGGCCACCGAGCCTGCCGTCGGTGCCGACCTCGCGCGCGACGCGCGTCACCTCGCCGGCAAACGCATTGAGCTGGTCGACCATGGTGTTGAGCGTTTCCTTCAGTTGAAGGATTTCGCCCGACACGTTCACGGTGATCTTCTTGGAAAGGTCGCCGCCGGCGATCGCGGTGGCGACGTCGGCGATGTTGCGGACCTGGGCGGTCAGGTTCGACGCCATGAAGTTGACGTTGTCGGTGAGGTCCTTCCAGGTGCCGGCAACGCCAGGCACCTGAGCCTGGCCGCCGAGCTTGCCTTCGGTACCGACTTCGCGGGCGACGCGCGTCACTTCGGAAGCGAATGAATTGAGCTGATCGACCATCGTGTTGATGGTGTCTTTCAGCTCGAGGATTTCGCCGCGGACGTCCACCGTGATCTTGCGCGAGAGGTCGCCGCGGGCCACCGCCGTGGTGACGTTGGCGATGTTACGAACCTGTGCGGTGAGGTTGCCGCACATCGCGTTGACGGAGTCGGTGAGGTCTTTCCACGTCCCGGCGACGCCGGGGACGATCGCCTGGCCGCCGAGCTTGCCGTCGGTGCCGACTTCGCGCGCGACGCGCGTGACTTCGGAGGCGAAGGAGCGAAGCTGATCCACCATGGTGTTGATGGCTTCCTTCAGCTGCAGGATTTCGCCCCGCACGTCCACCGTGATCTTCTTGGACAGGTCGCCGTTGGCAACCGCGATCGTCACCTCGGCGATGTTACGCACCTGGCCGGTGAGGTTGTTGGCCATCGAGTTGACGCTCTCGGTCAGGTCCTTCCAGACGCCGGTCACCTCGGGCACTTGCGCCTGACCGCCGAGTTTGCCTTCGGTGCCCACTTCGCGCGCGACGCGCGTCACTTCGGAGGTGAACACGCTGAGCTGCTTAATCATGGTGTTGACGATGTTGGCCGATTGCAAAAATTCGCCGCCCAGGGGGCGGCCGTCGACATCGAGCTGAACGGTTTGCAAAAGATCGCCCTGCGCGACGGCGGCGACGGCCCGCGTCACTTCACGTGTCGGCCACAGCAGATCATCGATCAAGGTGTTGACCGAGCCTTCCATGTCGGCCCAGGAGCCGCTGGCGAGACCGAACTTGACGCGCTGCCTGGTTTTTCCTTCGCGTCCGACGACCTGGCCGACGCGCTCCAGCTGCTGCGCCATCCGCTGATTGGCGGCGACGATTTCATTGAAGGTGTCGGCGATCTTTCCCTCGATGCCGAGATGATCACCCGTCATCCGCACCGAGAAGTCACCGCTTCGCATCGCCTGCAGCGCGTGAAGCAGCTCCTGCGAAGGATCGGGCTTGCCGTTTGTAAATGGTTTGACCTTGGAACGACGCCGGGCCGATGGAGAGGCAGGACCGAGATCAGTCATGGTGGTTCCTTTGGAGGAATGCGTGATCGAATCCGAACACAGGGCGCGCGCGATTCTTGATCATAAAATCGTGCGCACGCTGTTAAATCAAGCGGAATACCAAGCCGTTAGCCGTTACCCCAAGTGCTGAAAATCCGGGTAAAAAGGAACAATCCATCAATTGGAACTTTGTTCCCGACGGACGAACCGATTTCAACGGTCCGCCTGGCTGGACCCAGAACCAAACACGATGATCGCGACGGTTTTGGGGCCGCTACCACTTTGGCGGTTCGGGGTCGGTTGCTGCGCGGAATCTTCGGTGCGGCTGCCCGTTCATTTTAACCCTGTACGCATCTGCGGAACGGCGGCGCGGGTGGAGCGTTCGCTTTGGTAAACAGGGAGACAACGATGCCGTTTTCATTGTCCTCATACCTTCTGGGGGTTGGAACCGTGGTAGGCGCGCTGGCGTTCGGGTTTGGCGGCGGCGTGCTCCTGACCAAGACGGCGATGAAGGACACCCCGGCGGAGACCCGGGTCGAGCGGGTCAAGCGCGCGGAGCAACCTTCCGCCCTGCCGCAGCCTGTGGAAACTGTGGATACCAAAGCAATGCCGGAGCCGCAGCCGGCCGGACCTGCGCCGGCGGCGGCCGCACCGACACCCCCGGTTCAAGCAAGCACCGAGCCCGCCAAAACAGAGCCTTCGAAACCGGTTGCGGAAGCTCCAAAGCCAGCCGAGCCAGTCAGGGCTGCAGAATCGACTGCGCAGGCTGAACCGGTCAGCGCCGCGCAACCCACTCCGCAAACCGAACCAGCCAAGCCGGCGGGACAGAACGAAGCCGAACTGCTGAAAGCCGAGGCGCGCAAGATCCAGCGCCAGAAGCACGATGCCGAGCGGAAGGCGAAAGCCATGGCGAGAGCAAAGCAGCGCCAGTTCGAGGGACAGCCAGAAACGGCAAGCCCCGATTATGTGTACGAGCGGTCTTCAAGGCGCGCGCTGGCGTTCGAGCGGGAAGAGCCGCGGTCCAATTCGCTCGACATACCGCTGTTCGGTCGTTCGCGCGAGTTCCTGCCGTTCGATCGCGAGGACTGACCGCGCGCCGTTTATTGCCGCTTCTGGTTGGGTTTTCTCGGCGGCGCCGGCGTCTGCGCAGGCGTGACTGCGCCGGCTTGCGGATCGAATTTGCGGGTCACTTTTTGCGCGGCGAGGCTGATGTCGAGCAGGGTGCGGCGGCCTTCCTGCATCAGCGGGCCGGAACGCTTGTTGAAGCTGTCAGCCAGCTCGCGAAGCGACTTCACCTTCTCGAACAGTTCGTCCGCCTTGCCATCCACGAGGCTCGGCACAACGTCGCCGATCTTTGCCATGGCGCTGTCGAAGCTTGCGAAGGCGCCATCGGCTTTAGCGAGGATGCTGTCGATCGCCTCGCTTTTGCTGACCAGCGATGCCGTATAGGTCTCGAAATTCAGCAGCGTGTCCTTCAGCATCGACCGATTGCCCACGAGCAACCGGTCGACATTGTGCAGGCTGTCGCGGATCGTTTCCGTCTCGCTCAAATCGGCGGTCAGGACCGGAATGCCGTCTTCATCCAGCGGCGCCGGCGGCGCGGTGGCGCCGCCTCCGACCAGCGATATCGCCGCGATGCCGGTCAGGCCCTGAAATTCCACGCCCACCACCGTGTCCTTGCGGATCGGGGCGCTGTTATCGACCATCGCAAGCGCGACAACCTTGCGCGGGTTGTCCAGCTTCAGCGACTTGATCCGTCCAATCTGAATGCCGTCGAAGTTCACGCTGCCGCCCTTGCGCAGCCCAGTGGCGGAACCCTCGAAAACGATACGAAGCGGAGTCTGCTGCCCGATGCCGTGGATCTTCTGGAACGCGAGAAAGCCGCCGAATGCCGCGGCAATGACCGCCAGCGTCGCGGATCCGATCATGAGGTTGCTCGCCCGCATCTTCATAAAAAATTCCCAGCTGCGATGTGCCCGGCCGGGAGGACTAGCGCACTTCGCCATTCCCCAATTCTACGGGCAAAGCCGGATCAGCGAAAGCCCGATGCCGCGGGCTCGCATCAATGCCCGGCGGCACTCTTGGCGGCGTCATTGTTGAGGACGATCAACGCGTCGACGGCGACGCCGGTCCTGGCATTGATCAGAAACGGATTAACGTCGATCGAGGCGATGCGGGTGCCGGCGTCCGCCATCAGGTTGGACAGGCCGACCAGGGCTTTCACGGCGGAGGCCTCGTGCAGCGCGGGCTTGCCGCGATAACCCTTCAGCTTGACGCCGGCCTTGGTCCGGCCGATCAATTGCCTGGCCTCGGCCGCGTCCAGCGGCGCGCCGGCTAGCGCAACGTCTTTCATCAATTCGATATCGACGCCGCCGGTGCCGAACAACACCACCGGTCCCATCTCGGCATCGAGCGCGGTGCCGACGACAAGCTCAAGCTCGGCCTTGACCTGTTGCGCGATCAGGATGCCCTCGAGTTTCGGCCTGCCTTTCAGCTTCTTCACCCGCGCGGTGATGTCGTTGAAGGCCTGCTTGACCTCGGCCGCGCTGTTGAGGTTCAGCACCACGCCGCCGATGTCGGACTTGTGCAGGATTTCCGCGCTGACGACCTTGGCGACGACGGGAAAGCCGATCTTTTTCGCGATCTTCACCGCGTCGGCGGCAGTCTGCGCGATCTCTTCTTTTGAGACCGGAATGCCGTAGGCGCGAAGCAGCTTCTTTGACGCGACCTCGTCGAGCGCAGCACCATTGGCATGCTTCAGCGTCTTTTCCAGCGTGGCGCGTGCCGAGGCGCTGGAGCTCGATACGATATCCGGCACTTCCTTGCGCAGCGAGGCGTATTCGATCAGCGCCTTGATCGCGCCGACCGCGCGGTCGAGGCCCTGCATGACGGCGATATGCGGCAGCGACCGGCGCAGGGTTTTGGTGAATTCGGTGAAGCCGATCGACATCGCGCTGATATAGACCACCGGCTTGGAGGCGGCCCCCGCCATCTCGTTGACGATGCGCAAATTCCTTTCGCGCAGTTCGTGCGGCGCCTTGGGCAATTCCGAATCGATGATCACGATGTCGGTGTCGGGATCGTCGATCATGACCTTGATCGACTGCATGTAGACGGAGGGATCGACGACGGCCGCGAATCCCGCATCCAGCGGATTGCCGACGATAGAGCCGGGGCCAAGCATCTTCGCGAGCTCGTCGCTGGCGCTCTTGCTCAAGGGAGCGAAATTCAGCCCGGCTGAATGGAAGGCATCGATCAGCAGGCCGCGCTTGCCACCCGATAGCGTGACGCCGGCGAGGCGATTGCCTTTCGGCGGATCGGCATGGACAAAGCATTCGGTGGTCTCGATCAATTCATCCAGACCGCGCACCCGGATCACGCCTTCCCGCGTCGAGATGGCGTCGAAGGTCTCGATCGAGCCGGCGAGCGCGCCGGTGTGCGCCATGGCTGCGGCGCGGCCGCCCTCGGACGCGCCGAGCTTGAGCGCGATCACCGGCTTGCCGGCCGCGCGCGCGGCCTTGCAGGCGTCGCGAAAGCCCTTGGTGTTGCGCACGCCTTCGAGGTAGACCACGATCACGCGTACGCTCGGATCCGCCGCGAAATAACTCATCA
>WNGO01004870.1_pt1 | contig 18074 bp, 17 predicted proteins | sample 5400511 | NCBI WGS metagenome assembly WNGO01 (sample SAMN13153380, study PRJNA577476) | soil metagenome | isolation source: 20 cm soil or saprolite under Garry oak tree replicate 2 | place: USA:California | collected 2016-06-15 | reverse complement strand
TGTAGGGTAAACATGGGTAGTGACTAAGCTAGGCTCATATGTTACTTTGCGACCGTTCGGTAGTGACTCCGGTCCTGAACTTCAAAGTGATGAAGGTGGTTAGCAAGTGCCGTCTGTCCGAGTTCTCGTAGTCGACGATTCTGCGCCTTGGAGAGGTTTCGTGTGTTCGACGCTCGAAAAAGGGCCGGAATTGCAAGTCATCTGTGAAGTGTCGGACGGATTTGAAGCCGTGCAAAAAGCCGAAGAACTGAAACCGGACTTGATCGTGCTCGATATCGGTCTTCCAACACTGAATGGATTCGAAGCCGCTCGACGAATCCGCAAGCTAGCCCCTGAGTCCAAGATACTCTTTCTGAGCCAAGAATCCTCTGCCGATGTAGTGCAAGAAGCTCTCAGTTTGGGGGCGCGGGGCTACGTCGTTAAAGCAAATGCAGGAAGCGAGCTATTGCCTGCTGTCGAGGTGGTTTTTCGAGGTGAGCGATTTGTCAGTAACAGCATAAAAGGCTACAAGTTGACCGAGGTTCCAGTTGCGAAAACCACTCACCGCCATGAGGTCGTGTTTTATTCTGATGATACGGTTTTTCTAGAGAGCTTTAATCGCTTTATTGCTGCTGCCCTTAAGGCCGGTAACGGGGCTATTGTGGTCGCTACGAAGTCACACCGGGATAGGCTTCTTCAGAGATTGAAGGTAGAGTGCGTGGATGTTGATGGCGCCATTCAACATGGTACGTACATTTCATTGGATGCTGCCGACACGCTCTCCTCAATCATGGTGAATGGTTTGCCTGATCCGGTTCGATTTTTCGAGGGCGTCAGCGGTCTGATTGAGGCAGTCTCCAAAGCAGCGAAGGCAGAACATTCCCGAGTTGCATTTTGCGGTGAACGTGTAGGTCTGTTGTGGGCGGAGGGGAAGACAGATGCGGCGATTCGGCTCGAACAACTCTGCAACGATCTATGCAAAACACACGAAGTAGACATCCTCTGCGCGTATCAATTGAGCAGCATCCACGGCGAGGAAGATGAACACCAGTTCCAAAGCATCTGTGCAGAACACTCAGCCGTTCATTCCGAGTGAAAGGGCTAGCCCCCAGCTGCCCGTGCGGACTCTCCTCTTGTACTGAGGGGCACACGAGCGTGAATCGTTGTGCCCCGCCCAGGCCGTGAGTCGATTGAAAACGTGCCCTTCACCAGATTGACTCGCTCCTGCATGCTGACGAGCCCCAGTCCTCGATTATTCTTCACTCCTTCGGGGTCAAAGCCTAGTCCCGCATCGCGCACAGTGAGATGGATCCCATCCGGCGCTCCGCGCAGTTCAACTTCGAAGCGCTGCACGCCAGAGTGCTTCACCGCATTATGCAGAGCTTCCTGCATAACCCGAAAGAGACAAAGTGAAATCTCCTCTGGCACTGCGGGTGGGATGTCAGCGTGGGTAAAGTCAATCTCCACTTTCTGTTGTTCAGAGAGCTCCTGGCAGAAGCTCTTGGCCGCGGCTACGATGCCCAGGAGTCGCAGCTTCGATGAATGCAACTGGTGCGACATCGCCTGGGTGTCGGAGGCAATCTCATGTACGCGATTCAATTGTTCATGGATTCGGTTACGGACTTCAACCGCCGAATCCGGAAGATCTTTCTCCAGTCCATCAAGGTCGTTTACCAACAACGCGAGCCGTTGACCAATATCGTCGTGAAGGTCTCTTGCGATCCGGGAGCGTTCCTCTTCGTGCGCTTCAATCAACCTGCCGCCAACTCTTGAAAGGGCTTCTTCCGCCAGTTTGCGCTCGGTGACATCCGCTACCATGCCAATCATCCGCACCATCCTGCCTTGCTCATCAAAGAAGGCGTGCCCGGTTCTCTCCATCCAAAATACTGAACCATCGGGGCGCAACAAGCGGTAGCTAATCTGGGTGTTCGGGCTCTCGGGAGTACACTCGGCAATCGAAGTATTAAATGTTGCTCGATCATCAGGGTGAACACTGGCCAACACTTGCTGGTGGGTACGGCTCATCGGCCCGCCAGTCAAACCGAGGATATGGCTGCCCTCCTCAGATCGAACGACCAAATCGGTGGCCACGTCCCAGTCAAACGCGTACATCTTTCCCACCTGAGCAGCCAAGCGCAAACGCTCTTCGCTCTCGCGTACTGTCTTTTCCGCACGCCTGCGCTCCGTCACGTCCACGCACGACCCGATGTAACCAGCAAAGGAATGATCTGCATTAAATCTCGGCGCACCCACATCGAAGATCCATCGATATTCTCCGTCATGCCGTCGGAGGCGATACTCCATCCTGAACTCTTCTTGGCGATCAAAAACTTGTGTGTAGGTATCCAAGCACCTCTGAAGATCATCTGGATGAACACCCTCTGCCCATCCGTTTCCCTTCTCCTGATCCAAAGACCGTCCGGTGAATTCAAGCCATGGTTTGTTGAAGTAGACGCAAAGCTTGTCCGTTCCCGACATCCAGATCAGCACGGGAGCCGTATCGGCTACCAACCGGAACCGCTGTTCGCTCTCGCGCAGTACCTCCTGCGCCCGCTTCTGCTCCTCTACAAGGACCGCGAGAATCGTAAAAGGGATCGCAGCGAAAAATAAGAATAACTGCAGTGACAAGGCGTTGTTGAGAGGCCCTTGCTCTGCGAAGGGGCCGCGACCGTGAGCAGCTCCCCACATGGCTAGAAGGGCAACTACAAGCGCTGAAATGGACACGCCCTTCAATCCAAAACGCAATGCGGCCCACAATAAAAGGGGAACGAGAGAGTAAAGCAGTGCCGGTCGCTCCTCTCGCCCAGTGCCCATGAACGTGAAATATCCAAAAAGAACCAACGAAATCATCAGCGCGGCGAATTCTAGATAATTAAGGGACTTTCGCGACCACTCCCGGCCCTCGCGGACCCAGGTCAATATTGCAGGCGCCACAGTGAGGAAGGCCAAGGCGTCTGCAAAAAACCAGAGCCTAAACTGCAGCCAATAGCCACCGGGCACGCTCCCGATTGCGCCCACAAGGGCTGAAGCGATCGGCACGAAGATCACGGCAAACACTAAGTACTTAGACAAGTTCTTCAAGCTGCCCAGATCGGGCACCCCATGCAGCAGGCGACGAATCCCCAGTGTTGCAACAAGCGTCTCGGCTAAATTGCCAAGGGTGATCCAAATCTCGAAGCCAATCGGCACACCGTTCTCGAGATCAGCAAAAGCCATTGCTCCCAATCCCGCGATAATGAGCACCGGCCAAATCTTTCGTGGTACCAACAGCAATACCACTACTAAGAACGCCGTAGAGGGCCAAAACGACGCGATGTGGTCAGGGGGGATTCCCAGCACGAACACCAATCTATCCGCCTGGTAGCACACGATAGCCACTAGACACGCAAGGATCCCCGCAGACAGACGGGAGTCGAAATCCGCTATATGCCAAGCCGGGCGAAGGCGTACGCGTTCCATTGGATTGACCAGGCCGAGTTCTTGTAGCAGGGGAAGGAATCTATATCAAATCAGATAGTACTGCTAGTACTTTGTGTGAGTACTTTGTGAGAGGCCTGTCGCAGATGGCGTCAGCCAGTGCCTGATAAACGGGATTACCGGAATGTGGGAATCCACTCCGTCTGCCCCCCAAAGCCACATTCCGATAAGACTTCATGCGCCCTTGGTGCACCACCAAGCATGAAAATGGGGGCTGCACCGTATCGTGCCGTAAATGGTTTATTTTCAGTCGGAGTTGAGGCCATTTTCATAGCAGCGGACTTCTCAGGACTTGGCAAGCGGATATGATATAAAACACGAACCGTGACCCAACCAACGAAACTTCCACACTTTCACGATGGTTATTTTGATGGCATCCGCATCGGGCCGAACAAGTTGGTGCAGTGTTTTCTGAGAACAGTCAATGACCAATCTTTTGTTTTGATTCTTGAGGGAGTTCAGGCGCTAGTTCTATCTGACTTCAGGCAAGGCAATATCATTCTCGACTTGGTTTTGCGAAGCAGTGAAGAAATAACTCCCTCTGACATGGAGGAATTGTATGGTGTCGGTCCCGATACACCCCATGGCACAACTCTGTTGAAGGCGACTCTGGGAAAAGGGCTTCAAGTGTTAGAAATAAATCCTTCATACGGCGCACAAGGTCTCGTCCTGTTTCAGAACTGGAATCTGAGTCAGTACGAGCAACCTTAATGTGCAATGGGCCACATTCCGAGAAGAGGACTTCTCGGGACTTGGCCTTCCCTTTTTCAAAGTATTTCTCACTTGAGACGCGGTAAGACTGAGTGATGCGAAGTAGGTTTAGCGGCGTCCACTGTCAGTCCCGCTTTGCGCGTATCTTGACGGTGATTGTTGGGCTTTGGAAGCCGGTTCCGTGCCAGGAAATCTTGTGGTCACGGCCATCAGGGAAATACTCGATTGCCTCAAGTTCCTTTCCAAATTCGGCGGTCTCTCCGGGATTAAGTGTTCGCCAACCATAGACTGGCCCCGGGCCATTGCCGAAAATCATCGCTGAATCGTTCAACTCCTTCCCGTCAATGACTAACTTCCACGATCCCGGCGACGCCTCTGCGGGTGTGCCTCCATCATTTAAGAGGACGAAGCTGACCATGACGAATGGAGGTTGTGTGTAGGGCGGATCGCGCCTAACAAATTCCGCACGAATGCCCGCGTGCAGTGCCCGACAATTAGTATCGACTTGCCCGTCCATTAGAGGCGTGGCCCGCACCGAAACTGATGGCGCGAGAAACGTGGCAGTGATCGGCAATAACACAGCTAAACACAATGCGAGTCTCCGATGCGTACCGGAATTGAAGAACGAGACAAGTTTCATGGATTCACGCTCCATCTCTGCGCTTCACAGTGGAGAAAACTATATGTTCGATTCGGTGAGGACACAACAACTCCCAAGTCCTGAGAAACGGGATTCTCGGAAACTGGCCCACGACCAAAACTCCGACCTCGCCCACTACCCGCGATTGTGCGTGCCAGAAGAGACCACGGGTTCAACACAGGCTCGTGAGGCGCGGGCGCCCCTGGTCAGGAAAGGCTAGACCGACGGTTTGATTGGCTGGTCTCGTCCCGATGTAGATCGAGATTCGTATAGAAGAATCTTGGCCGCTATTTAGGCCGTTTTGTTGAAAACTACTGGCCGATCGGATTGTCTTATTGCGGAGTTCCCCCTGGAGGAACGGCAGGCGGCGTTGTGAGTGGTGGCGTTCCTTCGGGAGGTGGCGCAGGAAGTGGAACGCCCGGGGCCGTGGTGGGCCCAGTGGGCGCGCCCGGTTGGCCACCCTGGCCGGGGATCGCGATCTGTTGCATGGGACTCCAGATAAACTCCCACAACTCATATGTATCGCCGCCCTGGTAGACGCGGAGCGAATCTTGCTTGACCTTGCTTGCGACACCGACAATGTTTCCGCCGATCACTGCGCCTTCCAGGGGCTGCGGCTGGAGCGACTGCCCGTTGTTTTGTCCCGTTTGGCTCGGTGTGCCGAAAGGGTTGGTGGAGCTTACGCCCGGGCCACCCGGTAGCGTCGGGGTCGTAATCAGAGCCTGTAGCAAACTGGTGCGGCGGAGGCTCCCGATTAATTGGCCGCCCGGACCGACGTAGATGAACCGCCAGCTCCCGTCCTCCTTGTTCATGGGCTCGGTGAAAGCCTGGCGGAGGAAGCGGACTCCGTTGGTTTGCTTCACCAGATCGTCAACCTTGGTCGGGTATTTGCCGAATTTTCGAAAATACAAACCAATGGCGCGTTGATATTGCTCTCCGCGCCAAGCCAATTCTGTTTCGCGCTCGCGCCGGCCTTGCGTATCAATTCGGAGGGCCGCAGTGGACACCAAAAGTATCATGGTCGCCACCATGAAAATGACCGTCAAGAGGGCGTAGCCTCCTTGGTTGTGAGGGCGCGAATTGTTTCTCGTTTGCAGCAAGGCGATCAACCGTTGGGGCTGAGCTCTTCCAGAGTCAATGTGGCGCGGCGCCCCGAAGCAACTTCCTCGAGATCCGCCGCCGTGCTCGAAATCTTCACTACGCGGAAGTGCCCCATTAGAGTGTCGCCTTCGCCCGCAACGTAGACTTCATCATTGTTAGCGGTCGCAAAAAATGCGCGACGATGACTTCCCTTGGAATCGCTCACGAATCCGAAGTACTTCGCGTCCACGGTCAAAGGCGGAGGGCCGGCGGGGACCGGAGGAGCCACGATCACCGGGGCCACGGGTGCAGGCAGCGGCGGAGGGGGAGGCAACTCGGCGACAAAAATATTCCGGTGAGCGCCCTTATATTCCAGGCTGAGAAAATGCTGCAGAATGTCCAGGCGCAGGGCCGGGTTGTCTACATTGATGGGAGTAAACAGCGCGGACCCAGCGGTAGCTTTCACGGAATCTGCGGACGGCCGGAAAGTGAAGTATAGAGTGACTCCCAAGACGGGGAGGAGCAGCCCAAGCGCGATCATTTGATTTCGGCGCGACATGTCAGGTCCGGAAATAGGTCCTCAACTGAATATTCAAGCGAATTTTCCCAGCGTTGCTGGAAGCCAGGGACAGGCTGTCCAGCACATAAAAGTGGTCCGAATGCTCAAGTTTATCCAAAAAGTTCACCAGGCTCGCATAGTCTCCTTCGACGGCGGTGATAATGTCTATCTCCATCAGTCCCCGAGCATCGGGAGCGAGCTGGTGGAAAGTAATCGAATCCGTCTGCAAGCCAGCTGAATGAGATAACTGGCCCAGGTCCTCGCTGACGGCTGAATAACCAGCTCCGGCGGGGCGGAAATGCATCGTAAAGAATTCGTCCCACTGCTTTTCGTCCGCGGGGAGCTCCGAACGGAATTTGTCGAGCCGCGCGTTGTCCGCCCGGTAGGATTTTTCCATCAGTTCCAGGCGCTTCATCTGATCGGGGGCGATTCGTGGCGCCTGGTTCAGCTTAAGGTTGAATGCCAAGAGAAGGACATCCAGCCCCAGTACGACAATGAGGCCCCAGCGCACGATCACTTTGCGATGTTGAATCATTTCACTCATCTTAGATCACCGAATATTGGGCCTGGAGCGCCAACATCACGCGGTCGCTTTGACCTGGCCGGTTCATGTTGGATTCATTCAGGAGCTCAATATGCGAAAACTCAGGCGACGTCTCCAAGATTTTCAGAAATTTCAACTTCCCTTCATCCGTCAAGGCGCCCACAACGAACCGCAGCTGCACAATGTCGCCCGCCAGCTTGGGTTCGATGCTCACAACGCGGACCCCTTCGGGGAGGATACTTTCCAGGTCCATGAAAATCTTGATCCACGGAAAAGCCCTTTGCTGGATGAGAGCATTCAGATAAGCGGCGCGCTGGCGGCGCTTGACGGTTTCGGGTCGATCGAAAAATGCCGAGAGGATCTGACGCTGTTGTTGCAGCGCGGCAATCTGGTTTTGGAGCGCGGCCTGCCGCGCGCGGACAACTTTGTCGGCTCTCCAAACGCTATACGCATTCCAGGAAAGGAAAAAAAATCCTAGTATGGCCAAAGTGCCGAGCAACGATGAACTCACCGTGAACCGGCGTTTGCTCTCCAGCGGTGAGGTTGCAAGATTGAGACGAACCTTCATCGAGCCTTGATTTCCTTTCCTATTCCAATGCAGGCAGCGCGCGTTCGCACCAGCCTTGTCTCACGCGATCATGTGCCTCAGCGGGCCACGCCGCCGCATCTTCCGGCTGTGGATGGCGCGGCGGACGGTTCGGCTGCCCTCATCATAAGAGCCGCGCACATGACTTGCCAGGCAAACATTTACGCTCCACGGTTTAGCGTCCATCCGATCAGCGCATCCAGATCGCGATCGGCAAGCGGCTGCTCATCGGTGCGAACCCGCCCCTCCATCAATGCCGCGCTCAAGAGTGAGCCGACCGGACAATGCAACTCGCGTTCGAGAGGTTCGCGGAACTCCTCGGTTCGATCGCCAAGTCCCGCCAGCCGGACCTGCGCAATTCCCTCGCTCCAGGAGTCCTGATAGTAAGCCGAGAGCGGATAGATTTCATCGAGCAGAGCCTGCGGAGTCAAATGCATTGCGTCTGCGGGCAAAGTGATACAACGGTATCCGCATAACACGCCTTCCCGAACAATGGCCGTCGTCAAGGTCGAACCCGCGACACGCGCAAGGAGCGCCGGCCGCCCATCGGCAAGCAGCGGCAACGCAGCCAGCGTCGAGCTCATGACCACTCCAGGCGACATGCCCAACGATTCCACGAGTGATTCGTACTCGCGGACGATGCGCAACCTCGCAAGGCCCGTGACGATATCAACTCCCTCCCCGCGCGGGGCCTGGCGCATGTAGGAAATCAATGTTTCCTCCGCTTCGAATGGCACGCTCTTCTTGAGCCGCCAGCGGAGCATGGGAACCGCCTCCTCCGTCTTCCTTGGAAATACGTCAAAATGAAGCACAAAAACGCGAATCACGGCGTCGGGAACCAGTAAAGCGACTGCCTCGTCCTTGGCTTGCAGACGAGAAAATACTCGGCCCACCGCCGCTAGTCGATGGCAATCTCGCAGGCGATCATCGGGTGCGGGATGGCGTCGAACCATCGCGCCATTCGCCGGATGAGAGGGCTCTGGTAAATCCCATGCCGGATGCTGTTGCCTTCAGTCAATGAACGTCACCTTGTTGATTTCTTTGAGCGTTGTGACGCCCTCGCGCACCTTGGCAAGTGCGGAGTCCCGCAAAAACGTCATTCCTTCTTCCCGCGCGACGCGCTTGATCTCCGAAGTCGGCCGGCGGCTGATGATCATTTCGCGTATATGGTCGGACAGATCCAGCAATTCGGAAATGGCGCTGCGGCCGCGGAAGCCCGTACCGGAGCACTCCAGACAGCCGACTCCTTCGACAAATTCGACGTGGCCCCAAACCGCCGGGTCAAGACCAGAAGCGCCCAATATTTCCGGGGAATATCGCACTTTCTTCTTGCAATGCACGCACACCACGCGGACCAGCCTTTGCGCGAGGATGCAATTCAATGCCGAGACGAAGTTATAGGGCTCCACTCCCATGTTGATAAAACGGCCGATGACGTCAGTGACGTTGTTGGCATGCACGGTCGTAAAAACCAGGTGTCCTGTGAGCGCGGACTGAATCGCAATCTGGGCGGTTTCGTTGTCTCGAATCTCGCCCACCATGATCTTATCCGGGTCGTGACGAAGGATGGAACGCAATCCGCGCGCAAAAGTTAAACCCTTTTTCTCGTTCACCGGAATTTGCGTGATGCCGCGAACCTGGTATTCGACGGGGTCCTCGATCGTGATGATCTTGTCTTCGTCGGTTTTGATCTCGTTGATCGCGGCATAGAGAGTGGTCGTCTTTCCCGAGCCCGTGGGCCCGGTGACGAGCACCATGCCGTAAGGTTCGCGGATGTATCTGCGAAACTTCCGCATATCCTCACCCGAAAAACCGACTACTTCAAGGCTGAGGGTCGCAAACTTTTCCGAGAGAGTCTCCTTGTCGAGCACACGAAGAACCGCGTCTTCCCCGTGAATCGAGGGCATGATCGAAACGCGGAAGTCGACGAAACGGCCTTTGTACCGGACGCGAAAACGCCCGTCCTGAGGGACACGCCTCTCGGCGATGTCCAGTTCACTCATGACCTTGATGCGGGAGATGATCGTGGAGAGCCAATCCTTGGCGATGGGCATCATCGCATGAACCAGGACTCCGTCAATGCGATATTTGACCGCGACTTCGATGTCCCGGGCCTCGATATGGATGTCCGAGGCGCGCCGCTCGAGCGCGGTGAAAATAACCGTGTCCACCAGCCGAACGACGGGACTCACGGCCGACTCACGTGTGAGGCTGTCCGCGGAAAGCGTCGCGTCCGCTTCCTCGTCTTCCTCGACAACGGTCAGGGTGAATGCTTCGGTCGCTTGATCGAGCACGCGCTGGGACTGTTCGGTACGTTTCAGGAGGTCGCCGATTTGCGTGGGGGTGGCGACCTTCAGGATCAACTTCTTGCCCAACAGCAACGGGAGCTCGTCACTCAACAGGACCTGGCTGGGTTCAGCGACAGCGATCACCAGAGCGTTGCCCTGGGCTTCCATGGGCACGAAGTTGAACCGGAACATCAATTCGGCGGGAATACTCCGGAATAACTCCGGATCAATGCGTTGTTCGAACAGATCCACGAACGGACAGCGATAGCGTTCCGCCATACGGCGGGAGCGTTCGCGTTCGCTCTGGGGGTCGGAGGCTGCATCGACTATGGTTTGATCGACAGTGCTCATTGGACGATTCCTATCCTTAGCCGCCGGCCGACATCGAGAACATGGGCAAATACAGCGCCACCAGGATAAACGCGATCAAGACTGCCATGAACATCAAAATGGCGGGCTCGATCAGGGCGACCATGTTCGCCAGCCGATTGTTCACTTCGTCTTCGTAGAATTCCGCAACACTGCCAAGCATGGGCGAAAGAGCGCCACTGGCTTCGCCAACTTCAACCATTTCAAGGGCCAATTCCGGCACGAGACCCGTGGACGCAAGCCCGTCGTGCAAGGACTGCCCTTCACGGACCAATTTTGCTCCATGCGTGATTGCGCCCGATACGAGGCGGCCGCTAATCGCGTCCCCGGCCGTTTCCATGGCCTGAACAAGAGGAGTTCCGCCCGCGAGTAGGGTCGACAGCGTCCTGCAAAACTGAGCGAATTGGAACTTGGTGAGAATGTCGCCGACCAAGGGGAGTCGCATTCGCAGACGCTCCAACGCCAACCCTCCCTTATCGGATCGGGACCACGCGAACGCCATCAACGCAAAAACCACCATGATTCCGATTCCTGCCAGCAAGAACGGGCGGTAAGTAACTGTGATCGCCAGCAATATGCGTGTTGCCGCCGGTAGATTTATGTTCAAATCGCCGTAAAGAAGAGCGAATTTCGGAATTACAGTGGTGACCAGATACGTCACGATCAGCGTGGCGGCGCAAACGAGAATCGTGGGATAAATCAGAGTGGCGATCAGTTTCTTTCTCAGTCCAGTGGTGACACGTTGGTAGGCGATGTAGTACTCGAGAACGCCGGACAGATTGCCGCTCTTTTCTCCGGCCAAAACCGAGGTTGTGTACACCTTGGGGAAGACTCCCTGCTGCTGGAGCGCTTCGGACAGGGTGGTGCCTTCGCGAACCAGGCGCCGGACCGCGCCGAGGATGGGTCGAAGCCGTGGCGCGGCGGCCCGTTCGGCCAACAGGTCAAGAGCCTTTAGGATGGGGATTCCCGCCTTGATCAGGGTGTTAAACTGCTGATTGAAAACCAGGAAGTCATTTCCATGCACTGTTTTGGCGCGGCGCTGCCCGAGGGCCGCCCCAAAAACGACCTCACGAGGGCGAACCTGATAGACGAAGAGCCCGCGGTCAGAGAGCTTCTGGCGCGCTTCGGAAATTGACTCCGCGGGCTCGACTTGCGAATAAACCCGCCCGCTCGCGTCAGCGACTTTGCAGACAAACTCAGCCATGGTAATGAGTGTACCTCAAACAACTAGATGCCAAAAGGGATGGCGGGGCTGCGTGCGCAGTTTGGTAACTCCTCTTCAAATACATAGCATTAACATTACCGAGCACGCCGGAGGTTATGCGAGGCCTCCCAATTCCCGCCAATAAGAACCAAAAGCCCAAAACGACACCAAAGACAGCACTTGCCAACCTCGCCTCCCCCAAAATAGAATGTGCCAGCCATGTGGCTCCGAGCGCCTTGGAGTCGGCCAAGCAATTTGGATTTCAGGGAGCCGCCATCCGAGAAGCCCCTTTGGGAGACGGGGTGGTGCCCTAATTTGAATCGCCCAGGGGAAAAAGCGGAGCGTGCCAACCAGCTTCTACCCGGCTTGATCTTACTACAAACGGTCCCCCACGCACGAGCTGGAGACGAAACTCTCCGGTTCGATTTCGCGGCGTCCCAGGCGATTCCTCGAGCGGATAAGCCTTCCGGGACGCCGCTTCAATTTGAGATGGATAACAGGCATTGCTGTTCCGCCCGGGAGTCTTCGCAAGAGAACTTCAGCAGGCGGAAGTTGGCACATTCAATGTCACGGCAATTCCTAATTCTATGGATCCGCCAAACGCTTCGCGCAACCACGATGTCAGGTGAAGTGGAGCGACTCTCCTCCCTACGCGTGGCTCGCCAGCAAATGGAGAAACGTAAATGCCGGCAGCGTGCCACGAAAGGGCGATCAACGGGATGTGGTGTTGAGCGCCGAGCCGTCCACTATCGCAACGCCGGCGGGCGGGCGGAACGTAAACATCTCTTCTGGTAGCGGCAACCCTTGTTTCCAGTCCCCGAACCGATACTCGAGTTCGATTCCGCCGGCTTGCCGAATCCGCACGCTCGCAAGTTCCCCGCTGGACGAATCCACTTCGAGCAGGACTTCCGTGAAGTCTCCGGCGCCAGGCAATTCCGTGGAATCTTGCGAGGCGGCGAGGCCGGTTCCGGGCCTGAACTCTTTCTCGCCCTTGGGCAAGCAGCGCAGAATGGCGTGGCCCGCGGGAGTCGCCTTTTGGACGATCAGGTCTATGCGGCTGCACAGCCGAGAAAGGTTTGCTTTCCCAGTCAACAGAGCTAGCGGGGTGCGCCAGTCCGAGCTTTCCTTAATGGGCGCCTTCATGACGGTGTGGTCGGCGGGAACATAAAACCAAACGGTCTTTCCGTCCGCGAGGAAAAGCTTTTTTTCAGGGGCTTCGTATTCCCAGCGCATACGGCCCGGACGGCGGAAATACACGGTGCCGGACTCGATGCGCGCGTCGCGCGGGCCGGCACTGTAGCGCTCTAGAAACACGGCGCGGAGAGTCTGCGCGTGGCTGTAGTGCTCCTCGAGAAGTTTCGCCACTTCTTTCGCGGAACCGGCGGGATCTTTCGCAGGCAATGAAGACACATGCGATAGAATGCACGCCGTACCACAAGACGGGCAAATCCTCAGCTGATCGGCGCATCTCCGGGCCCGGCGGGCACTGATGGGTTGGACCGGATCACGGATGATTGATCCGTATAGAAATGACGGTCGCCCGAACTCCCGGGGACTTGCGGGTCCGCCTTCACGGAGTACGTCGCGACATTTCCCTGCGGATCAGGCGCGCCGGGTGTGAGCGAAATGACATATCCGCTCTTCAGCCCGGCCGCAAGAACTTGATCGATCAACGCCGCGTTATTCTGATCGACGACCACGCCATTGCCAGAGAGCTTTGTCAAACTATCGGCGTAACCGACGCTCCACATGGTGGAGTAAAGGGCCTGTGCTGTCGAGATGTTACGAAGACTCTGTATAGCCGATGCCTCGTTCGCACGCATTCTTGAATGGATATAATTGGGGATCGCAATCGCTGCGATGATCAGGATCACCGCCACAACGACGAGTAGTTCGATGAGCGAAAAGCCGTTGACGGCATGGTTGCCGGCTCTTGGATTGTTTGGCTCTGTCTGGCGTTGCATGTTTTTTACCTCTCGTCTGTAACGCGGCATTGGTTGTCTTCGAATTCAGCGCACGGTGTAAAACCACCAGGGGGAAGAGTTTCCTATCCTCCCCCGATCGGTTTGCTTAAAGTTTTCCTAGCTGAGCGGGGTGCTGCTTGCGGTTGCCGAACCGGCTGGATCGGCGCGAATCACACCACTCTGGTCCGTGAAGAATCCGCGTTGACCACTAACGCCCAGGGTGACAGGCGCGGCTGTAATCGTGTACGATCCGACGGGTGTGCCCGCTCCGGGTGTATAAGTGATGTTGTATCCGCTCTTGATACCGCCAGCCAGCACGGAATCAATCAGGTCCGCTGTCGTAGAGTCGGGACTGGTGCCCGACATTGGACCCAAACTTGCCAGAGCGCCCGGATATGCTCCGTAGGACGTCGAATAGGCGACTGAGGATGTGTTTATCGTACGCAGTGCAGCGACTGCGGCCGCCTCATTGGACGCCATCTTGGAACGCAGCAAGTTCGGAATTGCAATGGCGGCGATGATCAAAATGATCGCGACCACGATCAACAACTCAATCAACGAAAAGCCCTTTTCTTTGTTGTGCATACTTACTTTCTCCTTAACAGGACTAGAATTTTTTCGAGAGCACACACTTTCGATCCCGTGCCCGGGTAACGGGTAAGTGAATGAGCAAACCGAAGGCCACATAGTCTCGAACGTAGAGGACTGTGCCCTATGCGGATAACTCTTGCCCAATCAATACGATACATAATTTACGACAGGAGTCATTATCTGAATTTTGGGATAAACAGAGGACGAACCAGATAGCTGTGACACTATTTGTCGTTCATGAAAGCCAGAAAGCGGCACAGGTCGCCGCGCCACCTTTTGCGAGACTGGGAGCGACCCACCAGGGATCTGTCCGAGCAAGGCTCCAGGAATGAAGCCGACTTGCTTGCAGCTAACCAGAACGACAATCATGAACCGCAAAGGATCTCATCTTCATTGCAGGCCGGGTGGTGAATCCGTAGACTTGGACACTCCGGATAGATAAAGTCTCGCAGACCCGGCGCGAGGGCGATACGCATCCATGAAGCAATCTTTGAAGCGCCTTTTCAGCTTCCCCGTGCTCATCGTTGGATTTGCTTTCGCTCTGCGCATGATCGTCATGTGCGTGCTCTGGCGACGAGCGCCTACTCCAATCAAAGCCAATCCACCGTTTGGCTTAGAGTTGGTCCGGGTGGCAAGAGCCATCGCCGCGGGTGAGGGATTTTCGTCGCCGCTGCACGATATGGATACGGGGCCGACGGCCTGGTTCACGCCGATCTATCCCTATCTTCTGGCGGGGATTTTCAAACTTTGGGGAATATACAGTGACATGTCGCGGGTCATTATCGCGACTCTGAATTGTGCGTTCGCTGCCCTGACGATTGTACCGATTTATGGCATCGCCAAGAGATCTTTTGGGGAAGACGTCGCACGCGGCGCCTCGTGGGTCTGGGTGTTTCTCCCGACGGCCCTATACTTTCCCGTCGTATGGATATGGGATACGGCCCTTACGGCCCTCATTTTCATGCTAATTTTCTGGGCGACACTGGCCTTGCGAGGGACTCGAACGATTCGACCGTGGGCAGGTTACGGAGCGTTGTGGGTAGTCGGAGGGTTGATCAATCCCTCGATCCTTTCCCTATTTCCGTTTTTCCTGGCATGGCTCGCTTGGAACGAACGGAAGGAAGCAGGCCCTTGGGTAAAGCACGCAGCGGCGGTCCTTTTATTGTTTACGATTGGCCTGGCCCCATGGACTATCCGTAATTATTGCGTCTTCGGAAAATTTATCGTGCTGAGGTCAAATTTCGGCCTGGAATTGTGGCTCGGGAACAATCCGAACGTTGTAGATGGGATGTCTCAATTTTCACATCCAAATGACAATCCGGAGGAGGCCGAGAAATACAAGCGCATGGGCGAGATTGCATACATGGCCGAAAAAGAGCGCGAAGCCTTCACTTTCATGCGGACTCATCCACGCGACACGCTGAACTATACGTTCCATAGATTTGTGAATATCTGGCTGGCCCAAACGGACAACCTGGTGGACGTGTGGTCGGGTGCTCCTCTTTATGGCAAAGCATTGATGACATTCAATTGTCTGTTGTCATTGTTCAGCCTGTTCGGCGTCCTTTATGCGCGCCGCGCCCACCATCCGGATGCGGCCCCATATGGCATGGTTCTTCTCATTTTCCCCCTGGTTTTTTATCTGACGCATTCTTCTCCGCGATACCGCTTCCCGATGGATCCAATCATTGTCATTCTCGCCGCCAGTACTTTGGCGCGCCTAATCTCGTTTGCAAAATTTGGCGCTGCGCGCAAGACGAATGGGGCCGTGCCCCTTCCTCCGTTTCCAGCCGGCTGATTCGGACTCATGAGGATTCACGGGATGTTGTACTTTTTGGAGTAATGCCGGAAGGAGCGGTAACTCATCCTGAGCAGCTCCGCGGCACGTGTTCCCACGCCGCCGCAGGTCTCCAGGGCCGCCACGAGGTAGGCTCTTTCCGTCTGTTGCATATACTTCACGAGATCGAATCCTCCCTCGGGTATCTGTGAGGGCGAATGGGAAGAGTTCGGGGCGGCCGGCGACATTTGGCCAGATTGCACACCCTGGCGGCTCACTTTCTCGGGCAAGACCGCAACTGAAATCAGGTTCCCCGTCTCCAGCGCCACGGAGCGTTCCATCGTGTTTTCCAGCTCGCGTACGTTACCGGGCCAGTCGTAGGATTCCAACAACCTCATTGCATCCGGCGAGATCCCTTCGATGGGTTTCTCCATAGATTTGCGAAACCGCTCCAGGAAGACGCGGGCGAGCAAGGGAATGTCGTCGCGCCGCTCCCGGAGAGGCGGCAACTGAATGGGGATCACACTCAATCGGTAGTAGAGGTCCTCTCGGAATTCCCCCGCGGCGATGGCTTTATCAAGATCTTTATTTGTCGCTGCGATCACCCGGACATCGATTTCTGTTTCCTCATTGGAACCGAGAGGGCGCACTTTGCCTTCTTGAAGGACGCGGAAGAGTTTCACCTGCATCGGCAAGCTCATGTTCCCAATTTCGTCGAGGAACAGCGTCCCACCATTCGCCGCGTTAAAGAGGCCCTGGCGGTTTTCGTTCGCGCCCGTAAAAGCGCCTTTCATATAGCCGAACAGCTCGGACTCGAGTAAAGTTTCGGGAAAAGCTCCGCAGTTGATGGTAATGAAGGGTTGCTGGGCGCGCGGGCTGTTTTCGTGGACGGCACGGGCGATAAGTTCCTTCCCGGTTCCAGTTTCTCCGGTGATCAGGACGCGGCTGGATTGCGGAGCGACCGTTTGAACCATCTCAAAGATGGCCCGCATCTTAGGGCTGTGGCCGATGATATTGTCCTGACCGGTGAGACGCCGTAGCTCGCGGCGCAAGTAGCCAGCTTCGTGCTTGAGGCGGAGTGTCTCATCCACCTGGCGCACCGCCCGTCTCAACTGGTCGACCAAGTCATGGTCCTTGATGACGTAGCGGTCGGCTCCCGAATTAATAGCGGCAATCGCGGTTTCGACCGTGGGCACTCCCGTAATCAGCAGGAAATAACTCGAGGGGGAAAGTTCCTTGCAAAATTGCAGAAGGTCCACTCCCGTGGCATCCGGCATGCGAATGTCGGAAATGACGATGTCAAAAATCTGTGATTGCAGCAGGCGCTTGGCGGTTTCGCCATTCCGGGCCACTTCGACCCGATGACCTTCCTTGCGGAAGGTAATCTCCAATAGTTCGCAGATCGATTGTTCGTCATCCACGACCAGGATATGGGCCATAGCAAACCTCTTCTTAATTTCTGGCGGGCTCCAAGTCGCCGATGCGCCAAAGCGCTTTGGCGACGGCGCGTAGAGCCAGTACCCGCCCAGTGCGCGCGGCTCACGCCACGCGGGGGAGTTCTACGGTAAATTCCGCTCCGCGATCTTTTTCCGAAAAGACGCTGATTCGGCCGCTGTGCGCTTGAATAATTTGATAAACGATGGCAAGCCCAAGTCCAGTTCCACCCACGAACGTCGATTGCAACGGTTCAAAAATCTTTGCGCTCTGCTTCGGATCGAACCCCATCCCCGTATCGCGAAATACCGACAAAACGCCTCCGGTGGGCATGGCGCGCAAGGCGTTGTCGGACAAGTTCCAAAACACTTGTTTGATACGATTGCGATCTACCTTGATTCGAGCTTGCGGCGCCGCGAAGTTCCGTTCGATCCGGTATTTTCCATCCAATTGCGGATTCCGCTCGAATAACGTCAATGTTTCCTCAAGAAGGCATGCGACATCGTCTTCGGAGAAGTCATACGTTTTTTCACGAGAGTAATTCAAGAAGTCGGTAATGATCTTGTTCAGCCGTTCGGATTCACGGCTTACGATTCCAACCAGATGCTGCTCATCCTCCTGCAAAGGCACGAGCCGGCCCAGCTCTTTGACTGCCCCCGCCATAGCCGTCAAAGGCTGTCGAATCTCATGGGCAATGGCGGCCGAGAGACGCCCCAAAGCAGCCATGCGTTCCTTGGTGGCGACTTCCTGTTCGAGGTGCTTCAAATCGGTCAGATCTTGGAAATTGAAGACGTACCCGGTTGTACGGCGCTCCCCGGTGCGTAAGAGTGAAGCTGATATCCCGAAGAACCGCTTCTGTCCGTCCGGGGTG
>WNGO01000973.1_pt1 | contig 18078 bp, 19 predicted proteins | sample 5400511 | NCBI WGS metagenome assembly WNGO01 (sample SAMN13153380, study PRJNA577476) | soil metagenome | isolation source: 20 cm soil or saprolite under Garry oak tree replicate 2 | place: USA:California | collected 2016-06-15 | reverse complement strand
TGCTCCGACAGGCTGGCGGGGGCGCCAGGTCTCGACGGGGTAGTGGTCTGCAAGATGGCGAGCCGTGTCGCCGAGCACGTAAAAGCGGCAAGGCTATAAACGCCAATCGCGAACTGGCTTACGCTGCGTAAGTAGCGAAGTCATCCGGGGATTTATCCCCGGCGCCGGCCCGCTCTCGGTCAGCAGGAGCGGCGTCCGGCGTAAACTCCGCTGACTCGCTCCCGGCGGGCGTCGCGGCCGTCGGGGGGACTCAACACCGCGACTGGCCTGTCCGGATCCGCTCCCAGGGGAGCCGGGCGGGTGAGATGCAAAACCGGGAGTACGCTCGTAGATGTCTTGCGGGACGCTGCTTCGGACGCGAGTTCGATTCTCGCCGCCTCCACCAGCCGGCCGGAGCCGGTCCTCATCGCTCGACGCTCAGGGTTCGACGGCCCTCCAGTCGCCGCAGCAGTCAGCGGGCGGCTCCCAGTAGTGGTATCCGTGCGGGGCCAACGGACAGTACCAGATTGGATTTCCGTATACGTCCTTCCTGCTCGTCACCTTGCACCCCACGAATTCCGCGTCGCCCGTCGCATGAATGCCTGGGATTGGGGCCGCGGACGTCCTCGGTGACGACGAAGCCGAACTTTGGGTCGTCAGAGAAGCTGTCGGCGTTGCCGGCGCTCCTACCGTTACTCCGGGCCCGGTCTGCCCATGACGCGCCAGGATGACCGAGAAGGTCACGGCGCCGACCAGTAGCAGTCCAGCGCTCACGGCGACGGCCTGCCAGGCACGCCGCGGCGGGCGTCGCATCCCGGCGGCGGCGCTCAGCCGGCGGCCCAGGTCGGGTGACGCTGGTATCGCCGCCAGGCGTCGCCCAAAGGCACGACGAATCTCGCTCTCAAGCTCGGCCATGATCCAGCGCCTCCCTCGGTTCCAAGTCTGCGCGAAGTCGATCCAGAGCACGGTAAATACGGGACCGCGCGGCGGTCATCGAGATCCCGGCGATGTTTGCAACTTGCTCGAAGGTCATATCCATATAGAAGTGGAGGAGGAGCACCAGGCGCTCTTCGGGGCCGAGCCGGTCGAGCGCACGGTCGAGGTCAAGGGCGTCTGGGTGGCGATCGCGAGTGGGAGCCTTGTCGTAAAGATGAGACACCTTCAATACGGACCACCAGCGTGTGCGGCGCATGCTGCGGCATTGATTGGCGACGATGCTCAGGAACCACGGCTCGATGGCAGATCGGTCTCGCAGGCTCGGCAGCTTTTGCCACGCCTTCAGCGACGCATCCTGGACGGCGTCCTCCGCGGCCGAACGGTCATTCAGCATGGTGACGGCAAGCGCGTAGCCTCGGCTGATCAACGGCCCGATTACGTCATCGAAGGCCGGCGTCCCCCGAACCGCGCTCATCCGAGTATTAGACGCACCGAACGGTGGCAATTGTCGCAGCCGGTCCTCGGCTGAGGGAGCCCTGGGCGATCGGGCTTAGCCGGCGGGGAAGGAGAAACTGTCCAGCACCAGCTGGAAGGCGGCATCGTCACCGCCGGGAGCCTCCTCGATCTCATAGGTGTCGGCCTGATGCTCGAACACGACGATCACCGCGCCGCTGGCCGGCCCGGAGGTGGTGACCAGGATCTTGTCGGCGGCGATGCCGACGACCCGAGTCTGGGTCACCTGGTTGTCCTGGGCGAGGCTCGTTTCCACTTGGTCCTTGGGTCCCGCGACCACCCTGACCTCGATCGGAGGCATAAACGAACCTGACGCGGGCACGTGGGATGGCACCGTGGATGGCGGCCCAAACGCCACCACACTGACGGCGCCGCCGGCCCCCGGCTCGGCCGTGTAGTCACGCGAGATCCAGCCCGACGGGAAGCACAGATGGTAGGCGAGCGTGGTGTGCTGGTAACTCTCGCCCTTGCTGCAGCCAACCGACGACGACGAAGTCGCCTGCAGGGGAGCTGGTGCGTTCGGGTCGCCGCCGCATCCAGATAACAACGTTACCGCAAGCAGGCTGAGCAGTACCCCCCGAATGCGGGCGCTGGCCACCGGGGAAGCGTACAGGAAATGTGGCCGCTGAAAACGCCGGGCTTAGCGAAAGATCGAGGTGGCCAGCCACCAGCAGGCCGCCACGCCCACGACCGCCGGTACGATGCCGCCAAGCCGCGTCAGGAGCGCCACGATCTGGGCCGGGATGACCCAGAAGACCGAGATCGGGTCGGCCTTGACGACGCCAACCCGCGCCTGCTCCGCCACCGGGCCGGCCTCTTCGTAGGAGGGCAGCATGTGGGACGCGAACGACAGCCCGAGCCAGAGTTGGACCCAGGTGACCCAGGTGATGGGCAGGTGCAGCAGCGCCCGCGGCGTCAGTGCGGGGGCGAGACAGATCACCGAGAGGATCGCCAGCAGCAGCGTCGGCAAGTAGGTGATGGCGATCGCCGTGCCCAACTTCGGCGGCGCTTCATAGACGGTGTATGCCGCCGGGTCGTCGACCCGGAAGTAGACCACCTCATCGATCGCCAGACCGGAGCGGTGTGCGATCGCGAACTGGATCGCCGTACGAAGCACGACCGCCGGAAAGCCGAACAGATGGATAGTGCGCGCGATCAGCAGGGGAAGGGCGCGGATGAAGCTGATTCGGGCCGTCCCTTTCGCGAGTTGGAACGCATAGGGTGTGCCGCGCTTCACCGCCACCCGGGCAACCGTACTGCCCCGGGTCACAGCGACCTTGGCCGCGGTGCCGAGCTGCTCCGCGCCGCTTCGAAGGACGGGCGCGGCCTTGGCGCGCATCCGGGCCCAGGGTATGGCGCGCAGGCGCGCGAGCACCTGCTCGAAGAGCGATGGTGGCAGTTCGCCGCCGGGCTGCAGGGGCGATCGCTGCTTTGCCGGGGGCCGGGCCGGTACCTGCGTCAGATCCAGCGGCAGGTCTTCCTGGATGGGGTCAAGCGCTCCGCTCACTTCGCCACCTTCGGCGGCTCGGTGGCCACCCGGATCTTCAGCAGCAGCACCTGCTGGTCGGCCTTGCTATCGAGGGTAATCGCCGGATCGTAGGTGCGGGCCGTATACCAGGCGGACAGCCCGGCCTTGGCGTCTTTGTCCAGCAGGTAGCAGTAGGCTTCGTAAGCCCAGGCCTTGGGCGACGTCGGAACCGCTTCGACGGCCTGCTCCATCTCGCTGGCGCAGCCGGCATAGTCGAGGGTCGCCAGCCGCGCCTTGCCGTCCTGGTAGTGGCGCATCCCATTCCACGCCCCGGGTAGGCCGGCTGAGGCCATGAAGGTGAGCGCCAGGGTGACGCCCATGACGCACAGCACCCAGCCGGGCATGTCCGGCAGCCCGCCGCGCGCTTTGCGCAGCGGCTGCAGCGCCGCTTCGTAGCGAAGCAGCCGGTCGGTGATCTCGGCGTCGGCGACCTCCGGCAGAGATGGCCGGCGCAGGCGTTTCGCGTCGCGCAGGAGCATGACCGCGCCGGTGACGTCGCCGCCGGCATAGCGCAGGTCGGCCTTGAAGACCAGGGCGTCGCGCGCTCCCGGATCACCCCGCAAGGCGCGATCGAGGTAGTCCTCTGCCATGGCGGTCTCGCGCTTCCAGTAGGCGATCATGCCCATACCCAGCAGAGCGGCCGGGTTCTTGGGCTCGCGCCCGAGAACGGCCTCGTACTCGGTGGTCGCGCCGGCGAAGTCCGAGGTCCGGATGCGGGCGAGGCCGAGCAGGGTGTGGGCGTCCATGAAATCCGGGTGGACCTCGATGATCTTGGCGAGCAGCGTTACCGCCGGTTGCGGATCCTGGGCGCCGACGAAGGCGTAGGCCAGGTAATAGGCGGCATAGGCGTCGTCGGGGCGCTTGCGCACCTCGGCGGCCAGCAGCGGCAGGGCGCCTTCAAAGTCATGCCGGCGAATGAGCGCCAGGCCATCGTTGATAGACATATCCGGGCCTGCGCGAGTAACGACGTACTTGTCGCGAACTTACGCGGCTTTGTCGAGCCAGCGTTCCGCGATGAAGGCGAGGAAGGCCCGGTCGAAGTCGACGCCGCTGAGTTTTGCCGTCGCCGGCCAGGCGTTGCGGACCTCGCCCTGGAGCCGGCGATACTCCTCGAGATCCAGGCCCTGAGCAAATTCCCACGCCCGCGCGGCCAGCTCGGCGTTGAGCGGTTTCATCATTGCTCTCCTACCCCTATACAACGTGCAAACCGGCCAAATGGATTCACCCCACAGTTGCGTCACGCAACGTGCAATTCGCAAGACGGCCGAGCCCGATCGCGTCAATCGGGTCATGAGGTTGCTCGGCCTGCGAATCGTCATCGTCGTCGTTGGCGCCGCCGCCGTGCTGGCTGTCCCCATCAGCCTGGTGCTCGGCCATGTTCCGGCGAGGTCCAGCAGCCTGGCCCGCCCGCTGGCGGCCGCGTCTGGCCGAGACTTCGACGACCACCAGGTCCAGCTTGCCAGCCGGGTCCCGCCGCCGGCACCGACACCGGCGGCCACTGCCGTGGTGCCGGCCGCGACCGCAAGTACGACCACTCCAAGCCATGCCGCCTCACCGGCGCCCGTGCGGACCACGGTCCCGGCCTTTTCGCACGTCTTTGAAATCGTGATGGAGAACCACGAATACGGTTCCGTGATCGGCCGCCCGGACTCGCCCTATGTCAATGGCCTGGCGGCGAAATATGGACTGGCCACCAACTACTTCGCCGCGTCGCATCCCAGCCTGCCCAACTACTTCGCGCTAACCGCCGGCAGCACATTTGGAATCGCCAGCGACTGCACCACCTGCTACGTGAATGCAACCAATATCGCGGACCAGGTGGAATCGAGCGGGCGTTCCTGGAAGGCCTACATGGAAGACATGCCGGCACCCTGCTACATGGGAGCCTCCGCCGGCAACTACGCAATGAAGCACAACCCTTTCATGTACTACACGGACATCCGCGACAACGCGGCGCGCTGCGCCGCCCACGTCGTGCCGTTTACACAGTTCGGGGTCGACATGAGCTCCGGCCAGGTGCCGAGCTTCGTCTGGATCACTCCCAACATGTGCAATGACACCCACGACTGCCCGGTCTCGACCGGTGATGCCTGGCTGAGCAATGTCGTTTCGCGCATCATCGGCTCGGCCGCCTTCCGCAACGGCGGGGTGCTCTTCATTACCTGGGACGAGGGGTCGAGCAATGCCAGCTGCTGCGGCGATGCCTGGGGTGGGCACGTGGCGACACTGGTCATCTCCCCGAAATCGATCGCGGGCGCCCGTTCGAGCATCGCCGAGAATCACTACAGCCTGCTCCGGACGATCGAGGACGGCTTTGGTCTCGGCCATCTGGGCGCCGCCGGGTGGTCGAGCAGCGTCCCAATGCGCGAGTACTTCCGCTAACGACCCTTACCTTGCCCTCCCGCAGAGGGGGAGGGAAAATCCGAACGCAGGGCGCGAATGGGGTCCAGCGTCGCCATGTCATCGATCGCCGAGAGGTCTCCCGGCGGGTCGCCGAGGAAGACGTTGCGGATGACGCGGCGGAGGATCTTGCCGTTGCGCGTTTTGGGCAAGCGGGGAAGGACGTGAACCTCCGCCGGCTTGAAGGGCTTTCCCAGCGAGCGTTCGATGCTGCGCGAGACCGCCGCAGGGATCGGCCCCGGGTCGGCCTGCGGACGTGGCACCACGAACACCACCACGGACTGACCCTTGAGCGGATCGGGAATCCCGACGGCGGCGGCCTCCGCCACATCAGTGCCATCGAGCGCGGCGGCCTCGACCTCTGCCGGTCCGACACGCTTGCCCGCGACCTTGATCGTGTCGTCGGAGCGGCCCAGGATGTACCAGAGCCCATCGTCATCGATCAACGCCCAATCACCGTGCACCCAGACGTCGGGCCAGCGCGACCAGTACGTTTCCAGGTAGCGCTCCGGGTCTTTCCAGAGTCCGAGCGTCATACCCAGGTAGGGTCGGCGGACCACGAGCTCTCCGACTTCGCCCCGCACCGGCTGGCCGCGCTCGTTGAAGACCGCCGCGTCGATGCCCGGAATCGGACCCGCAAAGCTGCCGGCTTTTGACGCCGTCAGGAAATTTCCGCAGATGAGGCCTCCGCCGCACTCAGTGCCGCCGGAGTAGTTCATGATGGGCAGCTCGCTCCGACCGACGGTCTCGAAGAGCCAGCCCCAGGCTTCCGGGGTCCAGGGCTCGCCGGTTGAGGCCAGCACGCGCAGCCGGGACAGCGCCTTCGCCGGCACGGCCCGCTCGCCCGAGGCCATCAGCACGCGGGTGAGGGTGGGGGAGATGCCCAGGTGGGTGACCCCGCTACGGTCGGCCACCGACCAGACGCGGCGCGGCTCCGGAAAATCCGGTGCCCCATCGTAGAAGACAGCCGTGGCGCCGAGCATCAGGCTGCCGAAGACGAGCAGCGGCCCCATCACCCAGCCCATGTCGGTCACCCACATCACCCGCTCCTTCGGCTGGACATCCATGCCGAGTGCCCAGTCCTGAGCGGCTTTGATGGGAAGGCCGGCGTGCCCGTGCACCGTGCCCTTGGGCCGGCCGGTCGTGCCCGACGTGTAGAGCAGGAGCAACGGCTCGTCCGCCCGCATCGCTTCAGTCGGCACCGGGTCCGGCCGGGCCAGGGCGTCCCAGGCGAGGTCACGCCCGGCCTGCATGGCAACGTCGATGCCGGCGCACGCAACCACGACCTGATGCGTCAGCTGCGGCAGCGCGGCCGCGGCCTGGTCGGCGATCGGCTTCATGGCGACCGGCCGTCCGCGGCGGATCGCACCGTCCGCGGTGATCAGCACCCGCGCGTCGGCATCGGCCAGCCGCTGGCGGATCGCCTCCGCGCCGAAGCCGGAGAAAAGGGGGACGGCAACGGCGCCGAGCTTGGTGCACGCCAACAGGGCGACGGCGTTCTCGATCACCAGGGGCAGATAGAGTCCGACCGCCACACCGCGTTTGACACCGATCCCGCGGAGCCCGGCGGCCGTCTGCTCGACTGCGTCCTCCAGTTGCGCGTAGGTCAGCTGCCGGACCGTCCCCGCTTCGGTTTCGCCGATGATCGCGATGCCGTTGGGATCCGACCGGCGGTGGCGGAGCACGGCTGAGTCGTATGCATTGAGGAGACCGCCAGGAAACCAGCGGGTGAAGGGAAGGCCTGGCGAGGTGTCCATCACCGCGTGGTAGGGCGCCGACCAGACAATGCCCAACTCCTTGATCAATGCATCCCAGAACCAGTCGGGGTCACGCGCCGCCCGTTCGCACAGCTGCGGGTAGGTCGCGCATTCGTGCGTGCGCATGAAGCGCCAGAGCCGGCTGCTCTGCATCTGCTCGCTCGTCGGTGACCACACCGGGGCGACCGCGCTCATCCGGTCTTCATGCTATCGCCGGTCCAGAACCCATCTGGATCGGCGTGACGGATATAGGCCAGCTCATCGCCGGAGGGCGTCGCTGTGCTGGGCGTATGGTCGTCGATCGTGATGGGAAAACCGGTGGCCTCGCGCACCTGCTGTGGTGTGACCCCGGGATGCAGGCTGGCGACGCGGACGCGGCCGGCGGAAAGGTCGAAGACGCCCAGCGTGGTGATCAGGGTGGCGGGGCCGCCGCGGCGCCGTCCCGGGAAGTGGCCCGGGGAGGTGACGTAGTCAACCCGCTCGCGAAACCGCCGCGGTTCGTGCTCCATGATCAAGACCGTGCGGCCGGCCAGCGAGGCGATGTCGCTCGCGCCGCCACTCCCGGGAAGGCGCGTCAGCGCGCCGCTGCTGCTGGTCCGTGTGGTGTTGAGGTTGCCCAGCGGATCGACTTCGGCCCCGCCGATGAAGCCCACGTCGACGCGGCCCTGTTGCAGCAGGCTCATGACGTCCACCAGGCCGAGGCAGGCAACGGCGCCCACGATGTTGGGCGGATCTCCCATCGTGTAGATGAAGGCTTCGGCGGGCCGGTCGCGGATGACGCCGTTCTCGAAGAGCCCGATCGCATCGGGCGCGTGCGTTGCCTTGGCCAGCCCGAAGCCGAGCAGGGGTAAGCGCATACCGACGAAGACGACCTCGTGATCACGGATCTCGCGGGCGGCCGCCACTACCATCAGCTCCCGCCGGGTATAGCGCGAGGTCATGGCGCGAAATTCGCCTCGGCCGCCGGCCGTCGATCGCTGACGCGCAGGCGCGCGAGGGTAGCCTCACCCAGGTGTTGTAAGTACGCCGGCCGGTCGGGGAGATCGAGGACCCACTCGCGCAACCACGATTGCAAGCCCTCGGGCGTGCGCGACATCCGGTGGTAGGCGAGAAACGGCTCGAAGTCGCGCCGCCAGTACCCCTGCACCGAGGAGGGAAGCGCGCCACCCGGTTCCTCAACGACCGCACTCACGAGAAAACCCGGGATCATGGTGCGGTTGGGATCGCTGCGGATCACCGCTTCCGGGACGACCTCTTCGCAGATCACGATCGTGCGGCGCGCGGCGTAGGCGGCTTCGACGGTGAGACCGAGATTGCCCCAGAGGTGGGCATTGCCCTGCGCGTCGGCGCGCTGGACGTGGATGATCGCGACGTCCGGTCGCAGGGCGCCGACCGCGAGCAGATCGGGGCCGCCAAAGGGATCGCCGATGGGACGGATGCGCGGGTGGCCTCGCACGATATCGCCGCCGATCCCGGTGAAGGTCGGCAGGTAGGGGAGACCCATGGCCGCCGCCTTGAGGGCCAGTCCGACCGTGAAGTTGGAGTGGTCTTCCATGACGATGCGCCGCGGCTGGCCCTGTTCGTAGGCACGGCGAAATCCGTATCCGGATCCGCCGGCGACGTTTCCCACCCAGGCCGCGATCACCTTCGCCACGGTGCCGGCCGCGATCATCTGGTCGAACGCCATGTCCGAAATGGGACCGATCAAGGTCAGGTCACGCCGCTGCTGGCGGATGATCTCGTGAACCGCCGCGAATGGGATACCGGACTCCAGCGCCAGCCCGAGGGCGATGGCATCGCCGTCGTGCACCTGCTCGGCGATCGCCTGGCGCAGCGAGCGCTTCAATTTCACGGGGACCGACGGCGATTCGGGTGCCGGCACCGTCGGTAATGCTACATGCGGGGAAGCCTTGAATCTGGGAAGAAAAATAGTACGCTGGATCCATGCAGCCTCTCCGCGGCGAGATCATCGATGGCACGCAGCGCTTCAAGAAGAACCGCCCGCTCGACCCGGGCCGGGCGGCGCGCCTCTCGATCGTACCGGGCCTCGGTCACTGGTATGCGGGCGCACCGCTGAAGGGGTTGGCGTTCTTCGCGGCGATCATCGGTCCCTTGGTGATTGGCGCCGAGCTCGACCTTTCGGTGATCCTCCTGCCGCTCGGGATTCCACTCGATCTCGGCGGACTCGGGCTCTGGGGGTTCTGCGCCTACGATGCCTATCGCACCGCAAGAAACCGGATGCGACCGGCCGCCTGATAATCGATAGCGCGCAACAGTCTCCGCAACCTGACGAAAGGTCGGCCGCAATCTTCTCCTCCTAATGTCGCTGGTGTGGCGAGGGAGAGAAGGGTCCTCTTGATCGACGACGATTTGGATCTGGCCAACCTCTATTTGCTGCAGCTTCGCCGCGATGGCATCCCCCTCGAGCACACACGCACCGGCCAGGAAGCGGACACCTTCGTCCGCACCCGGGTCCCGGCACTCATCCTGGTCGACCTCAGGTTGCCGGACGTCGATGGCCGAGCATTGATCGAGCGCTGGGCCGATGATTCCGTCGCGGGGGCCATTCCGATCTGGATCCTGAGCAACACCACGCCCGAAGACAACCTCTGGTGGCACACCGCCCCGAACGTTCAGCGCTACTTTCTGAAGTCGAAGGTCGTGCTCGCGCGGCTGAGCCTCGAGATCCGAGCGACCCTGGGCCTGCCCTACGGCGATCGGATCAACCACCGCATCGCGGGCTGATTTCCTCCGCCTGCCGATAATGAGCTCGATGGAAGGGCTGGCTCCGGCCGCACCGCCGCAGGCGGCGGACCGGTTGCGCTGGCTCGATCTCCTGCCGGTGATCGCCTTCACCGTGCTCGGCATCATCCTCGTGTTTGCGGTGCTGGTCGGGCTGGCGCGCGGCAATCGCGGCTTCTACCGCGCCAACCTGGGGACGATCTCGTTGAGTGCTGCGCTCGCCATCTACCTCGCCTTCGGCTCAGGGATCGTCGTGGCGCTCCGGCGACTGCGCGCTCCACGGGCATTTCTCGGGCTTCGCTGGCCGACGCCGCTCGACCTCGGTCTGACGCTACTCCTGCTGATTCCCTGGTACCTGGGCATCATCATCGTGTCGGCTGGATCGGCGCTGCTCTTCAACGGTGGCCGCGTCGTTCCGAGCAACAGCCGGCTGATCTTCGTGCAGCACCCCGGCGGCATCGGGGTCCTGCTCCTGGCGCTGCTGGTAACCGCGGTCGCCGCCCCCATCTGCGAGGAGGTATTCTTCCGCGGCATGCTCTTTCGGCTGCTCCGGACCCGCGTCCCGCTGTGGGCGGCGGTCCTGCTGAGCGCGATTGCCTTCGGCCTCGCCCACGCCAGCCCCGCGGTGAGCGCGGCCCTCTTGCCGACCTTCATGTACATGGGGACGGTGCTGGCCATCATCTACGCCAGGACCGGCTGGCTGACCAACACCATCCTGCTCCATGGACTGAGCAATGCGATCGCGACCGTACTCGTCTTCTACCAGGCGTCTAGCTGAACTCGGTCGGGATCAATGAGACCTTCTGGCGTGGGACGCGATCAACGACGACCTCGCAAGGGGCATTGCGAACGACGTGCTCGGCGACCTTCCCAAGCGGGCTTTCGTTCGGCCGGTTCTGATGGCTGATCCCCATCACGATCAGGTCGGCGTTCTCTTCACGCGCGATTTCGACGATTCGGTGGCCGGCCTGTCGGGCGACATTGACCTTGGTGCGCGGGGTGATGGCATGCTGCGTCGCGATGAAGGCGGCGGCGTCCAGTGCGCGCTGGATGCGTGGGTCCTTCTCCGGCATCGCCAGCGGTGCCTGGAGCGGGATTTCGTGTACGTAGACGATCACCATCTCAGCTTTGTGCCCCTGGTTCAGCCGGGCGGCGAGCTCGACCGCGCGAACCGAGGCGCCAAGGTCGAGGATCGGAACCAGCACTTTGCGGATCGACTCGACCGACCGCACGCTGCTCGTGGCGCCCCGGGGGGCGGGGGGCGGCACCCGCAGCATCCAGCCGAGCGTGCCGGCCAGCCCGACGGTGAAGGCGACCGCCAGCGTGATCCCGAGCGGGCTGAGGACGAGGTTCAAGGGCGCAGCCGGTTGGCCGCTTGCAAGCGCCAGGCACCGAAAGCCAGCAAGCCGACACCGGCGATACCGTAGGGGACCGAGTGCACCTCGATCACGTCACGCGCCAGGATGAGCACGCCGATTACGAGGGATGCGAAGCCGATGATCCGGGTGACGCGATATGGGCTCACCCCTTCTCGAAGAAGCGCTTGACCTTGTCCGCGCCGACGGTGGTGGGGCAGATGGTCTCGATGCCAAGCTCGGCGTAGAGGTCGGCGCGCGCCGGGTCGTAGATCCGGCAGATCACCTTCTTGACGCCGAACTCGTGCTGAGCCAGCTGAGCGGCCATGATGTTCGTGGTATCAGCGTTGGTCACCGCCACGAAGGCCTCGGCGCGGTCCGTCCCGGCCCGGCGGAGGATGTCCTCATCGACCGCCGACCCGAAAACCATCTCGCCGGCAAAATCCTCGCCCAACCGGTTGAAGGCTGCCTCGCTGGAATCCACGACCGCGACGTCGTCTCCCTCTTCACTCAGCTGCCGGGCCAGGCTCGATCCGACCCGCCCGCAGCCGACGATCACCGTACGCATTCGCTCCTAGACTAACTCTACCCACGCGCGCCAACCTAAAGCAGGCAGGGGATTCGTTTAGCGCCGAAATCGCGAGGGTATATACCGGCCAGCTTGCCTGTGGCGCCGGGCGCCCGAGGCCCGCACATACTCAAGGAGTCGAAAGATGGCAAAGACCGTAGGCATAGACCTGGGGACCACGAACTCGGTAATCGCGGTCATGGAAGCCGGCGAGCCGGTTGTTATTCCGAACGCCGAAGGCGGACGAACCACGCCGTCGGTCGTCGCCTTTACCAAGACGGGCGAGCGCCTGGTGGGCCAGCTGGCCCGGCGCCAGGCGGCCGTCAATCCGGAGAACACGGTCTTCTCGATCAAGCGCTTCATGGGTCGCAAGTACGACGAAGTGGAGACCGAGCGGAAGATGGTTCCCTACAAGGTCGTCACCGGAAAAGATGGCCGGGTCGAGGTCGAGATCCAGGGGACGCGCTATACCCCCGAGCAGCTCTCCGCGATGATCCTGCAAAAACTGAAGACCGACGCGGAAGCCTACCTCGGCGAGAAGGTGACGGATGCGGTGATCACCGTACCGGCGTACTTCAACGACTCGCAGCGGCAGGCGACCAAGAACGCGGGCGAGATCGCCGGCCTCAACGTCGTCCGCATCATCAACGAGCCGACCGCGGCGGCGCTCGCCTATGGCCTCGACAAAAAGGAGAACGAGAAGATCCTCGTCTTCGACCTCGGCGGCGGCACCTATGACGTGTCCGTGCTGGAGATCGGCGAAGGCGTCTTCGAGGTCAAGGCGACCAACGGCGATACCCACCTCGGCGGTGACGACTACGACCGCCGGCTGGTGGACTACATCGCCGACGAGTTCAAGAAACAACAGGGCATCGACCTTCGGCAGGACCGCCAGGCTCTGCAGCGTCTGACGGAGGCTGCCGAGAAGGCCAAGATCGAGCTCTCCAGCCGCATGGAAACCGAGGTCAACCTGCCGTTCATCACCGCCGACCAGAATGGCCCCAAGCACCTCGAGATCAAAATCACCCGGGCCAAGTTCGAGCAGCTCACGGCCGACCTGAGCGAGCGCTGCGTGGCCCCCTTCCATGCCGCCCTCAAGGACGCGGGCCTCACCCCCGGCGACCTGAACGAGGTGATCCTCGTCGGTGGCGCCACCCGGATGCCCGCCATCCAGGAACTGGTCAAAAAGCTCACCAACGGGAAGGAGCCGCATCGTGGCATCAACCCGGATGAGGTCGTCGCCGTAGGCGCCGCGATTCAGGCGGGCGTGCTCAAGGGCGAGGTCAAGGACGTCCTCTTACTCGACGTCACGCCGCTGTCGCTCGGCCTGGAGACCCTCGGTGGGGTCAATACCAAGCTGATCGAGCGCAACACGACGATCCCGACGTCCAAGAGCCAGGTGTTCTCGACCGCGTCGGACAACCAGCCTTCCGTCGAGATCCACGTCCTGCAAGGCGAGCGCGAGATGGCGTCCGCCAACAAGACGCTGGGCAAGTTCCACCTCGACGGCATCGCCCCGGCACCCCGCGGCGTCCCGCAGGTCGAGGTGACCTTCGACATCGACGCCAACGGCATCCTCAACGTGCGCGCCAAGGACCTTGGCACCGGCAAGGAACAGAAGGTGACGATCACCGCCTCGACCACGCTCAACAAGGACGAGGTCTCGAAAATGGTGCGCGACGCCGAGGCCCATGCCGAGGAAGACCGCAAGCACCGCGAGGAAGTCGAAGCTCGCAACCAGGCGGACAGTCTCGTCTACCAGGCCGAGAAGCAGCTGCAGGAGAACGGAGACAAGCTCGAGCCTGCTATCCGTTCCGAGGTCGAAAGCAAGATCGAGCCGGTCAAGCAGGCGATCAAGGACAACGACGTCGAGCGCATGCGTTCCACCAGCCAGGAGCTGGCGACCGCCATGCAGAAGATCGGCGAGGCCGTCTACCGCCAGGCCCAGGGCGCTCCGGCGGGGGCCCAGTCGGGCACCGGCACGGACGGCCAGCCGGGGAAGTCGGGCGACGGCGACGTCGTCGACGCCGACTTCAAAGAGGTCTAAACAAGCCGCCTCCGTCGTTGGCGCTCGGGATCGTTTAAAGGATATTCTGAGCCGGGTAGACCCACACTATGCCGTTTCGCCCTGACCGATTAACCGAGAAGACGCAAGAGGCGATCCAGCAGGCGCAGACGCTTGCGCAGGAAGCCCAGCACCAGGAGATCACGCCGGAACATCTGCTCCTCGCCCTGCTCCAGCAGCCGGACGGGACGGTTCCGCCCATCCTCCAGCAGGTCGGCGTCGACCCGGCTCGCGTCGCGTCCGACGTCAAAGCCCAGCTGGACCGGTTGCCCAAGGTATACGGCGCCGAGACCTATCTCGGTTCCCGCCTTCGCCGGCTGCTCGATGCCGCATCGACGGAAATGGAGCGGCTCAAGGACGAGTACCTATCGACCGAGCACCTGCTGCTCGCCATCGTCGACGAGGCGAACAGCGAGGGCGCCCGGATTTTGCAGCGGGCTGGCGTCACGCGCGAGAAGGTTCTCGAGGCGCTCACCAAGGTTCGGGGCTCGTCTCGCGTAACCGATGCCACGCCGGAATCGAAGTTTCAGGCGCTGGAGAAGTACACCCGAGATCTCACCGCGCTGGCACGCGAGGGAAAGCTCGACCCGGTCATTGGTCGCGAGCAGGAGATCCGCCGCGTCATCCAGGTCCTTTCGCGCCGCACCAAGAACAACCCGGTCTTGATCGGTGAGGCCGGCGTGGGCAAAACCGCGATCGCCGAAGGACTCGCGCAGCGCATTGCGCAAGGCGATGTACCCGAGTCACTCAAAGACAAACGCGTGCACTCGCTCGATCTCGGTTCTTTGATCGCGGGCACCAAGTATCGCGGTGAGTTCGAAGACCGGCTGAAGGCGCTGTTGAAGGAAATCGAGTCATCGAACGGCCAGGTCATCCTCTTCATCGACGAGCTTCACACACTGGTGGGCGCCGGGGCGGCCGAGGGGGCGATGGACGCGTCCAACCTGCTCAAGCCGGCACTGGCGCGCGGCCAGCTCCGGTGCGTCGGCGCGACGACGCTCGATGAGTATCGCAAGCACATCGAGAAGGATGCGGCGCTGGAACGCCGCTTTCAGCCTATCTTCGTGGCCGAGCCCTCGGTCGAGGACACCATCTCGATTCTGCGCGGCCTGAAGGAAAAGTACGAGGTTCATCACGGGGTGCGCATCACCGACTCCGCCATCGTGGCGGCCGCGGTGCTGTCGCAGCGCTACATCACCGACCGCTTCCTGCCAGACAAGGCGATCGACCTCATCGATGAGGCCGCTTCCAGCCTGCGCATGGAGATCGACAGCCTGCCCCAGGAACTCGACGAGATCGAGCGCCAGATCCGGCAGCTCGAGATCGAACGCCAGGCGCTCAAGAAAGAGCAGGACCGCGCCTCGCAGGATCGCCTCAACGCCATCGAGCGGGAGCTGGCCAACCTGCAGGAGAAGAGCAAGGTCATGCGCTCGCAGTGGCAGCAGGAAAAGGCGCTGATCCAGCAAATCCGTGAGCTGAAAGCGCGCCAGGAGCAGCTGCGGATCGATGCCGAGCGCGCCGAGCGCATGGCGGATTTCGAAGCCGCCGCCCGCCTCAAGTACGGAGAGACGCCCAAGGTCCAGAAAGAGCTCGAGGCCAAGAACACCGAGTTGGTCGCACTCCAGAAAGAGCATCGCCTGCTGAAAGAAGAGGTCGACGAGGAGGACATCGCCAGGATCGTGTCGCGCTGGACCGGCATCCCGGTGCAGAAGATGCTCGAGGGCGAGGTCCAGAAGCTGATCCAGATGGAGGAGCGACTGCACGCGCGCGTCGTCGGCCAGGAGGAGGCCGTCACGGCGGTCGCCAACGCGGTCCGTCGGGGCCGCGCCGGACTGAGCGATCCCAATCGACCGATCGGATCGTTCATCTTCCTCGGGCCGACCGGGGTGGGGAAGACGGAGCTGGCTCGCGCGCTGGCGGAATTCCTTTTCGACGACGAGCAGGCCATGACCCGCATCGACATGTCGGAATACATGGAGAAGCACACGGTGGCGCGGCTGGTGGGTGCGCCGCCCGGCTATGTCGGGTACGAGGAAGGCGGTCAGCTCACCGAGGCCGTGCGCCGTCGCCCCTACGCCGTCATCCTGTTCGACGAGATCGAGAAGGCGCACCCCGACGTGTTCAACATCCTGCTCCAGCTCCTCGAAGACGGGCGTCTCACGGACGGCCAGGGCCGCACCGTCGACTTCCGCAACACCGTGGTCATCATGACGTCGAACCTCGGCAGCCACATCCTGCAGGACCCGAACTTGACCGAGGCGGACAAGGAGAAGGCCGTCCTCGAGGCGGTCCGGCACAATTTCCGTCCCGAGTTCCTCAACCGGGTCGACGAGATCATCATCTTCAAGCCGCTGACCCGCGAGCAGATCAAGCACATCGTCAACATCCAGCTGGAACGGCTGCGCAAGCGCCTTGGCGAGCGACGCATCAGCTTGCAGCTGACACCGGCCGCTCTCGAGCTGATCGCGAACGAGGGCTACGATCCGGTCTATGGGGCGCGCCCTCTCAAGCGCGTCATCCAGCGGCGCATCCAGGACCCGCTCGCCATGGCCGTTCTCGACGGCAAGTTCCACGAAGGTGACACCGTCCTGGTCGATGCCGAGAAGGGCGAGCTCGTGCTGCGCAAGGCCGGCGCCAAGGAACACGCCGGCGTCGCCGCCAGCTAAGACGCTTGGGCGCGTTGGAGCCGTAGAATAGCCCAGCGTTAGCGCGCCGCCTTAGCTCAGCGGTAGAGCAATGGTTTCGTAAACCATCGGTCCGGGGTTCGAATCCCCGAGGCGGCTGACCCTTTCCCCTTTCTGCCCCGTCCAATATGTCCGCCTGGTGAAGCGCAATCCGTTGTCGCGGCTGGCATACCATCGGAACGTGAGCCGTTACCGCGAGCATCCCGAGCACAAGTTTTCGTTGGAACATGTCGGCCCGACTACTCATGGGCAGGGAGGGAAGGTCGCTCAGACACGGTTCCGGGCAGTCTGCACCTGCGGATATGCAACCAAGTGGCGGAAGTACAGCGGAGCCCTCCATGAGGATCAGTGGTCACACTTGCGGTCGGCCCGAGAAGCAGGTGACAGGGTAAACGCAGGTGTTCTTGCGCCGCAAATAATGCCGGAGCGCTTTCTCTATCATCGCGCCGGTTCAGCGGCGAAGGCAAAGGCGATTCTAACGGACGGTTTCCAGCGTACTAGCGGGGATCAGTACGGCATAGGACTGTGGACCTGTACCGATGAAAACATGTGGAAAGGAGGCCCCGTTCAGTTCAAGCTTAGGGTGACCTACTGGAACGAGGCCGACTACATGGAAGTTCCTGAGGCCGGGAGGGCATGGAATGGGAATCCCCAAGACGTCGACGCCATATATGAGTCCAAAGGGATCGACGTAGTTCGGACGAACGAACTCAACTTCCTAATTCGCAGGGGTCCAACGATTGAAATAATTGGCTATCGCATGCTGGAGCCGGAAGTGGGGCCTTGGCGCCCATACCACGAAAGAGACCCGGCATCAAGAGAGGCAGCCTTGACCGAGATTAGACATTGGTGGCCCTGACCTGGAGCAGTGCGCGTTAGTAGTGACGAAGGCCTGCCTCTCCTCTTTATGCGTCCGGTTCACCCCTTGGCCCCTACATCTGCTGGCCAACGCCAAGCTCGGACGATCCGAAAGTAAGGTAAACGCCCCATCGGTCCGGGGTTCGAGTCCCCGAGGCGGCTTTTCCTAACTGTTCTCTTCGACGGTGCACGGAACCGCCCGTCTGACCGCATCCTGTACCGGACAATGCGCGTCGGCCCAGCGGACGAGGGCGGCGAGCTGCTCAGGCGAGGCGCCATTCCCTCCGATCCGCACTCGTGCCCGCGAACTCATTGGCCCGGCGGGGACCGAATCGTCGATGCCGAGAATTCCGCGGTCATCCGATTCGCTGTCGACGACCACCTCGATCCGGCCTGGTTCCAGACCTTGCTGGGCAGCCCGCATGGCGATGAGTGTCGCCAGGCAACTGGCCTGGGCGGCGCGAAGTAGCCACCCGGGGGAGGGCGACTGGTCGCTACCCCCCACGGACTTCGGCATGTCGGTATGGATCGACATGCCCTGCGGCCCATGGACCGTCACGGCAAGCCCGGACTCCAGGACGGCGGTTGCGGGGCTGTCTGTGTAGCGGGCTTCATCGGGGTGTGATTTGAGATAGGCAATGGCGTTCGCGAGTGCGCCTCGAATGGCGGTGTTGGGCATGGTTACCTCCTGCC
>WNGO01005046.1_pt1 | contig 18101 bp, 15 predicted proteins | sample 5400511 | NCBI WGS metagenome assembly WNGO01 (sample SAMN13153380, study PRJNA577476) | soil metagenome | isolation source: 20 cm soil or saprolite under Garry oak tree replicate 2 | place: USA:California | collected 2016-06-15 | reverse complement strand
ACGGCATCAACCACATCGGTTTTTTGACCAATGAGATGCAGGCGACGATGGCGGAATTGAGCAGCGTTCTAAAAATCGCGCCGCGACCGTCGAACCGTCTCTATGCTGAGCTTCGCTTCCGCGACCTCGAAGGCAATGCGCTCGATCTTTCGCAAACCAAAGGCTGGGAAGTCGACATCGATAAGTGGGAAACGGCGGCTTAGCTTTCATTCAACGATACCCATCGTCCCAATGGAGTTGAAATAGCGCTATGCGGATTTCACGGTTAACAGTGGCTATCGTCATAGTTGTCGGGCTTTTTATTGCGGTATCACAGCGAGCCGGACTGGCGGCATCGGCGCCTCTGGAAAAATTGACGATTGGCTGGAGCGCCATTGCCGGATCCCAAGCGCCTTTCTGGATCACGAAAGAAGCTGGTCTGTTCGAGAAAAATGGCCTCGACGTGACGATGATTTATGTTGACGGCGGCTCCAAAGCGACGCAGGCTTTGATGTCGGGCGATGTGCCGATCGCGCAGGTCGGTGGCAACGCACCCGTGGTCGCGCGCTTGCGCGGTGCCGACGTGACGCTGATCGCCGGCCTGCTCAACGTTCTCGCCTACAGCATGATCGTGTCCCCGGAAATCAAGAAGCCGGAAGATTTAAAAGGCAAAAAACTTGCCGTCAGCCGATTCGGCTCCAATTCGGACTACGCCACGCGCAAGATTTTGCTCAAGTGGGGATTGAAGCCGGACGTCGACGTGGCAGTCTTGCAGATACCCGGCGGGCAGCCTTCAAGGATGGCGGCGATCCAGTCCAAAGTCGTTCACGGCATGGTCGCGCAGCCGCCGGTGACCAATCTCGCTCGCAAGTTCAACCTCAACATCATCGCCGAACCGGAAGATTTCGGCGGCGCTTACCCGACCACGCCAGTGGCGTCACGCGTTTCATATATCCGCGAAAAACGCGAGACGGTTCGAAAATTCACACGCGCGCTGCTCGAAGGCATCTACGTCTACAAAAACCAGAAAGATTTCAGCAAGAAAGTAATCGGAAAATACGTCAAGACCAACGACAACGAGGCTCTGGAAGACAGCTATCAATACTTTTCCCGCCTGGTGCCCCAGAAACCCTATCCCTCCATCGACGCCGTGAAAGAAGCGCTCGCCGAGCTCGGCGAAAAAGACCCCAAGGTTCGTTCGGCAAAGCCGGAGGATTTCGTCGACGTGAGCGTGATCAAAGAGTTCGATGACAATGGTTTTATCGATGGGCTTTATAAGAAGCGCTAGACAACAATTCTGAATCAGCAGCAGAGAGGTATTTTCTCTCCGAATGTTCGGATTTTTTCCAGCAAGGGACGCAGAGTTCACCGAGAATTACTTCGAGCTTCTCGCTTATCTCCAGCGTACTCCGCGTTGAGATGACCTCTATTCGTCCATACGAGCCAAAATGTTTAAGATTTGGAGCTCAAAGCGTAAACCCGGCAAGTCATATCTTATTCCAAGCAGAAGTGGTAGAGTGATTATACACGGAAGATCGTAGTTACCTTTCCTGCTTCTCACGTAGTATCTGACACGCTCTCCGATGCCGCGTACGCACTGAATGGCGAGTTCAACTCCACGGGTGTCGATTGCGTGGACATGCAAGATCCGATGTCAACGGACTCTAGTTTGGAATCTGGAGATATTGGAACCAACGAGATGGAAGGAATCACTTCGCCCAAGTTCCAGCAGAAATGGAGATTCTAATGACGCTTACGGTTGGCGATAAAGTTGTTTATCCGGGTCGGGGACCCTGCCTTATCGGTGGGGTCGTCCAGAAAGTGGTTTGTGGAAGGTCGGCGAGTTTTTACCGATTAGCCCTGTTGGACGATAGCAAGGCCGAGTTGTTCGTGCCGATCGATAATTTTAACGATCTCCATATGCGGGCATTGCTGGACCGCTCTGAGATTCCCAAGCTGCTAGGCCATCTCAAAACCCGCGTGGCGGTAGCTAAAGATCCTGCAAAAGCCAAAAACTGGCGCCAGCGTGAGCTGGACAATTTGAAACTATTCAGCTCAGGTTCCATATTCGAACTGGCCCGCATGGTCGAGTCGCTGACGCAGTTAAGCAGCACCAAGACCCTAGCAGCGCACGAGCGGGAGACGCTGTATCGCGCGCGAAAACTTCTGATATGCGAGATCTCGGAAGTGATGGGCGAAAGCAAAACTGCCGCAGAGGCACGAATTGACAGTGTGCTCGAACCCGGTAAAGACAAGTTGAACTAGTGGCGAAACTGAGGTCCAAAATTGGCCGCGTTTACCGGTGCTTATTAAATAAACGGCGGAACAATGGAGATGATTTTTCGCGGCTCGAGCACACCCGGACGGCTAGTCTCAATCGTGAAAGACCGCCCCAACTGTCAACCGCGGACTTCTCAAAGTAACTGACAATCTGGAATGGAGAACGGAGGCTGTCAATGCAACTAAGTCATACGATGGCAGACGCAGTCCATTCTATTGCGAAGAATTCACAAACCCTTTACGACGTTTTCGTGTCTTGCAACAAATGCGGAGGAGTCCACGAGATGGGAATTTCCGTTGCATTGGAAGGTGGCCCCTTCATTAAACAGAGCATCGGTGCCCTGTACAAAGAAAAATCCCTTCCGAAAAACCTCGCCGATCTCGCCAACAATAGCATCACCTGCCCCCGGACAGGGAGACAATCCACTCAGAAAAACCAGCAACAAATCTTCTTGGTTCCGCCTAAAAGCTAATCCCTCCACACATTGGGCGCATTCCGTGGGTTAAGCCTCGCGCCGCATCGCAAGCCGTGTCAATTTGGTAAAGAACCGAAGATGCACTGTTACGAACCAAAACTTGCCATGATAAATAATGTGCCATATGGACAGGTTCGAGGTTTTGGTGATTGCCCAGGTGTCGGACGCGGTGCTCGATCGAATCGCCAACATCGATTCGCGGGTCAAAGTCGTCGATGTCCGGGGATGGTTTGACGGCGAGCTACGCGCCACGTGGCCGAAGTGGACCGTCGATCGGTATCTCGGTGATCGGCCGTATCCTGCGACGACTCTCGATCAGCGCAACCATGCGCTCGCCTCGGCTGAGATCGTGCTTCTCGGCTGGCCGCCCCTGAAAGATATTAGAGCCCGCGCGCCTCGCTTGAAATGGGTCCACGAAACCCCGGCGGGAGCAAGCAATTTTCTCGACACGGATCTGTGGGGCTCCGATGTTATCGTGACCACATCACGCGGGTTAACCAACAGACGCCCAATGGCCGAGTACGCGTTGGCGAGCTTCCTGCACTTCTCGCGCGGCCTTCATTTGAGCTCCCGCGATCAACGGCGGCACAGTTTCGATCATCAAACCTACGATCCGATAATCATTCGCGATAAGACCGTCTGTATCGTCGGTGCGGGCGGCATCGGCCAGGAAGTAGCGAAACTGTGCGCGGCGGTGGGGATGCGTGTGGTCGGCACGCGCCACCACATCGTTTCGGGTGTGCCGCTACCAATGGGCTTTGCGCGACTCGAAACCGCTGATGCTTTGCATGACCTGCTCCGTGAGAGCGAGTTCGTCGCCGTTTGTTGTCCATGGACGCAGGCGACTACGCACCTGATCGGCCGAGACGCCTTGGCAGCGATGAAACCGGGAACTGTTTTGGTGAACATCGCCCGCGGTGAAATCCTCGATGAAGAAGCTCTGGTGGACGCCTTGGCTGAGGGTAAACTCCGCGGCGTCGCCTTGGACGTCTATGACGGTGAATTCGAGCGCCCGCCTGACCGGCGCCTGTGGGACGACGAACGTGTCGTCATCACGCCTCACGTTTCGGCCGCGACGGACGTATCCGAGCATGGGGGTGTGAAGTTATTTTGCGAAAATTTGGCCCGCTATCTCGACGGTCGACCCTTGGAAAACATCATCGACTGGAGGCGCGGATATTGAGGAAACCGCGCTGGACTTGGCACCAGGGCATTTTTGCTTTGATCAAAGACATCGTATGCGCGGCCTTTGGGTTAACAAGTCGTTTCCCAACCCGAAAAGTGATTTTCGCCGTCGACGTTCATCATCTGCGCGTGAATCGAATCCTTCCCTGGCGACGAGAATTTCCCCTGAAAGAACGAATGCTTTTGAATCCTTATCTTGACATTGCCTCACCGCGTCCCTAGCTTGTCTACTAGTCCTTAGAGTTGGCGCAATCTGAAGAAATGCGCGCGGAGGCTTGAACAATATGGCGGCGAACGATTGGGATATCATCGTCTGGCGGCGTGCTAACGACTTGCTGCAGCAAGCGGAGCGGATCCATAGAAATTTTCTCCAAGTCGCCGCCGGCGCGGGCTATCGGGCCTCTCATGGCAGAACGCCGAGTTGGGAACCTCCCGTAAACGTGGTCGAGACAGACGAAAGCCTATGGGTAATTTCCGCTTTGCCCGGCATAGCCGCCGAACAGATGGACGTACGGCTTGAGGGACACGAGCTTGTCATCACGGGTAATCGCCCGCTGCCGGAATGCTGCGAAGATGGCGAGCTAAAAATCTGGGAGATTCCTCTTGGCCGTTTCGAGCGGCGGCTCCGGATCGCCGGCGGCGAAAAGCAAATATCCGTGGGAAAAACAGCGCTCCATGATGGATTGCTCATCATCGAGCTAAGGAAACAATCATGAACGGTCAAGAAACAGAACCCGCAAAATTAAAACCGCGCCTTAATATCCCGGCTGGAGCGCTGGTCGTTATCCCGTTGCGCAATCGGGTGCTCTTCCCCTCGATGATGATGCCGCTTTCAGTCAACACTCCGGCAAGACGGCAAATTGTCGAAGAGGCGGTGCGACAGCAAATGCCGATCGGATTTGTCAGCCAGCGCGATCCCAATATTGAAGTACCGCAGCCTAAAGACTTGTTCGGAGTCGGCACCGCCGCAGACGTTCTGCGGATGTTCAGTCTGCCGGACGGCCAGCGTCAAGTTCTGGTACAAGGCCGGCGGCGCTTTGAGATCGCGGAATTCCTGGAGACCGATCCCGTTTTCATCGCCCGGGCTACGATGGTCGAAGAAAAGATCCCGCAGACCAAGGAGTTCGAGGCGAGGATCTTACATCTGCGTCAAGAAGCGGCTAGGGCATTGTCGCTCTTCCCCGAGCCGATGAACGAGCTGAGGGCGATGATCGATAGGATTGAAGATCCCCTGTCGGTCATCGATCTGATCGCGTCCACGTTAGATCTGCCGATTGCCGATAAAAATGAAATTCTCGCGATCCTCGATCCGGCTGCGCGTGCGCAAAGAGTTTCGGAGCTGCTGGCGCGCCAAATCGAATTGCTCGAGCTGAGCCGCAAGATCGGCGCTGAAACCAAAGAATCCATGGACAAGACCCAGCGTCAATATTTCCTTCGCGAGCAGCTGAAAGCGATTCAAAAAGAGCTGGGCGAGGAGGACGGTAAAGGCGTCGAAGTCGAGGAGCTCAGAAAAAAAATCTACGACGCAAAGATGCCGCCTGAGGTCGAGAAGGAGGCGCTTAGGGAGCTAGGCCGGCTCGAGCGTATGCCCGAGATGGCGGCGGAATATTCGATGATCAGGACCTATTTCGACTGGTTGGTGGAGCTGCCCTGGAGCATCCTCACCAAAGAAGCGATCGATCTGCCGAAGGCGCGTGAGATCCTCGACACCGACCACTACGGTCTGGAAAAAGTGAAAAAGCGCATTGTCGAATTTCTCGCCGTTCGCAAGCTCATGCCGGAGGGAAAGAGCCCGATCCTCTGCTTGGTCGGCCCTCCGGGCGTCGGCAAGACTTCACTCGGGCAGAGCATTGCGCGGGCGATGAATCGTAAATTCGTGCGCCAGAGCCTGGGCGGAGTGCACGATGAAGCCGATATTCGCGGCCACCGGCGCACTTACATTGGCGCTCTACCGGGCAACATCATTCAAGGCATCAGAAAGGCCGGCAGCCGCAATCCCGTTTTCATGCTCGATGAAATCGATAAGCTCAGCGCGAGTTTTCACGGTGATCCTTCTGCCGCGCTGTTGGAGGTGCTCGATCCCGCGCAAAACGCAACGTTTCAAGATCATTACATCGGGCTTCCTTTCGATTTGAGTCAGGTCTTGTTCATCGCCACCGCCAACGTACTCGACACGGTTCCCGGCCCCTTGCGCGATCGCATGGAGATTTTGCAATTGCCGGGTTACACCGAGGAAGAGAAATTAACGATTGCCAAAGGCTATCTAGTGCCGCGCCAAACGGCGGAGAACGGCCTTCAAGCGAGCAACATCGAATTTACCGACGATGCGATTCGGGAAATTATCCGCTCCTACACGCGGGAAGCTGGCGTCCGCCAGCTTGAGCGGGAGCTGGGATCGGTCTGCCGAGGTGTGGCCGCGCGAGTCGCCGATGGCGTGACGGAAAAAGTCACGATCATGCCGGAATCGGTTTCGGCCTATTTGGGACCGCAAAAGTTTTTTAGCGAGATCGCGTTGCGCACCAGTTTGCCGGGCGTCGCCACCGGCTTGGCCTGGACGCAATTCGGCGGTGATATCTTGTTTGTCGAAGCGACCAAGATGCCCGGCGACGGCCGGTTGATCTTGACCGGCCAGTTGGGCGACGTGATGAAAGAAAGCGCCCAGGCCGCTTTGAGTTTGGCCAAATCCCGCGCGGAGTCACTGGGCATCGACCCTGAAATTTTCAAGAAGAACGATTTGCATATTCATATTCCCGCGGGCGCGATCCCGAAGGACGGTCCTAGCGCCGGGGTCACACTCTTCGTCGCCCTCGTTTCACTTTTGACCGGGCGTCGCATCAGCAAAGATGTCGCGATGACGGGCGAGATCAGCCTGCGCGGCTTGGTCCTGCCGGTCGGAGGCATCAAAGAGAAAATGCTGGCGGCAAAACGGGCCGGGATTACCTGTGTCTTGTTGCCGGAGCTGAACCGCAGAGACTTGGAAGAGATTCCTCCGGGCGGGCGCCAGGGCATCCGCTTCGAATTTTTAAAGACCGCCGATGAAGCGTTGAAGCTTGCGTTGGAGGCCGACGCGCCGGGCGGTTATTCGCCCGGCGAGAGAGTCGCCGCCCGGCCGTTTGCGTGACCGTAAGCGCTCCTCGTGAAATTAGCGAAAGTCTCGTTCCAGTTGACGCAAGATACCGTCGGGCTCGCGTAACGCGAGCTCGACGATTTGGTCAGCGCGTGCTTGTGAATCGCTATTCGCGTAGATCCTCAGCTGTGGCGCATTACCCGAGGGCCGGATGTGCGCGACGTCGCCGTTGTGAAAATAAATGCGCACGCCGTCGAGCATATTGAGACGCACGATATCATCGAACCCGTTAGCTCGCGCAAAGTAATTCTCCAAGGTCGCTTTCCGGCGGCGCCACTCGTCGGCCGCGGCTGGATCGAGAGGCAAAGGAGCAGTTTGCGGTCGACTGCGATCGAGAACCCTACCCGTCGGATCGAACTCTACTTCAATGACGCAACCCGGTGGAATCAAGCCGGCCAGAATCGCCTGACTCGCAACGAGCGGAAAGTTATCGATCAAACCGGCCCGGCCAAAACGCGCCGGCAAGCGATCCCATAAAGCGGATAAACTGATCCCTTGCTCCGCCGCGGCGAAGAGATTGGCCAGGATCGGCAGAATCGCATCGCGCGTCGGCAGCGCCGCCACTATGGATTCGCCTAGGGTAATATCGCTGCCGGTCAAAAACCCACCGTTGGCTTCCCAACCAACGATCCGCTGCGGTTTTCCGGAGCCGCGCAACGCATCGAGCGCGGAGATGACGTAGGGCGAACCGATCTTGGTTTTTTCAAGCAAGATATGCCGTTCACCGAGCCGGCGCTCCACCGCGTCGTTCGCGCTGATTGGAACCGCTGCCGCATCGGCGCGCAGGTATTCCGCGACGACGATGCCGAGCAGATCTCCCGGCAAAAAGCGCACGCGTTTGCCGTTTGGCATCGCACTGCCGACGGGCAACACCGCCGTCACCAGCGGCCGGTCAGAGTCGCCGTCAGTCGACACGATGGCGTGCGGCAAAGCCCCATCGGCTTCCGCAGCAGCGGCGAATTCTGCTAGCCGATCGAGCTGATCGTCGGTGATGTTTTCCGTATCGATGGGAATGAACGCCTCGCTCCGTCCCACAGCCACCACTTCCGCGCCGAGCTCGCGTAGGATTCGCGCCAATAGATCGCGACCCACCGCTGAATGCTGATAGACCAGCACCCGCATGCCGGAAAGACCGCCGGGAGCGAAGGTATTCAAGTAGCGACTCACATAAGCGTCTTCGGCCGCGCGATCGCAGGCCGGCAGTTCTGGCGCGCGTTTGAGCATGCCGGATGCGTCGAACATCGACGTCTCCGCCGTGCGGCCGTACTCTTCAGCGCGCACGCGTTCCACCTCGGCGATGATGCCGGCCTCATCGCATTTCAGCACTTCGCCAATGCTTTTATTGATCTTGATGCCGTTACGATCGAAGGGAATGTGGCTGCCGGTTCACACCTGCACGTTTATTGCCAATAGACCGCGCGACCAAGGCAGGCGTGGGGATCTTGCCGGCATTCTCAACCTCCAACCCCAGATCGAGAATCGCTTGAACCGCCGCGCGCATGATCCGGTCAGTGCTCGGCCTGAGATCGCCGGCGATGATGACAGTGGTCTTGACCCGAACATCGCCGACAGCCAACAAGTAACAGAGCGTTCCTTTGACATTGATGTAAGCTTCGAAGTCGGTGATGTCTTTCACCAGACCGCGCAAGCCGCTAGTGCCGAAAGTCAGAGGCACCGGCGTGTAATCGAGAAACGAGGGTTTGGAAAGTTTGTTTTCGTGGGAGAGCTTGGGATCATCCATGCGGATGATTCTAATCCGCGGCGACCGAACAAACAAATCTAGGCACGACGTGAAAAGCTGCCAAAGCTTGGCATCGAGCAGAGGACGCCGGATTCTTTGAACGTCCAATCATCCGACGAAATGAGACCCGCCGTCGACGTTGAGCGACTGCCCCGTCATGAAATCGCTTTCGGCGACCATAGCAAGAGCACCGTTCCCGACCCAATCGTTTTCTACTTGCGAGCGCTTGAGGCTGCGCTGCTGGGCGCGGATCTTTTCGTACTCGGGATCGACTTGGTGCCCGACATTGCGAACGCCGTCCCAAGTGCGTCGTTTGAAACCGTGCGCCGCGTTGACAGCAACAGCTTAGCCTTTTATGATCCGATTCAATTCGGTCATCTAGGAAGACAACTATGGCTAAACTCAAACTCACGATCGCTTTCGATAAATACGATTACTTGCAGCCGCTACGCGACGGCGAGATTAAAGCCGAAGGCATCGATCTGAACTTGATCACCGTCGAAAGCGGCATCCGCCATGAGCGCATGTTTCATTACGGTGAGTACGATGCGTGCGAGTTCTCCATGTCGTCTTATCTCGTCGCGCGCGGTCAAGACGTCAACTGGCTGCAAGCCATTCCCTTCTTTCCGCGCCGCATGTGGGGCCATAAATTTTGTTTCATCAAAGCCGGATCGGGCGTCAAAAAGCCTGCCGATTTGAAGGGCGGGCGCGTCGGCCTACGAAGCTATGAGAACACGCTCGCGCTCGTCACCAAAGGCATGCTGATGAATAGCTACGACCTCGGCGTCACCGACGTCACTTGGGTAATCGTGAATAAAGAGACCGTCGGCCCAAAGCTGCCGGCCACGATCAAAGTCGAGTTCGTCGAAGGCAAGCGCAAGCTGGAAGACTTGCTCGTGGAAGGAAAAGTCGACGCAGAAGTCGAGCCCGACCTGCCACAGCGCTGGATTCGCGGCGAAGGCAGCGTCGAGAGGTTATTTCCGGATTTCGAAAAAGAAGAAAAAGAATACTACCGGCGTACCAAAGTGTTCCCGATCATGCACCCGGTAGTGATCAAGAAGGAAATCCTCGACCGCGACCCGTGGGTCGCCACGAGTTTGTACGAAGCTTTGCTGGCTTCGCGCAAGGCGTATAATGAATTCATGGAGCAGCCGCACCGGCTGAGCTTCGCGTGGGGCCGCTCGTATCTGGAAGAGGAAAGAAAGTTTTTCGGGAAAGACCCCTTTTATCAGGGCTTCAAAGAAAACTTCAACGACGTGGAGAACCTGATCAAGTTCGCCGACCAGCAGGGCATGCTAGCGCGAAAGTTGACGGTCGAAGAATTGTTTACGGAGAACACGCGAAACACGTAAGAGAGGATCGAGGATGGAGGATCGAGGATCGCACCCCGCCATCCTCCATCATCGATCTTCCATCCTCGACGAGAATGGAGCGCAATGAGCCAGGAGGTTTCTATGACCGACTACCGCATCATCGACGCCGATGGACACGTGATGGAGCTCGACCGCGAGCTGCGCGAGTTTATCGGCCCACCGTACAAAGACTTGGAATGGCACCAGAGTTATTCGTTCTGGCCGGGCTTGACTATGGACGGTTTTCTCCGCTCGTTGCGTAAACCGGGCGGCTGGGCCGGTGGCGGCACCGGACCCCACGCCAACGATTGGCTGAATTTTCTCGACATCAACAAGATCGAGCTCACCGTTCTCTACCCCACTCAAGGACTGACCCACGGCGCGATTCAGGACAAAGACTGGGCGATCTGCATGGCCAAAGCCTACAATGACTGGCTCTATCACAAGTTCATGAAAGTGAGCCCGCGCCTGGTCGGCGTTGCCTTGCTGCCAATTCAAGATATTTCTGAAGCGGTGAAAGAACTACGCCGCGCCGTGAATGAATTGAGCATGGTCGGCGCCGTTTTGCCCGCAGTCGCGCCGGGCGGAAAACTTTACAGCGGTCCTGAGTTCTATCCGCTCTGGGATGAAGCACAGAAACTCGACGTTCCGGTCTCGACCCACGGCGGACTGAGCATGCCGTCTCTCGGTCTCGATAGGGTGAACAATTTCACCATCGGCCACACGCTCGAGCATCCTTTCGCGCAGATTCGGCAATTCACTGCGCTGATGTTCGAAGGCGTCTTTGAGCTCTTCCCCGATTTCAAGTTCGGCTGCATCGAATGCGGCGTCGGCTGGGTGCCTTACATGATGGATCGCATGGACGAGGAGCAAGAGCGCAAAGGCCACTATTCGCCCCGCTGTAAGCTCAAACCGAGCGAGTACGTCAAGAAAGGAAATATCTATTTCGCCGTCGAAGTCGAAGAGTCCGCGCTGCCGCTCGCGGCGCAGGTGGCGAATGAGAACGCGCTCATCTGGGCATCCGACTATCCGCACGAGCGCGATCAGCGCGACTTCAGCCACGACATCCCAAATCTGATCAATCGGAAAGACGTCAGCGACGAGCTCAAACGAAAAATTTTCTGGGACAACCCGCTGCGCTTCTATCCGCGATTGAAAGCACGAGTGGAAAATATAGCGACTAAAGCGGTGGCATAGTCAAAAACTTTGAATATTGCACCGCCGAGACGCAAAGTTCACGGAGAATTATTCATCCTTCTCTGCGTCCTTTGTGTCTCTGCGGTGCAATTCTCTTCAGTGAAAATCCCGGCTGCCCGTGCTCGCCGGTTTTAATTTGACCCTCGGCTCCCAAAGTTCTTCCGCCACCAGGTGTACCACACCGTCTTCGGCTTGAATCGTGCCGCTAATGCCCAAAAAACTCACGGTCTTCGCCAACACCGCGTAGCGCTGGAACACGCTTTCCCAGATGACGACATTGACGAAACCGGTTTCATCTTCGAGAGTCATAAACACTACGCCGCCTGCGGTTCCCGGACGCTGCCGGCAGATAACCAGTCCCGCATAGCGAATTTTCGCGCCGTTTCTCATGGACGCTACCGTGCGCGCATCCGGTAAGTTTTGGCGAAGCAAGGTTGCGCGCATGGGCTCGAGCGGATGGCGGCGCGCGCTGTGTGAGGTCCGGCGATAATCCCAGCTGACTTCTTCGAAATCGCTCAACGACGCGAATCCCGGACTTGGTTCTCGTGCCGGCAGCGATAACGAATCTTTTTGCGTGCGCGCCAGGCGCCGGACATCCCAAAGCGCGGTTCGACGGTCGACACCAAGACCATCGAAGGCTCCGGCTTCCGCCAACGCGCCGAGAGCACCTTCATCCAGACCGGTGCGCCGGACAAAATCGTGGAGCGAAGCAAAAGGCGCGCTTTGGCCCGCTTGTCCGATCCTCCTCCATTCTCTTTCGCCAAGTCCTTTCACGTAGCGCAACCCCATGCGCACGGCGAAGTTCCCGACACTTTCTCTACAGGGTTCCAAGGTGCAGTCCCATTCGCTCGTCTGTATATCCAGGCTGTGCACGACGACGCCGTGGCGCTTGGCGTCTTCGACAATAGTCGCCGGCATATAAAACCCCATCGGCTGAGCGTTCAGCAACGCGCAGGTATATTCCGCGTGATAATGACATTTGAGCCACGCCGTCGCGTATGCGATCAGCGCGAAGCTCGCGGCGTGGCTCTCGGGAAAACCGTACTCGCCGAAACCACGGATCTGTTCGAACACGCGCTCGGCGAATTCCACGGCGATGCCTTTCTCTTGGCTCGCGATGGCGCTCCATCCGTCCCGTGCGGTGCCATGCCGCCATGTCGCGGCGCAGCTGATCGGCCTCGCCGGGAGTGTAATCGGCGGCGATCATCGCCAAGCGCATCACTTGCTCTTGAAACAGCGGCACGCCGAGCGTTTTTTTCAACACCGGCTCCAAGGTTGGATGCGGATAGTCAACCGGTTCTTTTCTTTGCCTTCGCCTTAGATAGGGATGCACCATGCCACCGGTGATCGGTCCAGGCCGAACGATGCTAACCTCGATGACTAGATCATAGAAAGTCATCGGTCGCAGCCGTGGCAACATCGCCATCTGGGCACGGCTTTCGATCTGGAACACACCGACCGTATCGCTCTTGCAGATCATCTCGTAGGTCGCCGGATCCTCCGGTTCGATCGTGGCGATGGAAAGCTCGATGCCGCGATGCTCATGCAAAAGCTTGAAGCAAAGATCAAGCTGCGTAAGACCGCCGAGACCGAGCAAATCGACTTTAAACAAACCGAGATCTTCCACATCCTGTTTATCCCACTGAATGACGGTACGCTCCGGCATGGTGGCGTTTTCGATCGGCACCAGGTCGTGCACCGGTTCATGTCCGAGTAGAAAGCCGCCGGGATGAATCGACAAATGACGCGGAAAATCGAGAATTTCATTGGATAGCTGAAGCAAATGCTCGTGTAGGCCGCCCGAAGTATCCATGCCCACTTGCGCCAGCACTTGCGGTCTTAAGTTGTCATCGTGCGAAAGAAACTTGGCGGCACGATCGAGGGCGGTCTCGGAAAGCCCCAGAGCTTTGCCGACGTCGCGTAGCGCCGACCGATAGCGGTAACGTACGACGTTGGCGACCATCGCGGCGCGGTCGCGGCCATATTTCTGATAAACATGCTGGATCACTTCTTCGCGCCGGTCATGTTCGATGTCGAGATCGATGTCCGGCGGCTCAGCGCGCTCGCGCGAAATAAAACGCTCAAACAGTGCGCCGATGTCGTTCGGGTTAACCGCAGTGATGCCAAGACAATAACAAACGACGGAGTTCGCCGCCGAGCCACGCCCCTGGCAGAGAATATCATTGGCGCGGCAGAACTCGACGATCTCCCACATGGTGAGAAAATAACCGGGATAATCGAGCGTCTCGATGATCTCCAATTCCTTCTCCAACTGTTGGACTACATGAGCTGGGATCGTCGCACCGTAGCGCCGCTGCGCGCCAGTAAAAACTTGCCGGCGCAGCCATTCAGCCGACGTAGTCCCGTCGGGCAACTGCTCCGAGGGGTAACGATAACGGATTTCATCGAGAGAAAAGTTGCAGCGCTCGGAAATCTCAAGGGTGCGCTCGATCGCCGCCAAGTCGTCGCCGAAGAGTTGGGTGAAAACATGGGGTGCTTTCAATCCGTATTCTGCGTTGGGCTTTAATTTTCTGCCGCAAGCCGCAACGGGAATGCCGTGGCGAATCGCCGTCAATACATCTTGAAGACGGTGGCGCGCCGGCGTGTGATAAAGCACTTCGTTGGCGGCAACCAATGGAAACCCGAAGCGCTGCGCTCGCGCGCGCAGCCGCGCTTCGCAAACGATATCTTCTTCCCGTCGATGCCGGGCAATCAAGCCGTAAAGTCGATCACCGAAGGCATCGCGCAAATTATCGGCAATCTCGTCTGAAGCGGTTGCATCATCGGCTAATTCCCTATCATCTCGAAGCCGACTCCCTATTCCGTCATTCCCGCGCAGGCGGGAATCCAGGTTTTGTTTTTTTCCTGCATTGCCAGTCGTCTGGATGCCCGCTGGAGCTTGTCCTGAGCGTAGCCGAAGGGCGGGCATGACGGATGTGTTTGTGCCATTCCACAGCGCGATTAGACCCGGCGCATGCGCGCAGACCTCGTCCCAGCTGACCGCGCTCTCCCCTTTTTCCGACCGCAGCCGACCTTGGGTAATGAGCCTGCAGAGATTCGCGTAACCAGCACGGTCTTGCGCTAACAGCGCGATCGTGGATTCGTCATCTACCGTCACCTGCGCGCCGATAATGAGCTTCACACCCACTTCACGCGCCTTCACATGCGCGCGTACGATGCCGTAAACGCCGTCACGGTCGGTCAGCGCGATGGCCGGCAGGCCAAGTCGACACGCCTCATCCACCAGCTCATCCGGATGGCTCGCGCCTTCGAGGAACGAATAGTTGCTCTTACACCAGAGCGGAACGTAGGAGGACATGAGGGCGGAGACAAAACGGCCGACGGCAGCTTTCAGGATAGGTTCATTGAGATACTAAGAAATAAGGATCGTCGCCGCGTTCGTAGGAGAAAAAAGAAATGTAGAAGCAAAAACTGATTGGGAATTTCTCTCGGCTTTTTACTATTGGCAGCACATTAATCAAAACAGCTAACACCGAGGGGCAACCGTTGCCGCGGAACATGTCGGTGATGGTATTCTAACGGCGGCGCTCAGCCGCGGCGGCGCGATGCACCGGCCGCCGTCGGCTGCAGCGCAAGATTAGACGGCATGAGAATGCCCCGATAATGGCTATCCTGGCGAACCCTTCACGAAACTGACAAGGTCGTTCAAGTTACCGCCCATCGCATCGGGCGCAATACCGAGTTCTTCACCAGGGAGGTTCAGGCGATTCACCCAGAACGTAGGGTAACCGAACCACTTGGCGCCCGCCGCATCCCAACCAGCAAAAGCCACAAACACAATGTCCTCACGCCTGAGCCCAAACGCATCGATGGCCATCTGGTACGCCCGCGGGTCAGGTTTATAGGTTTTGATCTGGTCGGTGCTCAGCACATGTTCAAAGATCCCCTCCAGCTTGGAGTGCTTGATGCCCGCGTTGAGTATCTGCAGGGTCGCGTTGGACAGGAACGCCAGCCGGATGCCCGCACTCTTGAGTGCCTGCAGGGCCTGCGGGACCTCGGGCCAGGCCTGGAGCCCAAGATAGGCTTCTATGAGCTGCTTGCGCTTGTCCGGGGTGAGATCAAGTTTCAGCAGGGTGGCCGCAAACCCTAAGGCGTCTTCCGTGGCCTGCCAGAAATCTGCATAATGCCCGCCTAAGGCGCGTAACCACTGGTACTCGAACTGCTTCGTGCGCCACGCGTTACTCAGATCAGCGCCTTTCCCTGGGAAGAGCTGCTCGGCGAGTGCAAAAACCGGTCGAGGGTCAAAGATCGGAAAGGCATCAAAGGCGATAGCTTTGATCTTTGAACTTGTCGCGGCTTGAGCCACCGGAGTCGATAGCCAGACACCCGCTGCAATGCCTCCGGCAACCAGTGTGAGGCACTCCCGGCGATTTAATGGCATGGTAGCCTCCTGCAAATGGCTTACGGCAGCTAAACCTTTTGGCGCCTAACGAGACAGAAGATCAGCGACCGCTGGCGAGACCGCGCGTCGCGGCAAGTTGAAGATTGTAGCTACCATAAGCTAGACATCAGTGCGGTCAGCGATTCGCTGCATCGCCTAGTTAGGCCGTTGGCAATGTTGCTGCTCCCCGCGCACGGTCATCTTTCGCTCTCGCGACCCGGCTGAACGGCGAAGAGCAGAAATGCTGCGGCTGCGGCAGTGAAGACCGAAAAGCCCAGGGGCGCCTTGGGCCCCAATGCCACCGTCATCGTAGCTGCGAATGAAAGTAGCAGCAGTGCACTGGCGAGCGACACCCAACGCAACTTCCAGCCAATTAGCAGGGCGAGAGCAAGCCCTGTTTCGGCCACAGTTGACGCCCAACCTACGACTGGAATCAGGCGTGCCGGTATAAACCAGTTTAGCTTTGCCACGTAAGCATTAAATCGCGTCAGGTCTCCCCAAGCCACTCCCGGACTGCCGGGCGGTCCCCAAAGCCCGAAGCGATCCGCCACCGCGGAAAGGAAGCCGATCGCGAGAGCGATACGCAGGAGCCACGATCCCACGCGTATGAGGTTACAGTCCATCTCTCGCCAGGCCCAACTATTAAGTGACCCGCCGGCTCATCCGGCGGGCTATTCAGCACCGGTAAATTTCTAAAAGAAAAATCAGCTGCAATATCTGTCAAATCGCGAACCTTTGTCAATCTTATCTCGGACAAACACTGCCCGTGCGGCGGGTCATCCAGATATCAGCCCGCGGTATAGCTCGGAGACGTTTGATCTGAACCCTCACCGTGAGCCGCGAGACTGAAATAGTACGAGACAGCCTTTACAACCGGTCAGCGGGACTGAACACGCCTTTGCCGCCGCGATTCAACACATGCGTATAAATCATCGTCGTGCTCACGTCTCTATGCCCAAGTAATTCCTGGACGGTTCGGATGTCGTATCCGTCTTCCAGCAAATGCGTCGCAAAAGAATGGCGAAACGTGTGCGGGCTCGCCGGTTTGGAGACGCCAGACTTTCGCACCGCTTCTTTCACCGTTTTCTGTAACACGGATTCGTGCAGATGATGCCGGCGTTTTTCTCCAGTCACTTTGTCTATGAAATGACTCGTTGCTGGAAATAGCCATTGCCATCCCCACTCTTTTCCGGCGTTTGGGTATTTGCGCTCTAGCGCGTTGGGCAGTGTGATGGCGGGCAGACCAAGCCGACACGCCTCATCCCCAGCTCATCCGGATGGCTCGCGTCTTCCAGGAACGAATAGTTGCTTTTTCGCTAGAGCGGAACGTAGGAGGACATGTGCCAATTCAGCATTAGCTTCGCGATTGCCAAGTTCGCGGGTGTCGGCGCCCGTGAATGACGCCTAGAATAACAATTTCGTCTTCGAGTACCTGGAAATAAACCGCGTAGGGAAAGCGTTGTAAAATTGCGCGCCTCATCTCTCCGTGCACGCGTGGATAAGCGAGTGGTCGCTCTAAGATATTAGAGATCGTTAGCTCAACTGCAGCGGAAAACAACTCGCCTAGTCTGACTTGACGAGCAGCATACCAATCTCGAGCCTCGAGGAGTTCGGCCTGAGCTTGTGGCCGGAAGACGATTCGGTAGCTCACCGCTTGCGTGTAAGTTTACCGCGCACATTGACCCACGGGATGGCAGAGCCGGGATCAGCGACATGCTCAGCGATGCGGCGATCGAGCTCAGCAAGTTGCTCGGGCGCAAGAACAAACTCTTTTTCCCGCTGAACATCATCAAGACTTCCCCACAGGATCATAGCCAGTTCAGCCCGATCCTCCGGAGAAAGTTTCAATAAAGCGTCTAAAGTTTCAGGAGCCACGCTGTAATCGTGCCATGGAAAACCGATGCCGGCAAGCCGAGCGGAGGGGCTTGGTCGACCAATTGTCGGGATGGCTCGCGCCTTCGAAAAATGAATAGTTGCTCTCACGCCAGCGCGAAACGTAAAGGGACATGAGGCGATTGAAAGAACCGAACCGATCGCATCTTGACGCGCACGATCAATTACCGCTACCGCGCAAGGGAAGAGCCCGCAACTGCTGGTCGTGTAGCTTCGTTAAAACAAGCAGCGAAACGATTGCTCCCACCAACGCCATCGCCATGTCCGACTGCGTGTCCCACATGTAGCCTTAGGTGCCAAGAAAACTTTCCGCCGAGTCACCGGTCGCAACGGCTATGCCCCTTTGAACAATTCGTATAGGGCGCTGAAGGCTAGGCAGATGGATACGACGAATAAATTGAGCCAGCCGCGGCTTTTCACAACTGAATTACGGATCAGGATTTCCCGCGCAATGATCGCGGGAACGAAG
>WNGO01001011.1_pt1 | contig 18138 bp, 21 predicted proteins | sample 5400511 | NCBI WGS metagenome assembly WNGO01 (sample SAMN13153380, study PRJNA577476) | soil metagenome | isolation source: 20 cm soil or saprolite under Garry oak tree replicate 2 | place: USA:California | collected 2016-06-15 | reverse complement strand
TCCTTTGAGCGGAGGCCGTCGAGATCGTGCTGGGTCTCGTGGAGCCACCGCAGGCCACCGACCAAGTTCTCCTTGCCATGAGCGTCCTTCTGGTACTCGGCCAGCACGACCCGGTCGGGGCGCCCGATTAGCTTCCCGGCCTGTCGATCCCCGATCCGTTTTCGCAGGATGTCCTGTGCGTCCCGCTTGGTCGCAGCGTCGGTTGGCTCCCGGTGGCGCTTCCCGCCCATTGAGTAGTCAATCCACCACACACTGTGACGTTGGTAGGCTCTGCCTTGCCCGCGACTCATTTGCCCTCCTGGTTAGAGTAGTCCCGCTTCGGCGAACGACACGTAGCGACTGCCGCCGATGACAACGTGATCGTACACGGGGATGTCGATGATCCTCCCCGCGTCCACAAGTTGCTTCGTGACTGCGCGATCATCTCCTGAGGGCGTGGGGTCGCCGCTCGGGTGATTGTGAACTACAACGATGCCCGCCGCACCCTCGGCGATGGCGAGCCGGAACACCTCGCGCGGATGCACGAGGCTGGAGTTCAAGATGCCCCGCGTCACCTCCTGGCACGACACGACGCGCGACTGAGTGTTGAGCGTGAGCACGTAGAACACCTCCACCAGCTCCTGCGATGCCCGCTCGTACAGGAACCGGTGTACGTCCTGGGGCCCACGGATGTGGATGGGCTCAGACTGCGCCGGGTCCGGCTCGCGCACGAGCCGGACCCATGTTGGCTGGAGCTTCGGGCTCCGAGTCCCCGACCGGCCGAGGTCTTTGCCGTGCCAGCCACAGCGCTGCAGGCTGTGCAGGGGGCGCATGTGCAACGGGCGGCGCCCTGTAATAGGGGATTGCCGTCCGAGCCGCCCGTTGCCAAGAATGATCAAGAAGACGGACGGCAACACATTGATCTAGCGGCGGGTGCCGGTCGTCGAACTTCATGCTGCACAACGACTCCGACGACGGCGCGAGCGCGACGACCGGCACCTCGATCTGCCGTCGCTCAGACGACGGCCGCGGTTGTTTGCCGGTCGTGCCGGTCGTGCCGGTCGTGGCGCCGCTCGTGCGGCGGCGAAAAAAGCGGCGGCGAAGGGGCGACGAATCAAGGCACCGCCGGGCGCGCCACCGGCTGATACGTTACGCGCAACTGATCGAACAGAAACGCGTATTCGTCGGCAAGGCCGGTGATGCGCTCCTCGAATGGGGTGCCGAACCCGTGGCCCTCACCCGTCGTCCAGAGCAGGATCGGGCGGCCCGGGCCCGACGCGCGCTGGAGTCGCGCCGCCATCTTGCGCGAATTCATGGGATCGACCCGACCATCGTGCTCACCGGTCTGTAGATAAACCGCGGGGTAGCGCGTGCCGTCCACGACATGGTGATAGGGGGAATAGGCGTAGAGCGCGCGGAACTGCGCCGTGTCCTTCACGCTCCCGAACTCGGTCGTATTGAATGCCCCGTTGGGCGATAATTCCACTCGCAGCATGTCGTAGATGCCGACGTACGATGCGACGGCTCGGAACAGCTCGGGACGTTGCGTCAATACCGCACCCATCAGCAGGCCGCCGTTCGAGCCACCCTCGATCGCAAGCCGGTCAGGATTCGTGTAGTGGTTATCGATGAGCCATCGCGCGCAGGCGATGAAGTCGTCGAAGACGTTCTGTTTCCTCGTCAAATTGCCGGCGCGATGCCACTCTTCGCCGTACTCACCGCCGCCGCGCAGGTTAGCCAAGACGTATACGCCGCCCTGGTCGAGCCACAGACGGTGAGATGGCGAGAACCACGGAGTCAGACTGATCCCGTACCCGCCGTATCCGGACAGCAACGTGGGATTCCGGCCGTCGAGCTTCGTTCCCCTGCGCCGGATGATGTTCACCGGAACCTTGGTCCCATCGCGCGACATCGCGAACGTCCGCACGACTTCTGCGTCGCCAAAATGGACCGACGAGGCGAGAAACAGCGCCGTCTTGCGCGCGGTGTTGCTCCGCGGATCGTATCGATACCAGGCCGGCGGCTCCGTAAAGCTTTGCGCGTTGTACAGGATGCCGTCGGCTGAATCACGCACCACCTCGTCTATCGACGAGACAGGCAGGAGCGGCACCTGCGCTTGCCGGCGCGAGCGCAGGTCGATCCGGCGCAGCGCGGATGGGCCGCCCGCGACTCCGCGCACGTACAATTGCGTGCTGGTCACAACGAGGTCCTGAATCGCCGCGCTGTCTTGCTCGGCGACGACCTCTGCCGCGGCGAGTTGGGGATGATCGAACGGCACACGCAGCACCCTGCCCCGGGGCGCGTTGCGCAGCGAGACGAGATAAAGGAAGCCGTCCTCACCCAATCCGGCGCCTGTGGCTCGGTCGCTGAACTGCGTCACTTGTGTCCATTGCCCTGAGGCGAGGGGCCCACGGACGAAGTGCTCGACCTCGCCGCCATCGCCGTTGTTCACGACTGCGAGGAAGTAGCGCCCATCCGAGGTGCTGCTCACGAAGATCTCGGCGATGCGCGGGAAGTCTTTGCCGAGGGCGTACGCATCGGCGCTGTCGGGCGCGCCGAGCTTGTGGAAGTAGAGTTGCTCGTAGAAGTGCAGGTCCGATTCGGCGCGTTCGCCGGCATGGGGATAGCGGGTGTAATAGAAGCCGCTGTCCCCGCTCCACGCCATGCTGCCGAGCGCCGTGGGGAATTGGATATGGGGGATGGTATCGCGCAGTTGGCGACCGGTGCCCACCACGAAGATCCGCAACGTCCCATCTTCCGAGCCGCCCCGAGACATGGATATCGCGACGTATCTTCCGTCCGGCGACGGCTTGTAGAAGTCGATCGTCGTCCCGCCGGTGGTATCGAAGACACTCGGGTCGAGTACAATGTGCTCACTGGCCGGCTCATCGGGCGAGTGCAACGTGACGAGCAGGGGTTGCGGCTTCGGCGGCTGGAACTTGAGCGCGAACAGCACATTGCCGCTACGCGTCAGGTTGAAGTAGCTAACAAAGGCGCCGCCGAAGAGCTCGCGCGCCCGGCTGAGGATAGCCGCGCGAGCCGGCAGCGCATCGAGAAAGGCGCGCGTGTGGGCGTTCTCCGAGTCGCTCCAGGCCCGGACGGCGGGATCGTCCCAGTTCTCGAGCCAGCGATAATCTTCCGCGACCGCGACGCCGTGATACGTATCGGTCACCGGTTTGCGAGCCGTGTTGGGAAGCGGATGATCGGACTGCGCCGTCAAGGGCGCGGCTGCAAGATTGATCCCGAGGCAAGCAAGGGCGATATAGTGGATACGCGACATCGGAGTCTCCCGAGAGTTACTCCGCTTGACGATACGCGCTTGACCGTCATCCGCTAGATCGAGGCTCGTGACGAAGCCCGGTCCAGGCCTGTTGCCGTATCGCCGCAGGAACGGCGTGCTCGAAGTATTCCTCGTCCATCCCGGCGGGCCGTTTTGGGCGGAGAAGGACGACGACGCGTGGTCGATCCCGAAAGGCGAGCTCGACGCAGGTGGAGAACCGCTCGCGGCGGCGCGGCGGGAGTTCATCGAAGAGACGGGTTTCACCGCAGACGGCGAATTCCTGCCACTCAGCGCGCTGCAACAACCGAGCGGCAAGATCCTTCACGCGTGGGCCGTGCAAGGCGACTTTGATCCGGCGTTGGTGCGGAGCAATACGCTTACGCTGCAGGGACGGACGTACCCGGAGATCGATTGCGCGGGCTGGCTCGAAAGATCTTTAAGGGGCAGGCCCGGTTCTTAGACCAGTAAGAAAACGTTATTCGCGGAAGTGTAGCGGGTCGCGGAGGTTCTGCAGCTCCCGATAGTAATAGAGGGCCGTCGGCCGGCGGTCGCTGAATCGCAACGACTTCAAGAAGGCCAACTCCTGCAGTCGCACTCCCGCTCAGCATCGGATCGCGCAGAAGTTCCAGCAGTCCCTTTTCCTGATCGCCGTTGCGGCGTTCGCCGTATTCGAAGCGCTTGCGTTCGCCCGTCGCGAGCGTGACCGTGAGCGCGAACGTCGCTGGATCACATTCTCCACGACGCGATCACGGCATCGAGCCGGGCGCGCTGCTTCGGCGTCACGTGCAGCACGTCCGCGCCGAGCTGGGCGACGTGCAGCAGCGTCTGCGCGACGAGCCGCTCCAGCTCGCCGAACGATTGCCGCTCGATGACGGCACGCACCCGTTCGATGCCCTGGGGCGCGCATTTCTTCAGGAGCAGCTCGCGCAATTCCGGAAACAGCGGCGCGACTTCGCACAGCTCGCGCTTGCGCTCTTCCTTGAGATGCGCTTCGGCGACGTGTATTGTTGTCGGAGACACAATCCTCCGGAGAATCTATGTCGCAGACGATTTTGGTCACGGGCGCGTCGTCCGGCATCGGCCAGGCGACGGCGCGGCTACTCGCTGAGCGCGGATTTACCGTCTTCGGGACGGCGCGCAAGCCCGAGAGCGCGCAGTCGCAGGGAGTGACCATGGTGGCACTCGACGTGCGATCGGACGACTCGGTCCGTGCCTGTGTCGAGCAGGTCGTGGCCAAGGCTGGGCGCCTGGACGTGCTCGTCAACAACGCCGGCTATACCGTTACCGGCGCCGCCGAGGAGACGAGTGTCGATGAGGCCAAGGCGCAGCTCGAGACGAATTTCTTCGGCGCCGTGCGCATGGTGAACGCGGTGCTGCCTGGGATGCGCGCGGCCGGCGCGGGCAAGGTTATCAACATCAGCTCGCTCGCCGGCAACACCGCCATTCCATTCAGCGCCTTCTACTCGGCGAGCAAGTTCGCGCTCGAGGGATACTCCGAGTCGCTCTGGTACGAGGTCCGTCCGTTTGCCATCAGCGTGAGCTTGGTCGAGCCCGGATTCGTCAACACACCGATCGGTGAGGCTGCGCCCGCCGCCGCACGACCGCTTCCCGCGTACGACGCGACCCGCAAGCGCATGTTGGCTAAGTTTGGCCACTCCATACACGCAGGCATTCCGCCGGAGCAGGTGGCGCGGCGTGTCCTGCAGATCGTCGAGGATCCGAACCCGGGATTGCGCTACCGCGTGGGCGCGCAAGCGACGTGGTTGCCGCGGCTGCGGAATGTGGTGCCGTGGAAGGTGTACGCGGCGGGCGTGCGCAAGACCTTCGCGGTTTAGTCCTCACCCCTGACCCCTCTCCGTTTCGGAGAGGGGCCGCCGTTGGCGGGCCTCATCCGCACGTAGCCAGCGACGTCTACGCGCGCGCGACGACAGTATCGCGTATCTGTCCCTGATGCATGAGGATGGATCAGCACGTAGCCAGCGACACTGTCTCCCGACCGACAGCGGATTGGGAGTCCGCTGTCCGGTTGCAACCGCGTCCTACGCCACCAGCTCGCCGCCCCGTGTGCCGAACGTGTGCCGTTGATCTGGCCGCTCCATCGCAGCGCCCGGCTCGCCAGCGCCCTGCGTTGCACCAGCGTTAGGGCCGTTGGCCAGCGGGCGTGTACAGCTCGGCGTGCATGAATCCACGGAGCTCCGGGAAGCGCACGGTGGCGTCGCTCCAAGACTTGTGGAACAGAGCCTGCGAGGCTGCCTCAAGTTCCCTTTGGAAGGTGCCCGTCCCGGACGGCGTTGCCACCTCCACGATAACGACATGCGTGTTCTCCCCGGAGCCAGCAACCTTGCTGAGCAACAAATATGACACGACTGCCTTACGCTTCACCAACTCGTCGAACACTGGGGTCACGACATCGACGAGCGCGGAATCATATGCCTTCTCCTGGCCGGGCCGGACCTGATAATAGTTGACGTGATAGAAGTGCCCATGTCTCGCCTGACCGACAAGCGGGGCGGCGAACGCAAGGAGGCCGACGAGAATGGGAACCGTGCAGCGCACAAGGCGCGGGCCGTGGACCAGCACGACGGTCGTATCCGTTGACATGTTCGCCTCCGAGGGGAAACGTGATGCAGAGGGCTGAGGCCGAGGACCTAACCTCCTTTACGCCTGCCGGCAATCCCTCCAGCCGCACACAGCCAGCGACAGCTATGCGCGCGTGCGACCACACGTATCGCCTATCCGTTTCCGGTGCATGCGGATAGCTCTGCACACCAGTGTCGCTGGCGTGTTGCTGAGGAAGGCACGGTGATCTGACCCGAAGTGGGGAATGGTGCTGGATCGCAACCCGTCCGCACGCGCCTGGAAGCATTTCGACCGCCCAGGAGCGGATGGGCAGTCCATTGTACCCCTGGCACACTGCGGCACACTGGGGAGACGAGTGTGCCAAGACACCGCGCCAGCACTACACGTTCTGATGGACCATAAGCGTGATAGGCTAAACGACGCTCAAACGAGGTCCCCTCGACAGATCGCACCCATCGCTCGACGAGCCTGAGCGACCTGACGGGCAGCGGATTCGGAGTCCGCTGTCCAGTTGCAACTCCCAGTGACATCGGTAGATCGCGGCCCACCGTGCCACAACTGTGCCGCTCCCTACGAAGTCCGCTCCCACCAGACCAGCCGCTCCCGCGCACCCCCCCTTTTCGAGAGAGAGGGGGTGGGTGGATCGAGCCTGGCCCATGTCTAGCGAGGTGAGACCCCCGGCCCCCCCCCTGTCGAGGGGGAAGGAGGGGCTCCGCGGAAAAAAATTCTGATGACGTTGTGCCTCGTGCTCAGGCACGTCGTCCCGAAGTTGCATCTGTCGGCAGTGCGACCAGCTGCCGTAAGATTGCCGAGCGGCAGCACCGAACCCCCGTGTGTAGAGGATCACAACTACGGGTCCCCCCCCCGGACCGTTAGGTGCCAGGGAAGAGACCTGCCCAGCAGTTGAGAGTTACATCCCCGCCTTCGGGAGCCCGAAGACGAAGACCGCGTTGCCCAGCGGGAAGCTGAGCTGGAAGTTTCCACCTGCGGCCACTGCGACGTACTCCTCGCCATCGAGCTCGAACACCGACGGTGCGGCATTGGCGCCCGAGCCGCAGTTGAACTTCCACAGGACCGCGCCGGTCTTAGCGTCGTACGCCTTGAACCAGCCGTTCCCCTCACCGGTGAACACCAGCCCGCCCGCCGTGGCGGTCGCCCCGCCCATCATGGGCTGCTCCGTCTTCACCGACCACGCGATCTTCCCGGTCTTGAGGTCGATCGCGTTGACGTTGCCGTACTCACCCGAATAGCCGCCCTTGTCGTCCGGGATGCGCAAGAAGGCTGAGCCAAGCCACACTCGACCCTTTTCCCACGGCGCGTAGTGGGTCTTGTAGTGCATCGGCTGATGTAGGCCGACTGTGTACGCGTAGGCGAGGCCCGGGTTCACGGCGATCGGGGACCACTCCGAGCCCCCGTTGGCGCCCGGGAGCATGAACGTTCCCTCGGGGGTCGGAAGCGCAAACATGTTCTGCTGTGGGACGAACGCGGCCGACTTCCGGACGAGCCTGCCCGTCGCCGCGTCGAGCACGTAGACCCAGCCCGTCTTACCAGCGTGAACCACGACTTTCTTGCCGTCGACCATGGTGATCACCGGAGGACTCACAGCGTCCAAGTCCCACACGTCGTGCGGCACGGTCTGATAGCCCCACTTGAACTTGCCGGTATTGACGTCGATCGCCACGATGCCGTCGACCCAGCGGTTGTCACCCGGGCGGACTGAGCCGTCCAGGTCGGGCGACGGGTTGCCGATCGCGACGTACAGCATCTTTGTGGCGTCGTCGTACGCCGGCGTCATCCACACGCCGCCGCCCCCGTTCTTCCAGGCGTCGGGGTACTTGGCCGAGTCGGCTTTCTCCTTCGCAATATCCCGATGGAGGTCGTTGCCCTCCGGCGTGGTCTTCGCCCACACGCCCCACCAGCCGCCCTCCTCCGGTGAGGGAATCGTGTACCATGTCCAAACAAGCGCGCCCGTCGCACCGTTGAAGGCCTTCACCCAGCCACGAATGCCGTACTCGCCCCCTGACGTTCCGACGATCACCTTGTCGCCGACCGCGAGCGGCGCCATGGTGAACGTGTAACCGGCCGCGGGGTCACCCGCCTCCACCGCCCACTTCTCCTTGCCCGTCTGCTGGTCGAGAGCGATCATCTCGCCGTCGAGCGCCGCAACGTAGACCATCCCGTTCGCCACCGCGACGCCGCGGTTGTTCGGCCCGCAGCACGCGGTGCTCACCGGCGCAGTCTTGTGCTCGTATTGCCACAGCATCTTCTGCGTCCGGAGGTCGAAGGCGCGCACGACGTTGTTCGGCGTCACGGGTGAGGTGATGTACATAGTGCCGTTGACGACGATCGGCGTGGTCTCAAAGCTCCCCAACCGCTCCGCTCCGTGCGTGTAGACGCCTAGAGGGATGAGGTGCTTGACATTGGCGGTATTGATTTGCTTCAGGGGGGAGAATCGGTTATTCGAGTAGTTGTGGCCGTACATCAGCCAGTCGCCGCTTCCCGCGGCGTTGCGCAGCATGTCGTTCGTCACGACGGTGTGCGACTGCGCGCCCAGCGGTACTGTGATCAGCGATGCGACCACCGCCATCGCGGACCATCGAGTCCAATGCGTCATACCCACCTCCGTTGAAGGTCGAGCGTTACTTTCTCGCATGCGTCCGGTCGCCGCCTTTCACTTGCGACATTTCTACCGTGTCAATTGATAGGGCGAACGGTTGCGCGATGCGCGACGCGAGCCAATGGAGCGTTCGTACCATCCACGTCAACATCCATCACGGGGGAATCCGGGGAACTCGTCTCGGGGGGATACGTGATTACCAGGCCGCTGACCTTGGCAAAACGCGTCAGCACGTGTATTTGGCGACGCGTTCCGCTGGTGATCTCCTCGACGCGCAGACCGTGAACTAGCAGCGCGTCGGCAATCAGTGAGCGATGGCAACGCCACTGCAGCGCCTCGGCGCACATCAGCACGATACGATCGTGCGTGGCGCACGCGATGAGCCCTGCCAGGTTGTCCGCGAACTCGGAGGTCTGCATGTAGTCGGCGTACCCGCGGAAGGAAAGGTTGCGCCATCCCGTATTCAGGGACCCCGGATGCGTGCGACGGAATCCTCCCAGGCCGGCAAGGTGTTCATAGCCGACGCCAGCGGCTGCGAGCGCGGCCGGCAGAGTATCGCCGTTGAACTGCGGGTTGTGGCGAGAGCGTGGCACAGTGCGCACGTCAATGAGGCGAGCCACCGAGTGGGCCTTCAACAATGCAATGAACTCACCGAGGGGTCGTGTCGAATGGCCCACGGTGAGTACAACGAGCTCGGAATCCAAGTTCGCCATTATTGCCTCAACTCTGGTTCAGCGCGCAACCAGCGCGTTGATCCGTTTGCGCAACACCGGCACGAGCTCCCGCTCAAACCAGGGATGATGCTTGAACCACGGTTGATTACGCGGCGACGGGTGGGGCAGCGGCATGTATTGCGGAGCGTACGCTCGCCAGGCCCTGACCGTTGCGCCCAGCGACGGACTGCGGCGGCTGCCTAGAAAGTGACGCTGGGCATACTGCCCGATGAGCAGCGTCAGTTCAATCCGGGGCAGCCGAGCCAAGAGTTGGTCAAGCCATAGCGCCGCACATTCACGGCGCGGCGGCAGATCTCCACCCTTGCCTCGCCCCGGATAGCAGAATCCCATGGGAATGATCGCGATACGCGATTCGTCATAAAAGACATCCCTGTCCACCCCCATCCACACGCGCAGACGCTCCCCGCTCGGGTCGTCCCACGGAAGACCGGTTCGGTGCACGCGCACCCCGGGCGCCTGTCCCACGACCAGGATACTGGCCGTTTCACCGGCACGCAGCACCGGCCGCGGGCCGAGCGGGAGATGTGCCTCGCACGCCCGGCAGCTACGCACCGCGGCCAGCAGGGCGTCAAGGCTGGGATAGACGTTCCCTGCCGCATGCCTGGCTGCATTGGCATGGCCCCGCGATCGTGCGGGCGGATAGCTCACAATCATTTTGTCCTTTTCAACGCCGTACCCTTATGCATGGCGATGTGATCGGTCTTGTCGCTCTGGATTTCATACTGTGGCTCATCCTTGCTCGCGTGGTGGGTGTACCCTTTGTAATCAACATCTTTGGTGTGCACCTTGATGATCGTCCCGCTGACATATCCAGCCTCTGAGTTCCAGGTCACGTGATCGCCAACCTTGAATGGTCTCTTCATGACGAGTCGCCTCGGATTGTCCTCTCGAACTCAACTTCAGCGCGGAGGCCCTCCAGATCCCGGTGAACGATGGAGTGCGGCAGGAGAGATAGCGGCCGGTCGCAGCCGTGGACCCCCGCCTCAAGTCTCGACGAGCAGATTCTCGCCCTCGACTTGCACCAACCGGGTACGCACGGGCTGTTTGGCTGGTCCACGCAGCACGGCACCCGAGGTCACGTCAAACTGGCTGCCGTGGCAGCCGCACGTCACCGTCGTGTCGTCCAGTGTACCCTTCGCAAGGGAGCATCCCATGTGGGTACAGGTGTCATCGAAGGCGTACAGATGTCCGTCTACACTCGCCACGTTCACCTTGGTTCCTGCGACGTCGAAAACACGCATCTGCCCCGCGGCCACGTCCTTCGAATGACCAAGTCGTACTAACATGACTCTCACCTCCAATCGTCGTGCCCTGGAAACCGAAGCGGCCTTGGAGAGCGCGATGCCCACCGCAGGCTCACAGCCGCCGATCGAGGAACGCCTTGAGCGCGACGGCGCCGTTGCGCGCAACGTCGTGCGCGGCGTACACGAAGGTGACCCGCCCGCGCCGGGCAGCAGCGAGGAGCGGCTGCCAGGCTCCGCGATGCGCCCGCAGCTCGGCGAAATACCGCTGCCGAAACGCCGGCCACTTTTTTGGGTCGTGGCTGAACCACTTCCGCAGATCCGTGCTCGGTGCGACATCCTTAAGCCACCCATTGAGCTTCAGGCGCGTCTTCCTAACACCTCGCGGCCATAGTCGCTCCACTAGGAAGCGCGCGCCGTCGTCACCGCCGGCAGGTTGATAGGCACGTTTAAGCTTGATCATGAGATGCTCCTTTTAACTAGGTCGGCCACTCGGGCACGCCGCATTCGGGACACTGGATGTTCATGAACACGAGCCAATCGAGAATCTCTTTCGCGCCGGGCAGTGCCAAGCCGTGACCTGGCAGGTAGGCGGCGAAGATCTCGCGGAACCGGTCGGTAACGATCACGGCGGGTGCAGGTCTTCCCACAGCGTCAGTCGCGCCCACGTTGCGATGGATGTGCGCACCGTCGTCCACCAACACCGGAAACGCCCACCGGCCGGGCTGGGGACCTGTGGCGGGCTGCGACGTGACTGCCACGAGCACCTGCGTTGCTTCTAGGGTGAACTCTTCCCTCCGCGCTACGAGTTCCTCTAGCAGCATGCCGACCGGGCTCTCGTCCATTTTGTCCCCAGCGAAGACGACAACCAGATTGGTCCTCCCCCGATAGCTCTCCAATGAAACGGAGGAGCCGTCGATGGCCGGGAGCATGAATCCCGGAAGTAGCTCGCCACGCCGGGCGATCGTCATGGTGCTGGAGCCCGTTACCATCGCATCTCCGCTCGTCAAGTCTCAACTCGCGCCTGGTGCTGGTGTGAGCAGCAACGCCGGCGTCGTGGCCGTGGCGCTGACTCGGAGCCGGATCCACATCCCGGCGGCGCCGTGTCCGGGCACTCCGCAGAAGATCAGGTACTCCCCTGCGGGCCGTGCGGCGAAGCGCATTTCGTCCCTGGCTTCCGAAGGAAGTCCCGCCGAGAGCTGGAGCGTGAACGCACGGCCGATCGCAGGGTCGACGGACTGTGTTGGCAGCGGCGTCTGCGGAGCGATCACCTCGGCGCTATGCGGCAACATCCCGTCGTGGTTGCGAAAGGCGATCTCCGCGTTCCACCCGACGGGCACGACCAGCGTGAGCCCCCCATCGCGGAACCCGTTGTAGTTCAGGGCGCCGTTAAGCCCGGTGAGGCCGGCGATCAACTGGAAACGGACGGTCCTGGCGGCCGAATCGAAGGTCAGCCAGGTCGGATCCAACCGCTGCTGCTGGGCACTCGCGGGAACGGCGAGCGAAAGGGTCACCAACCCCACCATCGCCGCGAGTGTCCGTCCGACGGTTGTTACCCGGCGCGACTTGCCGAACGGTGGCGCGATACCGAGTCTAGACATTGTTCCACATCCTCTCATCGATTTGAGATTCCACTACACAGAGCACGGATCACTCATTGTCTTCTTCTTCGGCTTGCCGGAGCTCTGCCGCGAGCGGATGCCGTCGAGCGAGGATGACGATCGCGATGGCCGTACCGATCAGGCTCCCGCCGAAGATTCGGACCCAGGCGAGCTCCCCGAGTCCCATATTCGAGAGTAGGACCGTCACGAGCGCGAACACGAATTCGACGATGGGGAACCCGAACGCCACGGTCATGACCAGACTCGGCTCGCGCACGGCGCCGTGGATGCCGGACACAATGAGCACGCCGTACGCCACGTTCAGCAGGTAATGCATCACCGTGAACAGGGCGATGCCGCCCAGCACCGTGAAGGTGCGAAACGGTTCGCCCACGGCCGCGTCGACCACGGCGAGCCAGACCCAGATACTGGTCGCGACGACGAGTCCAAGCCTCACGCCCTCCCGCAGTGAGTTGTGTTTAGCCATCTTACCTCCGCGGACCGGCCGGATGCACTCGGCGCTCGTGGAGGATCTGCGCGACGCTCGGGAAGGTCTCCCGGGCTGCGTCGGGGACGTGGTGCCAGCTCTCGGTGCCCGGCCTGCCCACCCAGTAGTCGAACGGCTCGGCGCCTGGCCCGAGCGGTTGCCCCACAACGATCCGGCCTACCATCCCCACAGCTTCGTGAGGCATGCAGTAGTAGTCATAGACCCCCGGTACGGTGAGCGTGACGTCGAAGTGATCGCCCGGATGCACGAGGAACCCCGAGTCCCAGGGCACGGCGCCCTCCGGAATTCGCAGGGGATGATTGTCGTTGCGCGGGTGGTAGGCGGTCGCCGTGTGCACGTTCTCACGCACGATCCAGCGTACCGTCACACCGGGCTCAACGTAGAGCCCGATCGGATCGAACCATACCCGTGAGCCGAGCACGTCGCTTCGCATCTCGATAACCTCGAGAGCGCCCGCCGAACGTAGCCGCGCGAGGAGCGCGGCTACGGGCGCCCGCCGGTCTGGCACGAGCCCGAAGCCGACGAGCGCCAGCCCGCCGGCTTTCAGGAACTCGCGACGTGACGGTCTCGTCACTTGGCGAGCTGGGCGGCGCGCTGTGGCGACACGTACCACACGATCACGTGGTAGTGCGGCTCCGCCACGCCCGGGTGGCCGGCGTTGAAGACGATGTCCACGTGATCGGCGCGCTCACGGGCGACCTTCAGACTGCTGAACGCCTTCTGGGCGTTCATGTCCTTGAGCGGGATCATGTAGATGGAGCTCACCAGGTTGCCTTGGTGGTCGTAGGCGAGAAACGGCCCCGCCGGCAGCGTGGCGGGATCGACGTAAAGGGTGCCGAGTCCGGGCACGAAGTCCGGGAGCGGGACGAGCGTGCTGACCTTCTTGTAGGCACCGCTGGGCGGCGCCTTCTGCTGGGCCGCCGTGGTGTCGGAGTGGATCCGATACGCGCTGGCGGGCTCCGCCTTCTGCTGGGCCGCCGCAGTGTCAGGGGACGCGACGAGCATCCCCACACCGAGCACGCCAGCGAGGGCGGTAAGGGCGAGACGGTTCATGTTCTGAATCTCCTTAGTGTATGTCGAGTTCCTGCGACTGCGTTGCACTACGGGCGCATAGTTATGACGGCGCTCCCGCGGCGACAATGAAGCGTTCGTACTGGGTAGAAAGACGCCTGTCCTCCGCGCGGATACCGGTCTGGCCGACGCGGGGCTGAAGCACTAGCATTTCCCGCGGGAGGTCGCGAGGAGAGGGATGCTCGAAACCGAGTTGTTCGCGCTGCTCGAGCAGACCGCGGACGCCGCGTACACGGTCACCGAGGGCGGCGAGATCTGCTCCTGGAACGCGGCCGTCGAGCGACTGTTCGGCTACCCGGCGAGCGAGGTGCTCCACCGCAACATCGACGAGGTGCTCGAGGCGCGCGACACGTTGGGCACCAGCGCACTTGCGGGGGGCGCGGACGCGGCGACCCGGCGCCGGGACGAAACGTCCGGCGGGATCCCCAATTTCGACTTGGAGGTACGCACCCGGTCCGGGGGCCGGATCTGGGTGAACGTCTCAACGATCGTTTTCGACAACCAGCGGACGGGCCGCCGGCTCTTCGTGCGGCTGGTGCGAGACGTCGACCAGCGCCGGCGCAACGAGGAGCGGTTCTACCGGATGCTCGAGGTCGCCCGACAACTCGTCGCGCTCGCCGGCGACGAGTCCCATCACACGCCTGTCGAGCCGCTCTCGGAGCAGGAACGCCGCATCCTGAAGCTCTTCGCCGACGGCCGCAACTCCACGACCATCGCCCGCAAGCTGAGCATTTCCGCCCAGACACTCCGCAACCACCTCCACCACATCAACCGCAAGCTTCGCACACACACCCGCCTTGAGGCGGTGACCCACGCGCAGCAGCGCGGGCTCATCGACTAGGTCGTCACGCAGCCAGCGACGCCTACGCGCGCGTGCGACGACAGCTGGCGGTCGCGTCTGCCCCCCCGGTCGAGAAAAGAGGGGTGGGTGGATCGAGCGCATACATGAAAGCCTTCATCGACCCGCGAGACGATCCCGCCGCCGATACGAATATGCCGCCAGCGCCCATCGCAAGGGAGCCGGAGGACGTTGCGGAACTGCACCGGCTGTGCCGCGCGGGCCGCCTCTACGACGTTGAACGCTGGATACGGGACGGCCATCCACTTCAGATCGCTCAAGGAACGCCCGTCAAACGCGCGCGGGCCACCTCGGCACTGGAGATCGCACTAGGGACGGGAAACCATGCCTTGGTCTTGCTGCTCCTTGCAAACGGATACGATCCGAACCAGGAGCCGCGGTCTCCCCTTGATCTGGCCCTGCGTGCCCGGCGATTGGACTTCGTAACACTCCTTCTTGAATGGGGCGCTGATCCGCACCGAGTGGCCCTCGATGACCTGTTCGACACGTACAACTCCGAACTGTTCACGCGGTTCCAGGATCTGGGTATCGACCTCACGGCAGGTCATGCGCTCGCTGCAGCCCTCGCGTACCATACGAGTAACCGCCCCTGGGTTCTGGGTCAACGATTCGCCGCTGGTGGTCGCACGCTACACGCCAGGGCGCAACTTACAGTTGCGCAAGCCACGCCGCCCCCGCTCGTCATTGCCCGGGAGGAGCCCCCGCCGCGTCACTCGGTCGTGACGGGCTGGCCCGCTGCAAAGCATGAGCGCGTGTCGTTTGCTCAACGGCTGGCGGCCGACTCCGCCCTTTTTGTTAGACCGCGGGGATAGGGCTCAAGTACAGCGCCTGTACCGTGATACGGATCGCACCCTATTTCGACCAGGCGGGCGACACGAAAGCCTGTATGCGTCGCGAAACTGCTTGATGAGGGCTGGGGGGGGATGAACGATGAGCAGTGACGGGAAGGTGCCGCGCTGCTGCTGCTGGTGCTAGCTCACATCAGGATGTCGGGTCTCGACAAAATCGAGATACTTAATCACCAGCTGCAAATCCTCAATTTCCCTCTTGACCTCCTTCCTCGTCGCGCGCGCGGCCGCGCGCCAGCGATTCTGTCCTGAAGGCCCGCCGTACTGTTTCTCAGCCCTGTCGCGTCCTGTCCCCTTCTGAGCCTTAAGAAGAATGTCTTCACGTTTGAGCCCATGCTCTACAAAATCCGCGACAAGGAACGGACCATCGGCAACTAGATCATCGAAATTGCATTCGATGCCAGCCCCTGCTTGGTAGCCGAGCAGCAGGGGTTCCAAGCTCCGCCTCACCGCCAAGGCGACTCTGCGCGATTCATGACCGGCTTGAAGCCAACGCCTCTCGAACTTTCTGATGAGAAGCCGTGCCGGGGCAGGGAGTGGGAGCAACAGTTGTCCGGGGCTCTTATGGATGCACCAGGTTCGATAAAGGCCCAACCCCAGGCTGATATAGGCAGGTTGAATGGCGTTAACCCATTCATTGAAAGTTCCGATGCCTATCTGCGGAGCGATGGACGCAAGAGCGTCTAATGTCCTCCATTCAGCGAAGCGACGAGACGACTTGCCACAGATTCTTTCCAATTGTTTGCGAGTAACGCGATAACGTGCCCGGTGGCGACCGGCTGGCAGCCTCGCGATGTTGGCCTCGATTGCGCGCTCAGCGGCGCGGAATCCTCCGAAGTGGGCGATAAGCTTAGCGGTGAGGGCGCGAAATTCGGGTGTGATGGGAACTCGCGAGCGCTCTTCGCCAGTCCATTGAGGCTTCTTTCGCGTCAGCGGCTCGCCCTTGCGATTCTTCCTAGCCATGGCGAGCCAAGCCTCGACCGCTTTACCGCCCTGAGCGCCGACTGCAGTTGGCACCGCGTACCGCATTCCTTTCGTCGATGATTCCCACTGTTCTACGTACGTCGCGTTAATCGGTTCGAGCATGAATCGACTGTCGCCGAGAGGTGGGGACACTTCTAGGTCATCTTCGGATGGCGATCGAGCCTTCGTTATTTGGGACACTCCCCCCCCTGAAATCAGGTCTCTGTGTCCCAACAATCTAGTGGCAGATTAGCCGTCACGGTGAGGGCTACGTACTGCCCGGCGGAGTACGGAACCGCAGGCCTCCAAAACCTGCCTGCCCTCGCCGGGTTCTCTTCGACTTGAAAGGTGGCTCGCTTGACCACACCTGTTCCAATGTCCGCCCAGCCGTCGATCCGGGAGGAAGCCGTCAGGACTGCCCTGGCTTTTCTCATGGCTGAATCTAAGAGAGGGCATAGCACGACGCGTAGACAATCCGACATGAAGCTGGTGATGCGGCTGCGAGATAGCTTGATCTATCGAGCAGAGTCCGTCCTTTGGCATCCTCAACTAGTCGAGCTTGTCACGAGATCAGCAGATCGGCGTCTTCGCGAGGTTTATCCCGACCGGGCGAAGGAGCATTTGTTGCTCCTTCGAATCGGTGCCGAGGTTTTCTACGTATTCGATGACCTGGTCTTTAACGCGCTTTCGCTGTTCGACTACGTCGGAAATTTCGTGGGCTTTGCATTCTACGGCGAGCAGAGGCGCAAGGCAAAATGGCATCGAATTCAACACTTTGCGCGGAACGCCGCGTACGAAAAACGGGAACACTCCAACCCCAGAATCTCGGGTAGTGCACTGGGCTCGTCCATTCTCGAAGTCCACAAGTCGTTGGTGGAATCGCTGACAGAATACCGAGCTGCGTTAATCCATTACGAAGCTTTGGTGGGTCTTGGAGAGGTGAAAACCGAGTATGGGGCAGGTGAAACTCCGAAGTACGATTTATCCTTCACCGTGCCGAAGGAATTCGCCAAGGTATTCACCGTTACTGGATACGAGCAAGATCCCGCCAAAGCCCCTGTCGTCGAAGGTGCTAGGTGGCTTGCGCAGGAGTGCACCCGGCAGGCCCTAAAGGTGCTAATTGAATTGAGGCGGGCCCTCCGAGTCGAAGCCGGATACACTCCCGATGGTACAGATGGAGCTGTTGAGATGATCTGCTGATTCTCAATGACCGGCGGTCGGCACGTTTCAGTGGATCGTGTTTCGCCCAGACGCTGCTGTGCCGCAGACTGTGCCGGTGGGTGATTACGAATGACTGCGGATGATGCTTCATCGTGCGGAAACCCACTAGAGAATTTGCAGACCTCTGCCTTACCACTTGGCTACGGCGCCAACTACTTGATGCGACTAGAACTTAAGTGGGGACTAACTGTTGCAGAAGGGTTCGACTTTGCCGGAACTTTGCGCCGATGGTCCTCAGTCATCCGAATGATCACGATAACCGCTCTTTTTTATCCAGCTCGGCACTGCCGGCGTCGGCACGCGCGCCGGCTTGGGAGCGACTCGCTGGGCCGGAGTCGACGCCGGAATCGAGGTAGCGACTTTGGAGCTCGCCGGATAGCTCGCCGGATTTTGGAGGACGCTATCGAGATTGCCGACCTTCATCGGATGTTGCTGCACCATGGCCGCCAGGGCGGCGGCGAGTTGATCGATTTCCCGTGATCCGATACGACGTAATTGCTGCGACTAGAACCTAAGGGGGGACTGACTGTTACAGAAGGGTCCGCCGATGATCCTCAGTCATCCGAATGATCACGATAACCGCTCTTTTTTATCCAGCTCGGCACTGCCGGCGTCGGCACGCGCGCCGGCTTGGGA
>WNGO01001193.1_pt1 | contig 18140 bp, 17 predicted proteins | sample 5400511 | NCBI WGS metagenome assembly WNGO01 (sample SAMN13153380, study PRJNA577476) | soil metagenome | isolation source: 20 cm soil or saprolite under Garry oak tree replicate 2 | place: USA:California | collected 2016-06-15 | reverse complement strand
CCCTGGGCCGCGCTGGTGTTGCTCGCGTTACCGGCCGAGACGGCGCCAGACCCGTGGCCACTTCCCTGCGCCGCGGCTGATGTCGATGTCTCGTTGACAGTGCTAGCCCCGTTGGCACTACCGTGTCCACTACCTGCCGCGTGGTTTGCCGAACCTTCAGCGTCGTGGCTGTTGCTGCCCCCTCCACTGCCACCATGGCCGTCATTGCCACCCCCGTCTCCACTATTACCTGGGTGGAAGGCGACCTCCTCGGCGGTAACCGCCTTGGTCATGACCGCGGGCGCACTGGAGCCCAGGTTGGGCATGGCGGGCGCGGGCTTTCGCGATCCAGCGAGCTGGACGACGAGCGGCGAGTCGGCCGCGTGGTAGGTCGGCGTCCAGGTCAGGTCGCCATAGCTCGCCGACCGTCCGATGACAAGGAGGCCCGCGAATAGAAGTCCAGAAAGCTTTAGGGGCCAGGTCGACTTCGAAAGAAGGACCTCTGAGTCATCGCTGAAATATGCAGCGTTCCGAGACGCAGCTTCAGTCGCAGTCACTGTTGTTCCCTCCCAACACCCAGATTGGCGTCGCCTGATCACCGATTGTGAAACATTTGTACGTCCTTGTCGAGGTTCCGCTTGCTTGTCAGACTAGCGCCTTTCGGCAAGTTCTGTCAACCTCCTATATACATTACCTGATAGCCATAATGGGTTGGTTTGGCGGGGGGAACCCCTGAAAGAAGAAAAACCGCCGGGCTTTCGCCCGGCGGTCTCAGCCTCGCAGCGATCGCTATCGGATGAATCGCCGCAAAATCTCCTTGGGCCGCAAGAGCGCGACGCCGACCATCGCCAGCAGCGCTCCGAGCAGACCCTCGGCGCCAGTAGCCGGACCGCCGCCGGTGTTGGCGAGTGTTCCAGTCCCGGCTCCAGCTCCGGCTGCGCCACCGCCGCCGCCAGCAGTCGTCTCCGAGTTGCCGGTTTCGGCGCCCGCCGTCCCTTGCGAGCCGCCTGAGCCTTGCACGTCCGAGACTCCTGTCTCGTTGCCCACGGTGCCCTGGCTTCCGCCGGTGCCTTGCACGTCCGAGATGCCGGTCTCGTTGCCGACGGTGCCTTGGCTGCCGCCGGTGCCCTGCACGTCCGAAATGCCGGTCTCGTTGCCGACGGTGCCCATGCTGCCGCCGGTGCCTTGCACGTCCGAAATACCGGTCTCGTTGCCGACGGTGCCCATGCTGCCGCCGGTGCCTTGCACATCCGAAATACCGGTTTCGTTACCAACGGTCCCGGTTGACCCGCCGGTTCCCTGCACATCCGAGATGCCGGTTTCGTTCCCGACGGTGCCGGTCGAGCCCGAGCTCCCCTGGACATCGGAGATGCCCGTTTCGTTGCCTACAGTGCCCATGCTCCCAGCACTACCTTGGACATCCGAAATGCCGGTCTCGTTGCCGACCGTTCCGGTCGAGCCGCCGGTACCCTGTACGTCCGAAATGCCGGTCTCATTGCCGACCGTTCCGGTCGAGCCACTGCTGCCTTGAACATCGGAGATGCCGGTCTCGGCTCCCGCTGTACCAGTGCTACCGCCCGAACCCTGGACATCGGACTGGCCAGTCTCGGCGCCTGCCGTACCTGTGCTGCCGGCTGACCCCTGAACATCGGAGATACCGGTCTCGGCGCCAGCTGTACCCGTGCTGCCGCTCGAGCCTTGAACATCGGACTGACCAGTCTCAGCGCCAGCAGTGCCTGTGCTGCCACTAGACCCCTGGACATCCGAGATGCCGGTCTCGGCTCCCGCGGTGCCCGTGCTCCCAGCTGAACCCTGCACATCGGATTGTCCGGTTTCACCCGCGATTGTCCCTTGGCTTCCGGAGGACCCTTGAACATCCGAGATGCCCGTTTCGTTGCCGACGGTCCCTACGCTGCCACTCGAGCCCTGAACATCGGATCCGCCCGTCTCAGCGCCCGCGGTGCCCGTGCTGCCGCTCGAGCCCTGAACATCGGAGATACCCGTCTCGGCGCCCGCCGTACCGGTGCTGCCGCTCGAACCCTGAACATCGGAGATACCCGTCTCGGCGCCCGCCGTACCGGTGCTGCCGCCCGAACCCTGAACATCCGAGATACCCGTCTCGGCGCCCGCCGTACCGGTGCTGCCGCCCGAACCCTGAACGTCGGAGATACCCGTTTCGGCGCCCGCGGTACCAGTGCTGCCGCTCGAACCCTGAACATCGGAGATGCCCGTCTCGGCGCCTGCCGTGCCCATGCTGCCGGCTGAACCCTGGATGTCGGACTGTCCAGTTTCACCTGCGGCTGTCCCCTGGCTACCAGAGGAACCCTGCACGTCCGAGATACCGGTTTCGTTGCCGACGGTGCCCTGGCTTCCACTCGATCCCTGCACGTCGGAAATGCCGGTCTCATTGCCTACCGTTCCTACGCTGCCACTGGAACCCTGGACATCAGAACCACCCGTTTCGGCGCCCGCCGTGCCCTGGCTTCCAGTCGATCCCTGCACGTCCGAGACGCCCGTCTCGGCGCCGGCCGTACCGACGCTGCCTGCCGACCCCTGGATGTCAGACTGGCCGGTCTCGGCGCCCGCCGTCCCCTGGCTGCCGGACGATCCCTGCACGTCCGAGATGCCGGTCTCGTTGCCGACCGTCCCTACGCTGCCAGACGAACCCTGGACATCCGAGTGTCCGCTTTCATTACCGGCCGTTCCCTCGCTGCCGGACGAGCCCTGAACGTCTGACTGACCGCTTTCATTACCGGCCGTTCCCTCGCTGCCATGGGACCCCTGGACATCTGAGCCACCCGACTCGTTGCCACCGGTGCCGACGCTCCCGGTTGAGCCCTGCACATCCGAGCCTCCAGTTTCGGCGCCTGCCGTGCCCTGGCTCCCTGTCGAGCCCTGCACATCAGAGCTGCCGGTCTCGGCGCCCGCTGTGCCCTGGCTCCCCGTCGAACCCTGCACGTCCGAGCTACCCGTCTCGGCGCCCGCCGTGCCCTGGCTGCCAGACGATCCCTGCACGTCCGAGATTCCGGTCTCGTTGCCGACCGTCCCTTGGCTACCGGACGATCCCTGCACGTCCGAGATGCCGGTCTCGGCGCCTGCCGTGCCGACGCTACCGCTTGAACCTTGCACATCCGAGCTTCCCGTTTCGGCACCCGCCGTGCCCTGGCTGCCCGCGGATCCCTGGTTGTCGGAGATGCCGGTCTCGGCGCCCGCTGTGCCGAGACTGCCGGCCGAGCCCTGCACATCAGACTGCCCGCTTTCCCCAGCTGCCGTTCCCTGGCTACCGGACGAACCCTGGACGTCAGAAATGCCCGTCTCGTGGCCGACCGTTCCCTGGCTGCCCGATGACCCCTGGACGTCTGAAATTCCGCTCTCATTGCCGGCCGTTCCCGCGCTGCCGGACGAGCCCTGGTTATCAGAAATTCCGGTTTCCGCACCGGCGGTCCCCTGGCTGCCGGCGGAGCCCTGATTGTCGGAGATGCCGGTTTCGGCGCCTGCCGTGCCCTGGCTGCCGCCTGAACCCTGGACGTCAGACACTCCGGTTTCGTTGCCTACCGTTCCCTGACTGCCGGACGAGCCCTGGTTGTCGGAAACGCCAGTCTCATTGCCCACGGTTCCCTGGCTGCCGGCCGAACCCTGGTTATCCGAGATTCCGGTTTCAGCGCCAGCGGTGCCCTGGCTCCCGCTGGAGCCTTGATTGTCGGAGATGCCCGTCTCGGCACCGGCCGTACCCTGGCTTCCCGACGAACCCTGGACGTCGCTTATTCCGGTCTCGTTCCCGGCCGTCCCCACGCTACCGCTCGATCCTGGGACATCAGAGGCTCCGGTCTCGTTGCCGGCCGTCCCCACACTCCCGGTCGAGCCCTGTACGTCGGACCCGCCGGTTTCGTTACCGGCTGTGCCCTGGCTCCCTGTCGAGCCCTGGACATCTGAAATTCCGCTCTCGTTCCCGGCCGTGCCCTGGCTGCCGGTCGACCCCTGTACGTCTGAGTGTCCGGTTTCGGCACCCGCCGTGCCCTGACTCCCGGTCGATCCCTGCACGTCTGAATTACCGGTCTCGGCGCCAGCCGTGCCCACACTTCCCGTCGAGCCCTGCATATCCGACGAGCCGGTTTCCGCACCGGCTGTCCCAGCACTCCCGGTCGATCCCTGCACATCAGACTGTCCCGACTCGGCGCCGGCCGTGCCCTGGCTGCCGGTCGATCCCTGGATATCAGACTGACCGGTTTCCTGGCCCGCCGTGCCCTGGCTGCCGGTCGACCCTTGAATGTCGGACTGACCGGTCTCGTTGCCGGCGGTACCCTGGCTGCCGGCAGAACCCGGATTGTCAGACTGTCCGGTCTCACCGGCGGCCGTGCCCTGGCTGCCAGCCGATCCCTGGTGATCCGAGATACCGGACTCGTTGCCGGCCGTCCCCTGGCTGCCGCTGGACCCCTGGACATCAGAATTGCCGGATTCGTGCCCACCGGTGCCCTGCGTCCCACTCGAGCCCTGAACGTCCGAAATTCCGGTTTCGCCCGCGGCCGTACCGACGCTACCCCCCGACCCGGCGTCAGAATGGCCCGTCTCGCTGGGCGTGTCCGAAGCGTCGGGCAGGCCCAGTCCGTCGCCGGCGCCGCTGTTCTTGCCCGGAGAGAAGGTGATGACCTCCGAGGCGGCGCTCTTCTTGCTCATGGCTGCCGCTGGATTGCCCGGGAGCGATTTTGGCAGGGCTGGAGGGTTGCCCGGCTTCGGTTGATTGACGACCACGATGAGTGGCGTGGGGTTGGCATGGTAAGCAGGGAGCCACACGATCTGGCCGCCGCTTGCGGCTCGACCGACCACCAGCAAACCCGCAAATAGGAGGCCCGAAAGCCTTAGGGGCCAGCTAGATCTGGATATGAGAACCTCGCCGTCGTCAGAAATGGGCGTGCCAATAGCTAGTGATGTGTCGGCCACGTGTGTTTCCCTCCAGCGACCTTTTTCTCCCGGCGCCTATTCGTTAAGCATCTGTAATGTCCGGGTAAAACCCCGTTTAGATGATCATGCGCCTTGAGATCGAGTGGTGTCAACACGTAGATACATAAAGTTGATAGCGTGTCCGTCCTCTTTTGAACTCCAGCCCTCCGCTAAGATAACCTCATCCGAACCCACCGCCTGGTCCTGGCCCTCGCCGCGGGATTGTTGCTAAGCGGCTGCGGAGCGGATGCTCTCGTGCCGCACGAGCCCCTGACCCCGCTCGCCAACATCCAGCTGCCCAAGGACACCGCCCAGCCCTCTTTCGACCTCCTGACCCTGGACGCGCGCGTCGGACGTCTCTACGTGGCCCATTCGAGCATGAACGCCATCGACATCATCGACGTCAAGACGAACAAACTGCTCGGCAGTGTTTCAGGGCTCTTCAAGGTTCACGCCGTGGCGTTGACCGCCGATCCCAATATCGTGATGACCTCCGATCCGGCTGATGGAATGGTCGGTGTGGTCGACGTGGCCCAGCGCAAGATCGTGAAGCTGATCGATACTGGCCCGCAGCCCGACGCGATCGGATACGACCCAACCAACGATCTCGTCGTCGTGGCGCTGGCCTCGTCCAACACGGTCAAGCTGATCGATCCGCATACCTACACGGCGGTCGCGACCATCGATCTTCCAGGCTCCCCCGAGCTGATGGATGTCGACCCGACGCAGGGTCGAGTCTTCCTCGCGATCAATGACAAGGACGAAGTCATCATCATCGACGTCAAGACGCGTCAGATCACCACCACCTTCAAGGGGTGCGACATCGCGATCCCAACGGGCGTGGCTTACGATCCGGACCAGCAACGGCTCTACATCGCCAGCCGGCCCGGAAACAATCGTGAGCTCAATGTCATCGACACCCTGCTCGACCGTTGCCTCGGCGTGGTGGACATCGGATTCGGAACCGATCAGCTCGCCTTCAACCGCCATAACCACCATGTCTACGCGGCGAACGGAGGCAGCAAGAATTTATCGGTGGTCGATGGTGCCGCGCTCAAGCCGCTGGGCGTGGTTGGAACCGGGCCGATCGCGAAGAGTGTGGCCGTCGATCCGACGACCGACCGGGTGTATGCCCTGGTGGGACGAGCCGGAATCGTCGGGGTCTATCACGACCCCTAGCCCGCGTTGGGTCAGCCGCCCTCAGGCGCGTTGACCATACCCCAGGCATCCATCAGGAGCGTCTGCAGCGTCGCGTACCCGATATGGCCGAAGCCGCGATCGCCCCACTGGCTCCCCCAGCTGTTGGCAAACTTGAGCATGCGGTTGCGCCGGTCGAAGCCGACGATGCAGATCGCATGGCCGCCGAGGAATTCGGCCCCGGGCTTCGGCATCGGGATGATGCCGCCCGGTGCATCCATGAACGGCTCGTGCACCATCACCCCGGCGATGAAGCAGTTCGTCATCAGGTAGGCCTCCATCTCGACGATGCTGGTGAGCCGCGCATAGCTCTTCGCCCGGTAGGGCAACGCGGCCTTTCGCTGCTCCGCCGTGGGTGGGACGTTGATGCGCTCCACGGCATAGGGCATACACGCGAGGCTGCAGACGCCCTGGTCCTGGATGATCTTCATCGCCTCGCGGATCGTCATCCCTGCATCGTCGGGCTGCTTGCGCCGCTGGCTGTAGATGTACAACGGCGAGAACTGATGCTCCGGATCGTTCAGCGCCCAGCGATGCTCGAGACCCTTCTGGAACGTCTTGTCGTAGTAGGCCGTGGCGCAGGCGACGCACGTGCCCGCGGCTCCCTGGTCGAAGACCGGCGGCAGCGCCGGCGAATGGTCGACCTGCTCGGCGAGGGGCCGTGCGCGCAGGAACGTCGACATACTCAGATCGCGATGGTCGTATGGGTCCTTGATACAGCCGAGCGCGTAGCGAGGCATCGAGGGTGTGACGGCGGGGTGGCGATTTTCCGCTGAGTACGATGGATCCGTGGCCCAGGTGAACGAGCCGGTGCGTGTCCGCTACGCGCCGAGCCCGACCGGTGCCCTGCATCTTGGCGGTGCGCGGACGGCCCTCTTCAATTACCTGTTCGCCCGCCAGAAGAGCGGGCACTTCCTGCTGCGCATCGAAGACACCGATCGGGCCCGCCTCAAGCCCGGCAGCCAGGAGCAGATCGAGGAGGGCCTGCGGTGGCTGGGCCTTACCTGGGATGAGACTCCGCTGATCCAGTCAGAACGCAAAGCGATCTACCAGCAGGCTGCCAACGAACTCCTGGAATCCGGCGCTGCCTATCGCTGCTTCTGCACCCCGCAACGGCTCGAGCAGATGCGGGCCGAGCAGCGGGCCCGGCACGAGCCGGAACGGTACGATCGCCGCTGCCGGTCGATCCCGCGCGAGGAATCAGAAGGGCGCGCCGCCGCCGGTGAGCGCTTCGTCGTGCGCCAGGCCATCCCCCTCGATGGAACGACGACCCTGCAAGACCTGGTGATGGGCACCGTCACCTTTCGCAACGAGACGCTCGACGACCATGTCCTCCTCAAGTCGGATGGCTTCCCCACCTACCATCTCGCCTTCGCGGTCGACGATCACGCCATGCGCATCAGCCACATCATCCGCGGCGACGGTTGGCTGCCCTCGGCGCCCAAGCACCTGTTGCTTTTCCAGGCGTTCCACTGGCTGCCGCCGGCGTTCGCCCATCTTCCGCTCGTGCTGGGGCCCGACAAGAAGCCGCTGGCCAAACGCCACGGCGCCAGGGATGTGCTCGAGTACCGCGAGGCCGGCTACCTTCCCGAAGCGGTCGACAACTTCATCGCCTTCCTTGGATGGTCGCCGGGTACCGACCAGGACCTCTTCACCATGGAGCAGCTGATCCAGGCTTTCGATCTCACCAAGATCCAGGCAAGCCCGGCGGTCGCGAATCTCGAGCGGCTCGACTGGCTCAACGGCCAGTTCATTCGACGGCTGACCCCCGACCAACTGGCCGCGCGCGTCGCCTCGACAATGCCCGGCGTTCCGGTGCCCGCGCTGACGCCCTTGATTCCGCTGGTGCAGGAGCGGCTGCGCACCCTGAACGACGCGCCCGCGATGTTGCGCTTTTTCTTCGAGGAGCCCGACACCTCTCGCGCGGAGCAGCTGATCCCCAAAGGTCGCGACCCCGCCGCGACCGCCGCCGCCCTGCGGAGCGCGGCCACCACGCTCAGCGCGCTGACCGACTGGACGCCGGCATCGATCGAGGCGGCGCTTCGCGCACTGGCCGAGCGCCTGGGCTGGTCTTCCCGCGACCTCTTCATGGCGTTGCGGGTCGCGGTCACCGGCCGCACGGTCACGCCGCCGTTGATCGAGTCGATCAGCCGCCTCGCCAAAGACACCGTCCTCAACCGGTTGGAGCGTGCCGCGCAGTCGGTCGCCGCGCCGCTCTAAAGGCGAGCGGGCGGGAGCGGCCAGTAGCGCCAGCGGACCCGCGCCAGGATGTGCGCGCGCCTGACCGGACCAAACTGCCGCGAGTCGGTGCTGGCGGCGGCATTGTCGCCCCCCAGGAAGATCGCGCCGCCGGCGTCGATCGCCGTGATGCGCTTGATGATTTTCAGCTCGGGTCGATCGGGGCGGCACGCCACAACAACATCACCGACTCGCAATCGCGTGCCGCCGCCGATGGCGCGGGCGATCACCAGTGCGCCGGCCGGTAATCGCGGCGCCATGCTCTCACCATTGACGCGTAGCGGGTAGACTGATTTACGAATCAGCGATTCATCGTATAGGAGGAGTTGGCACCATGAAACTGATGGAGTGGATTCGGCCCAGCCGGACGGTTGAGGCCCATTGCGATCTTCCTTGCGGGATCTACGACCCCGAGCAGGCGCGCATCGAGGCGGAGTCTGTCTACAACATCATCAAGAAATACAACGACTCGAAGGACGAGGTCTACCGGCAGCGCGCGATCATCATCAAAGAGGAGCGGGCCGAGCTGGCCAAGCACCACCTCGACGTTCTCTGGAGCGACTGGTACAAGCCCGAGAAGCACGACGCGAAGTTCCCCGAACTCAAGGACGCGCTCAAGACCGCCGTCAGCCAGGGGTCGAAGGTGAAGGCCTCGGTGGACCTCAACGACGCCCAGAAGTTCCTCGACCTGATCGACAAAGTCGACCAGATCTGGGAAAAGGCCGGCGGCCCCCAGGAAACGCGCGTCGCGCGCGCCAGCGCGGCGCCGACCAGGGCCTAGCTAACACCGCGCTTCGCGCGGCGCAGAGTTAGACACGGCTCAACCGGGCGGTGCGCCGTCCAGCCGCGCCCACAGCGCTCGGGCGAAATCACGATGCCCTCGCATGCATGGCCGGCCCGTCCTGCGGGCTCGCTGAACCCCTTACGGAGACCAGGCGAGCCGTGAGTCGGCGTCGAGGAAGCTCCCATGCGTCACGGCCCTCGCCGGGCCGGTCGCGTGGATCGCGCCGGCAGGATCTGGGGCGACCGGAAGGATGAAGAGGTCGAAGCTCCCGTTGACCAGCATCAGGAAGGCGATCGCGGTGCCGTCCGGTGCCCAGACCGGCTGTGAGACGATGCCGGCCTGGAGCAGCAATGCGGCCTCGCTCGGGGCCGGTCGCGGCTCGCGGCTGAAGCCCGCCGCGAGGGGCATGACATAAAGGTCGTCGCTGGCGGAGCCGGCGCGCAGGAACGCGATGAAGCGCCCGTCCGGTGAGAAGGCCGGCTCGAAATTGCGGGCGCCGTCGGGTGACAGGTAGACGCGCGCGCCCGACCGTAACGACATCCAGGTCAGACGCGCCACGGGCTCCAGCGGTGCGCCGCCATAGAGATAGGTTGTATAGAGCAGCTGCTCGTTGGCTCCCGGACGCAACGACGGATCGCTGTCGCCACCGGTGTAAGGGACCGGCACGACCAGCCGCCGCGCCGGGCCGCCGGCGAGATCCTGGCCGAAGATGGCGAGGTCGTTGGGCTGCAGATTCTGCGGGTTCGACCGTTGCTTCAGGCGATCGGTGAGATAGATAATCCGCTGGCCATCGTCGGAGTAGTGCGGCTCGAACGCCCAGAGCTTGCCCTCGGGTCCCGCTGCCGGCGTAATCGATTCCAGGTTGCGGCCCCCGGCATCGCAGATGCCGATCGTTGAGTTCTGGTCCTGCAGCTGGGCAAACGCGAGCTGCGCCCCGCTCGGATCCACGGCCGGGTCTTTCACCTTGATGCCCGCAAGGAGCTTTGTCAGGTGAGTGCCCGAGAAGCGATAAAGGGTCCGCCCCTTGGTGGCGTAGAGCCGTCCGGAAACGTCGACCTGCTTGATCGGCAGGACCACCTTGCCGGGATCCCGCGGCGGCGCGGCGCTCTGCGTACAGCCCGCCGTCAGCAGCAGCATCAGCATCACCATCGCCCGCGTGGCGGCGGGGCGGCGCGTCATGGCAGGAGCTCGCCGCCGAACAGCTGGCGCAGGTAGGCGTTGACCGCCGGCCAGTCGGCCGTCAGGATTTGCTGGCCATCCGTCGAGACGGCGTCCCGCACGAAGGGCGTGATGAAGGCCTGGTGCACGTCACCCGCGCGCAGGCCCCGCATGAACAGCATCAGCTGGGTGAGCCGCACCAGGTCGAGGTCCGTTTCGACGTGGCCGTTGAGGTCGCGCGCAAAGGACGGAAGGGCCGTCACCAGGTCCATCCCGGCCGTCCGCTGCTGCATGGCGAGCAGCACCTGCTGTTGCCGGACCGATCGCCCGAAGTCGCTCAACAGATCGCCGTGGCGCGAGCGAACGTACTGCAAGGTATGACGGCCGTCGAGGTGCTGCGGCCCGGCGGCAAGGTAGACCCGCTCCGTCCCATAACCGCTGCCGCTGAAGTCGTTCGGATAGTTGTCGTCGAGCACGGGATGCAGCACGTCGACGTCGACGCCGCCCAGGCGGTCGACGACCTTCACCAGCCCGTCGAGGCCGATCCAGGCGTAGTAATGGATGGGAATGCGGAAGGCCTTTTCGACGGTGGCCCGCGCCAGCGGCGCGCCACCTTCCGCGTACGCCAGGTCGATCTTGGCATTCGCGTGACCCGGAATCGCCACCCATAGGTCGCGAGGCAACGAAAGGAGCGTGACCTGGCGCCTCGCCGGGTCGACCGATACCACGATCATTGTCTGCGAGAGAACCGCGTTCTGCGCAAATTTCTGGTCGTTGTCGCTCCCCAGCAGAAGAACGTTGACGCGCTGCTTGGAATCGAGCGGCGGCGGTGTCGCTGCCGGCGTCGCCAGCAGTTTGCCGGATGGGAGATTGTGGTTGTCGAGCAGCGCCAGCACCGGCGACAGGTAGAGCAGAATGCCGCCCACCAGCACCAGGACGAGCGCGATCGCGCCGAGCACGACCCAATGCGCGCGCCGCAGGCCGCCACCGCGCGGCGCACCGGCGGCACCGGAGTGATTCATGCTTCCAACCCGAGGCGCGCCTGTCCGCGCCCCGACCTCCCATCTCTATTAGGCGTGCCCACCGATCAGGCCGTCAAGTCGGCCTGGTTGAAAGGCGCACCGTAACCGTTGAAGCGGGATGAGAAAGCGTTACGGAATCGTGGCCGCTAACCCCGAACAAGCGGATGAATACTGGACGTTACGTGGATTAGAGAGATGCACGAGCCAGGAAATATCCTCTCGCTCCGTTTCGGCTCTCCGGCGGTCCCGCATGCGTACCGCACGCCAGCCCAGCTGACCTTCTGCTACCAGTGCCATTGCGCGGTCGATCTCGGCGCCACCACCACGGCGCTGCGATCGGGACACTGGGCGCGGATCGGAACCTGCGCGCACTGCGGGACCACGATCACCCGGATTCTCAAGGCAAGTTAACATCGATCGGTGACTTCCCGGCCCTCCCGGCCTGCGGCGCGCCGCGCCCGCCGGGCCGCCCCCAACCCCGACGCGGTCGAATCACACGCAATCAAAGAGCAGGGGCGACCCGACAAGGGCTCCTACGCGATGATCCTGGCCTTTGCCGCGGCGCTGCGATCGACCTGCCTCAGTCGAAAAGTCGGTTGTGTCATCGTGCGCGACGGCCAGGTGATCGCGACCGGCTACAACGGCACCCCCAAGGGCACCTGGCACCCGGAGGAATTTCCACGTCCCTGTCCCTGCGTCGGCGGCGTCAGCGGGGCCGATCTCTCGCTCAAATATTGCGCGCACGCCGAGGCCAACGCGCTAGCGCAGAGCGCCTATCGCGGCTCATCGACGGCGGGGGCCGACATCTTCTGCACCAACTTTCCCTGCATCGAGTGCGTCAAGCTGCTGATCAGCGCCGGCATTCGCGCCATCTATTACGTCCACGGCTATCCGGACATGAGCGGCCTGCGCGACCGATACTTGAGCCAGGCGGGGATCCCGAGTCACGCTATCGCGTGGTCCCGGATCCAGCCCCATCTGTCGGCACTGGCCAAGGGCTAGCCGGCGCGTCGAGTGCGGCCGGCTCGACCATAAAGGACACGCTCAACGAGGGATTGGGCCGCGACGGAAGGGCGGCCGTGGATGGCAAGAGGACCGCGCACGCGACGGCGGTGACCAGCCAGCGGCGCCACGATGCCCCCACGGGAGAGCAACGGGACCAGTGGGCGGCACCAACCCGGCGTCGCCGGGCTGCGCCACCGGCGCCATTGGGACGTTACAGTCGCGACAGCTCCTCGCTGCCCTTCGGCGCCGCGGGCAGGGAACCGTGCGGCGGGCGGGGCGCGCCGGGGCGCCGGACCGATTGGGCGTAGCGGACGGAATCGGCGGCGGCTTTCCTGGGCGCCGACCGCTGCGCCAGCGCGACCCAGAACGCCGCGGGGCCGGCGTAGCGATCGCGCGGCGCATCCTCGCTCGCAGCGGCCGGACACCAATGGACGCGGCCGCCCTCACGCAACCACACGCTGCCGTCCGGCTCCGCCAGGTAGACGAGGCGAGGGCCCAGGCCGGCGAGTAATCGCAGCGCCTCGCGGCTGTCCACCGGGCCGAACAGAACCCGGGCGTCGGCCGCCTGCAGTGCCACGCTCTCCACCGCCGCGAGCGCGGGCTCGAGCACGCGGCGCGTCATGCGCGCATTCGTCCACCAGAGGAGGTCGGCCTCGAGCAGCAGCGCGGAGCGGCCGCCGCGGGTGTGCGCCCCGGCCAGCGCCCCCAACGCCGCGGACCGGGCGGGCTCGACCGACAGCGCGTAGCCGGACACCACGGTGAGCGTGGCCCGCACAAAGATCGGCGGGAGCTCATCGAGCCGGAGCGCGAGGTCGGCGCCGCGCTCGACCCGTCGCCCCTGGGCTTCGCCGTCCGGCTGATGCCAGATAGTGGTAGGCAAGCCTGGTGCCTCGCGCAACCAGCGAAGATCCACCTTGAGCCGTTCGAGCGCATCACGCACGCGGCGCCCCGCCTCATCGGCGCCAACTTTGGCGACGAGCGCGGTGCGGGCGCGCAGCGCCGCGGCATGGGCCGTGAGCCGGGCCGCCCCGCCGCCCAGGATTCCCGCACTGCTCGCCGCCGCTCGTTCTTCCGCCACGTCGCCGACGGCAAGCCAGTCGAATCCCCCGCTCATCGGGGTCATGATAGTTAGTCGGCGTCGTGCTGCCTGGGGGGTTGTGGATGCCCGTGCCCGTGCTTGGCCGGCGGTGCCGATGGGACGGGCAGCGCCGGCGGGGTGGCGATCACGAGGGCCGGTGCCGGCACTGCGGTGGGGCGTGGTTGCGCGGCCTGGCGCAGCGCCTGTCGCAACGCCGTCGCCGACGGAGGCGGAGTGATGGCGACCACCGTCCCCAGGCTGTGACTGCCGCTGGGCGTTGCCCCTTCGGAAACGTCGTCGTCGTCGACGGCGGGGATCGCCAGCTAGAGGTGCAGCTCGCGGCTCCCGGCGGGACCCAGGACCAGGGAGGTCATCTGGTAGAGGGCCAGACCGCCGGCGGCGATCAGCAGGGTGCCCGCGGAGAGGCCACGCTGGCCGGCGACGGCGAGCAACCCCCGCATGCCAAGCATCCTAAGGACCGTCCATTTCGACCAGGTAGTCCATTTGGCCCATTGCGGCAGCCATTCGGAGGAGGGCCGTTAGAGTGGTCCCATGGCGAACCGGCTCGCCCAAGAAACCAGTCCCTATCTACTCGAGCACGCCAACAACCCGGTCGACTGGTATCCCTGGGGCTCGCAGGCGCTGGAGCGCGCCCGTACCGAACACAAGCCGATCCTGCTGAGCATCGGCTACAGCGCCTGCCATTGGTGTCACGTGATGGCCCGCGAGTCTTTCGAAGATCCGCAAACTGCCGCGCTGATGAATCGCGATTTCGTTTCCATCAAGGTCGATCGCGAAGAACGGCCGGACCTCGACCAGGTTTACATGCGCGCCGTGCAGGGCATGACCGGTTCCGGCGGATGGCCGATGACCGTTTTCCTGCTGCCCGACGGTACGCCTTTTTTCGCCGGCACCTACTTTCCGCCTAGCGATCGTTTCGGAATGCCCGCGTTCCAGCGGGTACTGGGCGCGGTGGCCGATGCCTTTGCGCGGCGGCCGGCCGACGTCGCAGAAACCGCCGCCCAGGTTCGCGATTTTCTGCACCGTCCGTCCGTGCCGCTGGCGGTCGGCGAACTCACCCCGGCACTGTTGGACGAAGCCGCTGCGCTGCTCGCCCGCGACTTCGACGTGGGGCACGCCGGCTTCGGCGGCGCACCCAAGTTTCCGCAACCGATGCTGGTCGAAGTTCTCCTGCGGCACCATGTGCGGACCGGGCAGCCGGCCGCGCTGGAGATGGCGCTGCAGACGCTGCGCGCGATGGCGGCGGGCGGCATCTACGATCAGCTGGGGGGAGGCTTTCACCGCTACAGCGTCGACGAGCGGTGGCTGGTTCCGCACTTCGAGAAGATGCTCTACGACAACGCCCTGCTGGTGCGGGCCTATCTCGATGCCTGGCAGCTGACCCATGACGCGGCGCTTCGACGCGTCGCCGAGGAAACGCTGGCCTTCGTGCTGCGCGAGATGACGTCGCCGGAGGGCGCGTTCTACTCCAGCCTCGACGCGGATAGCGAGGGCGAGGAGGGCCGCTTCTATCTCTGGACGCCGGCGGAACTCGACGCGGTGCTCGGCCTCGACGAGGCGCGCGCGCTTGGCCGCGCCCTCGATGTCACGGCCGCGGGAAATTTTGAGGGTCGCAACATCCTGCATCCTGTAGCCGCGGGCGCGACCGAGATCCTCGATAGCGCCCGCGACCGGCTGATGACGGCTCGGGCGCAGCGGGCACGTCCGCACCGCGATGAGAAGGTGATCGCCGGGTGGAACGGATTGATGCTGCGCGCGGTCGCCGACGCGGGACGCGTGCTCGACCGGCGGGACCTCGTCACGGCCGCCGAGGCGAGTGCCCGGTTCCTGCTCTCGCGCATGCGAGAGAGCGGGCGCATGCGGCGGAGCTTCAAGGATGGCCGCGCACCGCTCGTGGGCTACCTCGAAGACCAGGCCGCGGTGGCCGACGGGTTGTTGAGCCTTTACGAGGCAACCTTCGATCCCCGGTGGCTCGACGAGATTCGCAGCCTGGTGGGCGAAATGCTGACCGCCTTCTGGGACGATGCCAGCGGGGCCTTTTTCGATACCGCGAACGACCAGGAGCAGCTGGTGGTACGACCGCAGGATGTCACCGACAATGCGATCCCCTCGGGCACCTCACTGGCCGTCGACGTCCTGCTGCGCGCCGGCATGTTGCTGGGCGAGCCCTCGTGGACCGAGCGGGCCCAGCGAACGCTCGAGCGCCTGGCCCCGACCGCGGCCAAGGCACCACTGGCCTTCGGACACTTGCTAGCAGCGCTCGATTTCCACTTCGGCCCCGTCGCGGAGCTGGCCGTGATCGGTGACCCACAAGACGCGCAGACCGATCGCCTGCTCGAGGTCGTCCGCGACCGCTTCCTCCCCAATCGCCTGCTCGCCGCCGGGCCCGGCCCCGGGGTAATCCCGCTGCTCGCGGACCGGCGGGCACTGGGTGGCAAGGCGACCGCCTATCTCTGCGAACACTTCGTCTGCCAGACGCCGACCCAGGACGCGGGCGAGCTGGCGCGTCAACTGGACGCCCTCAGGGCGAAGTCGGTTGCGTCGTCAGCCAGGCCCGATAATCCTCCGGCGTGTTGAGGTTGCGAAAGGAGCGTAGCTCCGGATCGACGGCGCGCAGCTCCTCCGGCATCACATAGCGGACGTTGCTGGCGGCGAGCAGCATTTTGACGCGGCGCTCGCCGGCCGCGAGGAGGCGCTCGATGCGGGGCGCGAGCGCGCGATCGTAGACGGCGCAAACGCCCTGCGGCTCCGAGTCGATACGCGGGACCACGGCGTCAACGCCACCGGCCAGCCCATAGAGCAGGGCGGCCAGCCCCGGATCGACATCGGGTAAATCACAACCGACGACCCAGACGAATGGGGAGCGCGCCGCCAGCAGTCCGGCGTGGATGCCGGCCAGCGGGCCCAGGCCGGGGTACCGGTCGTCGACCGTCGTCAGGCCGGGAAGATGATGGCGGCTGCAGCCGCCGCGCATGGCAAGAGCCTACGCCGACGCTTACTGCCCGATGGCGCCGCTGATGTTGCAGAAGACGTTGGCGACCTGGTTGCCCAGCAGGATCAGCACGACGATCACGACCACCGCGATCAGGACCAGGATCAAGGCGTACTCGACCATCGACTGGCCCTGCTCGTGGTCGATCACCTGCGCAAGCCGCAGCCGGATGAGTTCAACGAGATGCATGCAGGCATTGTCCGTGCAGGACCTTGCGCTCTTTGTTACAGGACCGTCGCACCCACGTGTCCAAAGCCACATGAAAAAGACCGGCGGCGGCCGGTCTTGTTGTTCTGGAGTGGCTCGGAATTTAGGGGGAACTGGAGGCGGACGCCGATGCCGAAGCCGCGATCGACGGGGCGCTGCTCGGCGGGTTGATGATGGTGGTGTTGCTCCCGCCGACGCCAAACCAGTGCGCCACCGCAAACCCGTAGAACAGGATCGCAAGGATGACGATCAAGGCGATCAGGAAGATCGCCACTACCGCCGCACTGGAGCCACCGTCGCCATCGTCGTGCTCATGAACGACTGCCATGTTTACCTCCCTGGTACCTTGATGATTTAGTTGATACCGTGGCTATCATATCAGTTGCCTGTCGCGGCGTCAATTCTTGGGGAGGGCCGGGCATACTGGTCGCTGCGTGAACTGGCCACCTGTGAATATGTGGAAGGCCTGTGAATAAGCCGCCCGGCTAGCTTTTGCGAGCGACGTCGCGGGCGGTCGCCTGGGCGATCGGCCGGACCACCATTTCGTCGATGTTCACGTGAGGTGGCCGGGTCACCACCCACACGATGCAATCGGCGATGTCCGCGCCGGTGAGAGGCTCCATCCCCTGATAGACGTTCGCTGCCCGCTCGCGGTCCCCCTTGAAGCGGACGAGGCTGAATTCGGTCTCCACCATGCCCGGCTCGATCTCGGTCACCCGGATCGGCTCCCCCATCAGTTCGAGGCGAAGCGTTTTCGTGACGGCGCGGACGGCGTGCTTGCTTGCGGTGTAGCCGACCCCGCCCGGATAGACCTCGAAGCCGGCCACCGACCCGAGGTTGACGATATGCGCGCGCGGGGCGCGGCGCAGCAGGGCGAGCATCGCCCGGGTCACACGTAGCAGGCCGAGCACGTTCGTCTCCATCATCTGCACCCAGTCGTCGTCGTTGCCCTGGGCGAGCGGTTGCAGGCCCGCCGCCAGGCCGGCATTGTTGATCAGAACCTCGACCTGGCCGTACTCGGCGGCGATGGCGGCGGTGAAGGCGTCGATGCTGGCCAGATCGCGGACGTCGAGGGGCAGGCCTCGACCTCCGAGCTCACGGGCGACCGCCATCAGGCGATCCTCGCGACGGGCGCCGAGCACCACGAAGAAGCCCGCGTCGCGGAGACCGCGTGCCGTCGCCTCGCCGATGCCCGAGCTGGCGCCGGTTACGACGGCGATGCGATCGGAGCCGGGCATTCGCTAATGGTAGGCGGGCCCGGCTCAGCCACGGACTGTTCTTTTTCCATCACGCTCGGTATCCTGTTTGGCAGAGATTCTCGGCAGGAGGCAAGGGAAGGGCATGGACCTGCGTCAGCGTGGGCTCACGCTCGCCGCGGCGTTGCTGCTGCTGGCTGCCTGCGCTTCGCTTGGAGACGTCACAGCCGGCACCCAGGTCGTACCCGTTCACGCCGCGCGGCCGCATCCCTCGCCCTCACCGTCGCCAACCCCAACGCCGAGGCCCACCCCAAAGCCGACGCCG
>WNGO01006868.1_pt1 | contig 18142 bp, 13 predicted proteins | sample 5400511 | NCBI WGS metagenome assembly WNGO01 (sample SAMN13153380, study PRJNA577476) | soil metagenome | isolation source: 20 cm soil or saprolite under Garry oak tree replicate 2 | place: USA:California | collected 2016-06-15 | reverse complement strand
AACCAACCATGTCTTCGCCGGGACGAAGCGTGTCGAAGGATTCTACTTCTTTGCGCAGTTGCTCTTCAGAATAATTGGCAGCTTTGATCGACAAGCCGATGCGGCGCTCGATTTTGTCCACCTTAATCACGCGCGCTTCGACTTCCTGGCCAACCTTGAGGACATCCTTCACTTTCGCGACATGATCTTCGCTCAATTGCGAGATGTGCACGAGCCCATCGATGTCGTCCTGTAATTGCACGAACGCACCGAAGCTGGCGAGCTTGGTCACTTTGCCTTTTACCAGATCGCCGATCTTGTACTTTTCATCGATCGTCTTCCACGGATCGTCGGCCAGCTGTTTGATCCCAAGGCTGATCCGCTGATTCACTTTATCGATGTCGATCACTACGGCTTCGACCTCGTCGCCTTTCTTAAACATCTCGCTGGGATGATTGATCTTCCGTGTCCAGCTTAAATCGGACACATGAATCATGCCGTCGATGCCTTCCTCCAGCTCCACGAACGCGCCGTAAGCGGTCATGTTACGAATCTTGCCTTTCACAGTGCTGCCGATGGTGAATTTCTTCTCAATTTCGTCCCACGGATTCGCCTCAAGCTGGCGCAGTCCCAATGAAATCTTCTGTTCTTCCTTGTTCACACCGAGCACGACGGCTTCCACTTCCTGGCCGACACTCAGGATATCGGACGGGCGCATGATGCGTTTCGTCCACGAAAGTTCGGAGACGTGAATGAGCCCTTCTACCCCTTCTTCGATCTCAACAAACGCGCCGTAGGGAACAAGATTCGTGATCTTGCCTCTGATGCGCTGACCGGCCGGGAAACGCTCCTCAATCTGGTCCCACGGATTCTTTTGGGTTTGCTTGAGCCCGAGCGAGACGCGCTCTTTTTCCTTGTTGATGTCGAGCACGACGACTTCGATCTGTTGCCCGACCTTTAATAACTCACTGGGATGTCCGAGCCGCCCCCACGTCATATCCGTGACGTGCAGCAAACCATCCATGCCATCCAGATCGATGAACGCGCCGAAGTCGGTGATGTTCTTGACGGTGCCGGTTACGCGGTTGCCGACATTGACGCCTTCCATGAATTTTTGGCGCTTATCACTGCGCTCCTGCTCGATGACCTCGCGCCGGCTGAGCACGACATTTTTGCGGTCGTCGTTGAGCTTGACGATTTTGAAATCGTATGTGTTGCCAACGAATTGTTGTAGATCCTTTGGCGGAACAACGTCGATCTGGGAGGCCGGCAAAAACGCCTCCACGCCGATGTTGACCATCAGCCCGCCTTTGACCACCGATTTCACCTTGCCTCTGATGAGGCCGTCACCTTGGAAGACACCGACGATTTTGTTCCAGTTTTGGCGGTAGGCGGCTTTCTCCTTCGAGAGAACGACCATGCCTTCTTCATTTTCCAGCCGCTCCAGGAGAACGTCTACCTCGTCGCCCACTTCCAGGGAATCAACGTCATCAAATTCTGTTAACGGGATGACGCCCTCGGATTTGTATCCCACGTCCACCAGCACTTCGCGCGGGCGAATTTCCAAGATGCGCCCCTTGACGATGCTTCCCTCGCGGAAGTCGGGCATCGCCTTCGACATCACGTCCTGCATTTGAATCATAAAGTAAGTAAGCCTCCCATATGTACAGCGGCGTTCTCGTCGAACGCCGATGTCTCCGCGCATCCGGCTGCTGCTGGAAGCGGAAATGGGAAGGCCATAGTAGGCGTTTTCTACCCGAAGGTCAACTGACACAGGTGCGTCTATTAGCGCATGTCATCCTGAGAGAGGCGAAGCGGAGTCGAAGGATCGCGTGAACCTATCCAATCGGTTTTGGCGCGGGATTCCTCCAGCCTTCGCATAAAGCTACGGCTTGGCAGGCGACTTCGCTCAGAATGACCAAAGGCATTGGCCATTCGCCGTTGAGCGTTGGACATTTCGCCTTTATTCTTCGGAAGAACATGTCGTTTCTTCGGTTCTGGATATTGGTCGCGGTCCTGGCATCCGCTTCACTGCGCGCCGAATCTCCGGCAGAACAAGCCGTGCTCGCAGCGATTAAATCGCCGGAACTGGCAGTTGTTCATCTTTGGGCGCCATGGTGCTCGAACTGTCAAGCTGAACTCAAAAATGGTGGCTGGACCAAGGTTGTTAAAGAAAATCCAAACGTGAAATTTTATTTTGTCGCGATTTGGAACGATGGGCAGGACGGGCGCTCGATGCTGAAAAAATTCAACATTGTCGATCAGCCGAACGTCACGATCCTTGCCGATCCCGGACCCCGTCGCGGCGAAAACAAAATCAAACAATTTGCCGGTCTGCAGCTCTCGTGGATCCCGACGACTTGGATTTACAAAGACGGCGATCTCCGTTACGCATTGAATTACGGCGAAGTCCGTTTCCCTGTGCTCCAACAATTTCTCGAAGACAGCCAATCAGAATGGTCGCACAAAGGCGAACCGAAATTGGAAGAATGACCGCGACACCCTCATGACCGAAACGTCCATCGCCCCCGCAATTTCGCCAAAGGAACCGCCCCGCATTCTTTCGCTCATCGGCGACACGCCGCTGGTTGAAGTAACGCAGTTCGACACCGGACCGTGTCAGCTTTTTCTCAAACTCGAGAATCAAAATCCCGGTGGCTCGATCAAGGACAGAATCGCGCTGTCGATGATCGAAGCGGCGGAGGCCGACGGGAACTTGCAGCCGGGCGGAACGGTCGTTGAGGCCACCGCAGGGAACACCGGTCTCGGTCTCGCGCTTGTCGCCGGCGCCAAAGGCTATCGTGTGTTGCTAGTGATCCCCGATAAAATGTCGCAGGAAAAAATTTCACACGTTAAAGCGCTTGGCGCCGAAGTCCGGATCACGCGATCCGATGTCACGCGTGGGCATCCGGAATATTATCAGGACATGGCCGCGCGACTCGCCAAAGAAATTCCGGGAGCCTTTTACGTAAACCAATTTGGCAATCCGGCGAACCCTCTGGCACACGAGCGTACCACCGGCCCTGAAATTTGGGAACAAATGCGGCACGACGTTGATGCAGTCGTCGTGGGGGTCGGTTCGGGTGGAACGCTTACGGGTCTGGGGCGCTTTTTCAATCATATAAAGCCACGTCGCGGCATCGAAATGATTCTGGCTGATCCCACCGGCTCGATTCTGTACGAATACGTGAAAACTGGGAAGCTGGTCGAATCAGGAAGCTGGGCAGTTGAAGGCATCGGCGAAGATTTCATTCCTGAAATTGCAGACATGGCGCTGGTGACCGATGCCTTCGAGATCGATGACGAAGAAAGTTTTGCTACGGCGCGTGAGCTTCTGCATAAGGAAGGAATCTTCGGCGGTTCATCCACCGGAACGCTTGTCGCTGGCGCGCTACGTTATTGCCGGCAACAAACGAACCCGAAACGCGTGGTCAGCCTGGTTCCTGATACGGGCAATAAATATCTTTCGAAAATGTACAATAATTTCTGGATGACCGAGCAAGGTTTCATCCATCGACCGCCGCACGGTGATCTGAGCGATTTGATCTCGCACCGCTACGAAGCAGGCGAAGTGATTACGGTCGGCCTGGACGATTCGCTGCTCACAGCTTTCAAGCGAATGCGCGGCTCCGACGTCTCACAGCTTCCGGTTGTCGATCAAAACGGTCGCGCCATCGGCATCATCGACGAGTCTGACCTGCTGGTAAAAGTTCATCGCGATGCGTCGCATTTTAACGATCCCGTGAAAAAAGCGATGACCGACCGGTTGGAAACCCTGCCGCCAAACGCGAAAATTACAGACTTGCTGGGCGTGTTCGACCGCGGCCGGGTCGCCATTGTGATGGATGACGACAAATTTCTCGGGCTGATTACACGTACCGATTTGCTTTCCTACTTGCGCCTTCACATGCCGAAATCGACTGCGCCGCCCGAACGCGAGTTTGTCTGATGCAACGCATGCGTCCCGCTTGCGGGTAATTTTCCAGCGCGAGCCGGAGGCATGCACTACTATATTGCATGAGAAAAGAACAGGGCTTCGCCACGCGGGCAATCCACGCCGGCCAGCAACCAGATCCCACCACCGGCGCAGTCATGACGCCGATCTACGCGACGTCAACGTACGTGCAGGAAAGCCCGGGAAAACATAAAGGTTACGATTATGCGCGGTCGATTAATCCAACGCGGCTGGCCTATGAAAAGTGCATTGCCGATTTGGAAAGCGGAACGCGCGGGTTCGCCTTTGCATCCGGTCTGGCTGCGATGGCGACAGTGCTCGAGCTGCTCGAAAGTGGCTCGCATGTCGTAGCGAGCGATGACCTTTACGGCGGCACATTTCGATTGTTTGATCGAGTGCGGCGCCGCTCTGCGAATCTTGATTTTACCTATGTCGATCTGACTGACCCGGAAGATCTCGAGCGCGCAATTAAACCTAACACGCGCATGGTCTGGATCGAAACGCCGAGTAATCCGTTGCTGAAACTCATTGATCTGGAAGCGATCGCGAAAATCGCGCGCGAGCGAAAAATCATTTCCGTGTCCGACAACACATTTGCCACCCCATGGATCCAACGCCCAATCGAGACGGGTTTCGACATCGTCGCACATTCGGCAACGAAATACTTGAACGGACATTCCGATCTGGTGGGCGGCGTTGTTGTCGTTGGCGAAAACAAAGAACTCGCTGATCAAATCGCATTCTTGCAAAATTCGGTCGGCGCAATTGCTGGCGCGTTCGATAGTTTTCTCGTTTTACGCAGTCTGAAAACGCTGGCGCTTCGAATGGAGCGGCATTGCGCAAACGCGCTGGAAATTGCGCATTGGCTCGAGGAACAGACCGAGATCAAATCAGTGCATTACCCCGGCCTCAAATCGCATCCGCAGCACGATCTGGCCCGACAACAGATGCGCGGGTTCGGCGGCATGGTCACGATCGTTTTGAAGACGGACCTCGCCGGAACGCGACGTTTTCTCGAGAACACGGAATTGTTTGCGTTGGCAGAAAGCTTGGGCGGCGTGGAAAGCCTCATCAATCATCCCGCGCTCATGACGCATGCCTCTGTCCCGAAGGAAAAACGAGAGGCGCTGGGCGTTACCGATTCACTCGTCAGGCTCTCGGTGGGCGTGGAAGATGTGCGCGACTTGATTGACGATTTAAAGTTCGCCCTCGAAGCCATCTAGTAGCACGGCCATCTCGGCTGTGAGGGGGCAGGCATCTTGCCTGGCAAGTCAGAGAGCCAGCAGGCAGACGAGACGCCCGTTGGCCCCACAGGCTCACCGCAGCGAGTCCGTCCGGTGGCGGACAAGATGCCTGTGCTATTATGCCTGCAATGGGCAACACATTTGGCCACATCTTTCGCGTCACAACCTTCGGTGAATCGCACGGCGGCGGCATCGGGGTGGTGATCGATGGTTGCCCTCCGCGTATCGCAATCTCGGATGCGGACATTCAGCGCGAGCTGGATCGCCGTCGTCCGGGTCAAAGCAAAATCACGACACAGCGCAAAGAGGAAGACCAGTGCGAGATTTTGTCCGGCATTTTTGAAGGGAAGACGCTCGGCACTCCCGTCGCAATCGCGGTTCGGAACAAAGACGCGCGGCCTGAAGATTACAGCGAGATCGCGGCCAAATTTCGGCCGTCACATGCCGACTACACTTACGAGGCCAAATACGGAATCCGAAACTGGCAGGGCGGTGGCCGCGCGTCTGCGCGCGAAACCGTCGGTCGCGTCGCGGCAGGTGCGGTTGCGAAAAAGGTGTTGTCCACCTTCTACCCGGATTTTGAGATCGTCACCTACGTAGCGCAAATTCACGACATCGTTGCGAAAATTAATCGCTCCACTGTAAAGATGAAGGACGTGGAGAAAAATATCGTTCGCTGTCCGGACGTCGCGGAAGCGAAAAGAATGATATCGCTCATCGAGCAAGTTCGCGATGAAGGTGATTCGATCGGCGGTGTGATTGAGTGCGTTGCACGCGGTCTCGCAGCCGGAATCGGCGAACCTGTTTTTGATAAGCTCGAAGCAGACCTGGCGAAAGCGATGCTGAGCATACCGGCAACGAAAGGTTTTGAGATCGGCTCCGGATTTGAAGCAACGCGAATGCGCGGCTCACAGCACAATGATCCATTTGAAATGCATGGCAAAAAAATTCGCACAGCAACAAACAACTCCGGAGGCGTGCAAGGCGGCATCAGCAACGGCGAAGACATTTATTTTCGTGTGGCATTCAAGCCGCCGGCGACGATCGCGTTTCAGCAGAAAACCGTCACGAGTTCCAAACAGGACAGTGAGCTCGCCGCGCGGGGACGCCATGATCCGTGCGTGCTTCCTCGCGCAGTCCCAATAGTGGAAGCGATGGCGGCGCTCGTCCTTTGCGATCATGCGCTGCGGCATCATGCTATCGGCGGTCGATTGGAGTGACGTCTGAACCGCAAGCGGTCAGTGGTTCGCTGCTTTGGCAGGTTGTCTTTCTTTCTTTTGCCGTGGTGCTGATCTTGTTCGAGGTGGTGCGTGGGTGGCGACTGGGTTTGCTTCGTCAATTGATCCGGCTGGTTGCGCTCGTCGCTGCGTATGCTGCTGCGTTTTTCGGCGGCAGCCTGCTAGTTCCGCTTGCGCGACCCCTTTTTAAAATGCCTGACTTGGTACTGTCGGCTTTGGGAGGAGCGGCGCTCGCGTTTATCGCCTATGGCACGTTGAGCGGAATCGGAGCTGTTTTGTTCAAGCGAACGAGCGAGCAGGATTCCCGAATTGTCCAACTCATTTACGGAATTTCGGGTGCAATTGTCGGCCTTTTTTTCGGCTTGTTCGCTCTTTGGCTGATCGTGGTGAGCGTGCGCGCCGTTGGCGCGGTGGCAGGCGCCCAGGTTCGCACCCGATCAACAAACGTACACACGGATCCGGATGCCACGTCACATGCCCTGGAAGTTCGGCGGCGCTTTCTCGGAGATGGGAATGAGCAATCGAAAATTGTTGCTTTACGGGATGACCCGGAGATCTCCGAGATGATTGCGCAGAGACGTTTCCTTGATCTTCTCCAGGCTCAACGCATCATCGACGCCGCAAACGATCCCGTCCTCGCGGATCGGATCAAAAAATTCGATCTGCAACGCGCGCTCGATTACGCGCTGCAGCGCAATAACCACGAATAGACACGAATGAACGCTGATCAGGCGCAGGCGTTGCACACTTCTCCTTATTCGTGTCGATTCGTGTTCATTCGTGGTTAAATCCTGTGTGGCCATGAACTACATCGCAGCGATCGGCTTGGAAGTACACGTCCAGCTCAAGACGCGCTCGAAAATGTTTTGCGCTTCGCCGGTTGAGTTTGGAGCGGAGCCAAATACGCACACGTGTCCAGTCTGCCTCGGTATGCCCGGCGCCTTGCCGGTGATGAATCATGACGCGTTGCGCATGACGGTGCTCACCGGATTGATGCTCGGATGCGGCATCGCGCCAATCTCGAAATTCGATCGTAAAAACTATTTCTATCCGGACATGCCGAAGAATTACCAGATTTCGCAGTACGACGTGCCGCTTTGCACGAATGGCAGCGTCCCATTGCACAATCTCGCCTATCCGAAAGACGCACAGAAAAACATCGCGAGGCCTGACAAGGAAGTGCATCTCGTGCGCATCCACCTTGAGGAAGATGTTGCGAAGAGTTTCCATTTTGAAAACAGCACTGGCATCGATTTCAATCGCGCCGGCACGCCGTTGATGGAGATCGTCACCCAACCGGAAATCAATTCGCCGGAGGAAGCGTTCGCGTTTCTAACTGCGCTGAAGCAAATCCTGATCTACGGAGCGGTAAGCGACGCCGACATGGAAAAAGGGCAGCTGCGTTGCGACTGCAATGTTTCGGTTCGGCCGGAACACAAAAGCGCACTCGGCGCGAAGATCGAGATCAAAAACATCAACTCGATCAGCGGCGTGCGGCGTGCGCTTGCTCATGAGGTTCAGCGTCAAATCACATTGCTTGAGAGCGGCGAACAACTCGAGCAGGAGACGCGCGGCTGGGACGATGTCGCGGGCGCAACGTTCCTCATGCGTACGAAGGAGTTCGCGCACGACTATCGCTACTTTCCTGATCCTGATCTTCCGCCGGTGAAAACCGACGTGCTAGTAGCGGAGATGCGCGAACGTGTGCCGGAGTTGCCAAAGACGAAACGCGCGCGTTTCGTCGAGCAATATCAGGTGAGCCCGTACGACGCTGCTGTGCTGGCCAACGATCTGGAGCTGGCGAGATATTTTGAAGCGGCTGCCAAAGACACAAAAAAGCCGAAGAATATCGCAAACTGGATTCTGAACGATTTGCAGAACGCCCTCGGTGGTGTTGGTAAAGCGATTCATGATTGTCCCATTCCGCCGGAGGCGCTTGATGAGTTGGTCAATCTGATCGACAGCGGAAAAATCAGCGGCAAGCAAGCCAAGGAAGTATTCGCGGAGATGTTTGTCAGCGGCAAACGCGCAGCCGCGATCGTGCAAGAAAAAGGGATCGAGCAACTGAGCGATGTCAGTGCGATCGAAGCGGTCTGCGACGAAGTGATTGCGGCGAATACAAAACCGGTCGCGGATTTTAAAGCAGGGAACGTTGCGTCGCTGAATTTTCTCAAGGGACAGGTGATCAAGTTGTCGAAGGGAAAAGCCAATCCGCAGATTGTCGGAGAAATTTTGGAAAAGAAATTGAAAGGGTAGGGACGCCGCGCCGCGGCGTCCGGTCGGCGCAGCGCGCCGACCCTACCAATGAAAATCTTAATTGCTCCCGATAAATTCAAAGGCACGCTGGACGCGCGGGAGGTCGCGCAAAACATCGCGAAAGGATTGCGCGATGTGCTGTCTGACGCTGATATCGAGATTATCCCGATGGCCGATGGCGGGGAGGGGACTGCGGAAGCGATTTGCGACGCGCGTGGCTGCAGCTGGGTCCAATGCAAGGCGCACGATCCGCTCGGCCGCGAGATCTACGCGCGCTACGGATGGATCGACCAGGAAAAACTTGCGGTAACGGAGATGAGCGAAGCCGCTGGCATGCGGCGGCTTTCCGAAAGTGAACACGATCCAATTCGTGCGACTACGTTCGGTGTGGGCGAAATGCTTTTGGATGCGACCAAACGCGGTGCGAGCGAAATCGTTATCGGTCTGGGTGGCAGCGCGACAAACGATGGCGGGTTCGGCATGGCGCGAGCTTTGGGATTTCGGTTTTTGGGGGCCGGAGATAGGGAGATTAAACGAGTCGTCGAGCTTGCATTGCTGGAACGAATTCAGCGACCGAAGGGACGAGAGGAACTAAAGCGACGGCGCATCATCGCGGCGGTCGACGTGAAAAATCCGTTGCTGGGCGAAAATGGCGCGACACAAGTGTTTGGTCCGCAGAAAGGCGCCAGTAAAAGCGACCTGGACAATTTAGAACGCGCGCTGACGAGGCTCGCGGACGTCGTGGCCACAGAATTCGGGTTCGACTATCGGGACGAAGCGGGTGCGGGCGCCGCAGGCGGCCTCGGCTTCGGACTGCTGAGTTTTTGCGACGCGACAATCCGGCCGGGATTCCAAGTTGTCGCAGAAGCAGTCGGGCTTGAGTTGAAGATGAAAGACGTAGACGTGGTGATTACCGGTGAGGGGAGTCTGGATCGGCAGACGCTGGAAGGGAAAACGCCGGTTGGCGTGGCGCGACTGGCACGAAAATTTGGAAAGCCAGTGTTCGCGTTCGTCGGCCGCGCGACCAAAGATCCAGAAGTCCTCAACATCTTCGAAGGCATTTACGAAAACGCGCGCCCGGGAATGAGCGAGAAAGAAAACATGAAACGCGCGGCCCAACTTTTGCGCGAGAACGCGCGCGAGTTGGCAGAGACATTTGGCGTTGGGCTATGACGCGACCGTTGCTGGGACCTAATCGACCGCTTTCGTGAAATGCCCTTTCAAGGCGATTTCTTCGCGTTTCGCGGATCGTCGGCGGGGTTCACGTAATTGATCTGCCACGGACCGATCCCGTGAAGCTGGATAATCGTCGCGCCGTCAAACCAAGCCGTATGCTTCATCCCCGCAGGCCAGAAGGCGTACGTGCCAGCGTTCAGGGTTTTTGCCGCGCTCCGATCCAGATTGTCGCCCATCGCCAGGAGCATCGTTCCGGAAATCACTGTCACACGTTCAGTTTTTGGGTGGGTATGCGGCGCAATGTGATAACCGGCAGGCACCTGAAGTCGCATTACGAACGGGCCTTCTTTTGTGGGATCACCTTCGAGCACAGCCATCTTCGCACCCGCTGGCAATGATGGCGGTCCGGGTTTCCATTCTATCGTGTCCGGAGCGTAGAATCCTTCCGAAGAGGGAGCAGTTTCTGCCGAAGCATGTCCGGCTAATCGCATCAGAGGTAACCCCACGCACAAAGCCGCAATCAATGTCGGTGTGATAAAAATTTTCATGCAGAATTGTTGCCGCCGTATTCCGAGCATGCAAGTCACATCGGGTTGTAATCTGTCGTCACCAGCAGAAACGACCGTCCAAAGCAACGCTGCTAGGAAAATTCGCGGTACTGCTTTGCTGTTTCGACATAGCTCCATGCCCAGCGGGCGATGTCGTTTTGCTCATCCAGCGTCAGTTGCCTGCGAATTTTTGCCGGTGACCCAAGCACGAGCGAGCCGGGCGGGATTTTCATTCCCATCGTGACAATCGCGTTTGCGCCGATGATGGAACGCGCGCCAACTTCGACGTCGTCGAGAACGATTGCGCCCATACCGATGAGCACTTCATTGTCGATTTTACACGCGTGAACGACTGCTGTGTGCCCGATCGTGACCAATTCACCTACGCTTGTTGGGTAACCAGTATCAACGTGGACGACAGCGTTGTCCTGAACGTTCGAGCGCGGCCCGATGATGATGCGATTGATATCACCGCGCAGCACCGCCCCATACCAGACGCTGGATTCTTCCTCTAGTGTAACGTCTCCAATGACTGTTGCTCCCGGGACGACCCAAGCGCTTGAATGAATTGTGGGACCTTTTTTTAAACGAGCAGCGATGCCCACGTGTCCACTCGGCAGTGTATCTGGCTCGATATGCATCTAAGACTCAACCTCTAACATTCAACCGTCACTATCCAACATAGAAATGAGAGAATCGGATTTTCTTATTCCTCCGGTTGGAGCATTATAAGCACCGAATGCCTGAATCTCCTCAGGAACAAGTCACACCATTTGTTTTCTCCGATCCCAGCGGTAAACGCTGGCCGCGGCTGCGCCTGATTCTGCTGATCGGCGGCGTGCTGTTCTTTCTCGGCGCGGTTCTGTTTGTGCAAACCCTTTTTGTCGCGCCGAAGATGAACGTGCCGTTTTCGCTGCGGCAGTTAAAGGGCCAGCTGAAGGCGCTGCAAAAAAAAGAGAATCCGGCGGGCCAATTATCTCCAGCTTCGCTGCTTTGGCAGAAATTTAGCGCGGCCCGACAGGCGGCAAAAAAGCTCGCTGGCGCAGGGCCCATTCCTTCACCACGGCCTCGAAAGAAGCCGCCCGAGAACGAAGTGCGCCTCGCATTTTACGTCAATGGCGATCCATATAGCTACGCCTCGCTTCAGGAACACGCGTCGCAGATTACGCATCTCTGCCCGGAATGGATGACCGTGATCAATGGCCTGGGCGAGCTGCAAATCGATGGCGACACCCGGCTACCGAAACTGACCGCCAGCAAGGGGATCGCTCTGATGCCGCTACTGAATAATCTCGTCGGGGACACCTGGCAACCGGAAGCGATCGAGAATCTGGCGCACGGAGCAGCGCAACGGCAGGATCGCTTCATCCAAAGCGTGCTGTCTGTCTTGCGCACCGCAAAAGCTTCAGGCGTAGTGATCGATTGGCAACAAATCGATCCAGTTTACAAAAAAGATGTCACCAAATTCATCGACAAGTTCGCCGACGCGTTACACGACGATAATAAGGAGCTTTGGCTCTGCGTTCAGCCAGGTCAGGAGCTCGATTACATTGATGTAGATGCTCTTGCTGACAATGTAGACCGTTTTGTGGCGATGTTGTTTGATGAAACATCGGAGACAGATCCGCCGGGGCCGCTGGCATCGCGCTCATGGTTTGAAGGTTGGGTGCACGTCCTGCTTGAAGATTCCGACACCAAGCAATGGATCATCGCCATCGGTAGCTACGGGTACGATTGGACGATCGGTGGCAAGAAGGCGGAGCTGATCGCCTTTGCAGAAGCGATGAGTCGCGCCAATGATGCCGAAATCAAGAGTGTAGAAGTAAGCGGTCCGAGTTACAGCCCGTACTTTTATTTTCAGGATGAAGACAAGGAGCACGCTGTCTGGTTTTTGGACGTCGTAACATTCCTTAACCAACTCCGCGCGGTCCGCGAACAGAAGGCCGGTGGGTTCGCCCTGTATCGGCTTGGCAGCGAAGACCCTGCGATTTGGGACGCGTTAAGTGTTCCCCGGGATTTCAAGCTGGACAATCAAACGCGACAATCGCTCGAGCTCATTAAATCAACGGACACGATAGCCGATGTTGGCGATGGCGAGATCGTCACCGTTGACGAGGATCGCTCAGACGGGATGCGAAAGCTCGCTGTGGATGCAGACGGATATCTCACGGCGAAGTACGTGAAGTTTGCGCAATTCCCCACGCTGTATCACCAGGGGGCTGGTGGCGAGCATCAGGTCGCAATCACCTTTGACGACGGTCCGGATCCGCGGTGGACGCCAAAGATCCTGGACATTCTCAAAGCGGCGAACGTAAAAGCCGCGTTTTTCCTGGTGGGTGTGAACGCGGAGCGTTACCCGGGGCTTGTTCGTCGAATTGTGAACGAGGGGCACGAGATCGGGAACCACACTTATTATCATCCGAACCTTGCGCTCTGCTGGCCGGAACACATTCGACTTGAGTTGAACGCCACTCAGTTGTTGCTCGGAACTTTAACGGGTCGCTCGACCACGTTGTTTCGCCCGCCTTACGCGTCTGACACCGGCCCGACGCAACTTAGCGAGCTGGCGCCGCTGAAAATTGCGGAAGACCTCAATTACCTCGTCGTCCTCGAGAACATCGATCCGCAGGATTGGGCAAAGCCCGGGGCGGACATCATCCTGCAACGGATCAAACAGCAAAGACACGATGGCAGCGTTATCTTGCTTCATGACGCGGGCGGAGATCGCTCGCAGACGGTGGAAGCGCTTCCGCGTATTTTGGATTGGCTGCATACGCGCGGCGATACAGTCGTGCCGTTGAGCACGCTGCTGGGAACGACACGCGACGCAGTGATGCCGCCCGTTCAAGCCGATGCGCAAGCGCTCACCCGCCTGGTAAGCAGCACCGGGTTTCGCGTTTATCACAGCATCGAAGAATTCCTCTGGGCATTCATGATCGTGGCTACGGCGCTGGTGGTCCTTCGCACGCTGATTGTCATCTGGCTTGCGTATCGTTTTCGACGCGGACCGAAAGCAGATTTCGCGGAGCCGATCAGTGTGGTCATGGCCGCTTACAACGAAGAAAAAGTGATCGCGGAAACTTTGCGCACGCTTCTGGCCACAGATTACAAAGGCGAAATCGAAGTGGTCGTGGTGGACGACGGTTCGCGTGACAGGACTGCTGCGGAGATTGAGCGTGTCGCAGGGAATGAGCCGCGTGTGCGCTTATTGAGACAGGACAATCATGGGAAAGCGCGTGCTCTGCAACGCGGTCTGGCTACTGCTCGCAACGGCATCGTTATTTTCATCGATGCGGATACGCAATGTCAGCGCGACACGCTGCCGCGCTTGCTCGAGCCGTTCGCTGATGCTCGGATCGGCGCGGTATCAGGTCACGCGAAGGTCGGTAATCTGCGCACCTTCATCGCGCGTTGTCAGGCCTTGGAATACACCTGCGGTTTCAATTTGGATCGGCGGGCTTACAATCGCTGGAAATGCATCACCGTCGTACCGGGCGCGATCAGCGCCGTTCGCAAAGATGCGATCGATGAAGCGGGTGGGCTGAGTCTGCAAACGCTCGCTGAAGATACTGATCTGACGCTTTCGTTGCACAGACACCGACAGCGGATCGTTTATGTGCCCGACGCAATCGCGTGGACAGAAGCGCCGGAAAGTGTGCGCACGCTGGCGCGACAACGTTTCCGCTGGGCCTACGGCACGCTGCAATGTCTCTGGAAACACCGCGACATGGTGTTCAACTGGAACTATCGCTCGGCGCGTGGCGGGCGGTGCTGCCATTCATTGTCACGTTCCTGGCGATGGACGTAATCCTCGCCACGCTTGCCTGCCTGCTCGAGCGGGAGCCGGTCGTCTGGGCCTTGCGCATGTTGCCCATGCGTCTGATCTATCGTCCGATGCTCAGTTACTGCATCTGGAAAGCGATCCTGCGCGCGATCAAAGGCGCCTGGGTAAGCTGGGGCAAACTCGAGCGCACCGCCAGTGTGCCCGTGCGAGCATGAGAGAAATGACGGAACGCGAATCGCGAATGACGAAACGATCAATCAAAAACGAACCCGCGCTTTCGTTTTATCCGGAGTCCCGCCTGAGAGGACACCGAAATAGGCGACACAAACGTTCGTCGAATTGTAGTTAGGTCTCATGTCATGGACGAGTGGGCGCTAATCGTTTCCTTCCTTTCTGGCGGGTTTGTTTCCACCGCCACCGCACACTTTCTCACCGTTAGCAGAGAGAGACGTGACCGCAAAGATGCGCTTTGCGGCCATCTCGGCCGCTGGCTTGGTGCTTTGGATCAGCCGCAAGCCGACGTTCAGAAGGTTCACGCTGAGTTCGCGCCGCATGTCATGGGTTACTGCGCACGACTGAAGCGAGATTTCTTCTTTTTTCGGAGAGCTGAGTTTATGCGCGTATGCGAGGTGGTGAGCATGGCACAGCCGACTGATGACGACTATCGCGCCAAGATACAGAAGTTGATTAGTTTTGTATGAGACCTAACCAATCGATGAAGCCAACGTCCCCTTTGCAATGCAACCTCAGAGTGTTTGCCACGACACCCTGCCGTGGCTTATCTCTGTCTCGTTAGGTCGTGAGTGCGCTGTTCGCCAAGACCTGCCATACGCGAAATGGCGGGCGAAAAAATCGTCTAGAGCGGTCGACGGAGTGCGCTTAACATTCCGCGTAAATGGCGGATGACGAGAAAACCAAGCCGCGCCTGGAGATCGCGCATGTCTTGTTCATCGATATCGTCGAGTATTCCAAGCTGCTGACCGACGAACAATCAGAAGCGCTTCAGGAGTTGAATCAGATTGTCCGCAATACCGAAGCAGTGCGTGAAGCAGAAGCAGCGGGGCAGCTGATCATCTTGCCGACCGGCGACGGTATGGCCCTGGTCTTTACCGGTTCAGTGGAGGGGCCTGCCGAGTGCGCTTTAGAAGTCAGCCAGGCTTTGCGCGCGCAACCGAGCCTGCCGGTAAGGATGGGAATCCACAGCGGGCCGGTGCAGCACGTCAGGGATGCTAACGCGCGCGAAAACATTTCCGGAGTAGGAATCAATATCGCGCGTCGGGTGATGGATTGCGGCGACGCAGGTCACATTCTGGTGAGCAAACGCTTCGCGGATGATCTGGCGCAGCATCGTCGTTGGCAGCGTTACCTGCATGAACTAGGCGATGTGGAAGTGAAACACGGAGCTGTTGTTTCGTTAGTCAACCTTTATGCCGAGACGATTGGCAATCCCGCGTCCCCGGCGTGTGTCACAGGAGTGCGACGGACGGCGCCGGGCGTCACAACGCGCAAAGGACTTTCTCCGGTTGCGCGCGCGATCTTTATCGTCGCGGGGTTGCTCCTCATACTTGCCATTGTGTCAGTGATTTTCGCGCCGGCGATCATGCGCTCGGTTGATAAGAACAGAGCGACGTCAGCACCTCAATCCAGCGCTACTGCGTCACCTTCGTTGAGCGATGCCATTCAGAACGTCGTGAAACAAAGAATCACAGATGAGTTGCAGAAAAGCCTTTCCGGGAAGAGTAATGCACCTACACCAAGAGTAGTCCCGACATCGAAGAGTCAACCGACGCTCCCGCCACCTCCGTAGTTCGAGTGCTGCATTCAGCCAATCGATGAAGCTAATTCCGAAAGCGTTCGCGAGCAGGCTGGCCCCATCGCTAAGCAAGGTCGGCATGTTTGCGATTACACTGCCGTGGCTTATCTCTTTCTCGTTAGATTTATGGAAACGAAGGTCCCCTTGAGATTAGTCGCGGTCATTTTGTCGACGGTCTTGCTTTCATCGGGATGTCAGAAGAAAAATGCCGCCACAAATCCCAATTCTGAAAGCAAAAGCGAAATACATGAAAGCACAAAGCCTCTGCAGGCTGCAGAGCTCGTTGGATACAATGGAACAATCCTCAGGAAGACCGTAGATCGCATCAAGGAGACCAACGATAAACATAATCAGGAAATAGGAAAAACGGTCGAAAGCGGGCCAGAACAATGATGGGTCTAACAAGACACTGCAGCACACGAGCAATAACACCTCTGCCGCAGGTTCCAGATCAGTCACCGACGCTTGCCATGTATCCGGCGCGTGGTAGAAATTGCGGAAGTCATGCCCCAGAACATCGATAGCATTCTTGACGCAGCGGAGCAGAAGGAGGCGAGCGACGTCTTCCTTCAGGAGGACGAGATACCGCGGCTGAAGATCAACGAACAAATCAGCGTCTTCGGCGACGAACCGATGTCGCGCGCGCAATTGGCCGCGTTCTGGCAGGCCTGCGGAGCGAACGCGGACGACGGTGGCGTGATGGATCGCGATACCGGCTTCGTCTCGCGCACCCATACCCGCTACCGGGTGAGCCTGCACCGCACCATGGGGCGCCTCGGTGCGGTCATGCGCCGTATCAAGACCAAGATGCCTACTTTAAAGGCGCTGGGAGCGCCCGAGTGGCTCCTGCAGCGCTGGGGTGCTCGCGCGCACGGCCTGATTCTTATAACGGGACCGACAGGCTCAGGGAAATCCACCACCATCGCGTCCCTGCTTCAATGGATGAACGAGAACTTGGTGCGGCACATAGTGACAATCGAGGATCCTGTCGAGTACCACTTCACCAGCAAGGGCTGTCATTTTACCCAACGACAGGTGGGACGCGACACGAGCACTTTTGCGATCGGGTTACGGAGCGCGCTGCGTCAGGCGCCGGATGTCATTTTTGTCGGTGAGATCCGCGATTACGAGACTGCGTTGACGGCTCTGCAGGCTTCGGAAACCGGACATCTCGTTGTTTCGACCCTGCATTCGGAGAGGGTTGCGGACACAATGGAGCGCTATTTGAATCTTTTTCCGGCCTCAGACGAAAAGCATGGTGTGAACCTTCTGGCAAACCAGCTGTCTGGCGTGCTGTGTCAGAAGCTGGTTGAATCTGCTGACGGAGGCTTGCATTTGCTGGTGGAACACGTCGAGAATGCAGGCGCCATGCCCGACTGGATCGCGAGACGAGAGTTGTCTAACATTGATCAATATCTCGCCCGCGGATCGGACCCTGCGGCCGTTTCATTTTTACAATCGACCCTCAAAGCTCTCCAAGACAAGGTCATCACGGAAGCAACCGCCCTGGCTTCGGTCAGTAATGAATCCGAGCTGCGTCGCGCCATGAGGGGAATCGCCTAGTCCTCACACCATTTGAATCCATATGAAGAAACATGACTTGATCGATCTTCTGGTACTTGCGGTCGAGAAGGGGGCTTCTGATCTTCACTTGACAGCAGGGGCGCCACCGATGATGCGGCTAGATGGTGTCATCAAGCCGTTGATGGAAGAGCCGCTCACCGCGGAGGATACAAGGAGGCTGGTGATCGATACTTTGAAGGAGGGACAACGGGCGAAGCTGGAAAACGACTGGCAGCTTGACTTCGCGTTGCACGTCGGCGACCTCGGCCGCTTTCGTGGAAATGCGTGCTATGTGTCAGGCGCGATTGAGGCCAATTTCCGGCATATTCCTTCAGAGGTCGGCGATCTAAAGACGTTGGGACACTCTCCGGTGGTGGACCGCTGGTGCGACGAGAAAGCAGGCCTGGTACTGGTGACTGGCGCGAGCGGTCAAGGCAAGAGCACAACGCTGGCGAGCATGGCCCAGACGATAGCCCGACGGCGTTTCGTCAACATCGTCAGTATTGAGGACCCGATCGAATTTCTTCATTCGCAGGGGCAAACCCTTGTGAACCAGCGCGAGGTTGGCTCCGACGCGCACAGCTTT
>WNGO01000961.1_pt1 | contig 18152 bp, 15 predicted proteins | sample 5400511 | NCBI WGS metagenome assembly WNGO01 (sample SAMN13153380, study PRJNA577476) | soil metagenome | isolation source: 20 cm soil or saprolite under Garry oak tree replicate 2 | place: USA:California | collected 2016-06-15 | reverse complement strand
TCCTCCGCGATTCCCTTCCTGCAAGTCTCCCGGGTTCTTATAGTTGCGAGTAGAACGGTGTGCGTGGCTTTCTCAGTTTGCTGCCGCGGTCTAGTTCCATGTTGCCGAACGTGGACAACTTGGGAACAGATCGAAGTGAATCGCCTGCTCTAATGATCGGCCGTCATTCGTCAATTAGTTGCTTCGATGCTGAGCCGCAAGCCGATCGTGAGGTTTGCACCAAATCTGGTTCACCAGACCGCGTCTTCATGGGGTTTCGTCTGCTTCCAGTCCCGTTGCGAAGGATGATCAGGGAGCATTAACCGAGACTGGCAAGTTGATCCTTAATGTACGGACTTGGCCATCATATCGCTGCTCTGGTGTCCTTCAAGACTTGATAAGGTCTGACCAAATCGCGCTTTCAGCAGCATTTGAGTGAGCAGAAATAGGAAGATCTGGCGAAAGTTTTTACCCTTAATGTGTTTACCTAATTCGGCAAGCGCAATTGCCGTTTTCGACTGATCAGCAGTTGCAGCGACGTCTTTCGAACACATATGCAGGCAATCCGAGATTGCCACTGCAGCGCTCCCTGCTCACTTGAGGCCGAACGTCCAGCTGAGCCCTGAACTGGTCCCATAGTCACTGCCGGAAAAGCCTGGGGGAGGACGATTGTCCCAGTTTCCATAAAAAGACACGTTCCACTTCAGATTGCTGACGATCTTCAAATAGTAAGAGGCATTGGTGTTGAAGCGGACACGGCCCGGATCCGAAAGAGCAGGCAGCAGGGCGGCGGTTATATCGAGGTTGGTCTTACTGAACTTAAAAAACTGTGCCCGGCCATAAAATATGGCTGCCGCAAGATTCTGGTTGTTGACGGGACCAGCGGCTTGTTTATAGTCGGTATTCTGCCATGCAGGCCCGAACACTAACGAGATGTTTGTGCGGTTTGTGTTCTTAAAGTAACGTCCGATGCCACCACCCACAGTGCTCTGCAACGCGATTCCTTGTACTGAGCTTTGCAGAAAGGTTCCCAGCCCCGCATAGAACCAGTTGTTCCAGCGCAGCAGATGACTGCCGCCAAAAGTAACAGAGTTTCGAGTGGAAGCATTGGCTCCCGAGCTAGAGGACAGGCTGGAGTCGAAACCAGCTAGCACATTCCAGCGTTCCCGAACATAAGCGGTGTTGGAAGACAAGCTGTACTGGGTCGATTGATTGCCTTTTGAATAAATGACACCGAGACTTACCTCTCCATTGAATCGCTGCCAGAACCTGTCGGATGTAGCGACCATTTGGACGATTTGGGAACGATCGAGAAGGTCTTCTTTTTCCGCAGCGAGGACCTGAATCTTTACGGGCCGGTCTGCTGCTATATCGGGAGTTGCTAATATCCCCGTGTAGACTGTGCCGCCCTCCGTTTTCACGACAAACAGTTGCTTGCTTTCCAACCGCGCTACCTTCGACCAATTCACTGAGGCGGTACCGTCGATGTAATCGAAGCTGACGTAGAGTACACCAGCATCCAGTCCCTTGACTTCGCAAGTCAGGCGGTCGCCGTTTGTCATCACCATGATGTCGGTCTTATCGCGTGCGTAGAGTTGTACTGGAAAGAGGAGAGCAAGAGTTAAAAGAAGAAATCGGGTATTCATAGCCTTCTCTCTGTTAGGCAGGCTGGCATCGGGCACTTCAGCTTTCGAGGAAACGATTCATCCGGGGTACCGGATCTCGATTCGTCGCTGGGCATGGCGTAAGAGCAGCCTGTTCTGAGCTGGGGATCTGAACGTGTTCTGGTCACTTCATCGCGTGGTTTGCTTTTTCCTTATTGACGAAGTGAATGTACGCCGCGACGCTCAACGAATTGATAAGGATTGCAACCAGATTCCATGCAATTACGGGCCGCGACAAAATCAAAAGTCCGTAATAAACCCACAAGATCTGGAAGACGCCCGTGATCCCCGCCATCCTCGGGTTTATTCCCGCAGCAGAGCGACGCCGAAGCATGGCCAGCAAGTCCGGGAGGGCAGCAAACGTCGTGCCAAGACCCGCGAGAAAGCCAAAGATCTCCGACCTGTGAAACCGGGGGATGAGCAAGCTCTGGGTGTCGCGGGGAACTAAATTCTGACAGCCACAGAGCCCGATCGAGATTAGAAAGATAAGCACGAAGGTTCCTTTGGTTAATCGGCTCATACTGCCTTCTCCTTGCTGCGGGTGACAAACTGACCGAAAGCTCCGCCTGTTCCGTTCTTACTTCTTGAGCGATCAGGTCGGAGCGAATGCGACGAGCACAACATAGGACGTTGCAGCTCTATCGCAAGAGTTCTTCCCCTTTGAAAATATGGGATTTACATTCCAGAACGATACTGTCAGGGTAAACAGTGCCCGACACTTCATATGAAATAAGCCCATCGGTAGTCGATGGGCTTATAGGGGCCCCTGTAGGAGGCGCATTGGGACGGGACCGTAGAAAATGGAAGTAATCGGGCACAGCTTAGGGGCAATGTCGGTGTGCCCGCAACTGGCGAAGATTCCAGAGTCAGCCCTTGAAAAACAATTAGTGCTTTCTTTCCCGAGGCCCGAATAACCGGGCCATCGTCGACAATCCGCGCCCTCTGTCCTATTGCCCGCCGGACGCTGGGGATTCTTCCAGTCTTCGTTTCAACTTTTGACAGGTTCCAACACATCAGACGCTTCTTAACATCATGGAAGGAGGGCATCACAGCGGAAGTGACGCCCATACCCCGACGAAACGACCAACACTCGCATGAGAGCAAAAGCAATCATTCTGACTGTGACACTGTGCTTTACCGAAGCGGCATTGTGCTTCGCGGGCAACGCGCACATGGGCACATGGAAGCTGAAAGAGGCTAAGTCTGAGTTAAGCCCTGGGGCGCCAAAGAACCACACCGTGGTGTACGAAGTCGCAGGGGACAAGGTGAAGGTCACGGTGGATGGCACGGACAGCGACGGTAAGCCCACTCGGAGTGAGTGGACAGGCAAGTTCGACGGGAAAGACTATCCCGTGATCGGCGATCCGAATTCTGATGCGCGGTCTTATACGACGATCGATGACCGCATCTTGGGGTTCAACTTCAAGAGACGGGGTAAGCGCATTGCTTGTGGTCGTATTGAGGTGTCTACCGATGGCAAGAGCCGCAAGGTCACGATGGCTGGAATCGACTCGAAGGGGAAGAAGTTCATAAGTACCACGGTGTACTACAAGCAGTAGCGAGAACTGCCGTTTGTTCGCTCTGTCAGAGGGAGTTCTTGCTCTGCTTTTTCAGAGGATGCTGCCTGGTATGTATCGACACAACTTGCTACTACATGATCATCGCCGATTCCCACTAAACGGCAACGAGCACTGCGCCCGAGTTGTTCTGGTCGGAGTGCTACTGGCTGCCTCCAGTATGTTGGCAGCGCAAGAAACGTCGCCTTTGAAGAAGCTTCAGGTCCAGAACGTTGCAGTCCTATTTGCAGGAACATCCCCCACTCGAATCCTCCTGTCTCTCCCTTACGAGTCGCCCCTGAGCCTGGAACGACTGCAGACGGTGAGATACTGGCAGACGACGCTCTTTGAAGTTCATCCCGCATCCAATCAACTGCTCAGAAACAGCCCTTTCGTTCCATACCGATTCACTGCTGATACCCAACTATTCAGTAAGAACAAGAATTGGTTGGGAGGCACTCTCGACAAGCCTGCCGCGTTTGCACCTACATTCGGCAATGCTTCTTACGCGACACGGCGTCGGACAGAAGGGGTGGAACATTACATCCGGCACATTCCAACCGCAGGGCCGATGATCGGGCGGATCTACCAACAAGCGAGAGCTCACCCCCATTTCACGCGGGCACTCTCGATGTTCCGCCCAGATCCATGATTCTTCACGTGATCTTTGCGCAGGCGTTATTCCCGACGAACCAGGCTGATGAGGAGGATGAATGGTTCACGAAATACGCGTCCTTGCCGGTCTAGGAGCGTTGATCCTGTGCGCTATTTTTGGTGTGGCGCAGAATTCATCGACAGTTTCAGCCAATCAGACCTGGAATGATCTGGCTGCCGGCAATCATCGTTTCGTCCTTGGTAAGACTGCCGCACACGACTTTCCCGCGCAGCGAAAAGCGCTGACCAAGACCCAACATCCGCGAGTAGCGGTACTGAGTTGCTCGGACAGCCGCGTCCCTCCAGAGTTGGTCTTTGACACGGGACTGGGCGAGTTGTTCGTGATTCGCTCCGCGGGCGAAGATGATGATCCGTTAGCAAGTGGCAGTCTCGAATATGCGGTTGAGCACCTGGGCTCAAGCATGATCGTCGTCATGGGGCACCAGAGCTGTGGTGCCGTGACGGCAGCCTGCTCTGGCGCGAAGGCGGAATCGGTAAATCTCGATGCCGTGGTGGGTCCAATTGTTTCTTCGTGCGCCAAGATCGACCCGACGAGACTTGAATCACTTGATCTCGCTGTCCGCGACCATGTACACCGCGTTGCGCAAGAAGTACTTGCGAAGAGCGAGATATTGAAGAAGGCCTTCGATGAAGGGAAGCTCACGATCATCGAAGCGTACTACTCGCTGGATACTGGAGAAGTAACCAAACTACGCTGACTCTTTAGCAATGGTAAGAGATTTTTTCACATGGCCCGATGCTCTGGGACGTAAGTGACTTAAATCTTCACAATGAGGGGGGCACATCGCTCTCGTCTGGGGTATGCAATATGGGATGTGGGCCAGTCACTGGTATGAATTGAATCGCAATATAACGAATTGGTCGGGACTGTGCTACTGGCAGTCTGTGCAGCTCTGACATGAAAACCCTGAAGTGCCGATTTAAGTGTTCGGGAGGCACGTTTCAGATCACTCTTCGGGCACAAGTGGTATTTTTCACTGCAGCTTAAAACGCGAACCTCAGCGCTAATTGTCCAACGCGAGGGTTAACAGCCGTGCTACTGATAACGCCGAAGGTGGGCGATGTGAAATTTGTGTCGGGATTGGCGAACTGGGTATGGTTGAGTGCATTGAAGAACTCGGCACGAAATTGAAGGCTGCTCTTTTCTGCTGGCCAGCGGAGCACTACCGTCTTTGAGAGTGCGAGATCCAGATTCGCTTGTCGGGGACCGTCCACGATTCCCGTCGCGCTGTTGCCAAACGCGGTTCCAATTCCATCCGCTCCGATAATTGGCGGACTGGAAAAACAAGTGGCATCGAAATAGCTGCGCAGTTTTGACTCGACCGAACCGTGCCTCACAAGCTGGCCCTTCGCGCATGTGCCGCTCAGTTGGGCTCGATCTTGACTAATGCCAAACACATTATTGGAATTTGTATCCGCAATCGTGAGCGCGCTGCCAGATTGAAGGGTTGCCACTGCTCCTAGCAGCCAGCCGCCAAGCACGGAGTGTGGCACGCCACGAAGCGGGCTTGGAAGCATCCATGTAGTGCTGAAAACGATCCGATGAGTGCGGTCGAAGCTGGCACGTCCCCATCGCTGTCTGGGAGCGTTTTGGTCTCCCAAGGCTATCGCATTTCCTGACGATGTTGAATTAATGTCGGCTCCATCCGAGTCCAATATTTTGGAGAAAGTGTACGAAGCTAGGAATTGAAACCCATTGCTTAGCCGCTTCGTCAGGCTTGCCTCAAGGCTGTTGTACCAGGAATCGCCTTCGGATTCGACCTCGCGAAGGGAATCGGTCCGTATTCCGGGTACTGGAACCCGCAATCCAATATTGGCCAAAGTGTTCGAGGTGACGCCTCTGACCGGATTCTCGGTGGACGCGTCCAGTGCTTGATTGAGGGAACGGAAGCGCTGCAGATGTATTCCCCGGGAACCCACATATCCGACCTCCAGCAAATAATCTTTATAGAATTCGCCCTGGACGTTTAGCGAAAACTGCCGGACCATTGCGGGTCGAAAATTGGCGTCCAGAGCATTGACGGAAGAGTTTGTGGTCGGAGAGTACGGGCTGAACATTGGGAACGAATCCGGGGTGGGAAACGGGTGTGCGAACGGTGCTTGAAATGTCGCGGCCGCATTCGACAGTCCGGTGCTGAATCGAGCCAAAGAAAACGGCGCGGCGATTACGGATATAGTGGACACTTGGCCGGTCGGGCGTGAGTAGTACATACCGTACCCTCCTCTTACTGCCAACCGACTTATGTTCGGCAAGACCTGCCACGCAAAGCCGATTCGTGGAGCGATCGTGTTTTGTCCCTCGCCATAAGTTGCAAATGTGTTGTTCGCACGGATCACTCCTGGCGGGGGAACACCCGGAAAATTGGAAGCCACGATGTATCCATCCAGACTTCCACTTGCCGGCGGGTTTGCATTCGCCTTACTAACATCGAAACTCGAGGTTCGGCCAAGTTCGTCACCGAACTGCCCGATTCGTTCGTAACGGAGTCCAAGGTTCAGGGTGAAAGACCGCGTCATGCGATAGTCGTCCTGGACAAATGCCGACCCTTCCAACGCTCGAAACTCCCGACTCAATAAGCCAAAGACATCATTCGAACTAGAGACGTTACTAAAGGTTCCAGTGCCGTTGCTGTTTCCATCGAGGCCGAGTAGAAAATCCGGCCAGCTGAGAAATTGTACAAACGAACCAAACCCCGCAAAGTCAGTGGCATCTTCCAATTGGGTAAGCGACGCTCCGAGCTTAACGGCATTTGCGCCACGCAGAAAGCTCAGGATGTCGCTGAAGACAACACTGTTTTGCGTATAGGTTTTAGGGGTCAGGCTGGCCATACTGACGGAACCAACAATGTTCAAGTTGGGAAGCTCGTTATCTCTATTCAATTCGCTTTCAGACACCCCAACGTCAGACCATTTGAACGGCGGATGCGCCGTTTGCTGGGTTCGAGTGCGAACAAATCCAATCCTTGCCTCATTGAGCAGAGCATTGGTTAGAGCGTAGTTGTGAGCTAAGGACAGGACAATGAAGTCGGACCCAACAGGGCTTGCGAATCCGCGAGTGTTACCAGCTGTATTCAGCCCGGTGCCTGGAAAAGTGATCAACTGGTCGGTTCGTGAGATAAAGAATCGAGCCTCAAGTCGACTCTTCTGAGACGAAACGTAATCGACATTTCCCAATCCCTGGTTTTCATTGAATGTGCAAGGTTGTGTGATGGCCGAAAACCCGCTGCTGGCGAAAGGCTTCGAGGGATCAACGGCTTGGGGTGATGGAATTAGAAAGCTGCCATCATGCAGTTTGAAATTCAAAAGAGCCAGGGCGACTGGGTTGATGTTTGATCCGTCGGATGCAATCGCGACTCCTCCGAGGGCCCCCTTCATGCCTCCAAATAGTTGCCCAAGAGCCTGTTGAGATCGGTCACCGGTTATTGCGGGCTCGCTCAAACTGACGAAGCAGGCGATTCTCGCCTGACCAGCTGCCAGGGCGTTAACCTGTCGTGTGCCCTGGTAGGACGCAAAGAAAAGCAATTTGTCCTTCTTGATCGGTCCACCAAAGGCGAATCCGAACTGGTTCTGCTTGAGTGTAGGTCGCCTCTGGCCGGTTCGATTCAGGAAAAAATCGTTCGCATTGAGAAAATCGTTTCGCAGGAATTCGAAAATCGTCCCGTGGTACCGGTTGGCTCCGGTCTTCGTGATCACGCTGACGTTTGCCCCCGCGGCACGTCCGAACGTCGCATCGTAAAGTCCGGTTTGCACTTTGAACTCGCGCAAAGTATCCGGGTTGGGAATGGGAATGCCTCCGCTGCCTGAAGCCGAACCAAGCACATCGCTTACACTAATGCCGTCCATTTGCCAGTTGTTGTCATAAGATCGTCCTCCGTGTACGAAGATCCCATCATTGGACTTCCCGATTTGCGACAGTGCCGTCGCCCCAGCCCCAAGTTCTCCGGCGTTGTTGACTCCGAGGATAACTCCCGGAGAAAGGCCGGCTATCTGCGTGAAGTTCCTCGTCACCAACGGCAAACCACCAACTGCTTCTTCGTTCACGATTCTCCCAAGCGCTGATGAGTCCAATTGAACCATCAGAGACTCGGCAGACACTTCTGTTGTCTGAATCCGGATCGCCAATTCAAGATGAAGTTGAACCCGCAGTGTTTCCGTTACATGAACTTGAATGGTCCTTTGACTCACGGGCTTGAAGTCGACCTTGCTTGCCTGCAGCTCATAGGTCCCAAGGGGCAACAGGAAGAAATCAAACTGTCCATTCCCGCCCGAGATGGCAGCCATTGTTAGCGTTCCATCCAACCTTGACAGGTGAACGCTTACACCCGGGAGTACTGCACCGGATGGATCGAGCGTTAGCCCCGTCAGAGCTCCGGTGGAGGCTGTCTGGCTGTACGCTTTTCCGGATAGCGGCAGCGTAACAGCTAGCAATACCAACAGGGACCAGCGGCGGCAGACAGAATCGGAATTCGGTGAACCTTTGATCATTGGCAACCTTGGAGTGCGAACCCCGGGCAATGCATCGATTGCACAAATTACCGCTTCTGATGCTCAAGGTTAGGGTAACCGGGCCATTCTCTCGCGAATTTTACCTAGTGCCCCACTGTCAGTTTCGACAGTCACCCGGATGCAGGTGTTTTGATAGCTCTTGAATGGATTTGCCGACAAGAGTAACCTGCCGACACGTCCAGGGGATCATTGTGCTGACAACCACGGACTATGTCCTCTTCGCTTCTCTGATTCGTCTTCCCGCGCTTGGAGAACTGCGGCGTAGAGGTTGCCGCTGGGTCGTGCTCGTACTTCTTGGGGTCATCGTGACTTCGCACTCGCTTGCAGTTGCCCCCCCCAAAGAAGTCCGGCGGATCCTGATTCTGAACGAACTGGGCACTTCGTATCCGGGGATCGAAGTTATAAATCAGGGAATCCAAACTAGCCTGCACAATTCGCCTTACCAGCTTGAGTTCTATTCGGAGTACATGGATACGGTATTGTTTCCGGACCCGGCCGCCCAGCAGGAGTTTCGCGACTTCTACCTTCGCAAGTATCAGAATCGCAAACTCGATGTAATTATTACCGTCGGGCCATCCCCACTCAAATTCATGCGAGAGGTGCACCAGAGTGCCTTTGCGGCGGTGCCGATTGTTTTCTGTTTGCCCAATCTAACTCTTCCCGGGGCTCCTGCATTGGAGTCCGGTTTTACAGGCGTCGAGAATGATATGACCCCGGCTGAGACCGTGGAGGTCGCGTTGCGGCTCCAGCCCGGCACAAAGCATGTGGTTGTGGTTTCGGGAGTATCGGATTACGACAAACAGCAGCAACTCGAGATCGGCCGGCAACTCAGCGTTTTCTCAGATAGGGTCGAAATTACGTATCTGACGGGTCTGGCTATGCCAGACATGCTCGAACGCCTGCGTCACCTGCCAAGTCACTCGATCGTCCTCGTCGCCACTGTTGGGATGGATGCGGTAGGACACCGGTTCAAATCAAGCGATGCAGGCCCCTTGATTGCAGAAGCTGCGAATGCACCGATCTTTAGTATTTTTGACATGTACTTGAATCACGGAGAGGTGGGAGGGTACGTTTCCAGCATTAGCGAGCAAGGCAAAGCTGCCGGAGCTATAACGCTGAGGATTCTTAATGGCGAAAAGCCACAAGATATTCCTACCGTAAAAGGCGTAAGCACCTACATGTTCGATGGGCGAGCCCTGAAGCGCTGGGGATTCAAGGAGACTGATCTTCCGCGAGGGAGCATCGTTCTCAATCGCCGGCCAACGTTGTGGGAGTCTTCCAAGTGGTACATCATTGGAAGCATTTCTCTGATCCTACTGGAGGCGCTGCTAATTTCGGGGCTGCTATGGCAGCGCGCGACTCGCCGCCGGGCAGAACTTAACCTGCGAGAGAGCGAAGGACGCTTCCGCCTGGTAGCCAACACCGCACCCGTGATGATCTGGATGTCAGCTACGGACAAGCTGTGTAACTACTTCAATCAGCCCTGGCTGGATTTCACCGGTCGCTCCATAGAGGCGGAGCTTGGCAACGGCTGGGCAGAGATGGTGCACCCTGAGGATTTCCAGGCGTGCCTGGATACCTACCAGAGAGCCTTCGATCGCCACGAGACTTTCCAGATGGAGTATCGCCTGCGCCGGCACGACGGAGAATACCGCTGGCTCGTCGATATAGGTGTGCCCAGATTGGATCCAGACGGTTCTTTTGCCGGCTACATAGGATCTTGCATCGATGTCACCGATCGCAAGCTAGCTGAGGAGGCTCTGGCCACTGTTGGACGGAGGTTGATAGAGGCTCACGAGGAAGAGCGAACGTGGATCGGGCGAGAGCTCCATGACGATATCAATCAGCGGCTCGCGTTGCTAGCGGTTGAATTGGATCAATGGAGGAAAGAGAGTTTCCGGAACGCGCACCTTTTGAATCGCTTTCGCCATGCCCAACAGCGGATCACAGAGATTTCCATGGACGTGCAGGCCCTCTCTCATCGCTTACATTCTTCAAAACTTGACTATCTGGGCTTAGCCGTTGCGGCTAAGAGTTTTTGTAAGGAACTGTCCGACAAAGCTAAGGTGGAGATCGCCTTCAGCCATGCGGAAGTTCCATCCACTCTCCCGAAGGAAGTTTCGCTTTGCCTGTTCCGGGTGATGCAGGAAGCGTTACAGAATGCTGTCAAGTACAGTGGAGTTCAGACTTTTAAAGTGGATCTGCGCGGTACGCAGGACTCCGTTGAGTTGACAGTGGTGGACACGGGGCATGGTTTTGAAGAGCAAGATATGCTTTCGCGTCAAGGTCTGGGATTGATCAGCATGCGCGAAAGACTTCAAATCGTGCGCGGGGAATTCAAGGTCCAATCGAAGCCTGGATGCGGAACCACGATCTACGCTCGGGTTCCTCTCAGAATGCATGAGTACCGCGCAATGGCAAGTTGAGTCAGTTGGAAGAGTTGGCGCCAGTTTTTCCCCTAGTCTAGGCTGCACAAGGCCGAGCCATTGGATAGTCAGCGCGAAGGATTTCGGCAGTTGGTTACAGGGGAGAGTCATATGTCGAAATCGATGGCGAAACGAACCGTTGGCCTTCCACAGCTTGGTGGATCGCTGGGATCAGATCCTCGCCAGCGGAACACTTCAGAACGTACCCAAAAGCTCCTGTGGAAAGCGCAGCGTAAACAAAGTCCGGGTCTTCGTTTACTGTGAGAAACACAACCTTCGGCCCCGAGCCAGACTTCCTGAGTTGCGTGGCAGCTTCGATTCCATTGAGCACCGGCATGCAGAGGTCGATGACAAGGACATCAGGAGAGAGTACCTGAACTAACTCGATCGCGCGCTGCCCATTCTCCGCTGTCCCGATAACGTCAAATTCATCTTCGAGCAGTTTCGCGATGGCTAGTCGCACTTCTTCCTGGTCGTCAGCTAAGAGAATGCGAGCTACCCCTACATGGGGCTCTCTTGGGGCACGGTTTGTCCGACGCGTGGGCACTGGCGAACTCTATAAGAGACACTAGCGCCAGACGAGACGTTTGTCTGCTGATTAGAAGTGCACTAAACCCGCTCTTAAATGCTTAGTTCTAGGCCTGTCAGTTCTAACTATAACTATCCTGAGACCAGGTTGGCGCATCGAGTGTCTTGCTGTAGCTGGTGCGGTTTCGGAGGGACCCTGGTTCCCTACTTCCTCGCCGTGCTTCTGGGCATTCCTTTTTTGCGTTCTCTGGGGATCGTAGCCGGGTACCGAACAAGAAAACCAGTGCCAAAAGGAACAGGCCACTTGTGATTGCAGTGTTGTGGTGAAAATCGTATCGATGAGGAGAAAGCTTGCTCGGGTAAGATTCTCGTAGCCTTTCGCTTTGTGCAACTTTTACTCCGTGTCTGCCGTCACGGCATTTGCACGCCGAAGCTGCTTCAGCTTCTTTTTTTGATCCGTATTCAGAACTTTGTAGATTCGAGCCTGCATGCGTGAATTGGCAACAATCAACTTTGATACAACCGCTCCCTGAAACGCTGCCAAAGTGTGGAGGTCCTTGTCGTCGATATGAGCACGCTGACTTGCCGTTGACAGCTGCGTGCGAGTTACTTGCAGTTCTTTCAGTAGCGGCTCTTGTTTGTGCCGCTCGTCAGAAATAATCTCTTGAATTGCACGAATCTGGGAGGAGCTCAGTTCGAGTTGTCGAGCCAACGTTATGTTCATCTGAAAAGAAGAGAAAGGCAATTCCACCACAGCAACTCCGCTTGGTCGTGTTGAGTCCGGATCTTTCGGAGAGTTCTCCTCTCGCTCGACTTCTTGCTCTAGTTGTGCGTGCAATGCGCTTAGAAGTTCGAACTGCATCATCGCTACCAGGTAGCGCTCCTCACTGATGTGCTCGGCCTCATCTCTCGTTATCTGGCGCTCAGTAAACGTCTTCGATATGACCGCCAATTCGTTGACGAATCGTGCGGAAACTGCTCGCATGTCATCTTCATAGCCTCGGAGGACGTCAGAAGGGCCACGTGGTGCCACCGGAGACATTGTGAGAAGACCTCGTAGCGAGTCAGGAAGGTTATTTGCATCAGACACTACTGTAATTCGGGGCGGTGGAACATCTTTATGCCCCGTCTTGCTCCACGCGAATGTCGAACCGCCGAGACAACCGAATAATGAAATCAGGGCAATTACGGCTTTCATGATGCGCTCCTTCGTTTCTGACCTACGAGATGTGGATTGAGTTCGTTCTGCCGAGGGATCTTTTGTCCAGTCTCACAATGCTCGCGTGAAGCTGGCCTTCCCAGGCAAAGGTATGAGAACTCTTCTCATCCTCCCGAATTGAAGAGCTACGATCTACTGTCAGAGTTGCGCGAAGGACACCAAGAAAACCTCAGCTGGAGAGGAAAATGAGCATAGGTATAGAAAGGACAACCGGAAAGACGGGGGCATTATGGGATTTTAATGAGTTGGAGGCATTTGATGGAAAGATGGATTGATGCCCGTCCCTTTAACGTCAAGACGAGACGTCCTCTATGCATCACAAATAAAGCCGTGACGAAGTTGCCCGCATAGCTCACTTCAGGTGTCGTGCTGACAATCGTGGCCTGTCAGTTCTGTCAGTTCCGATGTACGCCCGACGCGTTCCAACATACGAGTGAGAGCAGGGGTAATGACGTTGGCTACGGCGATCTGTTCTCGGCACGTTCCCGAGCCTCGTGCAGTGGTCGAACTCCTGGACGGCCCGTTTGCATGAGGAGACATCATTGTGAGCGCAACCTTCGTTGAAAGAGTCGAAGCCCCATCCGCGGTGTCCGCCTGGGAGCCATATCCCAGCGTGTATGAAATCAACACTTGGGTATGGCTTACTGACTTAAGCCGGGAATATGGAACGATCATTAACTTGGCCTCAGTGCCAGCACCCGAATGGGATGCCATCGCTGCTTACGGCTTCGATTCGGTCTGGTTCATGGGAGTCTGGGAACGAAGTCCCGTGGGTATCGCGATTGCTAATCAGAACAAGGGCCTACTCGATGATTTCCGGCGGGCACTATCCGACTTCCGCCCCGAGGACAATGTTGGATCCCCATATTGCGTGAAACGTTATGTGGTTGACGAGCACCTTGGAGGTCCTGAGGGTCTGGCGAATGCGCGGCAGGAGCTTGCGAAGCGGGGGATGAAGTTAATTCTGGACTTCGTACCCAACCATGTAGCGCCGGATCATCCCTGGGTCGCGGAACATCCAGAGTATTTCATCCTAGGCAATGCTGAGGATGCAAAGAACGACCCATCCTCTTACCTCGGGTTGAGTGGGACGGTTTACGCGTGTGGTCGGGATCCCTATTTTCCCGCATGGCCAGACGTTCTCCAGTTGAACGCCTTTGAGCCGGGCCTCCGGCGAGCGGTGATTGAAACCATATTGAGCATTGCCCAACAGTGCGATGGCATTCGCTGTGACATGGCAATGCTGTTTTTGAATGCGATCTTCGAAGGCACCTGGGGCGGACGTGCTGGACTGCGCCCCTCTATGGAATATTGGGTTGACGTAATTTCCGCAATCAAGAGTAAGCATCCCGGCTTTCTCTTTATTGCTGAAGCCTATTGGGATCTGGAATGGGAGCTTCAGCAGCGGGGCTTCGACTTCTGCTACGACAAAAAGCTTTATGACCGGCTGGAACGCAGCAATGCAGAAGACATCCGCCTGCATCTTTGCGCCGATATTGCTTACCAAGGAAAACTGCTTCGGTTCATCGAGAACCACGACGAACCCAGGGCAGCGGCGGCATTTTCAACTGCGAGGCAAAGAGCCGCTGCCCTGACCATGGCTACCCTGCCCGGGATGAAGCTATTCCATGAAGGGCAGTTCGAAGGTCGCAAGGTAAGGCCGCCCGTGTTCATGGGCAGGCGTCCGGATGAACCAGTGGACGAGGATGTGCACAGGTTCTACGGGACGCTTCTGGAAGCAGTCAATCGCAAGGCCTTCCGCGAAGGTCAGTGGAACCTATGTGAGCGAAGTGGTTGGCCCGATAACGCGAGTTTTCAGAATCTGTTGGCCTGGAGTTGGGTGGACCATGACGAGCGATACCTGATCGTGGTCAATCTCAGCGACTGTCCCGTCCAAACCCTGGTTCAAGTTAGATGGGCTGATGCCGGCCGGAACAACTGGCAATTGATTGACCTGTTTTCAGGTGCAATCTACGAACGAGATGGAGATGAAATGCTGTCGTCGGGCCTCTACGTGGAACTGGCACCTTGGAACTATCACTTCTTCCAGTGTCTGCGCATGCCCGCTACGCACCTTGACTCGCGCCGGCACTGACCGCGTATCGCCGGGCCGATCAAGGCGCTCATGAGGCAAACATTGAGATCTGGGCGGCGGTTAAACGAAAATTGCAACCGCATCGCCCGGACCTAACGTCTGTTGCTCAAGGTCTGGCACATGGCATCGACACAACAAAGTTCCACGCGGAGCAAGGGCCTACACACTATAGAGGAGCCCAATTTCGTCGAGGAATCGAATGATTTCTCCCTGGTATTGGGTGGACCGGTCTTCCAGTTTTTTCGGAAATCGCATCTCGCGGGGGATGGTTTAGAGCTTGTACATCGCCGACTCCTCATTATCACGCTGGTCGCATGGCTGCCACTATTGTTCCTCTCCGCCCTCGGTCCTTCCACAGGAGGCCTTGGCCGGCTTTCCTTTCTTCACGACATTGAAGTGCATGTCCGGTTCCTGATTGCACTTCCGATCCTCATCGCGGCCGAACTGCTCGTTCATTCGCGGATACGCCCTGTTGTACGCAGGTTCGTCGAGCGTCGTCTCGTTTTACCACGAGATCTTGCTCGTTTTCATAGCGCGATCGAATCGGCTGTCAGGCTGCGCAATTCCATACGCGTCGAAGTCGGCATCTTACTTTTCGTCTATACTTTTGGACTTTGGTTTTGGCACAGCCGGGTCGCCGTCATCGCTCCGACCTGGTATGCCATGCCCGGCGGACGCTGGCACCTCACCGCCGCCGGCCTATGGTACGTGTTCGTCAGCATCCCGATCTTGCAGTTCATCCTCCTGCGATGGTATGTGAGGCTCTTCATCTGGTTTCGCTTTCTGTGGCAGGTCTCCAGAATTGATCTCAACCTTGTCGCGACTCATCCCGATCGTTGCGCTGGCCTTGCTTTCTTGGGCGGAAGCGCCTACGCCTTTGGACCGATTCTGTTCGCTCAGGGTGCCATGCTTGCCGGTCTGGTTGCCAGTCGAATCCTTTACCGCGGTGAGAGCTTGCTGTCGTTCAAGGTGCAGATCGTCGGCTTTGTGGTCTTTTTCGTGCTGGCGATTCTCGGTCCACTGTTGATGTTCACGCCTCGTTTGGCTGAAGCAAAAAGAAAAGGATTGGCCGACTACGGGCTGCTCGCTCAACGCTACGTTGATAACTTCCACCAAAAGTGGGTCCTCTCCTCCGAGGCCCCTTCCGAGGAACTCCTTGGAACAGTCGATATCCAGTCTCTCGCCGATCTCGGCAACAGCTACGCCGTCGTGCGCGAGATGCGTCCGGTACCGTTCCGACTCGATGACATCGGCCGTTTGGCAGCGGCCACGGCAGCGCCCTTGCTACCGCTTCTCCTCACGGTCTTTTCGCCACAAGAGCTCGCCATGCGCGTCATCAAGATCCTGTTTTAATAATGTCCGGTTCGCAAGAGTGGCCTGCGATTTGTGAACGTGCGCACGAGCAGTGCGAGTCACCAATACCTTCTGCATCCCGGTATGTCCAATGCGCTGCTGCGCTCTAAAGCCGGCGTGAGATTTCAATTACAGTTCGACGATCTGATACTAATGACAGTTTTCTCCGCCGCTGCTGAGTGTTTCTCTACGTCTACATCTTCGAACAAGCAGGGGAGAGAGTCACTAGTGAGATACCTTGTATATCGTCGCATTCTTCCTGTTGCGGATGACGTTTTCCTTCAGAGGATCGGAGCAGTCAGATGATTGGAGAGAAGAACGAAGGTACTGAGTTGTGTGAGAGAGACGCTATCGAGAGAGTCCAGAAAGGAGACTGGACGGGTATGGCGAGGCTTTATGACTGGTATAGGCCTCGAGTCTACTCTCTGTGTCTGCGGTACACACGTAATGCATCCGACGCTGACGACTTGACCCAAGATGTATTCATCCAAGTCTTCAGGAAGGCCTACACCTTCAGAGGCGACGCTGAGTTCACGTCCTGGCTGTACGCGGTCACGCTGAATTTCGTACGTTTACACGCTCGCCAAACACGCCGTCGCAGTGGAGTTTTCGAGGTCGATGAAGGTGAACGAAGGTTGTATTCCATAAAGTCACGAGCCTGCAATCCGATACAACGCGTCGCTCTAGCGCAGGCCTTACGCGATCTCACACCAGTGCGGAGAATGACACTTGTACTTCACGATATACAAGGCCTTACGCACAATGAAATAGCTGTGCGAACGGGGGTCACAGTAATCGCCAGCAAATCACGGCTCCATCGGGCCCACATGGCCCTGAGGAGGGCCCTTGGGGGGCGGTAATCACTATCCGGAATCAGAAAGGCGTGCCGATTGAGTGATTCGACCTGCAGGTTTATAGATTCCACTGCGAAGTCAGGTCTTCTAAGGTGTCTTTCATTTGCCGCAATTCGCTATCGATCGACCGGGCCAAATGAAAACAAAATCATGGCTGCCGACCCGGATGCCATAGCGGATTGTCCCCTTTGGAAGACAACCTTCTGTAGAACACAGAATTGGATAATGTCGCGGATCTCTGATTACACTCGACACAGTCAGTGAGTGCTGAGGTGCAACAGTCAGTCCTGAGGGTTGATCATTCGTCGGCAGGAAGCTTGCATCGGAAAGAAAACCACTCCTGAAGCAATACAACTTTTCGATTTCGACAATGTTCGGTTGGTTCTTAGACCGCTTAAGATCCAAGGCCCTGCTCGCTGGAATGATCGAGAGTGGTGGGACCGTGTGCCCATCAACTGTCATTCCGACGTATTCGATGGATAACGTTGTATTGGTGCTATTGGCGATGGTAGTGGTGTAAGCAATGAATTCCTGGACTTGTTCGGAGCGGATTTTCTCAAACCCCATGCGCGAACTCACCTCTACACCCGCATATCTCAGTTTGAGTATGCCGACCCCAGTCAGTGGGTCTTGAGCAGTCCACGACACTGCTCCTCCGGGGACATCCTCTCCCCACACAAATGCACTTCTAACCTCCATCTTGAATGTAGGCGCCTCTTCTTGAGCAAACGCGCCTAGAGCGAAGGCTAGATTCCACACTGCAAGAATGCCGGCAATCTTCATAGACTCATGATTCTTACGACTACGAACAACTTATCGACTTGCCGGCGGTAACTTGAACTGTCAGAGAGGACAGGGGACCCACACAATGTCTGTGAGTTCCGGGCGGCACCGCTTCTATGACGAGACCGCCTACGCGACTGTTTATACAACGTGCGATAAGGACAGCTTTGTCCCAGTCACCGCATCCTCATTTACTGCATAGGGAAAGTGCAATCTTGCGCCTACAGATCCGGACTGGTGTTGGCAAATTATCATGCGACACTGCTGATACTTTTGCCAGTCAAAAGCCTCCTCCTTTTGAAATACGATTCTCCCGTTGAGGCTTGGGCTTCAAGTCCAGCGTCCAGGTAGGCAGCATGAGAACTTCCTTCTTCACCACGTCCCTTTTCCTTTGCCTTTGCTGCTTTACCACAGTAGCTGGCAGTCAAGGTAGCAGTAGTAGCCCAAGCAAAAGGCCGGAGGGTGCGCTCATTCAGGGTGTAACGCAAAGCGCTCTCAAAGTTCCGATTCCACA
>WNGO01001556.1_pt1 | contig 18157 bp, 20 predicted proteins | sample 5400511 | NCBI WGS metagenome assembly WNGO01 (sample SAMN13153380, study PRJNA577476) | soil metagenome | isolation source: 20 cm soil or saprolite under Garry oak tree replicate 2 | place: USA:California | collected 2016-06-15 | reverse complement strand
CGCCTTTGAAAAGGAGCGGTTCGCCGGTGGCCTTGGCGAGGGCGTAAGAAAAGCAATCGCCGAAGTTGAGTCCGGCAGGATGGCGTCCTTTGCCGAAGTCGGAGTAGCCCTGACGCGCGAGAAGGGCGTGCTCTTCGGTGACAGGATCAACCGAAAGTCTCGAGTTGCGAAAAAAAGAGTCGCATTGGCGTACACCGAGATCGCCGCCGCGACTCTCTGCAACGATTGAGACTTCGAGGAGCGAGGCTGCGGAGATGCGACAGGAAGGCGCGGTGGCAATGGCATCGACAAAGGCCTCATTTCCAGTCTCGCCGAAGACGATGGTTAGGATCGCGGACGTGTCTAAGATCATTTTGGAAGACCCTTTTCGTCGTAGAGAAGTTCCGCGTGGTCAATATAGGGGCCCTTAAAGACCTCCGCGCCGCGTTTAGCAATGGCCATGAGGGCAGCGCGCGTCGTGTCGCGTTGGCGGCGACGGCGGACAGCTTCGAGGCGCTCGCGAATGGCCTGAATCACGGCGGAGGTCATGGATTCGCCAGTTTCGCGGGCCAACTCCTGAGCGAGCTTGTGGGCCTCGGGGTCTTTGATGTTAAGACTCATGTATCCACCATACTAGATTTCTGTCTACCTGTCTACCTGTCTACCACAAGCTTCTGACTAATGCGGAATCTCGAAATTGACGGAATAAGAGAGCCAGGTGATAGGCGACTCGTGACTGGTCCAAGCTCTACCAACGAGCTCGTATCGGTGACCGCGGAATGACTCATTTGCCCTCGTTCAGCTCATGGGCAGGCGCGGCCAGTTCAGAAATTCGTCGAGGCTGCCGGCGACGGTCTTTCCGTGGGAGCCGCCGTCATCGTAGTCAAGGAAGATCACGGGGGAATCCTTGGCCCTCGGTTCGGAGGCGGCTAGCCAATACCAGGATCCGCGACCGGTAGTTGCAAAGCAAAACCCGGGACCCAACTCCTCCTCGTAGGGCAACTCGTTGAGAGCCTCGGTGTCCAGGGGCTCGAAACAATAAACCGGCCAGTGCTTCAGCCACCAACCTTTCTTGCCGGGCGTCTCAAGTTGGAAGCCGGCTGATTGGATGGCGGATTTGTCCTGGTACAACTGCAGAAGTCTTTCGGGGAGCAGTTTGCCCAATTCGCGTTCGACGGCGTCGGGTTGGGGATTCAGAAGCCGGCGCAGGTACGCTTCGTATGTGGCCCTCATTTCATCGGGGTTTGGGCGGGAACGGAATCTCGCAAAAGTTCTGCGTATCCCCGTTGCGAAGACGAGCAGCGCAGCGGCAACGACGAGGGGGCCGAACACGAAGAGAAGAAGCTTGTCCACGAATTGATGATACAGCAGAGGGGGGTGCAAGGAGCGATGGAGCGAAGCGTCAGGGTGTTGAGGTTGGCGCCGCCTGAAGGCTGTGGTAGGCCTGCGCGTGCCCCATAAGTTTCTCGGGTTGAGGCGGACAAGAGTGTGGGCTGCGGCCAAAGTCATGTCATAGATCACGTGGGAATAACTTTCCTCGGACATGCCTGCGGAAGAGGGGCCGGCGCAGAAAAAACAAGCGTCGTAACCGGCGAGATGAGATTCGCTTGAGCAGTAGTCGAAAAAGTCTTTGTGGACGAGTGCCGTGAGTCTTGCGTGTTGCTGGGCGGTGGGGCTGCGAACGACGGAAAGAATTTGTTCGATGGTTGGGTCTAGGAGACATTCGCGCAGGACCCTTGGACGACCATGCCGGTGGAACCGAAGAGGATGACGTTCACGGGGTTACCTCCGACTAGCGCACATGGGTAATGTGGAAACTGGGCCAGGCTGGCTAGGCAGATCGCTCGTGCGCTTCCTCTCTACCCAGGTTGCCGCCGTCGGATTTGCAGAAGGGTTTGCGAGCCAATGCGGTGTACTCCGAAATCTACATTACATGAGCTAGGCGAGGGATTGGAGGAAGAAGGTGAGCATGCGGTAGCCGGCGACATAGGAGAAAGGGGCGAGTTCGAGGGAGTAGTGGCCGCAGGCGAGTTCTAGGGTGCGGGGATCGGCGCCGTGGCGGCGGAGAGAGTCGAGCATCTGGCGGGTGAGTTCGGGGAGCATGGTGGGATCGTACTTGCCGTAGACCATGAAGGTGTTGCGGCCGGCGCCCATGCCGCGCTCGACGTAGGGCATGGGGCTTATGGGGGACCAGTATTCGCGAAGCTCGTCGAGGGTGACGTGATTGCGAAGGCTTTCCCAGACGTGGTTTGTGGTCATGCCCTGGCTGATGACGTCGGCGTAGTAGGTGGATACGTGGAAGAAGCCGCCGGCGCGAACGCGTTCGTCGTGAACGAGGGTGATGTAGCCGACCGAGGAGCCGATGCTGGTGCCGAGGATGCCGAGCTTGGTGTAGCCCTGCTGCTCGAGCCAGTGGAGGCAGCGGCGCGCGTCCTGGACGGCTTGGCGATTGGCTTGGAGGGTGAGGCCGATGTTGGGTCCGCAGATCTGGTCAGCGCGTTCGTGGCCCTTGGCCATGCGGCGGTCGTGGTAGGGCATGCTCATCTTGAGGACAGTGATACCCAAGCGCTGAATCCAGTGGCAAAGGCCGTTCTGGCCGTGCCATTTGGCGTTCCAGTTGGGGAGGAGGAGGACGGCGGGGCCGGGGCCAGCTTTTCTGGGGGGAAAGAGTTGGGCGTGGACGGTGTTGTTTTCCGGGCAGGGAGATTCGACGGAACTCAAGAAGGTGAGGACGTTTTCGCGGTCGAGGCGGTAATCGGCTGCGGGAAAGGCGGCGTACCATTCCCTGCTCGATTCGATGGCTTTGCGGGCGTATTCGCGGACGAATGCGCCGGGATTGGGGTCATCGGATGAGCCGCCGATGTGCTCAAGTCCCCAATGGAAAGGTTGGACGCGGCGATTGTCGTCGGTGGTCCAGCGGCGGTGCTCGTAGCGGCGGATTTTGCGTTCGAACCAGCGCATAAAGGCAGTCGTCAGTTGTTAGTTTACAGTTGTTAGTACCAGAAGCAAAAATGGTTGGCGCGGGGTAATTGCAGAAAAAAGAATTTACGCAGAGAACGCTGGGTGCACGGGGAACACAGAGAACAAAGTGTCGAGCCGAATCCGCTCATTGACCACGGGACACGGGGACGCATAAGAGGCTGAAGCGGTGAGCGTTGCGAGCGGAGAAGAGAGGCGATGTGGATGAAGAAAGCGTTAGGGATGAGGCACGGGAGGAAGGGCGATTGATTGAGGCAGTCGGATGAGTGTGGCAGATTGAGAAGAGCGGCCGCGGAGTGGCCGGGCAAACCGTGGTCATCATCACCGTCTTGTTTTTTCTATTTGGGATCATCGTGGGGAGCTTCCTGAATGTCTGCATCACGCGGATTCCGGAGGACATCTCCATTGTTTCGCCGGGGTCGCGCTGCCCGCGTTGCATGACGCCCATCAAACCGTATGACAACGTGCCGGTATTTGCGTGGTTGTGGCTGCGCGGGAAGTGCCGGGCGTGCGGGTCGGCGATTTCGCCGATGTACCCGCTTATCGAGCTGGCGACGGGACTGCTGTTTGTGGCAGCGTTTCTGGAGTTCGGCGTCACGCAGACGACGGTGAAATGGCTGTTTTTTACGTGCTTGATTCTGATTCTGACGGTGACGGATTTGCGTGTGAGGTTGCTGCCGGACGTTGTCAACCGGCCGGGCTTTGCGGCGGGACTGCTGTTCTCGGCGTTTGTGCCGCCGGACCACGGACTCGCGGGTTTTCTCATGTGGCGCTTCCTGCAATTGCGAATGCCGGGATTCGCGGCTGGAATTCTGGACGGAATCCTCGGCGCGGCATTCGGAAGCTTTTTGTTGTGGGGTCTGGCAGCGGGTTACAAAGCGGTGCGCGGCCACGAGGGCATGGGCATGGGCGACGTGAAAATGATGGCCATGATTGGGGCGTTTCTCGGATTACGCGGGACGTTCCTGACGCTTCTGGTAGGGAGCCTTCTGGGAAGCGTGATCGGGATTGGCGTGATCCTAGCGTTGTACCTCGGGGGTTGGAGGAGCGAAGTGGCAAAGCGCGCGAGCCGCCTGGGATTGGGGACGGAGCGGCATTTGCGATGGGCGATTGCGAGGCGATACCAGTTGCCGCTGGGCACGTTTCTGGGGATTGGGGCGCTGGCGATCGTGTATGGGGGACCGGTGATTGCGGGTTATTGGCCTAGCCTTCGAGGGATCGTCCCTTAGTCGCGCGATTCCAGAATCGTGGGCAGAAAAGGAAAGAAATTTAACACAGCGCGGCAGAGCCGCAACCAAACGTAGAAGGCGCTTCCGTTCTCGATAAGATGTGGTGGTTCGGCAGAACGCCATATCTTGGGAGGGACGGAAACGCCATGCAAGAGTTTATCGCGAAACATAAGGAAGAGATTGCGGGAGTGTTGAGTGGCTTCGAACGGCTGGTCTTTCGAGGGACCCTGCGGTCGATCAGCTATGCGGAAGGAATGATGGGCTACCTGTGGGCGAAGCAGGTGCGGCTGACGGAATTTGGCAAGCATGTGCAGCGGGTGAGCGAGAGATTGAAGCAAGCCTGTAAGGCCAAGGCCGAGGCCCTGGGGCGGCCGGTGAAGTATCTGGTCTCGGCGGGGGAGAGCAAGGAAGAGGTAGCGCGGGGGATCGCCGCCCGGGACAAGATTGAGGAAGGGTTGGTATGCGTGCTGAGTTGCGTAGAGCCTTGCCGGACCTTCGATGTCTATCGCAACCGGGAGAAGCGCAAGCTGGAGTTGGTATCGCGCATCCGGAAGTGCCTATTCTTGTATCAGTACTGGATGCATCGGGAGTTTGGATTTTTAAACGTGCGGATGCAAACGTGGTTTCCATTTTCGGTGCAGGTGTGCGTGAACGGGCGGGAGTGGCTGGCGCGGCAGATGGATCGAGTGGGGATGAAGTACGTGCGGCAGGATAATTGTTTTCCATGGGTGGAAGAATGGGGCCGGGCCCAAAGGTTGCTGGATGGACAACTGCGGAGGAACTGGCCGAAGGCGCTGGAGCCGCTGGCGCGAGCGTTGAACCCGGTGCACGCGCAGATCTTTGAGGACTTTCCCATGAATTATTACTGGACGACGTATCAGAGCGAGTGGGCCATCGAGGTAGTGTTTCGGCAGGCGCAAGTATTGCGGCGATTGTGCCCACGGCTGGTGCACTACGGGATAACCACGCTGGGGAGCACCGACGTGCTGCGCTATCTGGGTCGGCCGGTCCGGCTGGACGGTGAAGTGCCGAAATCGTTTCGTGGGGAAGTGAGTAGCGATTTGAAATGGCGCGAAGAAGGAATGCGCATCAAGCACAGCGTGAATGGGAACTCGGTGAAGCTGTACGACGAGGCGTTCACGGCGGTAGGCAGCGTGTTACGGGCGGAGACCGCCATCCACCACGGCGGAGAGTTTCGCGTGTACCGCCGGAAAGAGGGCGATAGCAAAGGGAAGAAATCGTGGCGTGTGTTGCGGGGTGGGGTGGCAGATCTGCACCGCCGCGCGGAGATTTCGCAACGAGCTACGGAGCGCTATCTGGATGCGCTGGCAGGTGTAGATGAACAGACCACCTTACAGGAATTGCTCGACCGGCTCGGACAGCCCAAGCAATGGAAAGGGCGGCGAGTGCGCGCCTTGCATCCCTTATTATAGGAGGAGATCGTGCGCTGTTGGAGACCATTTGCCGCGGAGAATTCATGCTCAACGGTTTTCGTAATCGGGATTTGCAGAAATTCTTCTTTCCTGAGGCGACCCAGGATCTGCGAGAGACCCGTCGGCGCTCGGCGTGGGTCAGTCGGAAACTCCGGCTGCTCCGGGCCCACGGAATAATCCGCAAGGTCTCCGGCACCTATCGCTACCAAGTGACGGAGACCGGGCGGAAAGCCATCGCCGCCTTGCTCACCGCCTTACGCTCCACAGTTCGAGAACTCCTACCGGAGGCCGCATGAAATTCGTCGCCAGGAGGAAAGAAACTACACATTAGTAGTACAGATACATGAGGTGTGGTCGTTGCGGCAAGATGAAGCCCTTGTGCGGCTACTGCAGGTCGGTATAGTTGATCTTCACACAGAAAAACCAGTTAAGTGCGCGTCCGGTTCCGTCTCTACTCTCTTCCAGGCTGAGTCTTGACGACCAAATAAGAATCGCCAAAACCCCACAAGAAATGCAAGATTCATAGCTAGCCAAAAGTAGCCCAAAAGCCCTAAGCGGATTCGCCTCATTTGATCTCGGAAGAGGTAGCCTAGGGCAGCCCAAAGATAAAATGCGAACTGCAACAGGAATGTGACGCCGTACAGAACCCCTTTCACAAGAAGAATGTTGCACAGCAATAGGGCAATGAGAAAGAAGGGCACAATCCAACGCAGGAGCTTGTGCGAGAAGAAGGCCAGCCTCGTCATCGTGTTCGTGGGGACTCGAATCAATTCGCCAAGCGCGCGAAAGCTGCCAACTGCCAGTCTAACTCGCCTCGTAAATTCACCTGACACTGAAGGTGCTGCATATTCAATCGCCTTGGCCTCTGGATCGAAAATGACCGAGTAGCCAAGCCTACGGGCACGCATAGGAACAACAAAGTCTTCGATCAACGTGTCAGAGGAGAGCGTTTGAAAGCATTGCCGACGGAGTGCATAGATGGCCCCACTCGCTGTCAGTGTGGCACCGAAACGCGCTTCCATGAGTCGCAGCATCGTCTCATATTTCCAGTATATTCCTTCGGTCTGTTGTGATTCTGCGGTTGCTCTAAACTTTAGAATTCCACAAACCACGCCAACTTTCGGATCAGAGAAATGTCGTACCAACTTGTCAATCGCATTGGATGCAAAAAGTGTCGAGGCGTCCGAAAAAACTAAAATCTCGTTCGTGGCATGAGCCACGCCTGAGTTCAAGGCGTTGGCTTTTCCTTTCCGGGTAGGGAGCAAGATTGTGCGGATTTGGTTGTCTTTAACCTCGGAGAGTATTTCGTTGGTTCGATCGTCGGAGCCATCGGAGACAATGATGACCTCTAATTTAGTCAGCGGATAATCGAGCTCTCGGAGGTTGAGAATCTTCTCAGGCAGTTGCTTCTCTTCGTTATATGCAGCAACAATCAGGGAAACCGATGGGAGCTGTTCGTCCTGTGGATGAGGTACACGACGATTGCGCCGTCCTGTCAAGTACTGCCAATCCCTGCGAACTTGCGAGGCGCTATATAAGACAAACAGGATACAAGGATAGAAGAAGTAAGTATAGAGGATGAGGGAAGCACTGATCCAAAACAAATAGAAGGCAAGGGAATCAACAGATTTTATCATCGACCGCCTCGTCCCAGCAGCAAGGTCTTGACAGTCTTGAAAAGGATGAGCAAATCGAGTCCAATGGAGAGATTCTTAATATAAAAGAGGTCGTAGGCTAGTTTCTCTCGATTATCTTCTATCGTCGCGCAATATCCTCTCTTCACCTGGGCCCATCCCGTGACGCCTGGCTTGACTGTCCAGCGTTGCGTGTACAGCGGAATCTGATGTGCCAATTCCAACTCTTGATTCGGCACAAATGGGCGAGGTCCAACAAAATCCATGTGCCCGAGCAGAATATTATAGAGCTGCGGAAGTTCATCGAGTCGAACTCGGCGCAACCAACGCCCCACTCGCGTCACCCGACTGTCGTTGTCTTGTACTGGCAGAGGAACTCCTCCTAAATCTGCATTCACGTACATGGTCCGAAACTTGAATAACGTAAAGGTCTTGCCGTCCTTCCCGATGCGCGGCTGACGAAATATAGCCGGCCCCTTTGTGTGGATGCGAATCACAAGAGCAATCAAGAGCATCAACGGGGAAAGCAGCAGCAAAGCAGCACTTGCAAGAATGAACGAAAACAAGAATTTACAAAAAAGCCTAAACTTCGAAACCCGAAATCCCGGTGAGAAAACTAGCCAGCTCAATCGCAGGGTATCAATCGGCAACTTGCCCGTGGCGATTTCATAAAAATCGGAGCCCTCCTGGATCGCTATCCCGGAAACCTTCAGACGTAGGAGCTCTTCGATGGGCAGCTTGTTTCGCTTGTCACCCATCGCCACGATAATCCGCCGGATTCCCGTCTCGTCGACAATGCCGCCGAGTTCGTCTATTGCTCCAAGCCGCCGCGAGCCGACAATAGAGTCATTTGAATCCCAGTGCTTGCCAAAATAACCCACTAGCCGCATACCCAACTCGGGTCGGGTCTGAATTTCTTTTGCCACAGAGATCGCCAGAGGTCCCTCACCTATCACGACTACTGGTTCTGCCAGCTTCTCGATGCTATTAAACGCAAAAAACACCTGGCGGAATAGAATCAAAGTGACTCCGACAAGAGAGATCCCAACGCTGGCGAATCCCTGGAAAAGCTGGCTCGACGGAAAGGTCAGATACAGGAGCGCTAGCACCAAGCATGCGGCCCCCAGACATTGAATCAGCTTGGCCGGCACTTCCCGGCGATTGCTGATAATCCGCGGGTCGTAAAGATCATTGAAGTACATCGAAAGGACACACAAGAGCAAGACCGCCGCAACTTTCAAGTACCCTTGCTGATAAATAAGTGTCAGCCCTGCCGCCGATCCCAGACGTAGAAATACGAGCAGGACGAGGACCAGAGAAATCAATAAACTTTCCATTAATACGAGTAATAGTGTTCGTCTAGGATAGTACGCGTTGAGTATTCTCACCATGACTTTGGAAGCCTTTGAACTAACCAGCCGTTGCCGCGCCGTATCGTTGTCTCATTGAAGCGACAAAACGATATCTTCGTGGACAACATCCATTAACTGAATGGAAGGAGGAGTCGCGAATCATTTACCCTGATGCTTAGGACCCGGTTTAAACACCCGAACCTTGACTTCGCATCGTACCGAGGGCAGCGCTTCGGTTTTAAGTTGTTTCGCCTCTATAGGCGAACGGCCAAAACCCAAGTGCACACCCCGGCTGAATTGAAACGGCGGACACATACTGGCCACTTAGGGTAAAGTTCCTCGTTACCATCTTGGTAGCAAGAGGGGTGCCACCCGGGTGACCACCAGCATTGTCAACGGGACTCTTGGTTAACTCTTTTTATTACAATAGATTATGAAGAGATGAAGAAAGAGAACGTTCCGCGTCCTTGACAGCCCAGAAGAGATGCAACGAGTTACGTACCACTATTCGGCCGGTGGCTTCCACATTTTGAACTCTAGTTATCGCGAGAATTTACACCTTGGTCCGTCGCAAGTTTGTCTTCTGGCCATAACCTTCTTGGGGATACTTTGAGGAAGTGAAGGCCGCAGATTGGGCAACTGAATTCAGTCCCGCTCCTCTACTTCGTTGATCGATTGGCAGCTGTCTCTCTCTGCTCGTACTAAGGCTATTTTTTACAATAACATACGAAATCGCTTGGTTTTGAGAAGGATTGCGTTCAGTTCTATAGAATGGACACCCGATTGCTAAGATATACGATGAGGTGAGTTTCGAATGCATTCGTTGGCCTTCCTTTTGCCCCATTGGATTTCCCAAGCGTTTCAAGCATCGGTCGGAAAGACCGGTCCTGAGCCCGCCCTATTGACGGTTTTTGGATTAATCTTGTTTAAGATTGCATCCAAGGTAAGACGCCCTAAGTCGCAGTTAGACCTTCCTCAGATGATGCATACTGGGGCTCCAGTCGTTGGAAGATTGGGGCACATCGATCGCGTTCCGTCAGTCCAGCTTCACGCCGTAAGATCAACTGGGCTCATAGAAATCGCAAAACAGACTGTTTCCAGCTGAAAAAGAACATTTCCTGCTCCCCAGGCAACCTGGCCGATCCTGGTTTGGTTAGGATTGGCAATGCCCCAAGCCCGGGTTAGCGCTTAGTCCTCACTGCGCCAGACTCCGCATCTTCCCGTGGGCTCAGAAAAAATCGCCGCATACAGATGACGTACTGAAACCACTCCCCGCGGGATACAATGCGACTTCCGCGTTGAAGCCAATCGCGAAGCCGGCTGCATGACACTCCCCGGGTCAGACAGTTACGCCAAGAACATCCCAGCGTTGAGACAGAGCGGAAACCAAAATATTATGTGGCGGCAGCGCTCCGTCATCGTCGCGGGATCATGGCCTTCTGCCTAAGGGCCGCCACATATCAGAACTCGACACATATCCGTTTTCAGGCCGTTTCGTGGAGGGGGCGAAGTGATTTGATCAAGATGTTGTTGTCGGACGGCAATGGTCTGTGTCTGTTCGCGAAAGACTCGAGCGAGCAACATCTGGCCACAAGTCACGAGCGGAACAGTGGCGCTAACTCACATTGGTAAGGCACGAGCGAAGCTCACCCTTCCCTCGCACTTTCCGAAGTTTCTCCGACTCGAGTTTTAGCTGCCCCTTTTGTCCTGCCGGTGCCTGTTGTAATAATCTCCATACGTTTCGCTCTTATCCACTCGGTTCAGGACGACTCCTAAGAGGTTCTTCTCGTCGAACTCTTTGACAGCCTTCTGCGCAATTTCAAAGTCCGTCTTACCCGCACGCACAACCAAAAGCACGCCTTCGCACATATCAGCCAAGTTACATGCGTCGTGCACCGCAATCGCTGGGGCGGAATCGAGGATTACCCAGTCAAAACAAGGAGTTAGGCGATCCAACAAGCCCTTCATTTTCTCACTATGCAGCAACTCGCTTGGATTCGACACCCCGGCCCCGGCGGGAATTAAGCATAGATTTCCTCCATTGCCGGCCTGGATGATTTTGTATTCATCGATCTCCCCGCGCAGGTATTCGCTCAGCCCAGGGGTTCCTGGTGCGCCCAAGGCGAGATGCAATCGCGATGCCCGCAAGTCTGCGTCAATCAGCAGCACGGTCTTATCTTCCTGACGAATAAAGGATTGCGCCAAATTCGAGGCGACAAAGGTCTTGCCTTCCTCGGGCAGGCTGCTTGTCACAAGGATTCTTTTCAGCGTGCGTGTCGCGGCAATCTGGTAAAGTCGCGAGCGCAACGTACGGAATCTCTCCGCTCCGTGGCGATACAACGCTTCATCGGCAAATACACTGTGTCGGGGCTGCATCTTCCATTCCGTTTTCTTGCATCTCGCGATCAGCTCTTTGTAAGCGCGGATTCCGGGTTCGCCTGGGCCAACCACATCGCATTGCGTTGCTCCCGAAACTACTTCCTCAACCAGGCGCTCACCGGCGGGTTCCGCCAACTCGGTAACTGGTTTGCCGGCAGGCAGAGCCGAGCGCTCCGTTGCGGCTCTCTTTAAAGCTTCGTGTATCCGGCTCATCTTGTCCTTTCCTTCAAAATCCTCGTCACTGCCGCACCAAACTTAGGCACAGTCGACTGCTGACCGCTAGCGTAAGGCGTGCTCGAGCGCTCCCGTAGTCGTAACTTCAAAACTCGGCACGGTCGTCAAAACGGGTAATTGTAGGCAAAGTTCCACGTCGCGCTCGGTGTACATCGATTTGTCGGTGACGGCAAGTAGGTACATGATTCCAGCTGCCAAGGCGAATCCGCATCCCAAACCGCCACCAACAAAGACAGTTTTCTTGGGAAACGATGGTGTTAAAGGCAGACTCGGCGCGTCCAGCACCTTGAATGTTTCACTCTGCTGTTGGTGCTCCAGATCGGTCGCCATCGCCGAATTTTCCCGTTTCTTCAGGAGTTCATTATACAGTTCGAGCGCGGTTTGGTAATTTCTTGTCAACTCCTTGAACCGCTGTTCGACTATCGGGCTCGCCTGCACACGCACCTGAATTGCCCGCGACTGCTCCTGAATCTGGCTCTGCCGTTTCGTGAGTTCGGCAATGCTCAGCTCATCTTGCTTCAGTTTGGCACGCAATTGTTGAAGTTGCGCCGGTTCATGCAAACTCGCCTGCGCGGCCGAGGTAGGCTTCTTTGTCGGAGGCTCTTCTTCCATCTTGCGTTTCAGCTGGTCAATATGGGATTTCAACTTAATGACGTCCGGGTGTTCCGGGGTGTAGCGGGAAAGCATGGCTGTCAGTTGATCCTGCAGGGCCCCAAGTTGTTGATCCTGGGTTTCCGGATCTTGTTGCCCGCTCTGTGTAGCCTTCCAATTGGCCTCCTGCGCACTCAACATCGTTTCTGTCAACACTTTGTCCTGCTGCGCCCGGTTCAGTGATTGCGTCGCAGCTTCCAATTGCGCATTCATTCCAGTCAAAAGACTCAGGTTAGTTTGTTCTTCTTCGGGAAGCGAGCCGAGGTACTGCCCCTTGAACTTCGCCAGCTTCGCGTCCTGCTCGTCCAATCTTGCTTTCGCTTCGCTGAGTTGTTGACTCAGAAAGTTCGTCGTGTCCGCCGATTGCTGTTCTCGCCTTTTGAGGTTTTGCTCCATGAACATGGACGTAATCTCAACGCAAATTTGCTGGGCCAGTTGCGGATTATCAATCGTCACGCTCACGTGAAACCCTGGTGGCTGCCCGTTCGGGGAACCCTGCATCGGGCGGATGAGTTCGACTTCAACTGACCTTCTCAGCTCTTCAACGAGATCCTCGACATGGGCTTTTTCACGCTGAGGATACAGATTGAATTTCTCTATGATCGGCTGCAAACGGGATCGGCTGAGGATTTCTTCCTTCATCGAGGCGAGGCGTTGATTGAGATCATTGGTAACGACGGGTTTTACGATGTCGACCGGAACGGTGGGTTGTTCGACGAGCACAATGGTCGTCGAGGTGTACTTCTTTGGCAGAACCAATGTAGCTACGAGGCCCACAATTCCTAGCAGCGACATGGTGGCCACGGGAATCCACGAATACCGACGCAGAATCCGCTTTACGTCTGCCAAAGCTATTTCACCGTGCCTCACCATCGTCTTATGTCCTCATTCCCGCTTCATTTGAGCCAATGCACAACTCGGCAGCCCGGCCGCAAGCCTCCACCCACGAGGTGCACGGAGCATGCCACCTCTAGACCAAAGGGGCCGTGTCGGTCCACTATTGATTCACTGTAAATCACTTTGATTCAATAACATACCAAAATAATCGTCCGGGAACCATCCACATACACTTCTACACATTTGCCACGGCTTGAAAGTGGAAAAACTCTACCCCATTTCTCCTTAATTTTCCCCACCCCTCGAGAAATGACGCGGCTAAGGTTGCACAATCAACGGGACACCCGGTCCGCGATGGGGCATTTCCTGCTACAATACACATTCTAAAAGAGTTACTTGAAGTTGTGGGCTGTACATGCTTCTGCCAGCCATGGGTGCAAAATTGCAGCATATAGTTTTCATGTCTAATCCTTCCTCATTTGTGATCTTCCGTTGCCCTACACGTCTGAGGGTGGCGTCCTTTCTTGTGGTTCTTTCACTCTTGCTTCTGGGCTGTTCTACCGATCCAAATGCCAAGAAGCAGAAATTCCTTGAGCGCGCCAACCATGACTTCGAGCAAGGAAAGTATGCGGAGGCGCTGATCTCGTATGGCCGGGCCCTCCAGGTCGACCCTCGTTTCCCCGAGGCTCACTACAAGCTGGCGCAAACGCAACTCAAATTGGGTAGTTGGGCCGCTGCCTATCAGGAACTCCAGCGCACGATCGAGCTGCAACGGGAGAACTGGAAGGCGCAACTCGACCTCGGCCAGCTGGAATTGGCAGGCGGTAAGCGACAGGAAGCCAAGGATCGCGCGATGCTCATCCTGCGAAACGATCCCAAGAATGCCGACGCGCAATTACTTCTGTCCGATGCGGACGCGGCTCTTGGCAATCTCAAGGACGCGCAGAGCGCCGCGATCGCGGCCGTCGACTTAGCGCCGGATCGCCCAGCTACCTATCTCAATCTGGGGCAAATTCAGTTTCGTTCCAGCGATTTCAGCAGTGCGGAAGACAGTTTCAAGAAGGCTCAGTCCCTCGATCCAAAATCTTTGCTCGCCTCTATGGCCCTGGGCGGATTTTACCAACAGCAAAAGCGCTGGGCTGAAGCCGAAAAGCAATATTGGGCTGCCATCCGACTCGCTCCCAAAAACGCCGCGCCGCGCGGAGCGCTCGCGAGACTCTATCTCGCCGAAGACCAAGAGGCCCAAGCCGAACAAATTCTCACAGAAGCCAAAGAACAATTGAGCGAAGATCCAGCCGCGTACAGTATGCTCGGCGATCTCTATCTCACGCGCAGTCAGACGGACAAGGCCCTCACGGAATATGGGGCTCTTGCCGTTAAATACCCGAGTGATCCCTCCGTCCAAAGGGTTTACGCCCAACTCCTGATCCTTAAGAACCGCATCGATGAGGCCGCCACGCTCGACGAAGCCATCCTGAAAAAATCACCCCGCGATGCGGAAGCTCTTATCCTCAAAGGACAGATTCAAATTCGCCGCAACAAGCCTGACGAAGCGATAGCGACATTTCAGGAAGCCTTGAGAAGCGCTCCTGAGAATGCAGCGGGCCATTATCAATTGGGTTTGGCTTATCAGAGCAAAGGCAATCCTCAGCAGGCGGAAGGTGAATGGCGTGAAGCCGTCCGCTTGCGTCCCAGGCTCTCCGAAGCCTGGCTTGCTCTGGCCGCAGCGGCTGCCCACCGTTCGGACTGGCGAACGCTTGAAGACATCAGTGATCAGCTAAAGAAGCACTCGCCCGATCTGGTCCAGGGGTACTTGGACCATGCCACTGCGCGTCTCCACGAGAATGACGCCGCGGGAGCAGAGGCGGATCTTATTCAGGTCCAGCATATGACGCCCGATAGCTCGTTATCCTATGTCAAGATGGGTGAATTGCGCCTCGTGCAGCATCGCATTGCCGACGCCAGGAAACTTTTCAATCAGGCACTCTCCCGCGACCCTAACTCTCTAGAAGCCACCAGATTGCTCGCGTGCCCAACTCTGCCAATCTCTATTTGCTTCAGGCAGAATTTTTCCTCAACACAAAACAGTTAAACCAGGCCCAGGCTTCTTTATCCAAGGCGGTAAAACTCGACGGCAAGAATGTCACAGCTCTGGCCAAGCTTGGACAGGTTCAAGGAACCCTGGGCAAGCCGGACGAGGCTCTAACCTACCTCCAGCGTGCACTCGAACTTGCGCCGAATGACATACGCCTTTATCTCTCACTCGGCGCAATGTACGAGAGCATAGGCAATTGGCAACAAGCCGAGGCCACTTACCAGAAGGTGCTTACGCTGCAGCCTGAAAACGCTCTGGCAGCCAACGACCTCGCCTACATCATGCTGGAACATGGGGGTAACATCAATGTGGCTTTGACTCTCGCTCAGACGGCCCACAAGGGAATGCCGGATCTCCCCAACACGGCGGATACTCTGGGCTGGGCTTACTACAGCAATAACGCCTATTCGGCCGCAGCACCTCTATTCGAAGAAGCGATCAAAAAAGTTTCTAACAATCAGCTCTACCGCTATCACCTTGGCCTTACGTACGAGAAACTGAATAATCCTACACGCGCCAAGGCCGAACTCGAGAAGGCCATCCATCTCGATCCGAAATCCTCACTGGCAGACCAGGCGCGCCTTGCCCTTAGTCAGTTTAGCGGTGGTTGATCAAAGCTTGATTCTGCGAAGGCCATCGCAACTGAACGAGAAATCATGCGCGGCCTCTTGATCTATTTCAGCAGTACCCTTGGCCCTGACATTGTGCGGGAATGGGAATCCCTGCAAATTCTTTCCGTTACGGGAGCTTCGACAAGAAGGAAAACTTGGTTAGGATATTTGGGGGAGGATTATAAATTCCGTAATTCCTGGCAGCCAATCCTAATGACGCCAAACATCAAATACTGGATACCCGCACTCTGCGTTGGTCTCTTCATCTCTCTCTTCTCCACTCGCTTCTTCAGCGATGAGCAGACCGCTCGCGCCATTCTGCCGGTCCTCCGCTGGGTCTTCCCTGGAGCCGCCTCGCATATGCTCCATCTTATGCATATCGGCATTCGCAAGCTGGCACATATCACTGAATTTGGCGTTTTCAGTATTACCGTTTTTCATGGCGCGAGAGGCGGCCGAAGTGGCTGGCGGTTAGACCGGGCTGTCGTCACGCTGTTGATTGCTGTGGCCTACGCCGCACTCGATGAATTCCACCAATCGTATGTTCCTGTCCGTCACGCGAGTCTTCGCGACGTGGCCATCGACGCATTCGGCGCCTTGCTCGTGCAATCCATCGTTTGGATCTATGCCCGATTGCGCAGAGGGGAATCGCTGGAGATGCCCCTCTATTCGAACACTGCCAAGGATTAGCCGTTTGTTGAAGAACTTAGTTTTTCTGGTCCTGGGTTCTGGATTTCAGGGTATCCCTGGGTTGTGAAGAAGGTCGTTGTGGCGTTCTATGTAGTGAGCGGGGTCGAATCGAAGCTCCGTGTCAGGTTCCGGCCATCAGATTTCACAATCGGCATAGGTTGTAGGCTGCCCAGGTGAAGGTAAACAGCCACCCCACTTTGTCGATCCCTCGCAACTTCACTTTCTCTTTAGCATCCCGATCATCTTCATCCACCCGAACGATTGCTCCACTCGTTTTCGCTTCCGTTGACTCACCTCATACCCTGTATGCCGCGTGGTTCGCTCGTCCACCGCGCTCCTGCGCTTGGTCGTGTTCTGCGCCACATGCGGAGTGATGTTCATCCCGCGAAGTTCTCGTACGAATTCCCGCGTGTCATAGTTCTTGTCCCCTCCCAACGTCACGCGCTTTCCTGGGGGGGATCGCTTCCCCCATAAGCATGGCAGCATCCCGCTCCGCTCTTCCGGTCGCCTCGGTCAGAAAGGTCTGCACCAATAACCCGTTGCGGTTTTCCATCAACACGTGTCCCATGTAGCTCAGCTTGGCCTCGCTTCCCCTGGACTTGGTGAATAACCGGGCATCCGGATCGGTGGTGGATTCATGGGTCTGGTTCTTCGCTTCTCCCCGCGAAAGTCGACATCTCCTCCCGGTCCTGGAGGTTTCCCGGTCCCATCCTTTGCCCGGAAACTCTTATGACTTGCCCACGCCTCGATCAGTGTCCCATCCACGGTGAAATGTTCATGCCACATATAGGGCTTCGCACGTTCCAGCACCCGCTGAAAAAATGACTCGACGATCTCCTCGTTCAGCAATCGTTCTCGATTCTTGCTGTACACCGCGTGGTTCCAGACCGTCTCGTCCATCTTCATCCCCACGAACCACCGGAACAGTAGGTTGTACAGCAGTTGTTCGATCAGCATTCGCTCACTGCGCACCGAATAGAAGATCTGCAACAGCAGTGATCGCAACAGCAGTGATCGCAACAGCCGCTCCGGCGCAATCGACGGACGCCCCACGTCGGAGTACAGCTTCTGAAACTTCGGCGACATCTCTTTCAGAATCTCATCCACGATCTTGCGGATCGGTCGTAGCGGATGATCCGCGGGTATCCGCTTCTCCGGGGAAATGTAGCTGTACATTCCTTCTTGCAGGTTATCGTCGCCGCGCATTCACTCGTCTCCTTCGTCTTCCTTCACTCAGACGAGTTACGAGTTCTCTTCCATTAGAGTTGCAGCGAATATGTAATTTTTCAACAAACTGTTAGTCGAATACTCTCGCCGACCTGAGGAACTATGGCCTGCGCCTCATTCGAGTAGATGCTCTCATTTGCGCTCCTGTCCACATCTGTGGTCACGTAGTAGTAGCTTTGTTCCGTTCTGCATCGCTGTAGCTTGGGCTCTCGACGAGTGCTCCGTTCAGCTTGCTATATCCGGTGCCGTCGTGCCGAGGTAGGCCTGCTACCTCCAACATCTTCATGGCCAAGGACGGTGTGGTTTTTACGCTCGCCCCCGAATGGCACATTTCTCGCGGGCATCACCCGACAGCTTGTGATCAGCCTGCTGTGCGAAGACGGCGAGACCGTGGAAGAGAAACTCTCGCCTATAAGTACTTTCTTAGCGGTGGATGAGATCTTTTCGACGGGAAACTATTCCAAAGTCGTCCCGGTGACCCGAATCGACGACCGGCCCCTCCCCTTCGGTACCTTCTGCGCCAAGGCACGAGAACTGTATTGGAGGTTCGCGCATTCTTGAACGGCGAACACCAAAAGCAAGTGCCCGAAGAAAGAGGGACAGCCCCGCGACTCCTGTCCGGACGCGTTCGGCCGAGCAAGATGCGGGACATAAACCGGGTCTGATATTTAGACCTAGTCTAGTGTATCGTAAATGACTATACATATTATTACTCGCCTTTCCGTCGGCGCCGGGGTTGAGTGCTCCCCGGTTGAATCGCTTCCAACTTTGCGCGTGCACGCTCAATCTTCTTCAGAATCTCCTCCAGTTTGGCGGTCCATACAAAG
>WNGO01001456.1_pt1 | contig 18158 bp, 16 predicted proteins | sample 5400511 | NCBI WGS metagenome assembly WNGO01 (sample SAMN13153380, study PRJNA577476) | soil metagenome | isolation source: 20 cm soil or saprolite under Garry oak tree replicate 2 | place: USA:California | collected 2016-06-15 | reverse complement strand
GGTCGGCCCTGGGCTCCGGCTGGACGCCATACCCGCGGTAAATCCTACCGGGAGCCGGGTGCGTTCAGCAGGCGCCGCAGCCACGGTGCGGGGACTCGCCAACCAGTGTGCAGAAGAAGGTCGGCGACGACCGTCGACGTGAGAACGGCCGCTGCCACCAGGACGACCGCGAGGATCCGGCCGTGGCCGAAGAGGGTCAACCCGAGCGCGCCCAGCAGGGCGCTCGCCGCGTAGAACACGTAGCACGTCTGTCGAGGGTCGAGCCCGAACGACTGGAGGCGATGATGTAGGTGCAATCGGTCGGGCGTCGCCACCGAAGCTCCGACGCGCCGCCGGCGGAGAATCGCCCACCCGGTGTCGGCGATCGGAACAGCGAGCGCAATCACGGGCGCGGCCAGGGCGAATCCGACTGCCACCTTCGCCACCCCGAGGACCGAGATCATGCCGAGCGCCACGCCAAGAAAGTGAGCCCCGGAGTCGCCCATGAAAACACGGGCTGGCGGGAAGTTGAAGAGCAGAAATCCGGCGCAGCATCCGGCCAGGGCTCCGCTCAGCTGCACGACGTTCAGCTGCTTTTGCTGGCCGGCCGCCAGGAGGAGGACCATCGCCACGATGGCGACCACGCCGGCGGCGAGTCCGTCAGCGCCGTCCAGGAAGTTAACGGTGTTCTGCATTCCCACGAGCCAGAAGACGCTGACCGCAACTGCTACGGGAAGGGCGAACGAGATGATGTGGCCGCCCGGGAGGCCGATGTAGCCGATCTGGAAGTTGAAGACCAGGACAGCAAGGAACGCCAGGCCGAGCTGGATCGCAAGCTTGATCAGCGGGCGCATCGACCAGCGGTCGTCGACGATCAGCAACCCCGTTGCGAGTCCTGATACAACCAGCAAACCCAACGTCTGGAGATTGCGCGGCGCGAAGACGGCCATCGCGATCGCGAAGCCGATCCACATCGCGAGCCCGCCCAGCATCGGTGTCGGGTTGGCGTGTGCGTGGCGGCCGCCAGGCTCGGCGACGACGTGATACCGGCGCGACAGGACGATGGCGAAGGGGACAGCGATCGCGGTCACGATCAAGGCGATCAAAAAGGGCCACAGGCCGGGCAGGAGGTGCTCCGTCAGGTTGTTGAGCGCGGTCTCGCTGAAGAAGTCGGTGTCAGTCAAACGCGTACGGGATCGGGAACTTCCGGCACAGCTCCAGCGCCCGCTCGTGGACCGAATCCAGAGTTGCTGGGTCGTCGATGCGCTCGACCAGGTCGGCGATGCAGTCCGCGATGACGACCATCTCCGCCTCGCGCATGCCGCGTGTCGTCACCAGGGGCGTGCCGACGCGCACCCCGCTCGGGTTGAACTTTGACGCGTCGTCGAACGGGATCGAGTTGCGGTTGAGCGTGATTCCCACCGTGTCGGCAATGTCCTGCACCTGCTTGCCAGTGCGTTTCTGGGGACGGAGGTCGACGAGCATGAGGTGGTTGTCGGTCCCACCGCTGACGAGACGAAGCCCTCGCTCGGTAAGTCGACCGGCCATGGCCTTCGCGTTGACGACGACCTGCTTCGCATAATCCTTGAACGCCGGCTTCAGCGCCTCGCCGAAGCAAACGGCTTTGGCCGCGATCGCGTGCATCAGTGGTCCGCCTTGCGTACCGGGGAACACCGCGGAGTCGATTGGCTTCTGCCAGTCGTTGGTGCACAGGATGATCGCGCCCCATGCTCCACGCAGAGTTTTCTGCGTGGTCGTCGACGTGATCGCGGCGTGAGGGATCGGCGAGGGGTACACGCCCCCGGCGACAAGGCCCGCGACATGGGCCATGTCGACGAAGAGAACCGCGCCCACGGAGTCCGCGATCTCGCGCATGCGCGCCCAATCGACCACCCGTGAATAGGCCGAGAATCCCGCGAGCAGCATCTTCGGCCGCACCTCTTCGGCCAGCTTCTGTACGGAGTCGTAGTCGATTCGCTCCGTCTCACGGTCGACGCCATAGGAGTGAATCTCATAGAGCTTGCCGCTGAAGTTCGCCGGGCTCCCGTGCGTCAGATGCCCGCCGGCGGACAGGTCCATGCCCATCACTCGATCGCCCGGCTGGCACACGGCCATGTAGACGGCCGCGTTGGCCTGCGAGCCGGAATGTGGCTGCACGTTGACGTAGTCAGCGCCGAAAAGCTGCTTGGCGCGCTCCACCGCGAGCGTCTCGATCTTGTCGATCACCTCGCCCGTGCCGCCGTAGTAGCGGCGACCCGGGTAGCCCTCGGCGTACTTGTTGGTCAGGAGCGTACCGAGCGCTTCGAGGATCGCGGGGCTGGTCAGGTTTTCGGAGGCGATGAGCTCCAACGTCTCGGACTGGCGCCTGAACTCGTTGCGGATGAGCTGCGCGACGTCGGGATCGACCTCGTCGAGGGCGCGAAACGACATCGTGGTGATGTTCGCCGTCACGAATTGATCCTAAAGCCTCCCCACTTGATCGGGAGGCTGCCCGGTTCGCGTAGCGAACCCGGGCTTGAGGAAGCGCTGCGACTAACCCGCGCGCGGCGGGGGCGCCAACAGCTCGTGCGTCGGGATCGCGCCCTCGCGCAGGACATGCGGCTCCGGTCCGGTCAGGTCCAGCACAGTCGATGCCGTGCCTCCGGGAGCCGCACCGCCGTCGACCACCGCCATCACCCCGGAGAGCGCGCCGGCCTCGTCCGCATCCATCGCGGGCTCGGCGCCGTGCCGATTTGCGCTCGTCGTCATCAGCGGGCCTGCGTGCCTGAGCAGGTCGAGGGCGACTTTGTGTTTGGGAATTCGTACGCCGAGTGTCCCTCCGTGCAGCGAGTGCAGGATCAGTGTGAGTGGGCCCGGCCACCACTTGCGCATCATCGCCTCGGCCCTCGAGTCGACGTGGACGAGGCCTTCCAGCTGTGATTCCGCCGCGACCATGAGAATCAGCGGCATGCCGGCAGGCCGGCCTTTGATCTGATAGATCCGCTTCTGCGCGAGCTCGTCGTCGACGCTGGCCCCCAAGCCGTAGACGGTGTCGGTCGGAAAGGCGATCACGGCGCCGGTGCGCAGGAGCTGGGCCGCCCTCTGCAGTCCCGCTTGGGTCGGCTTCACTAAAAGGGGTCCCCGCGAACTCACGCCGAAGTCTCTGAGTTCGGGGGGATGGAGCACCAGGCTTCGAGAACTCGCTCGCGGCCGCCCACGTCGCGGTGCACCCGATTGCCGGCGAACCCGCGCGAGGCCAGGTCGACGGCGGCCGAAAGGATGGATGGATCCACCTCAGCAAGGACCCGGCCCCCAGGTTTAAGCCGGGCGGGCGCCTCCTCCAGGAGCCTGTTCACAAGCGCGGCGCCGCCCTGCTCGGCGTAGAGAGCGCGCGCAGGCTGGGCAACAACCTCCGCCGCCAGGTTGTGGTCCGCCGCCACATCTACGTAAGGAAGGTTGGCGCAGATGAGGTCGAACTGTCCGGGAAGCGGCTCCAGCAGGTCACCGCACTCGAGATGGACGCGCTCGGCCACGCCGTGCCGTGAGACGTTCCGGGCCGCCACCTCGAGCGCCTCGCGACTCACGTCAGAAGCCCAGACGTCGGTGGCAGGAGCGTAGTGGGCGATCGAGACTGCAATGCAGCCGCTCCCGGTGCCGACGTCGGCGACGCGCATGGGAGCCTGCGACTCACGCGCCAGCGAAACCGCGCGCTGCACGAGCACCTCTGTATCGGGATTGGGCACCAGTACATCAGGTGTGACCTCGAAATCCATGCCCATGAACTCTTTATGGCCCACGAGGTAGGCGACTGGCTCTCCCTTCGCCCGACTGGCGACCAGGCCGCGGTATGCGCTCAGCTCACTTTCGTTCAGTGGATGATCGAACTTGAGATACAGGTCCAGGCGCCGCAGCTTCAGAGCATGGGCGAGCAGCAGCTCGGCGTCGAGGCGAGACGAATCAGACCCATGCTTCTGGAGGTAGTCGGCGGAGAGCTTCAGAACCTCAACGATGGTCACGCCCGCGTATCGGCGCCGCCGTTGAGCTGAGCAGCGCGCTCGGCGGCGATGGCCGCGGAGACCAGCTCATCAAGGTCACCGGCCATCACCCGGTCGAGCTTGTGCAGCGTGAGGTTGATCCGGTGGTCGGTCACCCGGTTGTCCTTGAAGTTGTAGGTGCGAATCTTCTCGGACCGGTTGCCGCTGCGCACCATTCCGCGCTGCTGCGCCCTGATCGATTCCTGCTGCTCGGCGAGCTTCATGTCGTAGAGGCGCGCGCGAAGCACCCGCATCGCCTTCTCCTTGTTCTGGAGCTGCGATTTCTCGTCCTGGATGCTCACCATCAGGCCGGTCGGCTTGTGGGTGATGCGGATCGCGGAGTAAGTCGTGTTCACGCTCTGACCGCCCGGACCTGTCGAGGTTGAAGCCTTGATCTCCAGGTCTTCCGGCTTCAGCTCAACCTCGACGGGATCGGCCTCCGGCAGCACGGAGACGGTCGCCGCTGAGGTGTGGATGCGTCCCTGTGCCTCCGTCTTGGGCACTCGTTGCACGCGATGCACGCCGCCTTCGTACTTCAGCTGCGAGTAGGCGCCGTGGCCGTGCACCTCGAACTCGATCTTGTCGTAGCCGCCCATCCCGGTTGGAGAGGCATCGACGACCTCGACCTTCCAGCCCTTCTTCTCAGCCCAGCGCGTGTACATGCGGAACAGGTCCGCGGCGAAAAGGGCGGCCTCGTCTCCGCCCTCGGCTCCCTGGATCTCGACCACGACGTCGCGGTCGTCGTTCGGATCCTTGGGCAGAAGAAGGACCTTGAGCTTCTCGTCGAGCTCGGCCAGCTGCCGGGACGCCCGATGTTCCTCCGCGCGCATGTACTCCTGCATCTCGGGGTCCTTCTCGTGGCGCAACATCTCGCGCGCCGAGTCCATCTCGTTGCGCGCTTTGCGATATGCGTCATAAGCCACGACGATCTCCCGGAGGGTGCGCTGCTCACGCGCGAGCTTCGTGAGCTTCTCGTGGTCGGTAGCGACCTCCGGCCGCGCCATCTCATCCTCAATATCGCGATAACGTTTCGCAATCGCTTCGAGGCGATCGATCACGCGGCCGCTCCCGCCGTCGCCTCCTCACCCTCGCGCGCGCTGTTGAAGGCGCAGATCGCGACCTCGAGCATATCGTCGGCCGGCTCGCGCGTCGTGAACTTCTGCGTGCCGAGCACGGGAAGCAGCGCGATCTTGACGATCGGGTGGTAGCGGTGCCGGGCCATGAAGCGGATGAGCTCGAAGCCCGTGCCGGCGATCAGAGGAATCGCGAGCACGCGGCTCGCGACCAGCCAGAAAAGGTTCGGATGGAACAGGGCCACGATGCTGAAGACGATGACGCTGACCACCAGCACGACAAGCAGGAATCCAGTGCCGCACCTTGGATGGAGTGTGCTGGCCCGTCGCACCGACGGCACGTCCAGCGCCCAGCCGGATTCGAATGCGTTGATCGTCTTGTGCTCGGCGCCGTGGTACTGGAACACCCGACGCACGTCGGGCAGCAAGGAGATCGCGGCGAGGTAACCGAGGACGAGGCCGACCCGGATCACCCCCTCGACCAGGACGAACGCGAAGCTGCCGCTCCGGTGAACCGCCAGCCCAGCGAGGAACAGCGGCAACCCAATAAACAGGACGAGGGCGAACACGCCCGCCATCGCCACCGACCCGGTGATCTCTTTCTTGCCGATCTCGATGTTGTTGCTTCCGGCGTTCATGTTGGCCGACCAGATCAGCGACTTCATGCCGAGGTGCAGCTGCTCGCCGATCAAGGCCAGGCCGCGCACGAACGGTGCCTTCCATATCGGATGCGTGTAGATCGGCGCCTTGAGCTCGCCGCGGTCGACCACGATCTCTTTTGTGGTCGGCAGCCGGACGGCGACAGCGTAGTGACTCTTACCGCGCATCATCACGCCTTCGATGACGGCCTGCCCGCCATAAAAGAAAGGTTCACCTCCCCGCTTGCCGGGGAGATCGGCGCGAAGTGCCGGCTGGGCGGGTCTCACCTCCCCAGTTGCTGTGGAGGTCGGCGGCGAAGCCGCCGGGTGGGAGTTTGGGTTTACCACCTCCGCCGCGGCCGGATCCGGCTTCGCTTCCCCACTTGCTGGGGAAGCTGGCCCGGCTCGCGAAGCGAGCCCGGCCTGATGGGGGTTTCCGTCAAGCCACTCCGCCCCGGCGTCCTCCGGGACCGCCATTAAGCCCTGGTCTTAGCAGCCCGCTTCCGGAACCGCTCGACCTGTCCGCCAGTGTCCACGATCCGCTGCGTGCCCGTGAAGAACGGGTGGCAGACGGAGCAGATCTCGGTCTTCAGCTCCTTGCGCGTGGAACCGGTCGTGAAGGTGTTCCCGCACGCGCAGGTGACGACCGCGTCTTCGTAAAAGGTGGGGTGAATCTGTGTCTTCAAGTCTTACTCCGTGGGGTAGTTTACCGAGCGAACGAGACGAACAAACTCTCCGCCTGGAAGCTCATGACCCCAAGGTAGAGGACAAGCCCCAGCCAAGCGGCGCCGAGAGCCAACCGGGCGCTTGCGGGAACCGAGGTGTAGTAAGGGTTCTTCGCGTTCCTGAACCCTGCACGCATGGTCTGGATTCCAAGCAGGGCGATGATGATCAAAAAGAAGCTCGCGAAGTGGAACACCAGGACGCTGATCGCGATCATCCCCAGCCCCGCGACCTGGAACCAGGGCGAGACAGGGGCCAGGATCCAAGCGCCGTCGAGCTGCCAGACCGGGATCAGGTTGAAGAGGTTGAGGAAGAACCCGATCGAGGCCGCCAGCAAGAACACCGGATTCAAGGTCGCGCCGTAAAGGATCCACGCCGCCGTCGCGCCGATGGTCCCGGCGATCGGTCCCGCGATCCCGATCTGCGCCTGCTTCTGAGCCGTGGTTGGATGCTGGCGCTGAAAGATTGCGGCGCCGAGGAATGGGATGAAGATCGGGGCCGTCGCCTGCATGCCTTGCCGCCTGATCTCGAGAACATGGCCCATCTCGTGGACGAAGATCATCACCACGAGCGCAACCGCGAACCAGCCCCCGTAGACGAGGGAGTAGGCGCCAAAGCTGACCACCGCCGAAAACAGGGTCGCGAGGGCCGGAATCTTGACCACAAAGACCAGGCCGTACTTGACGACCGCCCATACGGCCAGCGCGGCCGAGCCCAGCCAACCGAGCGCGCTGGTATTCGAGCTCCGAGGCGCCGGCGAGTAGTGATGCGGCGACTGGGGCGGAATGTCCGAGGTGGCCTGGTACGGAGGCGGCGGGGGTATGTACTGGCCGCCCTGGGGCGGGGTGTAAGGGTCGTTCTGGCTCAATGGGTTTCCGTCTATTAGATACCCGTCAGCGGTGACTGCTAATCCCAAACCCCCACACGGCGGCTCTATCGCCGACCTCGCCGGCAAGTGGGGAGGTGAAGCTAGCCCCCCGCCGGCGCCACCTCCCCAAAACGGGGAGGAGTCGGGATTGCTCTAGCCGTCACGTCCGGAAAGGTGGTGATGGGTCGTGAGGCGCCGCACGGTCGAGTGCCGGCTGGACATCACCAGCGAAGACGTCTCGGCGTAGCCGCTGCCAAACGCGACCTCGGACAGCAGGGGCCCGCCCGTCACCCCCGTGATGGCAACCGCGATGTCCGTCGCCCGGCCCAGTTCCGCCATGCCGTAGATGTGCGAAGCGCCGGCCGCACCTGCCAGCGCACGTTCCTCGTCGTTGCGAGGGAGAAGCCGGGCTTGAAACTCGCCGCCAAGACAGCGCACGGCACACGCCGCGATCAGTGTGGCGTGGAGGTCGCCGATGCCGATCGCGGCGTCGATCCCTGTGCCCGCGATCGCGGCCATGACCGCGCAGGCGAAGTCGCCCTCTTCCAGCGTCCGGATGCGGGCCCCGGCGGCCGCTACGTCGGCGATCAGCTCTTGGTGGCGCGGCCTCTCGAGGATTGCCACCGTGAGGTCCTGGACGCGCACATCGCGTGCGAAGGCGATCCGGCGCAGGTTATCCGCCACCGGGTCATCGAGGTCGATCGCCCCCCGCGCGCCCGGGCCCGCGACGAACTTCTCCATCTGCGAAACGGCGGGCAGATGCGCGAAACCACCGGGCTCGACCGCTACGAGGAGCGAGACCGCGTTGACGTGGCCACGCGCCACCTGGCTCGCGCCTTCCACGGGATAAACCCCGAGGTCCACCTTGCGGTCGCCGGCACCGATGACCGCACCCGGCGGCAGGGCGGCGTTGTGGCGCGGGCTGAGCACGACCGTACCGGCGATATCCGAGCGATCCAGCACCCGCCGCATCGCCTCGCCCGCCGCATTGCTGACGCCTTCCGCGTCGCCTTTGCCCAGAAAACCGGCGCATGCAAGCGCGGCGGCTTCCGTGGCGTGCACGAGCTCGAAGGAGATCTCGCCGCGCGCCTCGAAAGAAGGTATCCCGCTCCTCTGCTGTTCCATGTCCGCTACGAGTTCTCGGAGTCTTCCAACAGCTCCGCGGGCCGAAGCTCCATCTGGTCGCCGCTCTGCAGGAACGCGGCCTTCACGAAATCACGGAACAACGGGTGGGGCCGGTTCGGCCGCGAGCGAAACTCGGGGTGGAACTGGCTGGCGACAAACCACGGGTGATCCTCGAGCTCGATGATCTCCACGAGCCGGCCGTTCGGTGACACGCCGCTGAAGATCATCCCGCCCTCGTTCATGACCTCGCGGTACTCGTTATTGAACTCGAAGCGGTGGCGGTGGCGCTCGTACACAACCTCTTCCCCGTACGCCCTATGCGCACGCGAACCCGGCAGGAGCTTGCATGGATAAAGACCGAGTCGCATGGATCCGCCCATCTGGTCGACGTTGCGCTGCTCCGGCATCAGGTCAATCACCGGGGTCGATGTGAACGCGGCGAACTCTGTCGAGTTGGCATCCGGGGCGTCGAGCTTTTCCCGCGCGAAGTCGATCACGGCGCACTGCATGCCGAGGCAGAGTCCCAGGTACGGGATCCGGTTGTGGCGCGCGTAGCGCGACGCCTGCACCTTGCCTTCGATGCCGCGGTATCCGAATCCTCCGGGCACAACGATCCCGGCGACTCCCATCAACGGCGACGTGTCGCCGGCGTCGATCTTCTCGGACGACACCCAGCGGATGTCGATGTTGAGGTCGTGGAAGATGCCCGCGTGCTTCAGCGACTCGATGACGCTGAGGTACGCGTCGGGCAGCGCGATGTACTTGCCGACGACAGCTATCGGCACCGTCGCGCGCGGGTGCTTGATCCGATTGACGAGCTCGGTCCACTCCGCGTGGTCCGGAACATGTGTTGCCTCGTCCAGCTCGAAGTGCTTGGCCATCACCTTGCCCAGACCGGCCGCTTCGAGCATCAGCGGCACCTCGTAGATCGATTCCACATCCGGCACCGAGACGACTGCTTCCCGGGGCACGTCGGTGAACAGGGCGATCTTCTCCTTCAGGTCGTTGTCGATCGGATGCTCAGAGCGGCAGATGATCGCGTCGGGCTGGATACCGATCGCACGCAGCGCCTGCACGGAGTGTTGGGTGGGCTTGGTCTTCATCTCCTGCCCGCGCACCACCGGGACCAGCGAGCAGTGCACGTAGAAGACGTTCTGCCGGCCGAGGTCGTTCTTCATCTGCCGGATGGCTTCCAGGAACGGGAGGCTCTCGATGTCACCCACCGTCCCCCCCACCTCGACGACGACCGCGTCCGCCTGCGGGTCCTTCGACGCGCGGAGGATCTTCTCCTTGATCACGTTTGTGACGTGCGGGATAACCTGCACTGTCGCGCCCAGGTAGTCGCCCCGGCGCTCGCGCGCGATGACCTCCTGGTAGATCTTCCCTGTGGTCACGTTGGAAGCGACCGTCAGGTTCTCGTCCACGAAGCGCTCGTAGTGACCGAGGTCGAGGTCCGTCTCGGCGCCGTCGTCGGTCACGAAGACCTCACCGTGCTGGTAGGGACTCATCGTCCCGGGGTCGACGTTCAGGTACGGGTCGAGCTTCTGCAGGGAGACGGTGAGGTGGCGGGCCTTCAGGATGTTCCCGATCGACGCCGCGGTGATTCCCTTGCCGAGCGAGGAGACGACACCGCCGGTTACAAAGACGTACTTCGACATAGAGGACCCTCCTGGCGGTTTTCAAAATGTTACCGGAGACGGAGGGCGGCCAAACGTTGACGACGAGATTCGTGTTCAAGACGAGCGTCTCCTTGGCCGCCGGGCTCCGCCCGGCTGCGACACGCGTGGTCTTGAGCCGCCCTGCGTGTCGTCTAGCTGAGATTTGGACAATCCCAACAACCGGAAGGTGAGCAGGGCCGCGAAGCGGCCCGATGAGCGGAAACAGGCTGTTTCCGCTCATTCCCTTACCGGAGACGGAGGGCTGCTAAACCTTCGGTTCGGCTTTTGGCTCCAGAACCACCACTTTGGTCTCGTACTCGCTGACCGATGATTTCTGCACGGAGAGCTTCGGCTGGGGCTCGGAGGCGGCGACGCCCATCTCCTTCAGGAAACGGTCGATCGGTTCGAGCTGCAACTTCAATCCGGGAATCGCGTAGTGCATCGGAACGACGTACCGCGGCTCCAGCTGGCGGACAACCTCGGCGGCCTGGGCGGCGTTCATCGCGGTGCTCCCGCCGACGGGAACGAGCAGCACATCCGGCGACGAGACCGCCTCGGCCTCCGCGTCTTCCAGCTTGTGGCCGAGGTCTCCGAGGTGGCAGATGCGAACATCGTCGATCTCGATCAGGTATACGGTGTTGCGCCCGTGCCTGGCTCCCTTCTCAGCATCGTGGTAGGTCGGGACGCCGATCACGCTGACCCCGGCCACCTCGTACTCACCGGGTCCATGGATCTCGTATGCGCCATCGCGCACGACCTGTGTGTAGTTGTGGTTGTCATGCTCGTGGCTGATCGTCACGACCTCGGCGTCCATCCGGCCCAGCTTCAGGCCAATCGTCGGCGGATAGGGGTCGGTGACGACCGCCGCGCCGCGGCCCCGGAGTCGGAAGCAGCCGTGTCCCAACCAGGTGACGTCCACTGGCGTTGTCTCTCCTTACATCCTTTCCGGTGCGCTGACTCCCATCAGGTCGAGCGCCGTCTTCAAAGTGTGACGCGCGGCCCGGCAGAGCTCCAGCCGCGCCCTTGTTAAGGCGACGTCGTCGACGACCACGCGGTGGTCGGACTGCGCATTGCCCGCGTGATAGAAGCGATGCACCGCCGTCGCCAGGTCGTGCACGTAATAAGGAATGCGATGCGGCTCCAGTAAGAGGGTCGCGTCCTCGATCACGTCCGGCCAGAAGGCAAGCTGGCGCGCGACGTCCAGCTCCCATGGCTGCGTTAGCAGGCCGACGTTCGCATTTTCCGGAAGCCGCGGATGCCGCTCGTTCGCCGCGCCTTCCACGTTGGTCAGTCGGGCGTGAGCGTACTGCGCGTAATACACGGGGTTCTCGTTGCCCTGCGTGACGGCAAGCTCCAGGTCGAACTCGATCGTGGTGTCAGGCGATCGCAATAGGTAGAAGTAGCGAACGGCGTCTGATCCCACCCGGTCGACCAGCTCGTCAAGAGTGACGAAGCGCCCTGCGCGCTTGCTCATCTTTCCTTCCTTCAGGTTGACCATCTGGTGGAGGATGATCACCAGCTTCTGCGCGTCGAAGCCGAGCGCCGCGGCCGCGGATTTCATGCGCGGAACGTAACCGTGGTGATCCGCCGCCCACACCTCGACCACGCGGTTGAATCCGCGCTGCTCGAAGCGGCTCAGCAGGTAACCGAGGTCCGACGCAAAGTAGGTCGGCTGGCCGTTGGCCCGGATGACGACGCGGTCTTCTTCTTCATCGTCGGGCTCGCCGAACCAAAGAGCGCCGTCCCGTTCCTTGATGTTGCCCGACTCCCGGAGCCTCTCGATTGCTGCCTGCGGGAGTCCTGACTCCCACAGCCTGTTCTCGTAGTACCACTCGTCATAGCGGACGTTGACTCGCGCGACCGTGGCCTTGATCCGGTCGACCATCCTGTCGATGGCGTACATGCGGAGCTTCGGCTCCGCCGCCTTTTCAGGAAGGTCTTCGACCCCCGGCAGGTCGTGACGCGCCATCTCGGCGAGCTCCTTGACGTAGTCGCCGGTGTATCCGCCCTCGGGCGGCTCGAAGCCATGGAGCCGGGCGTAGACGGAAGCCCCGAAGCGTCTGGTCTGGGTGTTGTCCGAGTTGACGTAGTACTCGCGCTGCACCTTGTGGCCGGTAAAGGTCAGGAGCCGGCAGATCGAATCCCCGAGCGTCACGCCCCGGCCATGCCCGATGTGCAGCGGCCCCGTTGGATTGACGCTGCCGAACTCGACCTGCAGCCGCTCGCCCCGACCAAGGTCGCGCGCGCCGTAGCGGCCGGCACCCGACGCCACCTCGCCGACGAGCCGGCGGAGCCAGTCCTCGGTGAGCCGGAAGTTCACGTACCCGCTGTCGGCTTCGGCGCTGGCAGCGCCCTCCGCAACCTTGACCTTCTCGGCAACGCGGACTGCGATCGCCTTGGGGTCCTGGCGAAGTTGCCTGGCCAGTTTCAGGCCGGCCGAGCTCGCGTAGTCGCCATGACCGGCGACCTTCGCCCGCCCGAGCTCGAGGTCCGGGATGTCGCCCTCGACTCCAAGCCCTCGGACCGCATCGACCAGCGCCTGCTGGATCTGCGCTCGCACCCCGCCCGACATCACTGACGTCAAGGGCAGCTGGGGTGGCGGCCGGTCAGGGTGAGCTCCGCCTGGGTCGAGGTCGCCACGCGCGTGTAGGTGACGGTAACCCGCTGGTTCGGGTGGAATCGGGACCGCAGCAGCAAGGACAGTGGATGGGCGGGGTCGATCCGGACGTCGTCGATCTGGGTGATCACGTCGCCGGCTCGCAGCCCGGCGGCCGCCGCGGCGCCGCCGTTGTCGACCGAGATGACCTGGCTGCCTTCAGGCAGGCCGTTCAGGGCGGCGTTTTCCGGTGTCATGTCGCTCGTGGTGGCGCCCAGCGAGGCGACCAGTATTTGGCCGGTCGTGAGGATCTGCTGCACGTCGTCCTGGATGTCGGCCACGTTGAGGCCAAAACCCGAGACGGTCGAAGGCGACTCGATGGCGATTCCGACGACCTGGCTGCCCACATTCAACAGAGGCCCGCCGGAGGTGCCTCCATCGATCACGGCGTTGGTCACGATGGTGTCACTCAACTGCACCGTGCGCCCCAGGTTGACCGGGTCTCTGACCGGCGTCACCCGGTGCATCGCGCTGACGTAGCCGGGGCTGATGGCGTTGCCGTCGACCGGGCCGCCCACCGCGACGATGACCTGGCCCTGCACCAGGGCGGTCGGGTCCGCAAACGCCAGCGTGGGCAGACCGTTGACCTTGTCGATCTTGATCACGGCGACGGCGGTCTGGCAGTCGTAGTCGACCAGGCGGGCTTCGTGTGCCGTCGCATCGCCCGGTATGAGGACGGTCATGCGGCTCGCACCGGCGATCACGTTGATGTTGGTGACGATGTAGCCGTCGGTGGTCGCAAGGTAACCCGAGCCGCGAACGACGGCCGGCCGCTGCTGAGTGACTACGCTGACCACCGCGGGCCGCGCCTTGGCGGCGGCCTGGACAATGGCCGAGTCTTCGGAGATGGTGACCCCGGTGCGCAGGTTGACCTGCTGGGTGTTCGTCCGGGACTCAAAGCGAAGGATCGCCAGGGTGACACCGGTGGCGACCAGGGCGGTCACCAGCAGCCCGGCCGTGATGGCCACAATTCGACCCAAGACCGGGCGCATGAGGTGATGTTAGGTAGGTAGCCCTACTGGGGGTTCGAGGGGTCGACCGGATACCAGGTCATCACGAGCTGGCGGTTAGGCTCGAAACCAGCCGCCCGGTAAAGCCTCACGGCGGCCTCGTTGTCCCCCCGCGTCCAGACATAGGCGAGGGAGACCCGGCGCTCCGCAAACAGCCTGGTCGCCTGGCGAACGAGCATCTCGCCGATGCCCCGGCCGCGCTGGCCTTCGGCAACGAAGAGCTCCGCCACCTCGCCTTCCAACCCCGTACCCGGGTCGTAGAGGACGATCCAGCAGAAGCCAACGACCTGGCCGACCTCGTCCCGGACAACAAAGATGACGTTCTCGCCGCGGAACGCGGAGGGGATCTGGGCCAGGTGCCGCTCGATCTCCTCGCGCGGCAGCTGTGGGTGGTCGATGTAGTGGACCTGTTCGCTCAGGTGGAGCTCGACGAGAAGCGGCTTGATCAAGGCATAATCACCGGCCGCGAGTCGTTCCACGTCGAGAGTTCGCATCCCCGTCCGATGTTAGCCTAGGGTCTCTCGACATCGCCGAATTTCGTCCTCGAAATTGCGAATGTCGCGGCAAATAATCGCCGACGTAGCTCAGCTGGCAGAGCAGCCGCCTCGTAAGTGGCAGGTCGTGAGTTCGAATCTCACCGTCGGCTCCGGCCGGGTTTCCCGCGACCGCCGGCGGCGGCGGCCCTTGCGATGGCTCGAATGCCGCCACCGCCGGCACTCGCCTTGTCTGAGACTTGCTCCTGAAACATGCCTTATGACGAGCCCGCCGACCTGATCGGCAGCGCTGAGGCGACCCTTGACGTCATCGCGCTGCTGCTTGGCGACATCAGCGAGGAGGTTCGCGACACGCCCGGGACCTGGAACATCGCCGAGATCCTCAACCACCTGCTCGATGCCGAGGGCAGGTACTTTGCGCGCGTGAGACGGCTGCGCCGGGAGCGGCAGCCGCACATGAAGGTCATGCCCGACGCCGACGTCGCCAGGCTGACGGCGCTGCAGGCCTGGAAGCTTTTCTACGAGCTCCGGCAGCGCCACATCCGACTGCTGCGCTCGCTGAAGCCCGGCGAGTGGAGGCGCTCAGGCACGCTGAGCCCGGTCGGCAAGGTCACGATCGCCGGCGTCGTTCGCCACATGGCCGCTCACGACGCTGCGCACACGGCGCAGATCGCCCGGCGCCTGAGCGGCCGGCCAGGCTAGCGAAACCAGGAGCGCCGCCTCGGCGATGAGGATCGGAACCGCGAGCACGACCAGGGCCAGCTCGAGCACCGCGTAGCCCACGACCATCAGAACCCCCTGCACGACCGTGGCCCCGGAGCGGATGAGCAGCCAGCCGGCGACGATGAGGACGGCGAAGTCCTGGAAGCCGACGTACGGCGTGAAGAGGAGCGACGCGACAATTCCCGTCGCGATCGGCCGCGCCGTGCCCTGGTGTCGCTGGCGGACCGGAGATCGCGTATCGCCGCGTGGGCTCCCCATGCGACGCGAGCGACAGGACCTCGCGGTAACGCTGCAGCCCGTCGCCGCCCAGGAGGACCAGCGCCAGCGCCACCATGACCGCAGTCGCCGCCATCCACGCAGCGAACATCCGGCGATGGCCGGAAACCAGGAGGCAGATCGGGATGAGCAGCGCGACCTGCGGTTTGATCGCGGTCAGGCTCAAAACCAGTCCCGCAAGCACTGCCTTGTTTCGCTCGGCCAGCCACCATGACCCCGCGAGGGCAGCCGCCACGAGGGCCACGGGCTGGCCGACCATGAGTCCGAAGGCGGTTGGAAACAGACCGAGGAACAGGGCGAGGTGAGCCCAGCGGGCCAGCCGGTCGCCAGGAGTCAGCACCCACCACGCAAAGAGCGCGGCGCCAACCACGAGCAACGTCCACACGAAGATGGCCGCCTCAAACGGCAAGGCGATGAAGGGTGTGGCCAGCCAGGCCAGCGGAGGTGGGTTCAAGAAAGGCGACCAGTAGGTGCCCTCGCCCAGCCCTTCTACCGTGCGTTTTTGCGCGTCGAGTTCGTAGAGATGGCTATAGCCCTGCCTCCACGCGGTCAGCGCCGCGCCGTAGATCAGCCTGAAATCGTTGCGGACGCGAAACTGCGGGATGTAAGTGACAGCCGCGGCATAGGCGTTGAACCCGGTCAGCAGGACGCCTGTCCACAGCCCCGCGACCGCCCACAGCCGCGTCCGCGCGCGAAAGAAACCAATCAAGGCAGGCAAAAAATAAGGGCTGCGCCACGAAGCGCAGCCCTCAGGTGGCTTTTAGTTAGTTGACTTCGCGGTAGTCCGCGTCGACGACATCCTCTTCCTTCTTCTTCTCGCCGCCCGCGTCGCCGTCCTCTGGGGCCCCGGCTGGAGCCGACGCACCGGCCTGCTGGTAGATGTGCTGGCCGATCTTTTGCAGCGCCTCGTTGAACTCATCCATCTGGCGCTGCAGCGCCTTGCTGTCCGAACCCTTGGCCGCGCTCTTCAGCGCCTCGAGCTTGGTGTTGACCTCGCTCTTGACGTCCTCCGGGATCCTGGCCTCGTTGTCCTTGATCACCTTCTCGGCCTGGTGGATCATGTGGTCCGCCTGGTTGCGGAGCTCGACCTCTTCGCGCTTGGCGCGGTCCTCGGCCGAGTGCGCCTCCGCCTCCTTGACCATCCGGTCGACCTCGTCCTTGTTCAGGGTCGAGGACGCGGTGATCGTGACCGACTGCTCACGGCCGGTGCCTTTGTCCTGCGCCTTGACGTTGAGGATGCCGTTGGCGTCGAGGTCGAAGGTGACCTCGATCTGCGGCATGCCACGCGGCGCGGGCGGGATCCCGTCCAGGTGGAAGCGGCCCAAGGTGCGGTTGTCGCGTGCCATCTCGCGCTCGCCCTGCAGGACGTGGACCTCGACCGAGGTCTGGTTGTCCGCCGCTGTGGAGAACACCTGGGAGCGAGAGGTGGGGATGGTGGTGTTGCGGTCGATCAGCTTGGTCATCACCCCGCCGAGCGTTTCGACGCCCAGCGAGAGCGGCGTCACGTCGAGCAGCAGGATGTCCTTGACCTCGCCCTTGAGCACGCCTGCCTGGATCGCAGCACCGACGGCGACGACCTCGTCCGGATTGACGCCCTTGTGCGGCTCCTTGCCGCCGAGCAGGTCCTTGACGAGCTGCTGGATGATCGGCATGCGTGTTGAGCCGCCGACCAGCACGACCTCGTCGATCTGCTGCGGGGTCAGGTTTGCGTCCTTCAACGCGGAAAGGAAGGGTCCGCGCGTACGCTCGGTCAGGTCCGACGTCAGCGACTCGAACTTGGCGCGAGTGAGCGTCATCTCGAGATGCTTCGGACCGGTCTGATCCGCGGTGATGAAAGGCAGGTTGATGGTCGTCTCGAGCCGGCTCGAGAGCTCGATCTTCGCCCGCTCGGAGGCCTCGGTCAGACGCTGCAGGGCCTGGCGGTCGGTCTTCAGGTCGATCCCGTTCTGCTTCTTGAACTCGTCAGCGAGCCAGTCCACGACGCGGCGGTCGTAGTCGTCGCCACCCAGGTGGGTATCGCCGTTGGTCGACTTGACCTCGAAGACTCCGTCGCCCACGTCGAGCACGGACACGTCGAAGGTGCCGCCGCCGAGGTCGAAGACCAGGATCGTCTCGTTGGCCTTCTTCTCCAGGCCGTAGGCCAGGGAGGCGGCGGTCGGCTCGTTGATGATGCGGAGCACGTTGAGGCCCGCGATCTGGCCGGCGTTCTTCGTCGCCTGCCGCTGCGAGTCGTTGAAATAAGCGGGCACGGTGATGACCGCGTCGGTCACCTTCTCGCCCAGATAAGCCTCGGCGTCGGCCTTCAGCTTCTGCAGGATCAAGGCCGAGATCTCTTCCGGCGTGAACTCTTTGTTGGCGTTCGGCACGACCACGACGGCCCGGTCGTCCTTGCCCGGCTTGACCTGGTAAGGCACGATCTTCCGCTCGGAGTCCACCTCGGCGAACTTGCGGCCCATGAACCGCTTGATCGAGTAGACGGTGTTCTCGGGGTTGACGGCCGCCTGGCGGCGAGCCAGCGTGCCCACCAGCCGCTCACCGGACTTCGTGAAGGCGACGACGGAGGGCGTGGTGCGCGAACCTTCGGAGTTAGGGATGACGACAGGCTCGCCGCCTTCCATGACGGCGATGACCGAGTTGGTCGTCCCTAAATCGATTCCTACGGTTTTTGGCATGTGTCAGCTGTCCTCCAAGTTGGTGTTATGCAGGTCGGGTGGATTTGATTCAAAAGTGGATACCTTGATCTTCTTCCCCGCATCCGCCGAGGCAAAACCAAGCCGCCCCTTAGTCTTGTACCGATGGCGATCTACGAGCTCGACCCGGTCGACGCGATCTCAGTGGCGGCCGTCGGCGAGCCCGGCCAGCGCAGGTTTTACCTCCTCGCGAGCGGGTCCGGGCGGACCATGACTTTGGGCTGCGAGAAGG
>WNGO01000957.1_pt1 | contig 18166 bp, 15 predicted proteins | sample 5400511 | NCBI WGS metagenome assembly WNGO01 (sample SAMN13153380, study PRJNA577476) | soil metagenome | isolation source: 20 cm soil or saprolite under Garry oak tree replicate 2 | place: USA:California | collected 2016-06-15 | reverse complement strand
TCGCCTCCTCGTTGTCGAAGAGGAAGCGGGCCAGCTGTCGGGCTAATTCCGTCTTGCCGACGCCGGTCGGCCCGAGGAAGATGAACGAGCCGATCGGCCGCTTCGTGTCCTTGAGGCCGGCGCGTGCCCGCCGCACCGCCTGGGAGACGACCTTGACGGCATCGTCCTGCCCGATCAGACGGGCGTGGATGTCCTCCTCCATCCGCATCAGTCGGGTGGTCTCCTCCTCGACGAGGCGCGACACCGGCACGCCGGTCCAGGAGCTGACGATCTCGGCGATGTTCTCCTCGTCCACTTCGGGGACGGTGGCGCCAAGTTTGTCGCGCCACTCCATCTCTTCCTTGACGTATTTATCCTTGAGCTTCTTCTCCTTGTCCCGGAAGGAGGCCGCCGTTTCGTAGTCCTGATTGGCGATCGCCTCTTCCTTCTTGATCTGGAGCTCGCGGATCTCCTTCTGCATCGTCTTCAGTTCCGGCGGCGTCGTCGTCAACTTCATGCGGACGCGCGCCGACGCCTCGTCCATCAGATCGATGGCCTTGTCCGGCAAGGAGCGGTCAGATACGTAGCGGACCGACAGCTCGGCGGCCGCCTTGATCGCCTTGTCGGTGACCTTGACCCGGTGGTGCTTCTCGTAGAGAGCCTTGACGCCGTGCAGGATGGAGATCGTCTCGATCAGCGACGGCTCGTCGACGAAGACGGGCTGGAAGCGCCGCTCGAGGGCGGCGTCCTTCTCGATGTACTTGCGGTACTCGTTCAGGGTGGTGGCACCGATGCACTGGATCTCGCCGCGGGCGAGCGCGGGCTTGAGGATGTTGGCCGCGTCGATCGCGCCTTCGGCGGCGCCGGCGCCGACCAGGGTGTGGAGCTCATCGATGAAGAGCACGACCTCCCGGCTGGACCGGATCTCGTCCAGGATCTTCTTCAAGCGCTCCTCGAACTCGCCGCGGTACTTGGTGCCCGCGACCAGTGCACCCATGTCGAGCGTCAGCACCCGCTTGCCGCGTAGCGACTCCGGAATGTTGCCGAGGACGATCTGCTGGGCCAGGCCCTCCGCGATCGCCGTCTTGCCGACGCCGGGCTCCCCGATCAGCGCCGGGTTGTTCTTCGTCCGGCGCGACAGGATCTGCACCACCCGCTCGATCTCCGTCTCGCGACCGATCACGGGGTCGAGCGTGTTCTTGGCGGCCAGGTCGGTGAGGTCGCGGCAGAACTGGTCGAGCAGCGGTGTCTTGGACGGCTTCTTGCTCTGGGTCGCTTCCTCATCGAGGCCGCTTTCGTGGAGCAACCGATCGATCTCGCCGCGGACCTTCTCCAGGTTGGCGCCCAGGTCTTCGAGCACGTGAGCGGCGATGCCCTCGCCCTCGATCAGCAGCCCGAGCAACAGGTGCTCGGTGCCGACGTAGTTGTTGCCCATCCGACGGGCTTCCTCGAAGGAGATCTCGATGACCTTCTTCACCCGGGAGGTGGGGATGATCTGCTGGATGATGATGCGTTCGTTACGGCCCAGCACCGACTCGATGGTGGCGCGGACCTTGTTGATCTCGACGCCGAGGTTGTTGAGCACCTTGGCGGCGAGGCCTTCGCCCTCGCGCAGCAACCCGAGCAGCAGGTGCTCCGTGCCGATATAGGAATGGTGCGAGCGCTCGGCCTCTTCCTGGGCCAGCGTCAGGACCTTCTTCGCTCGCTCCGTAAATCGTTCAAAGGGGTACAACCAAAATCCTCCGACTGACTTGTCTGCTAGTTATAACGATACCCGGATTCTCGCAAGACTTTCGCACTCGAACTGCGGGACGGCCCGCCTGCTGAGACGTTAGGGAGTTACCACTCCGCGGGTATGCCTAAACAATCGTTCTCGGAAGCATAGCGCAAATTCGGCGTGAATACGCGCCAGACTCTAATAATCCCTTAGCGTGGCGACCGCCGATTGCCGCTATTCTTGCGGGGCTGCGCTGACCTCGGCGTAGACGGGCGCGCGCTCACTCTCCGGCACCCGCTCGATCTCGCCCGGATAATCGGACACGTCTCCAGCCTCGGGGCGGCCACCCTCGGCGGGTTCCTCGGCCTGCTTGAGCGAGAGACTGATCCGCCGCCGGCTCCGATCCGCCTGCAACACGCGGACCCGTAGTTTCTGGCCGACCTGGACCACATCTTCGGTGTGTTCGACGTGCTCCCAGGCGAGCTCCGAGATGTGCAACAGACCCTCGATGCCGTCGCCGATCTGGAGAAAGGCCCCGTACTTCTTGATCTTGGTCACCTCGCCTTCCACGATGGCGCCGGGCGGAAACCGCTTCTCGATGTGATCCCAGGGGTCCTGACCGAGCTGCCGCAGGCTGAGGGAAATGCGCGACGTATCCGGATCCAGCTTGATGACCTTGACCCGGATGTCCTGGCCGACCTGGAGGACGTCGGCGACATTCGCCACGCGGTCCCAGGAGAGCTCGGAGATATGGATCAGGCCGTCGGCGGCGCCCAGATTGACGAAGGCGCCGTAAGTGGTCAGGCCCGACACCTTGCCCTCGATCTCGTCGCCGACCTTGAGTTTTTCGAACAGCTCACCGCGCTGGCGGGCGCGGTCCTCGTCGAAGGCGGCTTTCTGGCTGACGATCAGCCGGTTGCGCTTGCGGTTGACCTCGAGGATCTTGACGCCGATCCGCTGCCCGACCAGCTCCTGCAGGTTCGCGCTGTAGGTGCGGGAGACCTGAGAGGTGGGCAGGAAGCCGCGCAGGCCCAGGATGTTCACGATCAGCCCGCCCTTATTCTGCTCGCGCACCTCGGCATCCATCATCTCGCCGGACACCTGCTGCTCCTGCGCCTTGACCCAGACCGACTCCGCGCGCGCCCGACGCAACGAGAGGACGACGTTACCGTCCTCATTCTCAGGCTGGAGGACGAAGACCTTGATCCGGTCACCGGAATGCAGGTCGGGGGTTCCGGCCTCGCGGGTGCCCAGCTCCCGGCTGGAGATTACCCCTTCGGATTTCGAGCCGACATCGACCAGGACCTCATCGGGATCGACCCGGACGACGACGCCGTCGATGATGTCGCCGTGGGCTAGGCGCTTGTTAGAAGCTTCCTCCTGATTGAGGAACTCCTCCATCGTCGCTGCGCTTCCGTTCTGCGAGTCGGACGAGTCCTGAGAAAGCTCGAATTCAGACAATCCAGTAGGCCACCACCTTGTGTTATTGGAACTCGTTGGTCGTCAGGTTGTAGGCAGGAGCGCGAGTCACACCGAAGTATAGCAAGCAGCATGATGCGCTCTCCGCGCGCGCGTGAAGGGTCGAATGTGAAGTCAGGAATAGACGTAGCGTCCAATGCTTGCATAAACTAAAACTGGGCATGCTGCACTTGCGGCGGGACCGGACCGCGTTTGCGATTTCGGGGGGTGGGGCGCGCGGGGCCGTCCAGGTCGGCATGCTGCGGGCGCTGATCGAGCGGGACATCACGCCGGACTTCGTGGTAGGGGTGTCGATCGGCGCTTGGAACGGTGCCTGGCTTGCCCACCGCCCCGACCTGGAGTGGGTAAAGAAGCTGGAGGAAGTCTGGCGCCAGGTGACGCGCCGCACGCTCGACATCGTCTGGTGGCGGGCCGCCCGGAACATGGTGCGGCGCAAACCGTCGCTCTATGAAGGCGGCGGGCTGTCCCGGTTCGTTGCCCGGCACCTGCAAGTGCACAACTTCGAAGACCTGGCGGTGCCGCTCCACACTGTCGCCATCGACCTGACGCTGGGAACGAAGGCGGTGTTCTCGCACGGTCCGCTCGGACCGGCGGTGCTGGCGTCGTCGGCAATCCCCGGCGTCTTCCCCCCGGTGATCATCGAGGGGCGGCAACACGTGGACGGCGGGCTGGTCGATCCGACCGGGCTCGACACCGCCATCGAGCTGGGAGCCCGGCGGATTTACGTACTGGACTCCGGCTATGCAGGGCGGCTGCCCGCACCGCTGGGGTCGATGAATGCCATCGTCGACCATACCTTCCAGATCGCCGCCCAGCACCGGACTCGCTGGACGATCAAGCAGATGGGGCGGTCGGTCGAGATCATCCACCTGCGGCCCGACGCCGGCTTCTTACGCCACTCCATGGATTTCAGCGCCACCGACTTCTACCTGCACGAGGGATATCGATTCGCCTGTGAAATCCTGGACACCCGGCGCAAACGCCGCCCGCTGCTCGAACTAGCGCCGGTCGCCGCCCCCGTCTACCACTAACCGGCTCCGCAGCTCGTTCGTCTGGCTCTCGGCCAGGTCCGGGCGGCCGTGGAACTGCGCCGGCGTGTTCTGGTAAAGGACGATCTGCCACCGGCCATCAGATTGCTCGGCGACGAGCGCTTGCACGGAATTGAGTTTGGGATCAAGGTCTGCCTGCCCCGCCGGAATGACCCCCGCCACCGCCCGCAGGACCACGGTTTGAGGACCGAGCATCCGCACGCCCTGGACTTTGCCGACGTAGGTACCGGTCGCATGGTCGTTGAAGATGCGCTCCATCTCCGCGGCAATCCGGGCGCGACCCGAGATCTGGCTGCCGTCGAATCCGACCACGTCGCCGTCCTCGGCGAATGGCGCCGCAAAGGCCGCGCCGTCGCGGCGGTTCCAACCGTCCAGCAGACGGCGGTACAACTCACGAATCTCAGGTTCGCTCATCGCGTGACGCGGAAACTGAAGTCGAACGCCTTCACGGATTGCGTCAGCTGGCTGACCGAGATGTAGTCGACGCCGGCGAGGGCATAGGCTCGCGCGTTGTCAAGACCGACCTTGCCGGTGATCTCCACCTTGGCACGCCCCTGCACCAGCGCGATCGCCTGCCGAACCTGACCCGGAGGGAAGTTCTCCAGCAAGAGCACATTGACCTTCGACATCAACGCCTGGTCGAGCTCCTGCATGTTCGTCACGGTGAGCTCGATCCGCTTGCCCGGGTGTGCCTTGCGCAGCTGCCTGACGATGTTCGGGACACCCTCGCTGAGCGCCAGGTGCGATTCGGTCACGACCAGCCGATCGGCCAGCCCCTTCTGCACGCTGACGCCGCCGCCGACCTCGACCGCGTACTTTTCCAGGAACCGCAGGCCCGGGGTCGTGCGACGCGTGTCGAGGATGCGCGTCTTGGTCCCCTTGACGGCGTTGGCAAACTTCGCGGTCTGCGAGGCGATCCCGGACAGCAGTTGCAGGAAGTTCAGCGCGGTGCGCTCGGCTCGCAGGACGCTGACCGCGGGCCCCGAGATCCGGGCGACCAGCTGGCCACCGGCCAACGCCATGCCGTCGGTGGCACGCGGCTCGAACGTGATGTTCTTGTCGACCAGCTCGAAGACCCGCTTGAAGATTGGCAGCCCAGCGAGGACCCCTTCTTCGTTGGCAATCAGCTTGCCGCGCGCCTTCACCTTTCCAGGAAAGAGTGATTCGCTCGTCAGGTCGCCGTCACCGACGTCCTCGGCCAGCGCCTCCTTGATCAGCTTGTCGACCGCACTCATCGGGAATTTCATGGTGACGACCGGGACGGCGGCCGGCCGCGGTTGGGCCGCCGGCGGGTGGGGCGGCGGGCTGGGACGCGGGGGCATCCCGGGCGGGCGCCCGGCGGTCCGCCAGGGCGACCCCAGGCCAAGGATGGTCGGCCGGGGGAAGGGCATGATGGGCACGCCCGGCGCCAGGGGCGGCTGGGCCGGCGCTGGCTGGGCAACCACCGGCGGAGGCGGCAGGGGGGCTGGCGGGGGGGCCGGCTGGCTGCGCTGGGCGGCCGGCTTCGAGGCCGATCGGGTGGCGACCGCCGTTTTTCGGGCGACCGAGGACCCCTTGCGGGCGGGCTCCGCCGACTTCGGGCGTGCCGATTTCACGGACGGCTTCGCCTTGACCTTTGAAGTTGTTGCGCGCCCCTTCGCTTTCGAGCGCCGGACTGAACTCAGAGGCGCTCTGCTCCTAAAACGACGTTGTCGATCAATCTGATTGGTCCAAGTTTAACAGCGACCGCCAAAACATTGCCCGCAATGGTCCGGACCGGGCGACGGAGCGTGGTATCGTCGACCACCGCCACATAGTCGATCGCCAGGCCAGGCGTTCCTTCGAGGAGGTGCCGGACGATCGCTTCCAATTCGGCGGGGTCGGTCACACCGGCGCCGAACGCATTGGACGCTCCGTCCAGCGCATTGTGGATCGAAGGCGCCACGGCCCGCTGCGGCGGCCCAAGGTAGGCGTTGCGCGAGCTGATCGCCAGGCCGTCCGGCTCACGAACGGTGGGCACCGCCACGATCCGGACCGGGAGCGCGAAGTCGCGAACCAGCTGGCGCACCAGGACCACCTGCTGGAAGTCCTTCTGGCCGAAATAGGCGCGCTTCGGCTGGGTCAGCTGGAAGAGCTTGAGCACGACCGTGAGCACGCCGGCGAAGTGGCCCGGCCGGCTTTTTCCCTCCAGCAGCTCGGCGAGCGGCCCGGGATCGACCCGGGTCTTGAAGCTGGACGGATAGATCTGGTCGACTGACGGATTGAAGATTGCGTCCACGCCGAGCGCCTCCAGCCGAGCACGATCCGCCTCGAAGGAACGGGGATAGCTGGCGAAGTCTTCATCGGGCCCGAACTGGGTTGGGTTGACGAAGATGCTGACGATCACGCGCTGGTTCTCCCGCCGGGCACGGGTCACCAGCCGCTCATGCCCCGCGTGGAGCGCGCCCATCGTGGGGACGAAGCCAATATCCTCGCCGACCTGACGCCAGGCGATCGCCTGCTCCTGCATGGCCATCGCCGACTCGATGAGGAGCGGTTTAGCGGGCGGAGTACTCGTGCTCAGGGGTGGGGAAGGCGCCGGTCCGCACGTCCTGGTCGAACTCGCGAGCGGCGGCCTCGATCGCCTCGCCAAGTTTGGCGTACTGGCGAACAAATTTCGCGACATGGTCGGGCGTCAGTCCGAGGACGTCCTGAATGACGAGCACCTGGGCGTCGCAGCGCGGCCCGGCGCCGATGCCGATCGTGGGAATCGCCAGCGCCTTCGTCACCCGCTCGCCCAGGGCGCTTGGGATGCCCTCCAGTACGACGGCGAACGCCCCCGCCTCTTCGAGGGCCTTCGCATCGTTGAGGATCTGCTCCGCGGCCTCATCGCTGCGGCCCTGGACCCGATACCCGCCAAACTGGTTGACAAAGGTGGGCGTCAGGCCGAGGTGCGCCATCACGGGGATACCCATGGCAGCGAGCTGCCGCGTGTACTCGACGACCCGCCCGCCGCCTTCCATCTTGACCGCCTGGACGCGCGCCTCCTGCAGAAAGCGGCCCGCGTTGCGGATGGCGTCTTCCGCCGACGCGTGATACGCCATGAAGGGCAGATCGCCGATCACCAGCCCGTTCGGCGCTCCGCGGACGACGGCGCTGGCGTGGCGGATCATGTCGTCCATGGTGACGCTGAGCGTGTCGGGGTACCCGAGCATGGTCATGCCGAGGCTGTCACCCACCAGCAGCACCGGGATGCCGGCGCGATCGAGCCAGCGTGCGGTCGTGTAGTCGTAGGCGGTAAGCATCGTGAACGTCTTACCTTCGGTCTTCCATTTACGCAAGTCGCGGATGCTGGTCGTCATGCGGCCGCCTCCTTGTCGGGGTTGAGCTGTTTCGTGCGCTCGGCGAGGAGTTGGTACAGCCGTTGCAGCTCCGGATCCTTCTTCAGCGCATCGAGATGTCGCTGGATCGTACCCTGGTCGCCGCGCGACGCCGGGCCGGTGATCGCCTCGGCGGGCGTGAGCTCGCTCAGATTTTTGACGGCGCCCGCGAGCAAGGTCGTCATTCCCTGTCGCGCGGTCTCCGCCTCGAGCCCCGCCTGCGAGGCGAGCGCGATCGCTTCCGCGAGCAGTGTGGTCGGATAGTTGGCCGCGAAGACGGCCGCGGCGTGATAGAGCGCGCGGTCGATGCCGCTGAGGTCGAAGGGATGGCCGCCGATACCCAGCGCGAGCTGCGTCAGCTGATCGCGGAACTGCGGCTCGGCGTCGATCCCGAAGTAGGTACCGGCCACATTCTCTGCGGCCTGCGGGCCGCGGCGGAAGGTTTGCAAGGGATGGAAGACCCCCGTTCGCAGGCCGGCCTGCTCCGCCAGAGGGCGCAGGGCGGCGCGGTCCTGGGCTCCGCTCAGGTGAACAACCGACCTGCCCGCCGCGGAGCAGAGGGAGTCGACCATGTCGGTCGCCAGCGACAGGATGACGTCATCGGGGACGGCGAGGATGGTCAGATCGGCAAGATCGATCGCCGTGGCCGGGCTCTGGCAGGCGCGGGCGCCGAGCTCCTCAGCCAGGTTGCGGACGTTATCCGGGTTGCGGCCGCCGATGGCGGCGATGGGATAGCCGGCCGAGCGGAGGGCCCGCCCCAGCGCGGAACCGGCACGGCCGGGTCCGATGATCGCGATGGTCGGCTTCTGCATGATTCCGTCTCGGTCCTGAGGATCCAAGCGGTCTATTTAATATAACGTCCCCGCAGCCACCCGCCCTACAGTGGGCCAGGTTTCACCGAATTCGCGCCGAGTTAGGGGTTCTTGAGCGCGTTCTTGCGCGTCTGGTATTCCTGCTGATCGATCTCACCACGCGCAAAACGCTCATTCAGGATTCCGAGCGCATTGTCGGGCTTAATTCGCTGCGGTGCGACTCGAATGGCCCAGAGCACGAGCCAGACCGCCAGCACAATGACGACGGCAACGACAAGGAAATTGAGGAGGACGTACCAGTGTCCGAATGACGGCACCCCCTGTCCTCTCTTTTAGGCCGGCGTGGGCTCCAGGCGGCCGGGCGGGATCTCGGGGCCGCGGTCGTCGGCCTTCGGCTGAGCCTGCGGCGAGCGCGGCGCCTCGGCTTTCGGCCGCTCGGGTACCGGCGCGATCTTGCCGTCCGGCGAGTTGATCACGGCGTCCATCTGCCAGCCCTCGATCGTCTCCTCCTGCTTGAGGTACTCGGCCAGGTGCACGAGCTTCTCGCGGCGCTCGGTCAGAATCTTTCTGGCACGCTGGTAGCCGGCATCGACCAGCCGGTGGACTTCCTGGTCGATCTCGCCGGCGATCTCCTCGCTGTAGTTTCGCTGCTCGCCGAGATCGCGGCCCAGGAAGACGAGCTCCTCCTTGTGCCCGAACGTGAGCGGGCCCAGCTTGTCGGACATGCCCCACTCGGTCACCATGCGGCGGGCGAGCTTGGTGGCCTTACCGATGTCGTCCGAGGCACCCGAGGTGATGTCGCCGAAGATCAGCTCCTCCGCAACCCGACCGCCAAGGATGACCGCCATGTCGTCGTTGAGCTCGCTGCGCGAGACCAGGTAGCGGTCCTCCGTCGGGAGCTGCATCGTCCAGCCGAGCGCCATGCCGCGCGAGATGATCGAGACCTTATGCACCGGGTCAGCGTTGGGCAGCGACTTGGCGACCAGCGCATGGCCGATCTCGTGGTAAGCGATGACGTTCTTCTCCTGCTCGGTGATCATGCGGGACTTGCGCTCGGGGCCGGCGATGACCCGCGCGATCGCTTCCTCGAGCTCGAGCTGGCCAATCGCCTTCTTGTTGTTGCGCGCCGCCAGGATCGCGGCCTCATTAATAAGGTTGCTCAAGTCGGCGCCGCTGAACCCGGGGGTCTGGCGAGCGAGCACTTCGAGGTCGACCTGGCCGTCGAAGGGCTTGTTGCGGGCATGGACCTCGAGGATGGCGCGGCGTCCGCGGATGTCGGGCCGGTCGAGCGTCACGTGACGGTCGAACCGACCCGGCCGCAGCAGCGCCGGGTCGAGGACGTCGGGCCGGTTGGTGGCCGCGATCACGATCACGTGGGTGTTGGTCTCGAAGCCGTCCATCTCGACCAGCAGCTGGTTGAGGGTCTGCTCGCGCTCGTCGTGGCCACCGCCGAGGCCGGCGCCGCGCTGGCGGCCGACGGCGTCGATCTCATCGACGAAGACGATGCAGGGCGAGTTCTTCTTGGCCTGGTCGAACAGGTCGCGCACCCGGGAGGCGCCGACCCCGACGAACATCTCGACGAACTCCGAGCCGGAGATGCTGAAGAATGGCACGCCGGCCTCGCCGGCAACGGCCTTGGAAAGCAGGGTCTTGCCGGTACCAGGCGGCCCCACCATGAGGACGCCTTTCGGGATGCGCGCCCCCAGGGCCGTGAATTTCTCGGGAAACTTGAGGAACTCGACAATCTCGGTGAGCTCCTGCTTCGCCTCCTCCACCCCCGCGACGTCGTTGAAGGTGACCGCCGGCTTGTCGCCGCTCAGGAGACGCGCCCGGCTGCGACCGAAGGAAATCGCCTGGTTGTTACCGCTCTGCGTCTGGCGAAGCATGTACCACATGAAGCCACCGATCACCAGGAAGAGAATGACGTTGGGCAGGACGACCGAGAGCAGGAGGTTGGATGAGCTCGGTTGCTCGGTGTTGAAGTTGACTTTGTCCTCGCGCAGGATGGTCTCGATCTGGAAGGAGTCGCGGAAGGTCGTCTTGTAGTGGTTGCCCTGGTAATCCCACGCAACCTCGGAACCATTGGACTTGATGGTGGCATGGTCGATCTGGTGGTTGTCCGCCGCCTGGATCAGATCGAAGGTCGACTTCTCCTGGGGTCCGGCGACGGTGTTGAAGCTCTTGTAACTGGCCCAGATGATCGCCAGCAAACCTGCGAGCAGGATGAAATAAAAGATGTTGCGGTTTCGGCCTCTCATGGCCACGCTATCTTAACACCGGATTTTTAAGAAACGTGTTAGTCGGCACGAAGCAGAACGAGTTCAGGGACGCACGATTTCGAGATGGAGTTGGCGTCGTGTCGCCGACGTTACGCGCTTGCTTTCGGTCACGGTGACGCCTGGAATCCAGACGATTTCCTCGCTGTCCGAGACCACCGGCAGGCTGTCACGGACCTGTCTCGGAACATGGGCGTCAACCAGGATGTCCTGCAGCCGCTTGGGCTCCTTGAGGCCGAGCGCACGCATCCGGTCTCCCGGTTTACGGGTGGCGACCGTAAGGGGCAGCCGCACGAGGTCTGCGTCGAGGTGAGCGACCTGGTCGCGAGCCTTGAACGTTGCTGGATCGCAGCGGCAGGTGACGGCCGTCACAATGCCCCCACCCCGACCCTCCCCGGCAAAGCGGGGGAGGGAATCACTGCGCGCCGCGCGGGCGGCCTCGATCTCCCGGAACCCGGCATCGGGAATGAGGCGGCGGATGGCGCGACGTTGGAGAGCCGGCGGTAGCGTGGCGAAGGCGTCGCGGTCCGTGGCAATGTCCTCGGGAAGGCCCGCCACCTGGGCGTCGAGGAAGCGATCCTCCTCGCTGAGGATGTCGGCGGTGCGGGCCAGCAGCTCGCGCGCCGCCGGATCGAAGGCGTCGATCGCCGGGAGGAGCGCCTGACGCAGCCGGTTGCGGGTGAAACGCGGGTCCGCGTTGGTCGCGTCGCGGCGGGGTGTGAGATGGAGCCGGCTCAAGTAGGCCTCGATGTCGTGCCGCGCGATGTCGAGCAGCGGCCGGGCAAGGTCGCCGTCGCGCCGGCGCATCGCGCCGAGCCCGCGCGAACCGCTGCCGCGAAGCAGGTGGAGGAGGAGGGTCTCCACCTGGTCATCCCGCGTGTGGCCGAGCGCGATGGCGGTGCTGTTCGTCTCGGTTGCCGTCTGCCGGAGGAAGGCATACCGCGCGGTCCGGGCGGCGTTTTCCGTGTGCGGGGTGCCGGTCGGCGCGCGCGCGGTATGGAAGTTAAAGCCCCACGTCGCCGCCATCGAGGCGACGAAGTCGCGATCATCCTGGCTGTCGGCCCGCCAGCCGTGGTCGAAATGCGCGACGGTGAGATGAAGCGGCAGTGCCGGAAGAATCTCGCGCAAGATGGAAAGCAGCGCCAGCGAGTCGGGTCCGCCCGACACCGCGACCACCACACGCTCGCCAGGCTCGAGGATGCGATGCAGACTGATGGCGACGGCGATGCGGCTGGGAAGCATCATCGGAATGGCGGAGGCAAGGATCGAACTTGCGACATACCGGGTATGGGCCGGTTGCTCTACCACTGAGCTACTCCGCCCCGAGCATCGGTTAGTTTAGCAAGGATGTCGCCATCATTTGCCAGAATTGCACCCACTTACGACGCGCTGCGCCCGCTGTCCGCTGAGGATCGCGCGCGACTCGAAGCGATGCTGCGGGAGGCGGCCGTCGGCGCCGGCGATCTTGTGGTCGAGGTTGGTTGTGGCACGGGCCGCCTGACGCTGCCAATGGCGGGATTGACACCGGCGCGCGTGATGGGGGTGGATACCGAGGCTCGCATGCTCGACGTGGCGCGGGCCAAGGATGTCGCCGGGCGCGTGCAGTGGGTGCGGGGCAGCGCCTATCGACTCCCGGTCGCGGACGGGACCGCCGGACTGGTGGTGATGGTGATGGTGATCCATCTGCTGCGCCAGCGGACGCGCGCCTTCGGTGAAGCACGGCGGGTGCTGCGTCCCGGCGAGCGTGCCGGGCAGCTGTGCATCTGGACCTTCACGCCGCGGCACGTCGAGGAGTTCTATCTGAACGCCTTCTTTCCGAGCATCGCCATCATCGACCGACCGCGATTTCCCGCCGTCGACGTGTTGAGCGACGAACTGCGCCGGGCCGGTTTGGCCCGGATCCGGGTCGAGGTCCGCGAGGAGGTGCGCCGGATGGAGATTGCCGAGGTGGTCGACCGCGTGCGCGGCCGCTACATCTCGACGCTCGCCATGCTGCCGCCCCTCGAGTACCGCCTCGGTCTGCAGCGCCTGGAAGAGATGCTGGCGCAGGACCGGACGATCGCGCTGTCGCAGCGATCGGAGTGGGCGATCATCACCGCCCGGAAATAAGAAGAGGAGCCATCGGGCTCCTCTTCTCTTCGTTGCTTGGTTGCGGCGGCGAGATTCGAACTCGCGACCTTCGGGTTATGAGCCCGACGAGCTTCCACTGCTCCACGCCGCGCGCAGCCTCTCATTGAGGCGAGACGGTAATTCTAGGCGCGCCGCAACGGCCCCGTCAAGCGAGCGCGGCTCGCGCTATTTGAAGCGGCCGCCCCGTTTGGCTTCGAGGTTCCGCTTGATGTCGAGCAGGCGCTCTTCGCTGGTCTTCAGAAACTTGGAGAGCTTTTCCTCGAACACCGGGTCGGCGCCCTCCGGTAGCTCGCGCTTGCCGCGACCGCCGCGACGGTAGGAGCGCGGCAGCACCGGCGCCGACATCCCGGCCGGCCCATCCGGCACCGCGGCCTGCTTCAGCGAGAGGTCCATCTTTCCGTTGGTCGAGTCCACATTCAGGACTTTGACCTTGACCTTGTCGTTCATCTTGACGTGGTTGTTGACATCGCGCACATACTCGTTCGCGATCTCAGATATATGAACCAGCCCCGTCCCCGCTCCCTCGATCTGGACAAACGCCCCGAAGTTCGTAATCCCGACGACCGTCCCTTCCACCACCGTCCCAGGCGTCACTGCCACCTAACCCGCAGACCCTCCTAATGCCATAGATTCCTCCAAAAATCCTCGATTGCTCCGATCACGCCGCCGTCGCGCTTGCCGGCTCCAGGCCGCCCTGCGGCAGCTGGCCCACTCCCCGGTGGGGTCGATTCCCCAGCCGCCACCGCTGATGCCGAACCACTTGGTTTAACGATGACATAAACCTGTTCGCCAGGCCGAGCGAAGCCAGCCTTGCGGGCGGCCTCCTCCATCGCCGACGGTGAACCTCCCACCGCCAGCTCCTTCTGGGTCTGATCGTTCGAGGCGGCCAGCTGCGCATTCCCCTGGCGCAGTGATTGCACCTCGTGATTCAGTCGAAGGTTCAGCATCAGCTCCGATCCGAACGCCCACACTCCCCAAAGAACGATCCCGCCGACGACGAGCCAGATCAGGCGATCGGGCGCGGCGAGGTGAACCTTCGCGCGGGAGGCTTTTGGCTCGGAAGTGCTCAAGACGTGATCTGGGTTCGTTGTTTAATCAAGCCGGCCCGAAACGGACAGATTATAGGCAGGGTCACCGGGGTTGGCAAGGCCGCCAGCACCTAATGGCGTCACTGATTGCGCTTGGCGGCCTCCCAGTACTGGTCCAGGTCCTCGATCGGCAGATCCCGCAGGGCTCGCCCGTCCGCGCGGGCCTGCTGCTCCATCATGCGAAACCGCGCCTCAAACCGCCCCGTCGTGCCGCGCAGGGCGTCCTCCGGATTGATTCCAAGCTTCCGGGCGACATTGACCATCGTGAACAGGAGGTCGCCAAATTCGGCCTCGCGCGCCTCGGGCGTGGGCGCCTGTCGCAGTTCATCGAGCTCTTCGCGCACCTTGTCGAGCGCGCCCTCGACGTCACGCCAATCGAATCCGACATTGGCCGCTCGCCGCTGCAGGGACCAGGCCCACTGCAACGCCGGCATGGACCGCTGTACGCCATCGAGAGCCGACTCCCTGCCGTACTCGACGGCCTTGAGGGCCTCCCAGTTGCGAACCACCTCGTCGGACCCACTGACCACCGTCGATCCAAAGACATGCGGGTGGCGCCGGACCAGTTTCTCACGAACCGCATCCGCGACATCGCCCAGGGTGAACTCACCGGCCTCGTCGGCAATCAGGGCCTGCATCAGCACCTGCAACAGGACATCGCCCAATTCCTCTCGCAGCTTGACGATCGACTTCTCATCGATGGCTTCGAGCACTTCATAGGCCTCCTCGAGCAAGGTCGCCCGCAGCGAGGCGTGCGTCTGCTCGCGGTCCCATGGGCACCCCTGGGGCGAGCGGAGTTGCCGGACCACATCAACCAGCGTTGCCAGCCGCTCGATGTCGTCAGCCACGCCCGGCCACCGCCAGCACGGGTCGCACGCGCACATCGCGCCCAGCGGCCCGCAGCCAGGGCACCCCGAGGAGGATAAACGCCAGCCCGGCCAGCGACGACACGACGAAGGGCACCCAGACCCCGAGGCCGAAGAGTCCACCGCCCAACAGCGCACCCGCCGCCTTGGCGGCCGTCTCCGCCGTCCCCACCGTGCCGGCGGCTCGCCCGCGTTGATCCGCGGCTACCGCGCTCATCAGGTACGCATTGATGGCCGGCTCCGCAAAGGCGGCCGTTGACGCCTCGACCACGCCAACACCGATGACCGCGGGGACGCTGTGCAACAGGGGATAGATGGGCGCGATCAGCGCCGTCGATGCGGTCGAGCCCGCGCTCAGCCACCGGCGATCGACGCGGTCTGCCGCCCAGCCGGCGACCGGCGCGGTGAGCACAAGCGGCAGCGCGAAGAGTGAAAACGACAGGCCAACCTCCCAATCCGTCGCGCCGATCGTCTTCATGAAGAGACTCCACACCACGTTGTAGATGCCGTAGAGGAACCCGATCCCGATCGACAGCATGACCAATCCGCGCACGGCCGCCGCACCGACTCGCCGCGTGTCGCCCACAGTGGAAGCGCGTGCGATCGGAGGTGCGGTGCTTGACGGACGCCGGACATCGAGGGCAAAGGCCACCACCACGGCGGCGAGCAGCATGGCGAGCCCGGTCACTTCGAAGACGACCGCGCGGCCGAATACCGCCAGGATGCCGCCCAGCGCCGGGCCAAAGATCAGGCCAGCCGTGTCCGCTCCTGACAGCCAGCCATACGCGATCCCCCGTTCGCCTTCGGGCACCAGGTCGGCCACCAGGGCGCGCGCGCCCGGTCGAAACGCCGCGGCCCCCAAACCCTGGATGAAGCGCAGCCCGATCAGCCAGCCGATCGACAGTGGCAGCGCGAAGGCCGCGATCGCCGCCCCGGCCACCACCAGACCGCCGATCATCAGCGGCGCCCGGCCCACCCGGTCGGAGAGGCGGCCCGCCGGATACTGCGCGATGAACTGCGCCACGAGGTTCGCGCCCACCACGACGCCGACCATGGCATAGGAGCCGCCCCGCTCTCGAAGGAACAGTGGCAAGATGGGCAGCACGGAGCCGACGCCGGTTCCGACGAGAAAGACCGCCGCAATGATGCCCCAGAGCGCGGTGCGCCGCGCCCGCCTAGTCGAGCCGGTAGGCACTGGCCTCGATCTCAACCAACCATTTGGGATCGATCAGGCCGCGGACTCCCACCAGCGAGGTCACCGGCTTGATGGCGCCGAAGACTTCGCCGTGCGCCTTGCCGATCTCCCGCCAGCGTCGCGGCACGGTGGTGAAGATTCGCGTCCGGGTCACGTCGTCAAAGCCGGCACCGACGCCGGCAAGCGCCTCGCCGATGACGCGAAGGCACTGGCGGGTCTGTTGGTAGACGTCGGCGCCACCCACCGTCGACCCGTCCGTAGCCGTCGGCGCACAACCGCAGATTTCGATGGTCGGCCCAACCCGCACAGCGCGCGCGTATCCCACGATGGCCTCCCACTTGCGACCGGTGGTCACGACCTGGCGCGGCACGCGCCTCATGCTACTTCTCCTCGGCTGCAGGTCAGACGGCAATGGCGACGCGTCCCAGGCGTTCGATCTCGCCCAGGACGTCGATCAACCGCTCCTTCCATTGCGCCCCGGCCTGCGTGAGGGAAATTCGCACCTTGCCAAACCGGACATAGAGGATCGATCGGAACTGCGCTTCCAACCGGCGCTCGTCGCCATTCCAGCCAGCCGGGAGGCGCATCACCAGCCAGTCGCCGTCGGTGTCGATGGCGGCCACGCCCGCCGCACGGGCCATCAGCTTGACGCGCAACGCGTAAAGAAGGTTGCGAACCGGCGCCGGCGGCTTGCCGAATCGGTCAGCCAGATTGCGCTCCGCCGCCTCCAGGCCCTGCTCGTCCTCCACCGCCGCCAGGTCGTGATAGACCTGCAGCCGCAGTTTCTCGTCAGGCACGTACTCGCGTGGCAGGAAGTGCTCGATGGGAAGATCCAGCGTCAGCCCGGCCGGCATCTCGACCGGCGTTCCGGTTTTTTGCGATTCGACCGCCTCGCGCAACATCGTGTTGTAGAGCTCGAGCCCGACGGCGGCAATCGCGCCGTGCTGCTCGGTGCCAAGCAGATTGCCGGCGCCCCGGATCTCGAGATCCTTCAGCGCCAGCTTGAAGCCCGACCCCAGGTCATGCAGCTCGGAGATGACATCGAGCCGCTTGTCGGCGTTCTCGGTGTGCGACCTCAACGGGTTGTACAGAAAGTAGGCGTAGGCCCGCTGCCCCGCGCGGCCGACCCGGCCCCTCAGCTGGTAGAGCTGCGCCAGGCCCATCCGGTGGGCATCGACCACCATGATGGTGTTCGCATTGGGGATATCGAGACCTGACTCGATGATCGTGGAGCAGACCAGCACGTCCGCCTCGCCCTTGACGAACTTGACCATGACATCGGCGAGCGTCGACTCCGGCATCTGGCCATGGCCGACCACGACGCGGGCCTGCGGCACCAATCGCTTGACGCGCTCCTCGGCCTTCTTGATCGTCTGGACCCGGTTGTAGACGTAAAACACCTGGCCGCCGCGCTGCAATTCGCGCTGGATGACCTCTTTGATCAGGTCGTCATCGTCGGCGGTGACGAAGGTCTTGATCGGTAGCCGCTCCTCCGGCGGAGTCTGGATCACGGAGAGATCGCGAATGCCCGCCAGCGACATGTGCAGCGTGCGCGGGATCGGCGTGGCGGACAGCGACAATACATCTACCGACGCCCGCAGTTGCTTGAGCTTCTCCTTCTGCATGACGCCGAAGCGCTGCTCCTCGTCGAGGATGACGAGCCCGAGATCCTTGAACCGAACGTCCTTTTGCAGCAGGCGGTGGGTCCCGATCACCACATCGATCTCGCCCACCTGCAATCGCCGCAAGATGTCGGCCGCCTCCGCGTCCGAACGAAAGCGCGACAGCATGTCCACCTTCACCGGGAACGGCTGAAAGCGCTCGCCAAAGGTCAGGAAGTGCTGTTGCGCGAGGACGGTGGTGGGCACCAGGATCGCCACCTGCTTGCCGTCCATCACCGCCTTGAACGCGCCGCGCACCGCCAGCTCCGTTTTGCCAAAGCCCACGTCCCCGCAGACCAGCCGGTCCATCGGGCGCGAGTCCTCCATGTCGGCCTTGATCTCCTGCATCACGCGGATCTGGTCGGGCGTCTCGTCGTACGCAAACGACTGTTCGAGCTCCTGCTGCCAGGGTCCGTCTTCCGAGAAGGCATGCCCCTCGACCAGCTGCCGCTTCGAATAGAGCTCGAGGAGATCCCGCGCGACTTCCTCGACCGACTCGCGAACCTTGCGCTTGGCGCGATCCCACTCACCCGATCCAAGGCGCTGCAGCCGTGGCGCGGCATCCCCTCCCCCAAC
>WNGO01004534.1_pt1 | contig 18175 bp, 16 predicted proteins | sample 5400511 | NCBI WGS metagenome assembly WNGO01 (sample SAMN13153380, study PRJNA577476) | soil metagenome | isolation source: 20 cm soil or saprolite under Garry oak tree replicate 2 | place: USA:California | collected 2016-06-15 | reverse complement strand
CGGCGCACCCAGTGACGACTTGAGGACTCGCTAAGCCTCCTCGCCTTCTGAGCAGCTCCCAGGCCCGGCCACCCCAGCGTGCGCCGGGTTTCTTGTTTTGTGCCATTTCACCTCAACCACACGACGAACAACGATGGATGCGACATCAAGCGCGCTGGTCCTGATCCTTATCACCCTCGTCGCCGCTACCGTCAACGGAGCGCTGGGCTACGGATTCTCCTCGATCACCGTGCCGGTGGCGCTGCTCTTCTATGCGAATCGGGTTCTCAATCCGGCGCTCGTGTGGGTCGAGGTCGTCTTGAACGCCTACGTCCTCTGGGTCAATCGGGCGAGCGTTCCCCGCGTCTGGCGTCGAGTCGTGCCGATGATCGTCGGCCTGGCGCCGGGCGTCGTCCTGGGAACGTCGCTGGTGCACCGCGTGCAGCCGGCGTGGCTCAAGCTCGCGACCTTCATCGTCCTGCTGCCACTGATTCTGCTGCAGGCCGCCGGATTTCGCCGGCCCATCAGGGCTGAGCGCCCCGTCGGGCTGCTCTTCGGAGGCGGCCTCGGGGTACTCTATTCCGTCACGACCATCTCCGGCCCGCCCCTGGCCGTGATGTTGAGCAACCAGGGGTTCACGAAACAGGACTTCCGCGCCGGGCTCGGACTGGTGCGGCTCGCGGAATCGACCTTCACGGCCGTGGCGTACTACTTCGCCGGCATGTTCTCAATCGAGAGCGCCGGCCTGCTGCCCTACATCCTCCCGAGTCTCATCGTCGGGATCCCGCTGGGCGTACGCGTCATTCGGCACGTGCGCCCCGAGACCTTCCGGCGGGTCTGCATGAGCTTCGATGCCTGGGTGGTGGGCTTCGGCATCTCGACACTATTGCGACAGCTACAGGCAGCCCCCGCGACTCAGTAGAGGTACGCGAGGGCCATGGCGACGGTGATCTGGTCCTTCTTCCCGTTGAATGCCGCCAGCGTGGACCGGTCGTAGCGGAGCTCGGGCCGGAGCACGGCGCTGGGCCACGTCTTGATGTTCAACGTTGCGGTGCCGCTGCCGAACTTTTGCCCCGTGTTGGTCGGGAAGCCCATCGCAAGGTTCGTGCGTGCGCCGTTCTCGTCATTCACGTAATCACCGCGGAGCGCCAGACCGACGGTGGCGCTGACGTCGTACGTGACCCAGCCGCCTAGGGCCCACCACTTCGCATCCTGCGTCGGATCGGGGAGCGCCGCGTTCGCCTGCTCCGTACCGTAATCGCCCTGCACCCACACGGCCGCCTTGCCCAGCTTGCGCCACAGCAAGCCCTCGAAGCCGTACCGGTTGGCGCTGTTGTTCCCGGGCTCCTCGGCGCCCCAGTACCCCACGATGCCGAGCGACGTCAGCGCGTTGGGATAGAGCCCGACGCGCCCCATGAACGACTTGTGGCTGTTGTTGTCCGACACCTGGTCCCACCCATTGATCACGCGGAGCTGCAGATCCACGTAATTGTTGAACTTGGTCTCGACGCTGAGCCCGGTCGCGGTGAAGTTCTCGACGTAGATGAACTGGTTCCCCTCCGACCAGTTGGGGTTCCCGTAAGTCTCGATGATTTCCAGGCCCAGCAGAGTCGGAATGCGCCCCACCTTGAACTGCAACCCGTTCCCGCTCGCCGTGGGCACGTTCAACGTGACGTAAAGGTGCGGGATGTCCCCCTGTGGACCGAGGTTGAAGAACCCCCCGTCCGACTGGATGACCGTCGCGTCCTGTCCCACCAGCACTTCGGTGTGGAACCCCGCACTGAACTTCGTCGGGTCATAGGGCTTGTCGAGCACGACCCCGAGCGCGTTGAGCATGAAGCGGTTCTGGAGGCGGTCGTACAGCCGCCCGACGATGGTCGTCCCGCCGGCGCTATGGCCCGAATACGAGTACGAGCCCGCGGCGAAGCCGGTCAGTTTAAACCCCGCGAGCGCGGTCTCCAGATGGTTCACCGGAGGCGGTGGCGGATCGGCCTTCTTGGCCGTGTCGGCCGGAGCGGACGCGCCGCTCTGGGCCGCGAGCCCTGCCGGAGCGATGAGCGCGCCGAGCAGGGCGGCGAGCGCGAAACGAGTACCGTATGCACGCATTGGAGCTCTCCTCGATGTCGGTGCTACGCGTTGGCTTCGTTGAGGGCACGGCGCTGTACCGCGTCCGCTGTCACCGCCGTGACCGCGGCGGTGTCCACCTCACCCGTGCGGATCCGAACGATCCGCGTGAGCGGCTGGACGAAGATCTTCCCGTCACCCACCTGACCGGTGCGGGCGGATGAGATGATCGCCTTGATGGTCGGCTCCACGAACGGCTCCGAAACCGCCATCTCGAGCCGTACCTTCTCGCGGAATTCGAGCACGACGGTCGAGCCGCGATAGTGCTCCTGCAGATCGCGCTCGCCGCCGTGGCCGCTCACGCGACTGATCGTGACACCCGTGACGCCGGCTCGGAACAGCGCGGCCTTCACGTGCGGCAGCCGCTCAGGGCGTACAACAGCCGTGATGAGTTTCATCAGACCGCCTCGGGCTCGGGCTCGAGCTGCCCGATCCCGCCCCCGGATGCCGTCTCGCTGAGGATCACCGCCGAAGAGATCTCCTGCGTGTCGGGATAGGCCAGCGCGCCCATCTCCGGCAGGTCGAGACCGAGCTCTTCGACCTCGGGCGCTACGCGGTGGCCGCCGACGACGAACGCGGTGACCTTGTAGGCAACCAACGCCATGACGCCCACACCCACGATGTTGGCGGCGCCGCCGATCAGCTGGGCCGCGAACTGACTCGCATCGCCGTAGAAGAGCCCCCGCACCGCCCCGTTCACGCCGTTCCACCCGTCCCCGTACGTGCCGTCGGCCAACAGTCCGAGCGACAGGATGCCCCACAGCCCATTCACACCGTGTACCGAAATGGCGCCGACGGGGTCGTCGATGCGCAGCTTGCCGTCGATGAAGAACACCGCCACGCAGACCAATACGCCGGCTATTCCGCCGATCAGCACCGCCGACGGTGCGGTCACGAACGCGCACGGCGCCGTAATGGCCACCAACCCCGCGAGCGTGCCGTTCGCCATCATCGAAGGATCGGGCTTGCCGTACTTGAACCACATGTACAGCATCGACGTAATCCCACCCGCCGCCCCAGCCAGCATCGTATTCGTCGCGATGACCCCGATGCGCAGGTCTGAACCCGCCAGCGTGGAGCCGGCGTTGAAACCGAACCATCCGAACGCGAGGATGAACGTTCCGATCAACGCCATCGGGATGTTGTGGCCCGGGATGGCGTTGACGCTGCCGTCGGCGTTGTATTTCCCGCGGCGCGGACCGAGCAGCGCCGCCGTGACGAACGCCATCACGCCGCCCGTCATGTGCACCACGGAGGATCCCGCGAAATCGACGTGCCCGTGCCCGAGCCCGAGGTTCTTGCCGAGCATCGCGAGCCACCCGCCGCCCCAGGTCCAGTTGGCGTAGATCGGATAAATGACCGCGCCCACGAAGACGCTGAACACCGCGAACGCCGAGAACTTCCACCGCTCCGCCAGCGCGCCGGTCGGGATCGTGGCCGCCGTGTCCATGAAGACCATCTGGAACAGGAAGTACGCGAACACCGGTGCCGTGTACGCGACGCCCGTGAGAAAGAATCCCGTTCCCCCGAACAGGCCCCACTCCTTGCCCGCGATCGTGATGGAAACTTCGTGCGCCAGCTTGTCGTATCCGCCGAGCGTACCGAGTGGTCCCACGCCACCCGCCTGCAGCGCGAAACCGACCACCCAGTAGGCCAGCATCGCGATGCCGTAAACCATGAAGTTCATGGTGATCGTGTGTGCGGCGTTCTTGGCACGGGTAAACCCGGTCTCGACCATGGCGAAACCGGCCTGCATGAACATCACGAGAAACCCGGCCACCAACGTCCACACGAAGTTGATCGCGACCGTGTTCGCGGCAGATGCGGCGTTCGCGGCCTTGGCGAGCGAGTCCGCCGCTGCCACTCCCTGCCCGGCCAGAACCAGCGGCCACGCCAGAGTCATCAGCAAGCCAATACCGACCGAGCGTCTCATACGATCTCCCAGTGAGGGTTCACACGATGCACTCATGCCACAGAATTCGTGCAAAAAGTGCACGGATTGTATTACACTTCGCTACTACCCAATCGGGTAGTATGTACTACTGTCGCAAGAATCGTGCACATATTGCACATTTTCATACACACCTGTACACCTCGATACGGCCCGTCCCGCGCTGCTCCGCTCCGCTTGACACCGCCGACGGCCAGCGGGCAGCTTTCCCGCTCGACCCTGGTCTGCGACATGAGACTGCCTATCGGCGTTTCTCGCCCCCGCCCGCACGGCGGCCGGCCTCTGCCGGCCGACCGAAAGCGGGCGTGTAGCTCGCCGCGATAGTCGTTCGTCGGACAGCTTCCCCACAATCGATTGCGTCACCGTAGAGCGCCGCGCGACGTTTGCCCGACGCGGAAGCAGGTTCTCCAGAGGTGGGTCTGTGAGTGAGTTGACGGTCCTCAAGTTCGGCGGCACATCGGTCGCGGACGCCGAGGCCTTGCAGCGGGTCGCGGCGCTGGTCGGCCGCGCGCATCGCACCACGCGGCCCGTCGTCGTCGTATCGGCGCTGGCCGGGGTGACCGATGCCTTACTCGCCGCCGCCGCCGCCGCGACGAGCGGCAACGCCGAGCGGGTCGGGCCGCAGCTCGACGCCCTGCTCGAGCGACACGCCGAGATCGCCGGGCGGCTGGCCCGTCCGGAAGGCGCCGGTGGGATTCGGACCGTGCTCGGGCGGGCGCGCGGGGAGATCGCGGATCTGCTGGAACGGCTCGCCCGTGAGCCCGACCGCCGGCCGGCGCTGCGTGATGAGGTCGCCTCGTACGGCGAGCGCCTCTCGGCGGCGCTGCTGACCGCGGTGCTCCTGGCCGCCGACGTACCAGCGCGTTACGTGGATGCGCGCCACTGTCTCATCACCGACGAGACATATGGCCGGGCTACTCCCCTGCTCCCCGACACGGAGCAGCGTACGCGGGCCGAGCTCGCCCCCCTGCTGGACCGCCGCCTGGTCCCTGTGCTGGGTGGTTACATCGGGGCGACCGCCGACGGCGTGACGACGACGCTGGGTCGGGGCGGCTCCGACTACAGCGCGGCCCTGGTGGGCGCGGCCCTGTCGGCAGCGGAAATCCAGATCTGGACCGACGTGAGTGGCGTGTTGACCGCCGACCCGCGCGTCGTGCCGGGCGCGCGGACGATTCCCAGCCTCTCCTATGCCGAGGCGGCCGAGCTCGCCTATTTTGGCGCCAAGGTCCTGCACCCCAAGACGATCCAGCCGGCCATGGACCGCGACATTCCCGTGCGGATCTGCAACTCGCACGCAGCCGGCGAGGCGGGGACCGTGGTGACCGCTCTCGGCGAGGTGCGCCCCGGGGGCGTGAAGGCCATCGCGCACAAGTCGGGCATCACAGTGGTGCAAATCAACTCGACTCGCATGCTCGGTGCGTACGGCTTCCTGCGGGGTCTGTTCGAGGTGTTCGAGCGTCACCAGACCGTGGTGGACGTGGTGACGACGTCGGAGGTGAGCGTGTCGCTCACCGTGGAAGACGCGGGGTCGCTGCCCGACATCGTTGCCGAGCTTGGCCCGCTGGGGACGGTATCGGTGGAGTCCGGCCGGGCCATCGTGTGCGTGGTGGGCGAAGGCTTGCGGACCACGCCGGGGATCGCGGCGCGCGTGTTCGCCACCATCTCGGACATCAACGTCTCGCTCATTTCACAGGGCGCCTCCCGCGTCAACCTCACCTTCGTCGTGGAGGAAGCCCGGGTGCGCGAAGCGGTGCACCGGCTGCACGAGGCGCTCTTCGAGCGCGAGGGGGTGGACCTGGACGCGGCCGCCGCTACGGGGGCTCCGTGACCGACCTCGTCTCGCTGGCGTGTGACCTCGTGGACGTCGCATCGGTGTCGGGCGACGAGGCTCAAGTCGCGCGGTTCGTGGCATCCTACCTCACGGACCTGGGTTACAGCGTCGAGCTGTTCGATGCCGCGCCGGGGCGACCCAACGTGCTTGCGACCACCGACCGGCCGCCGCGGATCGTGCTGTCCACCCACCTCGACACGGTGCCGCCGCACATCCCCGCCCGACTCGCGGACGGCGTCCTGTACGGGCGCGGTGCCTGCGACGCGAAGGGGATCATGGCGGCGCAGATCGCCGCCGCCGAGCGGCTCCGCGCCGAGGGCGTAGACGGGATTGGGCTGCTGTTCGTCGTGGACGAGGAGATGGGTAGCGTGGGGGCGCGGGCAGCGAACGCGCATCCCCTGGCGGGGGAATGCCGCTGGCTCATCGACGGCGAGCCGACCGATAATCGACTCGCCACCGGCTGCAAGGGATCGCTGCGCCTCACGTTATGCACCGCTGGCGTCCCCGCCCACTCGGCCTACCCCGAGCAAGGGCGCTCGGCGATCGATGCGCTGCTCGACGTGCTGGGGGACGTGCGTCGCGCCACCTGGCCGACCGATCCGGTCTTCGGCGAGACGACGGTCAATATCGGCGTCATCGCGGGCGGAACGCGGCCGAATGTCGTCGCGGCGGACGCCCGGGCCGACCTGCAAATCCGGCTCGTCACCGAGGCCCCAGCGGTGCAGGCGCTGCTCGAGCGGGCCGTGCGGGACCGGGCCCGGATCGACTATCTGACGGCGGTGCCTCCGCAGCGGCTCGCGACGGTCCCCGGGTTCGAGACCTGCGTCGTGCGGTTCACCACCGACATCCCTCACCTCTCGAACTGGGGGACGCCCCTGCTGCTCGGGCCCGGGTCGATTCTCGACGCGCACACCGGGCACGAGCGGATCTCCGAGGCCGAGCTCGCCGCGGGCGCCGACGCCTACGTACGTCTGGTGCACGCGCTCGCGGTGCGGAAGGCGGAGGCGTGAAGATCGCCTTGTTGGGTCACGGCACGATGGGACGGATGCTCGAGGAGAGCGCCCGCGCCGCCGGCCACGAGATCGGCGCCATCTTCACGTCCGCCAACGTCCGCGACGCCGCGCGGCTCCTCCCCGGCCACACCGTAGCGATCGACTTTTCCGCGAGCGGCGCAGTGCCGGCCCACGTGGAAGCCGCCACCGCCGCAGGGGTGCCGTTGGTGGAGGGCACAACGGGCTGGCAGCGCGACGAGGCCGGAGTCCGCAGGGTCGTGGAGGCGCGCGGCGCCGCGCTGGTGTACGGCGCCAATTTCTCGGTCGGGGTGAACCTGTTCTATCGGATCGTTGCGGGCGCAGCGCAGCTGCTCCGCGGCGCCGGGTACGATCCGTTCATCGAGGAGGCCCACCACGCCCGCAAGCGCGACGCCCCCTCGGGCACGGCGCTCGCGCTCGAGGCCATCGTGTCCCGCGGACTCGGGCGGGCGGGGGGGGCGGGAACGAGCGTGCCGATCGCGAGCACCCGCGCGGGTCACATCCCGGGAACGCACCGCGTCGGGTTCGATTCCGCCGCCGACCAGGTCCTGTTGGTTCACACGGCCCGCTCCCGCGCGGCCTTCGCCGCGGGCGCGCTGCTCGCGGCGCGCTGGATCGTGGGGCGGCCGGGTATGTATGCCTTTGCCGACGTGCTGGACGACATCCTGGCGCTCGAGCCGGAGCAGGAAAGGAAAGTCCGATGACCCAACATCTGGAGTGGCTGCGCGGCTGCGGCACGGCCCTGGTCACCCCGTTCAACGCCGCCGGCGACGTGCATGAGGCACGGTTTCGGGCGCTAGTCGAACGACAGATTTCGGGTGGCGTGCGACTGCTCGTCCCGTGCGGAACCACGGGCGAAGCCGCGACCCTCACGCCCCTGGAGCACGAGCGCGTGATCGCGCTCGCGGTCGAGTCGGCCCGAGGGCGGGCGAAGGTGCTCGCGGGCGTGGGGAGCAACGCCACGGCCGCCACGATCGAGCGGGCCCGCGCGGCTCGAGCCGCCGGCGCCGACGCGGTCCTTGTCGTCGCCCCGTACTACAACAAGCCCACGCAGGCGGGGCTCCAGGCGCACTTCCGGGCCGTCGCCGAAGCGATGGGGGACGTCCCCGTGGTCCTGTACAACGTTCCGGGTCGCACGGCGTCGAACATCGCCGCCCCAACGGCCCTGGCCCTGGCGCGCGAGACCGACAACATCGTCGCCGTGAAAGAAGCCTCGGGTGATCTGGCCCAGATCATGGCCATCCTGCGCGATCGGCCGCCGGGGTTCCGCGTGCTCTCGGGCGACGATGCCGTGACCCTGCCCCTCATCGCCCTGGGCGCCGACGGGATCGTATCCGTGGCGTCGAACGAGGCGCCCGACCTGATGGTCAGGCTCACCGACAGCGCCCTCTCGGGCGAGTGGGACTCGGCCCGCGAGCTGCACTACCGTCTCCTGCCGCTGATGGAAGCGAACTTCATCGAGTCGAACCCGGGGCCGGTCAAGGCCGCGCTCGCGCTGATGGGCCTCCTGGAAGAGCGGTTCCGGCTGCCGCTCGTCCCCGTCCAGGAGCAGACCCGGGCCCGCATGCGCGTCGTGCTGGGAGCGCTCGGCCTCTTGCCGGGCGCCGCGCATGTCGCTGCGTGAGCGCATCGAGGCGCTCGGTTCCCGGAAGCGGGAGCATTACGACCAGCCCGAGCGCGCCCTGTTCGCCGAGTTCCGGGCCGCTCTCACGCGCGGCGAGATCCGCGCCGCCGAGCGTGCGCCGGACGGCGCGTGGTGCGTCAACGCCTGGGTCAAACAGGGGATCCTCCTCGGGTTCCGCATGGGAGCGCTCACGGACATGTCGGCGCACCCGAGCCTCCGGTTCTTCGACAAGGACACGTACCCGGTGCGGCCCACCACGCTCGCCGACGGGGTGCGCATCGTTCCCGGGGGATCGAGCATCCGCGACGGCGCGTACGTGGCCCCGGGTGTGGTCTGCATGCCGCCGATGTACGTCAATGTGGGCGCGTACGTGGACGCGGGCACCATGATCGACAGCCACGCGCTCGTCGGCTCGTGCGCACAGATCGGCAAGCGGGTGCACCTCTCCGCCGCGGCCCAGATCGGGGGCGTGCTCGAGCCCGTCGGAGCGCTGCCGGTGATCATCGAGGACGAGACGCTCGTGGGCGGCGCATGCGGCGTCTACGAGGGCACGATCGTGCGCGAGCGCGCCGTCCTCGCGCCCGGCACTATCCTCACGGGGTCGACGCCCGTGTACGACCTCGTGCGCGATCAGGTGTACCGCCGCGACGGCGACCGGCCGCTCGAGATTCCGGCCGGCGCGGTCGTCGTGCCGGGCGCGCGCGGCGCACCCGGTGCGTCGGCCGCGCGGTGGGGCATCTCTCTCTACGCGCCCGTGATCGTGAAGTATCGGGACGAGAAGACCGACGCCGCGACTCTGCTCGAGGACTACCTGCGATGAAGCAACAACGTGTGGCGGTACTGGGACTCGGAAAGATCGGGAACATACTGTTGCAGGGATTGCTCAAGGCGGGTCTGCCGCCGGGGAACGCCGTCGCCACCGTCCGGCACCCGGAGCGGGCGCAGGCACTCGGAAAAGAGCGCGCCGTTCCCGTGGGGACGGACAATCGGGCGGCGGTGCGCGGAGCGGACGTGGTCATCATCGCCGTCAAGCCGTCTGCCGGGGGAAGCACGCGACGGACGCGCATCTCGAGACCGCCCGCCGGCTGTTCGACACGGTGGGCCGGACCGTGGTGGTGGATGAGAAGCACATGGATGCCGTGACCGGCCTCTCGGCGAGCGGTCCGGCGTTCGTGTACATCATCCTCGAGTCGCTTGCGGAAGCGGGCGTGAAGGTCGGGCTGCCGCGCGACATCGCCACCGTCCTCGCCGCGCAGACGCTGCTCGGCGCCGCGAAGGTGCAGCTCGATACCGGCGATCACCCCGCCCTGCTCAAGGATACCGTGACGACCCCGGCGGGCTGCACCATCGACGGCATCCTCGAGCTGGAAGAGGGCAAGCTCCGGGTGACCCTCATCAAGGCCGTGGTGAAGGCCACCCAGCGCGCGAAGGAGCTGATGTTCGAGAAGTAGACGAGGGGCTACTGAGCACGTGCGTGAGGCGAACCTCGGCCCCCCCCTCCACACGCTCCACGCGCGTCTCGAGCAGCTCGAAATCCCTCGCCTCCCCCAACCCCAGCTGATTCAGCCGCTCCGCTTCTGCCTTGCAGACGTCGCCGGGCGTGGGCTTCGGGTTCGGGTAGGCGTCCTCGTGATGGTGGCGCAGGGCGTCCCAATGCTCATCGCCGGCGCGCTCCACCGCCTCGCGGATGTCGTCACGGCTGAGCGCCACCGGTCGCGCCTCCCTACTTGAGCATCAGGGCGGGGATGTCCTGCTCCCGCGCGGCCCGGTTGAACGCCGGGACGTCCGTCTCGATCACCGTCTTCAGGCGGTCGAGATAGCCCTGCAGCTCACCCGAGAGCTGATCGAACACCTGGTACGACTGGTCGGTGGGCGCGGCGTCGGCGCTACCCACCACCCCGCCGAGCGACGCCAGCTTGTTGTTGACCTTGATGGGGAAGTTGAGCGGATCCTCGGGGGCCTTGTTGCGCACCTGATAGATCGACTCCTGCACGGCGGCGAACTTGCTCTTGAGCGAATCGGCCTGCCGCGCAAGGGCGGCGCCCTTGCCGTCGGGCAGGGCCCGAGCGCGCTTCGCGACTGCATCGACCTGGTCCTTGAGCTCCGCGATCTCCTGGACCGCGTCGTTCGCCGCGCTCACGCGGTCGCGGATGCGCACCAGCAGCTCGAACTGCTTACCCAGGTCCTCGGCCGTCGCTGTGACCCGGGGGTCCTTCACTACCGTGAACGGCTGCATCTCGGACCAGGCGCCGAGGCTCAGCCGCGCCCGGTAGACACCGGGTGGCGCGAGCGGCCCCCGGGTGCCGCCGGCCCAGAATACCAGTCCCTTGAACCGATGGGCGTCGGCGTAGCGCAGGTCCCACACGAAACGGTTGAGTCCCGCTTCGACCTTGAGCGTGTCCTGCCCTTCCTTGGGCCTGCTGGAGATGCGTCGCACCACGGAGTCGCGCGCGTCGAGGATCTCGAGCGTCGTCTCCTTGTCGGGCTTATCTCTGAGATAGGCGTAGATGATCGCGCCGCTCGGCGGGTTCGGGCCGATGCCCGTCAGGGCGCGCTCCGGCGTGAAGCCGGGTCCCTGGAGGCGCACGGCGTCCCGGGGGACGAACAGATGGTTGCCGCCCCGCGCGATGTCATCGGTCAGCTGCTCGAGCGGCGTGATGTCGTCGAGGATCCAGAACGCCCGCCCGTGGGTCGCCGCGACGAGGTCGTGGTCCTTGAGCGTCAGATCGTGGATGGGGACGACGGGAAGGTTGAGCTGCAGCGGCTGCCAGGCGGCCCCGTCGTCGAGCGACATGTAGACGCCGAACTCGGTTCCGGCAAACAGCAGCCCGCGACGTGCCGGATCTTCCCGCACGACGCGCACGAAGTGATCGGCCGGGATCCCGGCGACGATCTTCCGCCAGCTCTTCCCGTAGTCGGCCGTCTTGTAGGCGTACGGCCGCTCATCGTCGAGCTTGTAACGCGTCGCGGCCACGTATGCGGTCGCCGGATCGTGCGGCGATGCTTCGACCATGCTCACGAGCGCGCCTTCCGGGAGGTCCTTCGGAGTGACGTTCTGCCACGTCCTGCCGCCGTCCCGCGTCACCTGTACCAGGCCGTCGTCGGTCCCCACCCAGATCAGCTGCGAATCCTTGGGACTCGGTGCGACCGTGAAAATCGTGTTGTAGTACTCGATACTCGTGTTGTCCTTGGTGATCGGCCCGCCCGAGGGGCCCTGTTTCGCCGTCTCGTTGCGGGTGAGATCGGGGCTGATCACCTGCCAGTTCCGGCCCTCGTTGACCGACTTGAACAACACCTGCGCCCCGATGTACAGGTCGTTCGGGTTCGTGGGCGACAGCACGATCGGGAAGGTCCACTGGAAGCGATACTTGAGCGCCGCCGCTGCCCACCCCATCGGGTTGTCGGGCCATGCGTTCACCGCCCTCGCCTGACCGGTGCGCCGGTCGAAGCGGGTGATGTAGCCGCCGTAGCTTCCCGCAAACACGATGTCGGGATCGTCCTGGCGGGCCGCGATCCAGCCGCTCTCTCCTCCGCCCACCTCGTACCAGTCCTTGTCGGTGATCCCGAGCCGGTCGCTGCGGCTCGCGATGCAGACGGTGCTGTTATCCTGCTGCGCCCCGCACAGCCGGTACGGGAAGTGAGTCGTCGTGATCACGTGGTAGAACTGCGCCGTGGGCTGGTTGTCCAACGTGGTCCAGGTCGCGCCGCCGTTCTGGCTTAGCGTGGCCCCGCCGTCGTTGCCGTTGATCATGCGCTGCGGGTCGCGCGGATCGATCCACAGCGCGTGATGGTCACCGTGCGGAGCGTGCAGGTTGGTGAAGGTCTTGCCTCCGTCCACCGACTTGAGGAGCGTCACGTTGAGCACGTAGACGCCGTCGGCGTTGCCCGGATCCGCGACCACGTGCGTGAAGTACCAGGCGCGCTGCCGGATCTCGTTGTCGCCGCTCGAGCGCGTCCAGGTCGCACCGCCGTCGTTCGAACGGAACAGGCCGCCCGAGTCCGCCTCCACCAAGGCCCACACGCGATCGTGGCTCACGGACGAGACCGCGAGGCCGATCTTGCCGATGATACCCTCTGGAAGGCCGCGGCTCCGGGTGATGTCCTTCCATGTGTCCCCGCCATCGGTCGACTTCCAGATCCCGCTGCCTGGTCCACCGGACACGAGCTCCCACGGCCGGCGGACCGCCTGCCAGAAGCCCGCGTAGAGGATGCGGGGGTTGGTGGGGTCCATCGCGAGGTCGATCGCCCCCGTGCTGTCGTTCTTGAAGAGGATCTTCTCCCACGTTTTGCCGCCGTCCTTCGAGCGGAACACGCCGCGCGTGGCGTTGGGCGCGAACGCATGGCCCAGGACCGCGACGTACACGAGGTCGGCGTTCCGCGGATGCACGGCGATGTGCGCGATCTGACCGGCGTCGGCGAGCCCGACCTTGATCCACGTCTTCCCGGCATCGGTCGAGCGATACATCCCATCGCCGGGCGAAAGATTGCCCCGAATCGGCGACTCGCCCGTGCCGACGTAGACGACGTTGGGATCGGACGGCGCCACGGCGATGGCGCCGATGGATCCGGCGGTGAAGTCCTTGTCCGACGTCGCCTGCCACGTGAGGCCGCCATCGGTCGTCTTCCAGACGCCGCCCCCCGTCGCCCCCATGTAGTAGACGAGCGGCTGGTCGAGCACCCCGGCGACGGCGGTCACACGCCCTCCCCGGAAGGGCCCCACTGGCCGCCAGACAAGCGCGCGGAACAGGCTGGTGTCGTACTTGGCGGCCGCCTGGGCCGAAACCGACACGGGGACGATCAGCGCGAGGAGCGCAAGACGCGCGAGTCTGGACATGGGCCTAGGGCTCTCGTACCGAAACGGGTAACGAGCACGGGTCTCCGGGAGAAACTACGGCTCCTCAGCGCAAGGGCAACTCGACGTGCAGATGGTCGCCGCTGCCCACGTGGCGCAGCGTCGCGAAGCCCATGCTCCAGAAATACACTCGCACCAGGACATTCTTGAGCTCGCTCCGGCCGGCGGTGCGGAGGTCGGCGGCGTGCGTGTAGCCGTCGCGTTGCACGTAATGCAGCGACCCGTCGTTGGGGGAAAGCCCCATCGCCGGCGAAGCGCCGGGCGACGAGCGCGAGGCGGACGCGACCCGTGAAGTGGTGCCATACCAGGGCCGCGTATGCGGTGACAATCGCCGCCGTGCATGCGGTGCCGCATGCGAGCGCGAGCACCGTTGAATAGCCTTCGCGCGTGTAGAGGAACACGGCCACTTTGACGAGCACGAGAAACGGCAGCAAGGCCACCAGTAGAGCTTGCGCGGCAAGGCGGGCGATCGGGAGAGGCCAGACCGTACGGCGTCGGGCGACGGCGCCGGCCGCCACCGGCCCGGCGGCAATGCGCTCCCACTCGCGGAGCGCGCTCGAATTCAGGGGCGTGTGTGTCACGGGGCACCTTACGCGAGGCGCCAGCCGAGGGTTGCGCGGGTGTGCAAGCCCGGGTCTCGTGCACGTCTCTCTGGGGACCTACCCTTCGGAGAGATCTCCATGCGAACACTCATCGTCGCCGCGGCGCTCGCTACGGCGGCCGCGAGCGGGCCGGGTTCGCGATTCCAGCCCCCGCGGTGCAGGAGCACCTAGCGCGGACGCAATCCGCGGTCAGCTCAGACGGGACGGCGCCGCTTCCGCGGGCCGACGTGACCGCGAATATGGTGATTCGCACCGGCCAAACGAGCATCGAGGTGGACTCGCTCGAACGCGCGGTCTCGCAGGTCCGCCTGCTGGCGGGCCGCATCGGCGGGTACGTCGCCAACACGACCGTGCAGACGGGCCACAGCCAGCTGCGGTCGGCGACCCTCGAGGTGAAGATCCCGGCCGACCGGTTCGACGACGGACTCGGCGGGCTTGCAGGTCTCGGCAAGGTCGAGTCCGTCAACGTCAATGCCGAAGACGTCGGCGAGGAGTTCACCGACGTCACCGCACGTATGGGGAATGCGCGGCGGCTCGAGTCCCGGTTGATCGACCTCCTGGCAACCCGTACCGGCAAGCTGAAGGATGTGCTCGATGTGGAGCAGCAGCTCGCGCGGGTACGGGAGGAGATCGAGCGCTACGAGGGGCGACTGCGCTACCTGCACGCCCACGCCGTGCTGAGCACCCTGACGATCTATGTGCACGAGCCGCTACCCGTGGTCGGAAGGGCAGGCTCGAGCGTGATCGGCGAGGCGTTCAAGCAAGCGTGGCGGAACTTCGTGGCCCTGGTGGCGGCCTGCATCCGTGGCCTCGGAATCGTCATCCCGCTCGGCGTGGTGGCGACGGCCGGCTGGCTGAGCCTGAGGCGTTGGCAAAGAGCCAGATCTCTCCGCACCGCCGATGCCTGATCGTTCGCCTCCGGTAGTGTGGCGTCGGCGCAACGCCCAAGACCGCCGCGCTCACGCCTCACCTGTTGCCCGAAACTTGCGGCGCGCTGAGCCATCCCTTTATGGCTCGGCCGCGCGGATTGAGCGCTCAGTCGGTCCCGAGGAGGCTCGCACTCCTCCTTGGGACCTCCCTCGGGATCGGTGTGGGCGGGACATCCTGTGCCGCTGCCGACCCCGCCGCGTCGAGCCTCCCTGCAGTGTTTTCGCCGGATCAAGCCAAGCGGGGACGGCAGATCTACGGCGCCTCCTGTGCCGACTGCCACGGCGCCGAGCTTCAAGGCACGGCCGGGCCGGCGCTCGCCGGTCCGGCGTTCGTGCGCCGGTGGGAGTCCCCTGAGCGCTCCGCTGACGACTTGTTCTACGTTCTGCGCACATCGATGCCGAAACTGGCGATGGGCTCATTGACGCCCGAGGACTACCGGGCGGTGTTCGCCTACCTGTTGCAGCGTAACGGCTGGCCTGCAGGGTCCCGACAGTTCGACGCCTCCGATACGCTGCTCCGGTTGATTCGCTTCGACGGTCGCCTTGCCGACGCGGAGCCGCCCCGGCTGGCGGCGCCTGAATTCATTCGGGGGGATGGCGCGCCGCTCGCCGATGCCGGCCCGAGTCAGTCCGAGCTCGTGAATCCGGACTCGGCCGACTGGCTGTACCACACCGGCAACTTCTTCGGGACGCGGTACTCCAGGCTCCGCCAGCTTGCTGCGGCCAACGTGGGACGGCTGGCCGTGGCCTGCGTGTTTCAGATCGGCTCGACCGAGACCTTCCAAACGGGCCCTCTGGTGTACCGCGGCGTGATGTACGTGACGACGGTGCGCCAGACCGTAGCGATCGACGCCGCGACGTGTCGCCCCCGGTGGCGCCACACGTGGCAGCCGAAGGACTACGAGCTGTGGCCGATGAACCGCGGCGTGGCGCTCGCCCGGGGGTATGTCGTACGGGGCACGGCCGACGGTTATCTCCTGGGGCTCGACGCCCGGGACGGCAAACTGCTCTGGGCCCGCCACGTGGCCCGTCCCGACGCGGGGGAGACGATCACGATGCCGCCGCTGGTCTACGACGACCTCGCCGTGATCGGGCCGGCCGGCGGCGAGAACAACATTCGCGGATGGATCGGGGCCTTCCGGCTCTCCGACGGCACGCCCGTGTGGCGGTTCAACACCGTGCCCGACCGAGGCGAGCCTGGCGCGGAAACCTGGGCGAACCCCCGGGGTCTCCCACAGGGAGGCGGGGCGGTTTGGAGTCCGCTCGCGCTCGACCCGGCCAAGGGGGAGCTGTACGTTGCCGTCACGAACCCCGCCCCCGACCTCGCAGGTCATCTCCGGCCGGGGACGAATCTCTATACCAACGCCCTGGTAAGCCTCGATGTCCGCACCGGGAAGCTGCAGTGGTACGATCAGCTCCTCCCCGGCGACACGCACGATTGGGACCTCACACAGGTCTCGCCACTGTTCCGCGAGACGGTCGGCAGTCGCGACCGGAATTTGATCGCAACCACGGGCAAGGCCGGCGTACTCACCGTGCTCGATCGCGATACGCACGAGCGGGTGTACGAAGTCCCGATTACCACCCGGGTGAACGCCGAGACGCCCGTGGGGAGGACGCCCACCAGAGTGTGCCCCGGCATCCACGGTGGCGTCGAGTGGAACGGGCCGGCGCACGATCCCCGCACACACTCCCTCTACGTGCCCGCCGTCGATTGGTGTGGCACCTTCCAGGCCGGCAGGACCGCGCGGCTTGTGCCGGGCGAGTTGTACATGGGTGGCGCGTACACATCCGATGCCGCGAGCCGAGCCACGGGATGGCTGACGGCGCTGGACGCAGCGAGCGGCGCGGTGCGCTGGCGATACCGGTCCGCGAAGCCGATGGTCGGCGGCGTGACCGCGACCGCCGGGGGGGTGGTCTTCACCGGCGAGCTGACGGGTGACTTCCTGGCGCTCGATGCCGCGACAGGCCGGGTGCTGTACCGCTTCTATACGGGTTCGGGGATCCTGGGAGGAGTGGTGACGTACGCCGTGAACGGTGAGCAGTACGTCGCCGCCGCGTCCGGGGGCGGGTCATACAACTTCGGTCGGGAGGGATCGCCGACCGTCTTCGTGTTCTCGCTGCCCCCGCGCCGCTAACAAGCCGCACGGACGGAGGTTTGCCTACGGCGTCTGCCCCGGCGCCGAGGTCGCCACGAGCTTGCCGAACAGGCCGTGCTCCTCGTCGAACGGACCGGCCGTGAAGAAGAGAACGTTCGTCGGACCGGCGGCCGCGCCGTTACCGAAGGCAATGGCCCACAGACCATCGATCGCGATCGCCTGGCCGTCGGCGCCGTGGAGCTGGCCCCGCGGCTGCAGCTCGCGGTGGCCGCGGAAGCGGTGGGCGTCGAACGCGGTGATGTGGCCGTCGCCGAAGTTCCCCACGAGCAAGTCCCCGCTGAAGGCCCCGAAATCGACGGGGGCGAGCGCCAGTCCCCAGGGCGAGTTGAGTCGCCCGCCGGAAGCCACGCGACGAAGCAGGTGGCCGCCCGTGTCGAAGGCATTCACGAACCCATGGCCCTCGCCGGCCACGTCGTCCTTTTTGTCCGCGTCCTGGAGCGCGTAGGTGACGTAGATCGTGCCCCCCAGCTGCTGGATTCCGAAGGGCGCGTAGCCCGGCCGAAGGTGGTGGTCGGTGAACCCGCCCAACACCGGATGGAACCCGGCGTCGAAGACGTCCACCGTGCCCGCGCGGAAGTTGGTGGCATAGAGGCGGTCGCCGGCCGCGGTGCTCGCGATGGCCAGCCCCTTATAGACGGCGCCCCCGGCCGAGTTGTCGATGACGACAATCGCCTGCGTGGCCGCCACCGCCGGGTTCCAGCCCGAAATGGTGCCGTCCTCGCTGGCGAAAATGAAGCGCGCGGGGCCCGTCCTTGCGCCGCTCGTCAGGACGAAGCTAGGGCCGCCGTTGAACACGATGCCGGTCGGCGCGCCAGGAACGGTGACGGTCAGGGTGACCTTGGCGCCCGTGTTGCCGTTGTAGAGCGTGGAGAGGCCGGTCCCGTTGTCGGCCACCCACCAGGGCGAGGTCGGGCTGGCCACAAGTCCCCAAGCGTTGACGAGAGCCGCATCGACGAGGCCCGCCGGCACGGCCCCGTCGGACACCAGGTTGTGTTGCTCGTAGAACTGCGACGGGGCAGCCCGGACCGAGAACGAAGGTGACGTGAGGGACGGAGCGGTGCTGCGCTCCCCGACGTCGCACCCAAATGACACC
>WNGO01002871.1_pt1 | contig 18211 bp, 15 predicted proteins | sample 5400511 | NCBI WGS metagenome assembly WNGO01 (sample SAMN13153380, study PRJNA577476) | soil metagenome | isolation source: 20 cm soil or saprolite under Garry oak tree replicate 2 | place: USA:California | collected 2016-06-15 | reverse complement strand
GAGTCTTCGGCTCAGGTCGCCCGCCCCGACGGCACGACCGGCGCCAGGCAGTTGCAGTTCGCTATGAAGCTGAAGTTCTGAGCCATCTCCGATCGCGAAACAACAACCGGGCCTGAGGGGAAGCTCAGGCCCGGTTGTTTTTGATCGCTCTACGAGCTGGGTTATGCCTGGGTGGTCAGCACCCGATCGTGCACTGGCTCCGGCTGAAGAATCTTAGCTGCGGTGCTATCGGCCACCGCCGGCAGCGAAACCTGCAGCGCTTCATCAATCGTCTTCACGTAGTGCACCGTCAAGTTTTCAAGCTGTTCGGGCGTGAGATCCTCCTCCACGTTCATCTTGTTTTCCGCCGGAAGAATCACATCCCGAACGCCAGCGCGCTTCGCTGCCAGCACCTTCTCCTTAATGCCGCCGACAGGAAGCACGTTACCGCTGAGGGTGATTTCACCCGTCATCGCGATCAGCGGAGTGATGCGTTGCTTGGTCAAGAGCGAAACCAAAGCCGTAGCCATGGTCACGCCGGCCGAAGGACCATCCTTCGGAATCGCGCCCGCCGGCACGTGAATGTGGATGTCGTGGCTGGCGAAGAAATCTTCGGCCACTCCAAGACGGTCGGCATTCGATCGTACCCACGTCAATGCTGCCTGCATGGATTCCTGCATCACCTGGCCGATCTGTCCGGTCATGGTGAATCCGCCTTTGCCCTTCATGGCATTGGCTTCGACGAAGAGCACGTCTCCGCCGGCAGGGGTCCACGCCAATCCAACCGCCACTCCTGGGCGCTCGGTGCGCTCGGCAATTTCGCCTTCGCTGCGGATCTTGATGCCGCCGAGGAATTCCTGAATGGTCTCCTTATTGACGATCAGCTTCTCGGTTTTACCTCAGCAAGGCGTCGTGCCTGTTTCCGACAGATCGTGCCAATGGTGCGTTCCAAGCTGCGCACGCCCGCTTCCCGCGTGTAGTGGCGGATCACATAGCGTACCGCCTCTTCCGGGAATTCGATCTGCTCCGTGGTAATACCGTTTTCGTCAATCTGCCGGGGAATCAGATACTGAAATGCGATGTGCACTTTCTCTTCTTCGGTGTACCCCTGCAGTTCGATGATCTCCATACGGTCGCGCAGCGGCTCGGCGATCGGATCGAGCATGTTCGCGGTCGTGATGAAAAGAACCTTCGAAAGATCGAACGTCACGTCGAGGTAGTTGTCGCGGAACGTCGAGTTCTGTTCGGGATCAAGCGCTTCGAGCAATGCCGAAGCCGGATCACCACGGAAGTCACGCCCGACCTTGTCGATCTCGTCGAGCATGAATACGGGATCTTTCGTCTCCGCCCGGCGAATCCCCTGAATAATCTGGCCCGGCAAGGCTCCGATATAAGTCCGCCTCGAGGATGCGGTCTTTCACCTTCTCCAGATCGTAGTGATCGGCATCAAGAATTTCTTTCGCCTTCGGAATCTCGATTTCCTGCCCCGAGGTCTTGGCCCACGGCAGTACCGCCAGCCATTCGATGTAGTTGCGGGTCAGCGAATAGTCGGCGGCCATCGGTGACATGCGGGAGAGACGGCCCAGTTCCTTCAGGGCCTCTTTCTTCACCTCGTCGGGCATGCCGGCTTCTTCGATCTTCTTTTTCAGATCTTCGACATCGCGCTGGCCTTCGTCCTGCTCGCCAAGTTCTTTCTGGATGGCCTTCATCTGCTCGCGCAGGTAGTATTCGCGCTGTGTCTGCTGCACGCGATCCTGCACTTCGCTCTGGATCTTGTTGCGCAGTTGCTGGACTTCGAGTTCCTTGGCGAGATGCTGGTTGATCTTCTCCAGCCGCACGTGGACGTCGAGCGTTTCCAGCGTGTCCTGCTTGTCCGGCGTGGAAAGCGACGGCAACGACGAGGCGATGAAGTCGACTAGCCGGCCCGGTTCGTCGATGTTCATAGCGACGGTCGAGAGTTCGTCCGACAGCGTCGGCGAACCCGCCACAATCTGCTGGAACAGAGTCAGAACATTGCGCTGCAGGGCTTCAATCTGCGAAGTGGCTACTGGTGTAGCGCTCTCCGGCAGAATGGAGTAGTGGGCGTTCATGAATGGCGTCAGCTGAGTAAATTCGCCCAGCTTTATGCGTTCCAGCCCTTCGGCAAACACAAACAGGCTCTGGTTCGGCATCTTGACGACTTTGTGAACGACCGCGGAAGTGCCCACCGTGTAAAGGTCGCTGGGTTGTGGCGCATCGACGCGCGCTTCGCGCTGGGCCACAACAATAATGGTCTTATCCTCTCCGAGTGAATTGATTAACTGAACGGAACTTTCACGCCCCACCGTTAGCGGCAAAACGGCATGGGGGAACAACACCGTGTCCCTCACCGGCAGCACCGGCAACGCTTTTTGCTCGTTTGTTTCCTTCAATTTAGGAGAGCGCTCTGATGAGGTCTGTTGGCTCATGATTCTCCTTGAGTGTAACTCGCTCAAGTTTAGATGATACTCTTTGGCGAAAAGTTTCAGTCGTCCCCGAAACCCTTCCCCACGACTCGCATTCTATTCCGCTGAGCGACACGCGCCGTACGTGTCTAAGGTGCAGAGGCTAACGCGCAGGATGCCCCTGCGCAAGTCTTAATTTGGAACCCCCGTGGATTCTCACAGGGCAACACGGCATCCCAACGCCCAATAGATGAGCGCATGGGATGCTTTGTGCAGCGATTGGACTTGGCTTCAGCCCTAAAAGACGTGCTTGGCTGTATCTCCCGCAAACACGAGTTCCTGCAGCACGCGTTCGTTCGCGGCGTTCAGTTGATACACAGTCCGGGTCTGGTCGGACTTCTTGCCCAGTTGAACGAGTTGGCACTTCGCCTTCAAGTCCTGAACCTTGTGGTTCACGGACTGAAACACCATGACATGCTCCGGCCCTTCCATGGTGTGGCGCACGACATATTCGCCGGCCGGCAATAGAGTGCCAGCCACCCGAACCGGCGAAGCGAAACTAATTTTTCCCGTTGCCCGGATTCCCAAATTCTCTCCCGCCATCGCAAGCGAAACCGCTACCAGAACGCACACCAACAGAACCATGATCTTCGATGAATGCATGTATTTCCTCCAGAATGATCCAACTGGTCGCCAGTTGGCACTGTGGATATTTTATGAATGGGACCGTGGGTCGTGTGTGTGTAACATCACATGATCGTGTGACGGCGGTAACACTCGATAACTGGGTTACTTTGGCGTGAACTGAGCCAAGTCGTAGATTCCGAGCTTCTTTTCGAGAGCCGCCACCTGATCGACGACCTTGAAGAAACCCTCGTCGCCAAACAGTTCATCCTCTTTCTTCTCGAAATCCTCGCCGAGGGCATCGTATTCGTGCGGAGAAATGATGGAGCGAAATGCCGGAAACAGAACCGTGTCTTCGCGCGCCTCATGCGGACGGTACATGCGCAGGAAAGACCGCAGAGCGTCTCCCAGCTTATCGGTATCGGAGGAAATGTATTTGAGCGTAGCCGTCGCGCCCAGCTCCCGAATCTTTGCGGTCAGATCCCGCCCGGCTTTGTGTTGGGTTTGAAGAGTCTCGACTAGCGGCACATGCTTCCCTGCTTTGCGGAAACGTGGGAAGAGGAAATCTTCTTCCAACTTCTCGTGATACTCCTCGACGAAGTGGCGCACGATATCCGCCGCACTCGCCAGAATCGAGCCATCAAACGGCCGTTTCTCCCCCAATAGATGCAGATGGTGGTCGTAAATCAGGAGAATACGGTTGAGCACTCCGTGCTCGCGCATGAGGTCTTCCGCCGGAGAGATCTTGTCATCGTCTTTTTCCTTCTCCTCGGCCTTTTGCTGAGCGAGAGCCAAGGGCGCGAGCAAGCCGGCGCCAGCAATGGAAGTCTGACGAAGAAAACTGCGGCGGGTCGATGAATTTTCCAGCACTGTATCCTCCTGGACTGGATTTCCTTTTATCTTTGACGTGAAGCCCGGCACAAAGGTTCGCCGACTTACGCTGCGGGGTAGACTCCCAGCACCTTCACAAACTCGGCCACCTCGCCTAGGTGCCGCAGTGCGTTCCTGGCCGCTTCGTCGTCGCCACGCAGGAAGTCAACGTAGAACACGTACTCCCACGGCCTTCCGCGCATCGGCCGCGACTCGATTTTGCTCAAGCTGATATCCCGCAACGCAAAAACACTCAGCGACTTGAACAGCGCACCGGGCAGGTTCTTTACCTGGAAAGCAATCGAAGTCTTATTCGCCTTCGGCGGAATGAGCCGCTGGTAGTTCGCAACGTAAGCATTGAAACGCGGGTGCCCCATCTTTGTCTCGCCGCTCTTTCGCGAGACAGGGTAGGGGTTTTGACCCTTACTAGTTCGGCCCAACCTGCGAATCAAAAAGAATCGGGTGAAGTTCCGCTTATCGTCCTCAATGCCGGCCCGCAGGATCTTCCCGTCGTATTCGCCCGCCGCCTGTCTCCCGGCAATTCCGGCTGCATCCTTCAAGCGATTGGCCGTGACATGCTTAACGCTTCCCGCCGTATCGTAAAAAGGAACTGCCTCGATCTCCGGATGTCGCCGGAAAAAATCCCGGCACTGATCGAGGGCCACCGGATGCGACAGAACTCGCCGCAATGAAGCTATCTTTACCCCTCGCGCGGCTATGACGTTATGCACAATCCGCAGCAGGTACTCAGCCTGTATGAAGACATTCCTGGTGACCAGCAGATCCGCATGTTCTGCGACGGTTCCCGCCAGCGTGTTCTCGATCGGAATCACCGCTGCCTGTACTGAGCCCGAATCGACGCGATCGAAGACCTCAGCCGAGCGCGCGCAGGGCACAACCGTGCAGCGTGACAGCATCTTTTCGGCGGCTTCGTGACTGAACGAGCCGCGCTCGCCTTGGATGGCAACTTTCATTGCTTGCGTCCTAAAGAGGGCAAGGTATAGGAGAAGCCCATGGAATGCAATTTCTTGGTCGAACTCAGTTCAGATCTTTCCTTAGCACCAGCGCGTCCACACCATTGAAGTAATAGCGCGGCCAGGTTCGAATAACGTCATAACCGTGTCGTTTGTAAAAGGACAAGGCCGGGACATTGTCGACCGCCGTCTCCAGTCCCACGGCACGGCATCCGGCGGCTCGCATACGCTCTTCCGCACTTCGCAGCAGTAGCGAGCCCACCCCCGAGCGCCTGGCATGCGCTCCAACATCGATGGTAACGACGTGTCCCGTGGTGCCGCAATGCACCACGATGAAACCTTGAAGTTCCTCTTTCGCATTGGTCGCGACTAACGTAAACGATCCACGATGCTGCATGAAAGACCTGAGTTCCCGTTTCGAATACGAAATCCCAGGCGGAAAGCACTCCTGATCCATGCGCCACAGTGATTCGAAATCCTCGGCCTTGTAATCGCGAACGACAGTAGCCACCGCGACATTGTAAAGGGCTTCGGCCTCCAGCATTCGGCGCAGGCATTTGGTAGGACGGGGCTACACCGGAGCAATGTTCTGCTCCGGCGCGCTAATATCCTGTTTTTCCACAGCCCATTTTGCTCCTGAGCAAAGAAAATGACTTTGTAGGACTAATGTCCTCTTGCTCGATTCGCAACCTCGGACGTACCATCGGCATCAGAGGGGTAGCGAAGTACGCCTGTGGGACGCCTGCTTATCATCGACGCGGTCGCCGCGGTGGTCGTTTTGGGTGGATGGTATTTCTTCTTCGCTGCCTACAACCGTCGTCGTGGAGCCGAAGCGCTGCTCTGGGTCCAAAAAGCCTGCGCAGGTAAGGGACGAATCGTTGACTTCCGATGGCTCAACAGTTCTCGCCTTCACGCCCGCCTGCAATTCCCTTCACGCAGTTTCGAGAACGCTCGCGTCACCATGAAATTCCGGCCACGGCCTCTGCCGGTGAACTGGATCCTGAGTCGCGTCCACAAGCAGAAGGAAACTCTGACCTTCGAAGCCGACTTGGGCGGATCTGCTAACGTCCGGCTGGATGTGATTCGGCATCGCTGGTGCGCTCACAGCCGCGGCGTCGTCTCTCGCAAGAAAGACCAGCGTCAATGGGACATCTACGAGCCCGGTCCCATCGTGCTTACGACCCGCACCCACTGGCAGGAAGATCTGGCTCCCGAACTCAACACTCTCATGACGGTGCGCCAGCAGGATGTGCTTCAGGTCCGCTTCCGACCCGAATCACCTCAGTTCTCTGCCACCATCGCTCTCGATGCACTGGACGATCCCCGCACCGCTGCTGGCTTCCTGGCGACCTTGCGCGAACTAGCGGCCGGAGCTTCCGCTCACCGGCAGTAACCTACCCTGCGTTGAACAGCGGCAACAAGTTGCTTCGTCATCGATTAAACTGTCCGTGATGCCTACCGGTCGGGATGGCTCCATTCGCCTGTTTGGCTTTGCAGGAATCGATGTTTTCCTGCACTGGTCGTGGTTCCTTGTAGCCGTGTACGAGATTCAGAGCCGCTCGGGCCGCTACTCATCGATTCTATGGAACATTCTGGAGTATCTGGCCCTGTTCCTGATCGTGTTGCTGCATGAATTCGGCCATGCTCTGGCCTGTCGGCAGGTGGGCGGAAACGCCAATCGTATTGTGTTATGGCCCTTGGGCGGGGTAGCGTACGTCGATCCTCCACCTCGTCCGGGTGCAACTCTCTGGAGCATTGCGGCCGGACCGCTGGTGAATGTCGTCTTAGTACCAGTCCTTCTTGTCGCTCTTTCTGCATGTCGATCGGCGGGCCTGGCAGCAACAGCACCGGACCTCTTTCGACTCCTGCGTTCGATTGCCTGGATCAACGGTGGGCTCCTCATCTTCAACATCCTTCCGATTTATCCCTTGGACGGCGGCCAGATTCTGCGTTCGCTGTTGTGGTTTGTGCTGGGTCGCGCCCGCAGCCTCATGGCAGCCGCTGTCTTGGGCCTGCTAGGGGCCGTCGCGTTCATCGGACTTGCTGTCTGGAGACAAGACCTGTGGCTTGGAGCAATCGCACTCTACATGGCGATGAACTGCTGGGCAGGGTTCAAGAATGCCCAAACGCTGTTAAGCATGGCAAAAATTCCACGACGCGCCGGATTCACCTGTCCGACCTGCAACACTGCGCCGCCAGTTGGAACCTACTGGAAATGCACTCAATGCACCCAGGCTTTCGATCCTTTTGAAACGGGCGCCGTCTGTCCTTACTGTCGTGCGCAATACCCCACAACCCAATGCCTCGAGGCGACCGACGAAGGGGAATATCTGGCCATGCTTCATTACCCCGGTTTCTTGCGTTCCGCTGTCGTCCTGATTGTATTGCTGGCTGCAACCGTCCGCGTCCCCTTTTTGTGGGCTGGCGAACCCCAATGGGTTGAAGTGCGTTCCCCGAATTTTTCTGTCATCACTGATGCTGGTGAGCGCCGTGGCCGGGATGTTGCGCTGCGCTTCGAACAGATGCGCTCCGCATTCGGCACTTTGATGACGAAGGCGACCGTAAGCGTCCCCGTACCCCTGCAAATCGTCGCCTTTCGCGGTACCAAAGAAATGCGCCAGGTAGCTCCCCTGTTTCATGGCAAGCCAACCCAAGTGGCAGGACTGTTTCAAGGCGGAGCTGACCGCAGTTTCATCATGCTCGATATGTCCGTGGAAGATCCATGGACCACCGTCTTCCACGAGTACGCTCACCAACTGATGAATGGGAATATACAAACCGAGTCCGACCCGTGGTTCGAGGAGGGGTTCGCAGAATACTTTTCAAGCATCGAAGTGGACGGGAAGGAAGCGCATGTTGGAAAGATTCCTCATGATGATTACCTGATTCTGCAACAGGTCGGCTTAATGAAAGTCGCAAACCTGTTCAAAGTGGCGCACTATTCCGAGACCTACAACGAAAATGGAAACAGCCGCACGAGCTTTTATCTCGAGTCTGGGCTGCTCGTGCACTACATCTACGACAACCAACTTCTACCCAAAGTGGGCACTTATATAGACCTGAAAGGGACCAAGCACGTCAGCGTTGAGGATGCGATTCAACAAGCCTTCGGCATGAGCGCAGCTCAACTCGACAAAACCTTACGCGACTACCTGCTGAGCGGCCGCTATCGCTATTACAAAATTCCTGCACCCGCTAACATCTCGGAAAAGACCTACACATCGCGGCCGTTGACGCCGTCCGATGCGGCCGCTGTTCTTGCTGACATCCATCTGCACTCAGCGGACTACCAGGACAAGGCAATCGACGAATTTCAGGCGATCCTCAGTTCTGACCCAAACAACGCAGCGGCCTGCCGTGGTCTCGGCTACGGCTACTTGCAGAAACAGAATTTTACGCAGGCGGCTGAGTATTTCAAACGCTCTTCGGAGCAGGACTCGAAGGATCCGCGGGTCCATTACTACAATGCTCTATTGATGGCCCGCGAAAGCGGCTTTGGTTCCAAGGTCGATATTCCCACATTGACGAGAGAACTCGAGACTTCCATTAGTCTCGATCCTAGTTTCGCCGATTCGTACGCACTGCTCGCGTTCGCGCAAAGCACTTCCGGCGATCCCGCAAAAGCCCTGGAAACAATGCGGAAGGCGATTGCCATCGACCCTCGTAACGAAGGCTACCGCTTCAACCTCGCCAACATATATCTTGCGAACCGCCAACCCGAAAAAGCAATGGCCATTCTGCAGTCGCTTCAGAAGTCCGCTAGTCCTGAGATGGCCTCCCGGATCGACGGCGTACTCGAGAGCATCCGGCGAGTGCAGGAGTTCAGGTCGTCAGAGGTCGGTCTCGTGTATCGAGAGGGCTCCAAGGCGCCTATAGATTCCGCAGTCACCGCCAACCCTACGCCCCCAAGTGCTGGCCCGAAGTGGGGTACTCCCATCTTTCTTCGCGGAACTATCAGCGCAGTGGATTGCTCGGCTGAGCCCTCAGCTGTCTTGACCGTGTCCTCCGCCTCGAAGACGCTAACACTCAAAGTCCCCGACAGAAACCATTTGATCCTGATCGGAGCCGATCAGTTCTCCTGTGCATGGACCAAAAAGAAGGTCGCGGTGAACTATCGCCAGAATGAGGCGGGAGACACGAGCGTAATGTCTCTGGAACTCCAATAAATCGATTTTGGGAACGCTGCCTGACTGGGTCGAAGAATAAATCCCTTTTATGCCCCACATCAGCTTTTTCGATTGGATGGCCCTAGACTCTCGCGCTATTCTTCCCAGTTCCAAGTCGGCGTTGAAACCAGCCATTTCAACTTCTCAGCAACCGTGCAGGTAGTTTTGCCCAAATCTCGCAGCTAGAGCGAAGGAGAACCAACGACATCCATGTCCACTGAACTGCGCAATTTCCTGTCACTGTCCTACGACGAACTCGAAGACCTGAACCTGAAGGCGAAGGAGCAGCGCAGGAACCGCGTCCCGCTCGACAAGGTCCGCGAAGACCGGCTTAAGTATTTGACCGACGAGAAGCGCATCAAGGCCCTGACGGTCTTGTTCACCGATCTCGAGGGCCGGCTGCACATGCTCGACTATGACAAGAAGTTCCTGCTCAAGAGCTGGGACAACCTGACCTTTGACGGATCTTCGATCCGCGGCTTCACCGCGCAGCGCGAGAGCGACTTGCGCTTGGGGATTGATTGGGGCGCTTTCTACTGGGGACCGGCCGATGTCTTTGGTCCCGGCAAAGTCCTCGTGTTCGGCGACGTTATCGATAAGGGCGGCACACCTTACTCCGCGGACATCCGCGGCGTGCTGAAAACCTACGCCGACGATCTGTACAAAAAGAAGAAATACACGCTGAACGCGGCCAACGAAATTGAAGGATTCCTCTTCAAAGGACCCGACGCCGAGCGTCATTATCACGAAACCGGCAAGTTCGAGTATGTCAACACGGGCGGCTACTATCATTCCCTGCCCGGCGACCCGTTGCGCACGTTCATCGACACGACGGCTGAAGTGCAGCGCGCTATGGGCTTCCAGAACGAGAAAGATCACCCGGAAGTCGCGCCTTCGCAGTTTGAAATTAATTACGGATACGGCGAAGTCGTCGCGGCCGCTGATCAGATCCAGCTTTACAAGCTGATCTGCCGCCAGATCGCCACCAACATGGGCTTCACCGCATCGTTCCTGCCCAAGCCGGTCGTCGGCGTGAATGGCAGCGGCATGCACACCAACGTTTCCATCAGCGAAAATGGCAAGAATCTTTTCTGGGACGCGAAAGGCGAAGAGAAGCTCAGCAAGATGGGATGGGCTTTTCTCGACCGCATCCTGACACATGGCAATGACATTTGCCTGCTGCTCAATGCCAGCGTGAATGCCTATCGCCGGCTGGATCCGCACTTCGAAGCTCCGAACCAGATCAAGGCTTCGCCCGTGGATCGCGGCTCGATGATCCGCATACCAATCGGCAACGAGAAATCTATGCGCGTTGAGGTCCGCTCAGTCGCGCCGGACGCCAATCCGTACCTGGTGATGTACTCGATCTTCAAGACCGGCCTCGACGGCGAAACCGCAAAGATCAAGAACCTCCGCCAGGCCGAGCGCTACCTGCCCGACAACATCTACGACGCGCTGGCGAATTTCCGCAAAGCCGAATGGATCACCACCATGCTCGGGGAAGACGTGAAAGGCCGGTACGCCGACCTCAAGCAGGCATCGGCTGACCGTTGCCCGCGTGCTTTAGGGACCTTCGTAAAGGCACAGGAAGTGCAATTCCATCACGAGGTCTACAACCAGTTCCTGTGGAATTTGTTCTAACCTGCTGCAGTTCTGCCAACCGAGCGCCCCGGGGGTTCCTCCGGGGCGTTCATATTTGCCGGCAACTCGGCCAAATAATTAACTTCAAGAAGGGTCTCGGCAGCGGCGACATTGACCTCGCTATTCTTCGTGCAACGCCAAGAGCGGTTCGACTCGACTCGACTTTCGCGCGGGCAGATAACAAGCTAACAGCGCCACAGATCCCAGCAGGAGTGGCGCCCCGAAAAGGACGATGGGGTCTGATGCATTCGCAGCCGTTACTTGCCCGACGCTCGAATTCATTGCGGAGAGCATGCGAGAGCCCGCCCAGGCACAACCTAGTCCGATGGTCGTACCTATACCTATGAGTAGCATCCCCTGTTTCATAACAGCCCTGACCACATCACCCTTGCGAGCACCCAGCGCCATGCGGATGCCAATCTCGCGGCGCCGTTGCACCACGGAATATGCCGTCATCCCTGCTAGGCCGACCGAGGCTAGCACCATCCCGAAGACTCCGATAATTCCGTATGTCCAAGCAGCCGAGCGCAAGGGAGCTATAAAGTCGGCGATGTGTTCATTCATGCTGCGCGCCTGAAACGGCACTACATTTGCATCGAGCGCCGAGAGAGGCGCCCCATAGCAGGCGCGACATCAAGGGTTGAAAAGTACGACCCACTGACCAGATGCCCCCAGATTCGCTCTTTGTGCCCGGCAAACGAAAGCGTGAAGGGTACGAGAGCAAGGTAGGCCCCAGCTGCAACAAACACGTCGCTGCGTTCGCGGTAGCGTTTAAACTCCGGATAAGTGGCTGGCAATTCCAGCACCACCAGTTCATCCGGTTTTGAGACTACTGGCAGGTTACGCAGAACTATGCCATTCATCTAGCTGAATGCGCAGGCAGCTATACAGATCCCCATGCTGAGAGACAGCAGCGCAACCACCGTGAACCCAGGAGACGCCACGAGAGCTCGTATGGATCGGGTGATGTCTCGTCCTATATCAGCCAAATATCTTCTCGATTTCAGCATGATCGAATGTCCTTAGACATGGAATGCAATCACGTCAATTATCGAGTTCAGATTGTAGTTTCAGTTGGCAGCCTTCGGATAGGCACGTTTTAGTTGGCAGACGCTCACTCGCCCCTCCACCTGCCGCACCTCACACCTCAAACTCCACACATCTCCCCCCAGCGCCTCCCACGCCCGACAACAAAGGGACGTCGGTTGACTCTTAACCTCGTCATCCCTAAGATTGGCACTCGATTCAGAACTTCATACCGAGGCCGCAATATTGGCGAACCCCACCGACCCTGCTCCCCGCAGTCTGTTCCGCGCGATCGCAACCGACATTCATTTCTGGATTCCTCTGAGCGTGCTCCTCGGCGGAGTCTTCCTTCTGGATAAGCTGCGTTGAATTCAGTCGAAGCCAGCTTGCAAACGACAGCGCCTGTGAGCACCGCACGCCTACGGACTCTTCAGGCACTCGGTATGTTCTGCGGTTTCGCCGCGGGAGCCTGGCTTGGGGGCGCCGAAGCGCCGATCAAGCTCGTCAACCCTGAGATCTCTCCCATCACTGTCTCGCTCGTGATGGTCTGCGGCGTCTTCCTCGCCCGCTGGAGCGTCCCCGCACTGGTTCGCGGCACATCGCACATACGGGCCGATGTCGGTCAAGCTCCCCACCTCGTCGTCTGGGCCATCCTCGCCGGATGCATGTGGGCCGTCGCCAATACGCTGACGATCTACGCCATCCGCAACGTCGGCCTGAGCATCGCCTTCCCCCTGTGGAACACCAACAGCCTGCTCGGCATCTTCTGGGGATTTCTCCTCTTCAAAGAACTTCACGCCGCGGGATGGAAACGCTGGCTGGGAGTGATCGGCGGCGCCCTCTGCATGTTCGCTGGAGCCACATTGCTCGCGGTCGCGTCGTCGCACGAAGCCGCACCCGGCAAAGCGACGCTGGGAATTGCCGCTGCCTTGGGCGCGGGAATTCTCTGGGGCACGATGTACATCCCCTACCGCAAAGCGTATCTCACCGGCATGAACCCGCTCTCCTTCATCACGTTCTTCACCGTAGGCGAACTGATCACCATGCTGATCCTGGCCATCAGCTATCGCGGAGCAGCCCCGCTCTGGCACGAACTCAGCACAGCTCGCGCTGTTCTCTTCTGGCTGATGCTCGGCGGCTTCGTGTGGGTCATCGGAGATCTCTTCCAGCAATACGCCACAAAATATGTCGGCATCAGCCGCGGCATTCCCTTGTCAAACACCAATCAGCTATGGGGACTTTTGTGGGGCGTGCTGGTGTTTCACGAATTGCGAGGGGCTGCCCATATCACTTATGAACAGGTCGTAGGTGGATCGATCCTGATGGCGCTAGGCGCAGTGGCGATCGCCCTCTCATCGGCCACCGAGAGCGAACATTCCTCCTGGAAGGACGCCGCTCAGCGCGAAGGCGACCGCTACGGCGTCGAAGATGAATACGTCCGCGCCGGCATGGAGGGCCGCGCCTATGAGTCCTCTTCTGAGGGCAGGAGCGTCCTCGACTGGCTGCTGATCCTCGTCACGACGGCGCTCTTCGCCGCACTCGCCATCATCTCCAAGCCTCCGCAGGTGGACGTAAGCTTTGGCTGGGCCGCCGCTCTGAGTGTCGTGATGTTCACCCTGATGTCGGCTTGCGGAGTCGCCCTGTGGCGCACGACGCGCTTCCGCTGATCTCGCCCGTTTATCGTGCTAGGTTGCTTTCGTTCTAGACAGAGTCCGTCGAGCCGCTACACACTGGTTGCCATCCAAAGGAGACTCTATCCATGACACGTGCTCTGTCAGCGTTTTCTGTTTGTGTATTCGCATTGGGCTCGATGCAAGTTGCCGCTCAGGTGAACCCCTACAAAGAAGGCACTCCGGGTGTCACCGGTTATCGCTCCGAGGTAATGGCCGAGGTCATGGTTCAAGAGGACAAACTGACTCGCCTTGCGGAAGCGATCCCGCCGGATAAATACACATGGCGACCATCCCCTGACACGCGCTCATTCGCAGAGGTCTTCCTTCACATCAGCGCGGCGAACTACAACTTGTACAAACTGGTTGGCACGCCGCCGCCGACCGGTATCGATATTAAGAACCTTGAGAAGTCCACTACGGACAAAGCCAAAGTCGTAGCCACAGTCAAAGATTCCTTTGCTCACGCCAAGCAAGCGATCAAAGCGATGCCCGACGCGGATCTGGAGAAGAGCATGGATTGGTTCGGCGGCAAAAATACAGAGCGCGGCGTTCTACTTTTCATCGTCCGCCACGCCGCCGAGCATCTCGGACAGTCCATCGCTTATGCGCGCTTCGCTGGGATCGTTCCGCCCTGGACCGAAGACGCGCAGAAGAAGCCACCGGAGAAGAAATAAAGCATCAGCTAGGATCCGAGGTTCGAATTGGTGCGAGAGGTCTGACGACTGGCCCGAGGTCTGACGCCCGACGCCGTTCCTGTGCTAGATTCGGGAAGTCCGATGGATTTCGCACCCAGCATCTCCACCCAGTCCCTGACCCGTCGCTTCGGAGAACTCATCGCCGTGGACGGCGTGAATCTCCGCGTCGCTCCCGGGCAGTTCTTCGGCTTCCTTGGGCCCAATGGCGCGGGCAAGTCCACGACCATCAAGATGCTCACCGGATTGCTCGCCCCAAGTTCCGGGCGCATCGAAATCCTGGGACTCGATCTCAATACCCATCCGGCGGACGTCAAACGCCAGATCGGAGTCGTTCCCGAGGGTATGGCCCTTTTCGGCCGTTTGACGGGTGCTGAGTTTCTGAGCTTTGCTGGAAGAATGTACGGGTTAGATCGCGAAACTGCCGCCAAGCGCGCCGCCGAATTGCTCGACTTCATGCAACTCGCTGACCAACCAAAGAAACTCGTGACCGATTACTCCCACGGCATGCAGAAGAAGCTTGCCATGGCGGCGGCAGTGATTCATGGGCCGAAGATTCTTTTCCTGGACGAGCCTTTCGAAGGGGTCGATGCTATTGCCGCGGGCACACTGAAGGCTATGCTGCAGCGCATGATTGCCCGAGGCGCCACCATCTTCCTCACTTCTCATGTGCTGGAAATCGTCGAGCGCCTTTGCAGTCACCTCGCCATCATCCATCAGGGACGGCTCGTTGCCCAGGGATCGCTCGAAGAATTGCGCGCCGGAGTCGAAGCCCAAACGCCCGCCGCATCTGACAATGGAAGTCAGTCTTCAGGAGAGAAGCTGACGCTGGAAGAGATTTTCCTGCGCATTGTCGGAGGAGGCCGCCCCGCCGATCAGGAACTTTCCTGGCTCAGTTAGATAAGTGGCAAGTCGACTATCTAGATCCCGCACGTGGCCCGCCGCAATGAGCCTTCGGAGCCACGACTACAACTCGCGCGAAGCCGGCAGAAGCCTCCGGCGGTGCCCACCAGACATCGTCTCGAGCGAATAAGTGAAGGTGGCACCGCAGTCACAACACACTCGATAGCTGTGATTGTCGATCGTGAATACACGACTCAGTTTTCGATGGTGACAACCGAATGCGAAATCCAGGACACTCACAAACCGTTGGGTAACGCTGTCCCACAACGGAGTATCTTCTGACTGCCTCATGTTGCATCAACCTCGGAACCCCAAGCTATGGAAACCAACCTCATAGTGTCTGTCGGCATTTCTCGATTGCACGTGATCGCCCCCACTCTCATGCGTGATGGTGATCACTTCTGTCGCGTGGCTTCGGGTCCCTCGACGTCGCATGACATTAACCCGAAGCCCTTCTTTGCTTTCCGAGCAGATGCCCAGTTTGCGTCCCTGTGCAAGAATGGAACTCAAGATGAAATCTGCCGCCGTCCGGTCCCAACTTATCGCCATCGCTGAACTGCGCTGGCGTATGTTCGTCAACGGGCTGCGTACTCGCCGCGGCAAGACGGAACTGGCTTCCCGCATCATCGTTACCTCCATTTTCGCTATCGGCGGCTTCGGCGCTTTCGCCATGGCGATCGGCATGTCGTGGTTCTTTGTGTCCGACGGCAGACCTGAATTCCTCGCCATTCCGCTCTGGGGCGTCTTTCTCTTCTGGCAGTTCTTTCCGGTCATGGCAACGGCTTTCACGAACAATCCAGATTCGTCCGAACTGCTCCGCTTCCCGCTCACCTATCGCGCGTACCTGCTCGTCCGCCTCGCATATGGCTACTTCGATCCGGCCAGCGCTTTGGGATCCGTCGGTTTGCTGGGAGTGCTGATCGGTGTCACCGGTGCCCGGCCAACTCTCTTTCCCTGGACGCTGTTGGTCCTGGCGGCGTTTGCCCTGTTCAACCTGGTGCTGATGCAAATGATCTTTGCCTGGATCGAGCGCTGGCTGGCACAGCGCCGCACGCGGGAGATCTTCGGCGTCCTGTGCATTCTCTTCATGCTGAGTTTTCAGCTCATTGGCCCCATCGCCGGGCGCCTCAGCAAAGGCCCTCATCCTGAACTCCGTCGCGACCTCCAGATTGCCGCCGAGGTGCAAGCGGTATTACCTCCTGGCCTTGCAACCGACGCGATTGCGCAGGCCTCGCAGGGTCGCCTTGTTGGTGGGTTCACTTCCCTTCTCTTCCTGACACTGCTGACGCTATTCGTCGGATTCCTTCTTCACGTCCGCATCCGTGCTCAGTTCCGAGGCGAGAACTTGAACGAAGCACCGGCTCCTCGGAAGGTGAAACAAGCGCGTTCCCTGCAACTAGGCTGGCACCTTCCGGGATTCTCGCAGCCCGTGGCCGCTGTATTCGAAAAAGAGATGCGCTATCTCGGGCGGAGCGGCCCCATGCTGCTCACTCTGATCATGCCCATCTTCATGCTGCTGATCTTTCGTTTTGGCGCGATGAATGCCTTGCGGCACTCCAATTCCTTCGCACGCACCCCAGATATGGCGTTCCCTGGCGCAGCGGCCTACTCCCTGCTCGTGCTCACGAATCTGGTATACAACAGCTTCGGCGGCGACGGCGGAGGGATGCAGTTCTTCTACGCCTCTCCGATCCAATTCCGCCACATCCTTTTGGGAAAAAACCTGACCCACGCCGGCGTCCTGCTGTTCAACGCGGCGTTTGCCTGGATCGCCGTCACTTACCTCTACGGAGCCCCAGACATCGCAGTGACGGTAGCAACGCTCGCCGGTCTACTCTTCGCCGCTCCCCTGAATTTCGCTGCCGGAAATCTGCTCTCGTTGTACTCGCCGAAGAAGCGTGACTTCTCCACGTTCGGACGGCAGAATGTCTCGCAAACTACAGTTCTCGCCAGCTTCGGTATGCAGATCGTGATCGTCGGCCTGGGCACCGCGATATTTGCTGTAGCACACTATTACAATGATCTCTGGATCGCGGCATTACTGTTTCTTATCCTCGCGGCGATCTCGATCCCCGTGTATGTCCTGACCCTCCGTCGCTTGGATAGACTCGCTGTCGAACGCAGGGAGACATTGTTGGCGGAACTGTGTCGAGCGTGATGCTCTGATTGGCTTGCGTCAAACCGGGATGGGTGCCCCATCCTTGTCTCGCAACTTTTGGCGAGACAGGGTGGGGATTTTGACTTTTTGAGCAGCGTGAAAGATTCGTTCTAAGGAGTGTGACGGAAATGAAACGGTCGAGTCGCTCTCACTTGCCGGGTTCCGCCACGAACCGGTACCCCACTCCCCGCACCGTCCGCAAATGCTTCGGGTTTCCCGGATCGTCCTCAATGTAGCGGCGTAATCGCACCACAAAATTATCGATCGCCCGCGTATCAGTATCCTCGTGCAGTCCCCAGACCTCTTCCAGAATCTGCTTGCGCGAGACAATCTTCCCATCATTCTGCACCATGTGCCGAAGCAGCTCTGACTCCATCAACGTCAGATGAATCGTATTGCCGCCCGACCGCAATTCGAGCGCCCCAAAGTCGATGGTTTTTCCTGCAAACGAGAATCTTCCAAAGTCGCCGATGTCGCTTTTGTTGCTCTCGGGAGCAGCAGCCGAGTTGGAGTTCCCTCCAAGCATCCACTGGCTACGCCGCAGCAGGCCCTGCAACCGCGCCAGCAGAATCGAAAGATCGAACGGCTTGGCCAGATAATCGTCCGCACCAGAGGCGAATCCTTTTAGTACGTCCTCCGGCCGTCCGCGTGCGGTCAGCATCAGCACCGGGACGTAATTTCGAGCCGCCCGCAGTTCCGAGACGACTGCGAATCCATCTTTGCCCGGCAGCATGATGTCGAGCACTACGACGTCGAATGGCTCTTTCCTCTGCAGCAGCTTGTCCGTGGCGCCTTCTCCATCCCCGACCACCTCAGCCGCGTAGCCTTCCGCCTCAAGGTTGAAGCGTAATCCTTCGGCGAGGTGCACTTCATCCTCGACCACCAGCACGCGACTCATTCCGCCACTCCCGCCGGGGGCGGCTGCACCTTTGGCAACTCGATCACGAGAGTCGTTCCGTGTCCTTCTCCTTCGCTCAACGCATACGCTTCGCCGCCGTGCTTCTTCGCAATCGATTTCACGATAAACAAGCCCAGGCCCGTTCCCTTCACCTGCGCCAGCGAGCGGGGTGCGAGGCGGTGAA
>WNGO01000952.1_pt1 | contig 18220 bp, 11 predicted proteins | sample 5400511 | NCBI WGS metagenome assembly WNGO01 (sample SAMN13153380, study PRJNA577476) | soil metagenome | isolation source: 20 cm soil or saprolite under Garry oak tree replicate 2 | place: USA:California | collected 2016-06-15 | reverse complement strand
GTCAATTTCTTCGGTGTCTTCGCGCTCACCCAAACTCTGCTCCCGTTGATCCGTCGGGCTCCGTCGGGCCGTATAGTAAACGTCTCGAGCATACTGGGTTCCCTCACATTGCAGGCAGACCCGACCTCAGGCGCGGCAGGTTACAAATACTTTGCTTATGGAGCCTCGAAAACGGCAATCAACGCATTCACGATCTATCTCGCTGATGCGCTGTGCAACACGCGGATCAAAGTCAACTCTGCGCATCCCGGGTGGGTGAAGACAGAGTTGGGTGGCGAAGCAGCCGACCTTGAATTGAGTGAAGGCGGAAAGACAAGCGCCTGGCTGGCAACGCTCCCGGACGACGGGCCGACCGGCGGATACTTTCATATGGGCGAGGCGTTGCCCTGGTGATCAAGCGATAGAACAAAGGGGCCGGTGGCAAAGATCACCAACCGCCGCTTCATCAACAATGATCTAAGAAGTTCAAGGAAGGAGCATTCTATGAGTCAGTTCACAGGAAAAGTTGCATTGATCACTGGCGGCAATGCCGGTATTGGCCGGGCCGCCGCAATCGAGTTCGCCAAACAGGGCGCGCAGGTCGTCGTCAGCGGACGCCGCGAGAAGGAAGGCCGTGAAGTTATCGCAGAGATCAAAGCCTTGGACGGCGAAGCGATCTTCGTCAAAACCGACGTCTCGAAAGAGAGCGATGTCAAAGCGCTGATCGAACAGACACTGGCGAAATTCAATCGGCTCGACTTTGCCTTCAACAATGCCGGCGTCGAGCAATTACTGACGCCGCTGCCTGAACAGACCGAAGAGACTTACGACCAGATTATGGACATCAACGTCAAAGGCGTTTGGCTGTCGCTCAAGCACGAGATTCCGGCGATGCTGAAGACCGGCGGCGGCGCCATCGTCAACAACTCTTCCGTTGCGGGACTGATCGGCTTTGCCATGGCTCCGGTTTACGTTGCCAGTAAACACGCCGTCAACGGGCTGACCAAATCGGTGGCGCTGGAATACGCCAAACAGAACGTTCGAGTCAATGCCGTCGCGCCCGGGCCGATCGAGACGCGAATGTATCGCGACTTTGCAGCTACGCCTGAAGTGAAACAGGCGATGGATAGCGCGACTCCCATCGGCCGCGTCGGCCAGCCGGAAGAGATCGCCAGCATCGTGATCTGGCTCTGTGCCGCCGGAGCATCGTTCACTACCGGACAGATTTTTCCGGTTGATGGCGGTTACACGGCCCAGTAGCTCAAACAACCGGTCAAAATTGAACCCACGAAAAGCACAGCAGCAAATCGAAAGAAGGCTTTATGCTTTCACGGTGCACCTCTGCGTCAATAGCGGCGTGGCATGAACGCTCATTGCGCATCCCCTTAGCTTAGGTAGCCGGATATTGCGCTGCAGCAAAAGTGAAGGGGTCGAATGCCAGCTTGGAACGAAGAAACCTTAAGACAAGGAAATGAATTTATGAACACTGATCGTGCGATTCAGCCCCGTCAACTTGGCTCCGGGGGTCTCCGTGTGTTTCCTCTGGCGCTCTCGATGTGTCTCTCTCCTCGGAAAACCTTGCCTCGCTCGCCCGCGCCGTGCCGGCAAACGCTGCGGCCGGGGATCGATATCCCGCAGCAGCGCTTGTCGATTTGGACAGCGAGAAGAGTCGACACCATGACTAAGCGTGTCCGTGTTGCTCGGCTGCAGGAGGCAACATCGACGGCGGCTACAGCGCCTGATCTGCTGTCACAAATCATTTGGAGAGAATCGTATGACGGGCGTGGTGAGCAACGCCGTTGGCCACGGATACGCTCGTGATAGCAATGGCAGATCTAGCAAAGACGAATCTGTTTCGCTGAGTGTCCGTCACAAAGAGGGGAGGGCAGTATGGCTGCCAAAGTGGGTCTTTTGCTTATCGCGGTCGTCCTTATCGCGGGCGTCCTTTGGGACACATTCGAGACGATGATTCTACCCCGGCGTGTAACTCGCCGTTTCCGACTCCCTCGACTTTTCTATCGCGTCACTTGGGTACCCTGGTCGGCGCTGGCGCGCCACGTGCCTGTGGGCAACCAGCGAGAATCCTTCCTCAGCTTCTTTGGACCGCTCTCGTTGCTGTTGCTCTTTGGCGCCTGGGCACTGAGCCTGATTCTTGGCTTTGCGATCTTTCACTGGGCGATGGGTTCACCCATCAACGTACGCAACGAAACTGTTAATTTTTGGACGGATCTGTATCTGAGCGGCACCACTTTCTTTACCCTTGGTTTGGGAGATGTGACACCGCGGGGAGATATAGCACGAACAGTTACGGTCATTGAGAGCGGTGTCGGTTTCGGCTTCCTGGCGATCGTCATCGCCTACTTGCCAGTACTCTACGGGGCCTTTTCGCGACGGGAGGTGAACATCTCCCGGATGGATGCGCACGCCGGTTCCCCGCCAACGGCAGGCGAACTGTTGCAGCGACATATCCGGGGGCAGAACGTGCAAGCACTCGGTCAATATCTCCACGACTGGGAGTCTTGGGTGGCGGAATTGATGGAGAGTCACCTTTCCTATCCGGTCTTGTGTTACTTCCGCTCGCAGCACACCAACCAATCTTGGTTGGCGTCGCTTGCGACCATCCTCGATACATGCGCCCTGATTATCGCGTATGCAGATGGCGAGGTCCGTTGGCAAGCCAAAATGACGTTCGCGATCTCGCGCCATGCCGTTGTGGATTTAGCCGAAGTCTTAGGAGCGCGACCACGAGCGCGCAAGATCGATCGTCTTCCCGTAGCTGACCTCAAGAAATTGTGGACGCTCCTCACTGCGACTGGCATACCGCTTCGCAGCAGCGTCGACGGTGAGCAGAAACTTGACCATTTGCGGCAGATGTATGAGCCGTATCTCAATACCCTTTCCGACCGCCTGCTCATGCCACTTCCTCCCTGGACCTCAGCAAAGCCAATGGATAACTGGAGAACGAGCCTAAGCACGAGCTTCAGGGATCTGACAGCGTCACGACTCCCCGAGATGGAGGAAGATAAGGATTTGAGCGGAACGCCGATCTACAGGGAACCGCACTGAAAACAGCAAAGTAACCAGCAGCAAATCCGAAAGAAGGCTTTATGAGACGACGGAAAGAACTGGCACTCTGGCCGAAGCAAAGCAGGCTGTGACCTTTCTTGTCCGCCTCCGGCGCGCCATGATTTGGGGTAACGGTACATTGGATGGGGACTTAACGTCTGTCTACTGATCGTCAACACAATTCGAATGGACAACATGAAAGAGCTGAGAGAGTGAACCGATGAGCGAAATGCATCCTACGATCTATCTGGCCAGGCACGGTGAAACGGCGTGGAGCCTATCGGGCCAGCACACCGGAGATACTTCTTAATGTGTCGGTGAATGAAATTGTCGAAAACTCAGTCCTCCTATCAAAGCTCCAGAGTCATCAAAAGATCCCTGTCAGAGACGACAAACGAAGGCTACGCAGCTGAACTCGAGAGCTTCGACCCGGCACCAATACATGAATGAAACCGGCTGTACCTGCGTCGCGGAAACTTCACGGTGCGAAAATTTCTCTCGCCGGGCCGCTACTTCATCGCCGCACGCTAACTGATGGTGACATGCCGTTCAATTAGTCGAACGTCTCTCGATGCAAAATCAGCAAGCCGAGTGAAGGAGATTGAACGGTTCGCGGTAGCATCTCGAATGGCCTGATGTGGGGAGGAGACTCCGAGAGTGCTCCGGCTCGCTACGTTGAAGTTAACGGAACTCGCAATTTCTCACCAAGCTTTTTTCACTACGCCGGAATATCTTTTTCAGCGCTTTCGTGAAGCGGGTAAACCGACACTGCTCACTCAGTCGCTCGGGGATCAGATGTCCGAGCCCCGTCGAGTCATGTTCAAGCCATAGTCGCCGCGCATGAAATTGCGCGAGGTTTGCGTGGTGGCCGGTACTGACAATGCAGGTATCCGGCAGGCGTTCACGTAATAGGCTATAGAGACGCGTCTCGCTGGCAGTGTCGAGCGAAGCGGTGGCCTCATCCATAAACAGCCACTGCGGCTTGTAAAGCAGCGCGCGCGCAAACGCTACGCGCTGCTGTTCCCCGCCGGACAGCACTTGCGCCCAATTTTGTTCTTCGTCCAACCGCTGCGCTAGCTGAGGCAGTCCGCAATCAAGCAGCGCGCGGTTGAGAACATTATCGGTAAACGAATCGCCTTGAGCCGGATAGGTCAGCTGATCGCGCAGCTTGCCGACGCCGAGGTACGGTTTCTGCGGCAAAAACAGCGCGCGAGCGGAATCGGGCCACTGAACCGTGCCGCTGCCGAATGGCCAGATGCCGGCGAAGGCGCGGAACAACGTGCTCTTGCCTGACCCCGAAGGTCCGGTCATGAGCACAGAACTGCGTGGGGCCAGCGTGATATCAGTTGGGGCAAGCAGCGCGCGCCCGTTCGGCAGCGCGACGCTGAGGCGTTCGACTGCAAAGTTCGGCTGCGCGATGTTCGTGACCTGAATGCCGGCTCCATCCTGCGCGGCGAGGCGGGCACGCTCGGTGTCATTGTAAAAGCTCGTGAGACGCTCAACAGTCGCGCGCCATTCCGCAAGATCGACGTAAGCACGGACAAACCAGGAGAGAGCATCCTGCACCTGCCCGAATGCCGAAGCGGTTTGCATCAAGCCGCCAAGCTGGATGGTCCGCGTGAAATAGTGCGGCGCGGCGACCACGAACGGGAAAATGATGGCCGTCTGGCTGTAGCCGGATTGGAACCAGGTGAGCCGCTTCTGGCGCCTCATGATCGCCCACCAGTTACGCACCACGTCACCGAAGCGCGCAGTCAAATGGCGCATCTCGTCGGCTTCACCGCGATACAGGGCAATGCCTTCGGCATGCTCGCGGACGCGCACCAGCGCAAAACGGAAATTGGCCTCGAACTTCTGCTGGTGAAAATTGAGTCCGATCAGGGGCCGACCGATGAGGTGGGTGAGCCAGGTGCCTATCAGTGCATAGGCGAGCGCGAACCACACCATATATCCGGGAATGCTCAGGGTATGCCCACTGATGCTGATGGGGAAAGCGCCCGACAGGCCCCACAGAATGGCGATAAATGAACCCAGCGTGACCACAGCCGACATCAGCCCGAGCGCGAGAGTCAATGTTTGGTCACAGAACAAAGCCAGGTCGTCGGCGATGCGCTGATCAGGATTGTCCGTAGCGGCGTCGGTAAGCTGCATGCGGTAATAGGTGCGGTTGCCGAGCCACGCGCCGAGATAGGCGTTAGTGAGCCAGCGCCGCCAGCGAATCTGCAGCATTTGATTGAGATATAGTTGGTAGACCGCCACGACGATATGGCTTGCGGCGAGCAGCGCAAAGCGCATCAACTGATGGTAGAAGGCGGACTGATCGAGATTTTGCAAGGTGTTGTAGAAATCATTGTTCCACAGATTGATGAGCACGCGGATATACACCAGCGCGAGGTTGAGCGCGATTAAAACCGCGAGCAAGCTGCGTGCAGCCCAACGCTCCTCGGAAAACCAGTAAGGACGGATCAACCCCCATAGATGAGTAAAAAACGTCTTGCTCTGTTTCAGCATGGGAGCCTGCTACGTTCCACGCGCCCTTGATTTAGAATGCCCATAATGAATTCCATCCCGAATACTTATTTGTTCCTGATTTTGGCAAGGCGTGTGCCATCCGCAGTAAAGGGACGATTAGCTCACGATGAGCAAGAAAGCGGAGCGCGTCGTTTTACCGAACTAGTTCTTTCCTCTAGGAAAAATAGCGTTGACTCCGGACGGGAGCCGACGAACATGAACTAGACTCTGTTTTACGGTTACGCTGCAGTAGTGGCGTCATGCAGTCGCTATTGCAACATTTCGACACCATAGGTTCGACACCAAAGTTGATTCTGAAAAGCGGCGAGAGCCGGGAATTGGATGGCGAACCAATTTTCATCTGTCCGACATCCGACGTCGCCCTCTGACGACGCTCCTCCGGCCCCGGACGGTTCGCTCGTCAAGTGGTTGTCGTACTTCTCGATCGGAAGGACCGCATAGGCAACCTACGAATTAACACGCGCAACTGCGCTTGTCCGCCAATGTCCAGTTATCCGCTCAGAGGGAAGCTAGACGCCGCCGGTGGCGTCGAAATATCGACGCAGTTTCAACATATCGACACGAGATTTTCGTCACGAATACTCGAGCAGAAAACATTTTGGTGATTCTAAATCGAAATTCTCATAGACAACCTCATGTCCCGCTCATTGGTACAATTGTTGCCGTTCTCGCACCTAGCTCCGAAATCTTGGACTCGCCGGCCTCAGCATAGCAACGCAGTTAATATTTAGGAGGCTCGAACATGAAAACGACTCGACGGGACTTTCTTAAAGCGGGCGTAACGATCGCGGGCGTGGCGTCCGGTGTTTCAGCGGCCAATGAGATTGCTTCCTCCTCTGACGCGTCAGCGGGACAATCTTCCGAGCGCATGGGCGAAGCGTTGCCGGTGCCGCCGACGGCGCGCAAAGGCGACATGCTCTATCGTACCCTCGGAGGCACAGGCGAGCGGGTATCGGCTCTGGGCGTCGGCGGCCATCATCTCGGCGATTTTCCAACTGTAGACGAGGCGATCCGATTCGTGCATGAGGCGCTGGACGCCGGCGTCACCTTCTTCGACAACTGCTGGGAATATTACAATGGCAAGACCGAGAACATACTGGGCCGAGCGCTCAAGGGGCGGCGCGACAAGGTTTTTTTAATGACCAAGGTCTGCACTCATGGGCGCAGCGGGCAACTGGCTCTGCAAATGCTCGAAGAGTCGCTGCGTCGGCTCGGCACCGATCACCTCGACCTCTGGCAGATCCATGGAATCGTCTACGACAACGACCCCGAGCTCGCTTACGCCAAGGGCGGTGTGCTCGAAGCGTTCGATCAGGCAAAGAAGCAAGGCAAAGTACGATTCGTCGGCTTCACCGGCCACAAGGACCCGGCTTTTCACCTACAGATGCTCGAGCTCGGCTATCCGTTCGATACGGTGCAGATGCCGCTCAATCCTTTCGACTCCAGCTTTCATAGCTTTGAGAAACAGGTGTTGCCCGTGGTCAATCAACGCGGCATGGCAGCGCTGGGCATGAAGAGCATGGGCGGCACCGCGTGGGCGGTGAAAAACAGCGTCGTTAAAGCCGAGGAGCTGTTGCGTTACGCGATGAGCTTGCCCGTCGCTACAACCATCTGCGGCATGGATACGTTGGAGGTACTGCATCAGAATTTGCGGGTTGTGCGCGGCTTCACACCAATGACGGAGAAGGAGATGGACGTGTTGCGCGCTCGCTGCGCGCCGACGGCCGCCGACGGACGTTACGAGCCTTACAAAGTATCGCTGCGCTACGATAACCCGATCACCCGTTTGCCGCACGGCTTCCCCGTCGATCAAACTCAAAGGGAAGTCACGGAGATGTTGGAAAAGGGAGACGCCCCCTGGCTGGCGCCATAACCGTGATCGTGCTCGTCATTCGTGCTCGCAAACGAACACGAGCCACGAACACGAACAACGATTTTCCCACGGTCAGAAAATCGAGGAGGATGGGAAAATGGCAGAACACTACGAACCAAGCGGACGAGCCCAAGCAGCGCCGGACGTTGACCGGCGACAGTTCTTGCAGGCAGGCTTGGTCAGCACGGGCGCAATAGTTGCGGCCTCACTGATCCACAGCTCTACCGCGGGCGCGGCAGCTCCGCTAGCAATGACCAACACCGGTGCCGATCAAATTCCTCGCAAGCCCCTCGGCAGGACCGGCGAACAGGTGTCGATCATCGGACTGGGCGGATATCACCTGGGAACTCTTCACTCGCTCGATGATGCCGTGCGCCTAGTTCAGGAGGCGGTGGACGCCGGCGTCACTTTCTTCGACAACGCGTGGGAGTACAACGACCACCGCAGTGAGGAATGGATGGGGCGCGCCTTGCAGGGCCGGCGCGACAAAGTGTTTCTGATGACCAAGGTCTGCACCCACGGGCGGGACAAGAAGGTCGCAATGCAGCAACTCGAGGAATCGCTCAAGCGGCTGCGGACGGACCACTTGGACCTTTGGCAGGTCCACGAGGTGGTCTATGAAAACGATCCGGACCTGCACTTCGCCAAGGGCGGGGTAATCGAGGCACTAGACGAGGCGAAGAAGCAAGGCAAGGTCCGTTTCGTCGGCTTCACCGGCCACAAGAACCCAGCGATTCATCTCAAGATGCTGGCGTACAATTACCCGTTCGATACGGTGCAAATGCCGCTCAACTGTTTTGACGGGACCTATCGCAGCTTCGAGCAACAGGTGCTGCCGGAGCTCGAGCGCCGCGGCATCGCGGCTTTGGGCATGAAGAGTTTGGGCGGCGACGGCCAGCCGATCCTGCACGGCGTGGTGGGCGCGGAGGAGGCATTGCGCTACGCCATGAGCCTGCCTGTGGCTACCACGATCAGCGGTATGGATTCCCTCGACGTACTGCGCCAGAACCTGACGATCGCGCGCGGCTTCAAGCCGATGACACGCGGGGAAATGCAGGCACTCCGCCAGCGCTGCGCCTTCTTTGCTGCGGACGGCCACCTGGAGCTGTACAAATCGACCAAGAAGTACGACGGCGGGGTGGGCCGCGAGCAGCACGGCTATCCGCCGCCGGAGCAGCTCCCGCTATGAGCCGAAGGAGATCGGGGTATCCGTCCTTCCTCTTCCGAATTGCACCGGCGTCGAAAGCGAACTTTTTTCATGATCTGGCTTGCAAAAGCTCTATCATGAGTAGTAAAGCCTGGATCACACCTCGAAATCGCAGCCGCGAGCATTTGATTAAAGAGATTGAGAGGCTTTAATCAATGACGATTCGGCCAGCGCAGTCCACTCCGCTCATCGCCGCACTCGAACGACTCGGTCCGCGTGATCATCTCTGCTCCATCTACGAAAGCCAGCAAGAGCACTTCGCGGTCGCTGTTTCGTTCATACGAATCGGACTCGACCGTGGGGAGAAATGCGTTTACATCGCCGACGATGGCACGCTTGGAGACGTTCGCGAAGCCCTGCAAGCCGAAGGAGTTGACGTAGATCGCGCCGTCGCATCCAATTCCCTCGTTTCGACAACCAACGAACAGGCCTATCTGAAGCGCGGATCTTTTGACCTTGATTGGATGTTTTCCTTCTGGAAGGAAGCTACGGAACTGGCGATCAGCGAAGGGTTCTCGGGGATTCGCACCATCGAGGAAAGAGAATGGGTCTTGAAAGACAGCCTCGGACTCGGGCGTTGGATCGAACACGAAAGCAGATTGACCCACTCGCTCTCGCAATGTAAGTGTCTGGCCCTGTGTCAGTATAACCGCCGGCTTTTTCCACCGGAACTCATTCTCGATATTATCCGCACGCATCCGATTGTAGTTCATCGCCACACCGTATGCCGGAATTTGTATCATGTGCCGCCGGAGGAGTTTCCAGATACCGACAACCCGGCGCGCGACGTCGATAGGCTGTTGAATAATATCCGGGAACATCAACGATTCGAATCGGCGCTTCGAGAGAAAGAAAATGAGCTGTGCCGGACCCGCGAGGTATTGGTTGGCGATATCAACCAGCGCAAACGAGCGGAAGAGGAGTTGCGGCGCAGTCAGACGTATCTGGCGGAAGGGCAGAGACTGAGCCACACGGGCAGTTGGGCTCGAAACGTCTCGTCAGGAGAGGTCTTCTGGTCGCAGGAGATTTTTCGCATCTTTGCCTTTGATTCTGAGAAAACACAGCCGAGTTATGCAAAGTTTCTGGAAACGATTCACCGTGACGACAGACCCCGCGTCGAACACACGATTGATACCGCAATCGGTGAGGGAACAGATTGGGAATTGGATTATCGAATCGTTCTTCCGGACCTGTCGCTAAAGCACGTTCGCGCTGTGGGCCACCCGTTCGTCAACGAGTACGGTGAGCTGGTTGAATATATTGGTACGGTTATGGACGTCACCGACCAGCACCAGGGACGAGCTGCATTGGAGAAAGCTTTCGACGAGATCAAGACACTGAAAGAGCAGCTCCACAGAGAAAATCTGGCGCTAAGAGAACAAATCGATCAGCTGTCGATGTTCGAAGAAATTGTCGGCTCATCGCCGGCTCTGCAGGCCGTGCTTTCACGCGTGGCCAGGGTCGCTCCGGCCGATTCCACGGTTCTCATCATGGGCGAGACGGGCACTGGAAAGGAACTCGTCGCCCGTGCCATCCACAAGCGCTCGCGACGATCCGCTCGGGCGTTCGTTTCCGTTAACTGTGCTGCTGTCCCAACGTCCTTGATTGCCTCGGAACTGTTTGGTCATGAAAAAGGAGCGTTCACGGGAGCGCAGCAGCGACGCCTCGGTCGCTTTGAGCTGGCTGAGGGCGGTACGATTTTCTTGGACGAAATTGGCGAGCTGCCTGCCGAAACTCAGATTGCCTTACTGCGAGTGCTCCAGGAACGGGAATTTGAGCGAGTCGGCGGCAGCCACCCTATTTCAGCCGACGTGCGAGTCATTGCTGCGACCAACCGTGACTTACCGGCCGCCATTGCGGCCGGCACGGTCCGGCTGGACCTATTTTATCGGCTAAGCGTATTCCCGATAGAACTGCCCCCTCTGCGTGAGCGTAAGGAAGACATCCCGATGCTGCTCGAATACTTCACCCAACGCTACGCCAGCAGGGTAGGGAAAAACATAAAAAAGGTCGACAAGAGAACGGTTGAACTATTTCAGGCTTATCATTGGCCGGGCAATATTCGAGAGCTACAAAATGTTATTGAGAGGTCGGTGATCCTGTGCGAGGGCGAAGTATTTTCGGTGGACGAGAGCTGGCTGTCGAGGGAACCACTCCTGCCGAACCCACCATCGCGCCCTCCTGCCGGAAAGCTGATCGACCGGCAAAGGGAAATGATCGAGGCCGCATTGGCTGAAAGCAAGGGCCGAGTCTCAGGCCCTTGCGGCGCGGCGGCCAAACTAGGAATACCGCCGTCCACACTTGAATCAAAGATTAAGGTGCTCAAACTCAAGAAGCATCGTTTCAACCCGGACTAGATCCTCCTCTTCAGCGAGTCGCGAGCGGCCGCAAATTCGCGAACGAGACTTCGCGAATTCACGAAGCTCGTAATGCTCTCATTATCGATTGTCGTTATTTTTTAATAACGCGCGGCTGGCTCTTCAATTGCACATCGTCACATCGCTCAGCCGTCCCTCTTCGGGGCAGTTGGAGTTTCGTGCATCGTTGTCGAGTCTATATGGGTCGCCAAAGCTGGTCTGAGTCGGAGAAGAAAAGGAGAAGATTATGTATCGACGACCATTGAACTGGCTATCGATAACCGGCGCCGCGCTGATGGCGTTCTTTGGCAGCGGCTCTCTTTCAGAGTGCGCAGAAGTAACCACGCAGCAAGTGGTACCGCCTCTTTACAACCCATACCCACCTGGCATTCTCCCAGCCGATTTGAGACCGGAGATAGCCCGGGTTCGTCGCGAAATTCAAGGCATCTTTCAGAACACCGTCCAACAGTGGCTGGCATTACCACCTCCCACTTTGACAGGTCAACCTCCAACCCTCCAGGGCACCGGCTATCAAGCGGTACAAACACTCGGCAAGCTGATGAATTTTGATGAGAACATGTCTCCGTTCAGGAACCGGGCTTGCGCTTTCTGCCATATGCCATACGCCGGTTTCAGCGGACCGATCCCGTCCGTCAACCAGACGATGGTTGCGTATCCCGGATCGGAGGAATTCCGGGCCGGCAAGCGGACAGCGCAACGGTATACGTATTCACCCAGATTCCCGGTACTCGACTTCAACAAAACACAGCAGCTGTTCTTTGGCGGAAACTTCTGGGATGGGCGCTCCACCGGATTCTTGCTGCAGAGTCCCGACGCCGAGCAGGCACAGCATCCTCCGGTGGATACGCAGGAACACGCCTTACCCGACACCGCCTGCATTGCGCTCCGGCTGTCACAGGCGGTCTACAAACCGCTGTTTGAGCAGGTTTGGGGCCCCGGTTCATTAGACATTAGATTTCCCTTCAACTCAGAGGCGATCTGCGCCACTCCCGGAGGGGCGCAGCAGTTCGGCGGGAGCGCCACACCAATTCGGCTAAGTCCGGCAGAGCGCACCAAGGCAAACAGGGTTTATGATAACTGGGGGCAGTCTATTTCCTTCTATGAATCCTCGCCGGCCATCAGCGCTTTCTCGTCGAAATTCGACGCCTACCTGGCGAGCAGCTATCAGTTGACGGGAGACGAGCAAGCGGGTTACGACCTGTTCCGCGGTAAGGCCGGCTGCAACACATGCCACCTCGACGGAAGAGGGAGCACCCAGACGCCGGGCACCGGCTCCGGATCAATCCCATCTACTACGACGGGAACAGACACCAGCGCGGCGGCCAATGTGGCGCCTCTGTTCACCTGCTTCGGCTACGCCAATCTCGGCCTGCCGCTCAATGCCAACGATGCCATCTTCTATCAAAACAAACCGGATCCGTTCGGGTTTACACCGAATCCCGACGGCTTTGCCTTCAGAGATTTGGGATTCGGCAATTTCCTAAGAGGCGTCGCCGCCCCCAATCCGAACTCGCAGTGGACGCAATTTGCGCCGGCCACCGATGGCCAGCAGCAGGTGTTGACCGCACGGAATGTGGCCATGACACCGCCACAATGTCCCACGACGGAGGCGCCAGGTCCGTACTTCCAGAAGGCGTTCTTCCACAATGGCTACGCCAAGAGCCTGAAGCAACTCGTCCATTTCTACAATACGCGCGACGTTTATCGGTTCAACGTCACGACGGGAAACTGTCCGGTGGGAAAGACGGAAAAGGTGGACTGCTGGCCCATGGCTGAGGTCCCGAATAACATCGACATGACGGTCGGTAATCTCGGCTTGACGGATCCGGAGGAGAACCTGCTCGTGGTGTTCCTGCAAACACTCACGGACGGTTTCACCACCCCATACCCCGACCGCGATAAATTTACAGGGGTGTGCACGACGGGCGGTTTGGCAGCGACGCAGGGCAATGAATTCCTCGTCGCTGCACCTAACCCGCTCCCAGCCTGCGCATCGGACATCTGCGGTGTCCCGCCCTTACCGGGCCCGCTGGCTATTCCATAAGATCGATGGCGGATGCGCTAGGCGGGCGAGGTGAGCGAAACATGGCCGCATGGAGGTTTCACCTGATCTCCATGCGGCCATCGGTGTTGGATCCATTTTTGAGTCGACAGACTTAATCAAGGGGCACGAGATGCTTCGCTGCGCAGAATGGATTGTCATCCTGAATGAAGTGAAGGATCTGAAGTAAGGCGCAAATTGATTCACCATCCACCCAGTGCTGGTCTTTACAGACAACACTAAGTAACTAGAGGTCGGTCCATGAATAGACTCTTTGTGAAACTGGCGATCGCGGCCGCAGTGGGGTGCCTGCTTTCCTGCAGTCCGACCGTCACTCAGGTGTCTTCTTCGGGAAAGAACGCGACGGGCGTTGACGACGCCAGCGAGCCGGCGCTTGAAATAGCTCTCGATAACTTCGCGATTATCAGGTGGACCACGAAAAACCCGGGAGGGACGGATGTGCATTACGGCATCGTGCAGTACAGTACTGATCCCAAAGACCTGAGCAAGACGGCAAAATCTCCCATACGAATCAACCGGGCGCATTCCGAGACGATTTTCCGCGTGCGCATGGCGGGTTTGAAGCCGCAGACTACCTACTACTACAAGGTTACCTCGGAGGAGAGCAACGGCAAAAACGATGGGGTAGAGAGCGCGGTCAAGAAGTTCACCACGCCCGGCCCCGGCGAGCGAATCGTGGCTTACCCTCCACAACCTCCAAAGTAACGGCAACTCATCACGCCATCTCGACTGCAGGGCGACTGTTGGACAAGCGGAGAAATAGTGTAACTGAGGACATTCCCTTGCAGCTGACGTCGCTCAAATTTTCCAGAGCGCTCTCCCAACCGGGGATCACGCATGAACTCCTCAACTCGTATGCGGGCAAGTGCAACCGGGAGAAGCTCACGCTCTTTAATAAGAAACTTCCAACTGCGCTGAGGCCTGTAGTTTCTGTCAGGTGCCATCCACGGTCTTTTGAGTGAGGACCGCATCCGGAATATTTAGAATTCATAGAAAGTCAAAAAGGATACGACGGTTTCTTTGATGGTCGCATTCAGCGTCGAGCGATTGTCGGCATTTCGACACATTCCGATATATCGACACAATACCTCCGTGCCCCAAGACCGGATATCGAAAACTGCCTGCCGCTTCTGAACCGCTTCTTTAGTTCTGTTTGTCAGGTCTTACGGCGTTCCAGATCGATCGGTCCCTCCAAGAGCCAAAACTCCTAGCCGGGTTGGCTCAATGCTTGCTGTTTTAGCGCGCAATTGAATTCACCGCGGAGAATTTCGGTGCCGCCGCCCGTTTTGTCCGATCTCCGCGATGGGTGCTTGCGCTTGTCATGTTGCCAAACGCTTCGCGCTCCCCAAGGGCCTCGCTTCCTTCCTCGCGCGTTCTCAAACCGACGCCACCTTATTATTATTTAGTCTGCAAAAGTTATTGCGCATATGGCGCATCAATAAATCTAGGAGTGCACGATGGATAACCGTTATACGCTACCCGACTTGCCCTATGACTACGCGGCGCTCGAACCGCACTACTCGGCGAAGCTGCTCGAGCTGCATCATGACAAGCACCACGCCGCCTACGTTGCGGGCGCGAATACGACTCTCGAGAAGCTCGCCGAGGCTCGAGAGAAGTGCGATTTCGCGGCCATCAACCAGTTACAGAAGAATCTCGCCTTTCATCTTTCCGGGCATGTATTGCACTCGCTCTTCTGGCGCAACATGAGCCCGCACGGTGGGGGCGAGCCCGGCGGGGAACTGGCTGCGGCCATCAAAGAATCGTTCGGCTCAGTGGCCAACCTCAAGGGCCAGCTCAACGAGGCGGCACTCAACGTCCAAGGCTCGGGCTGGGGCACGCTCGCCTGGGAGCCGCTCGCCAAGCGGCTTGTGACCGAGCAGGTGTACGACCACCAAGGCAACATCGGCAACGGCACCGTGCCCCTTCTCGTGCTCGACATGTGGGAGCACGCCTACTATCTGCAATACCAGAACGTGAAGGGGGAATGGGTGAAGGCCTTCTGGAAGATCGTCAACTGGGAGGACATCCGCCAGCGCCTGCAGAAAGTTCGCACTCTGGACTTGGGACTGTAGCTTACGCTGATTGCGGACAACCGGCTGGTCAGCGGATCGCTCAGCGACAGACCGGATGAGTCCACGAATTGAATAGAACAGACTCGCACGTACGACAAGGAGGAATGCCATGAAACCAACGACAAAGATCGGTGCAACGCTAACGGTTGTCGGTGTGATCGTCCTCGTGTGTCTGGCCTATGCCCAGCAAGAGCAACGCGGGCAGACGAGCTATATGCCGGTAGACATAAAAGAAACCTTCGCGTCGATCATGGCACGAATGACTAAGGCCAAACCGGCGATTGAAAAGGAGCATACCAGCCTACTCAACCAACGCTACGATCTCGCCAACCGCGCCGCCCAAGGCACCACCATGTCGCGGGGAAAACCGGTGCAGGGAGGGGTTCGTGTGAAGCTACCTGAAGGAATGACTTGGGAGCGCCTAGCGGCGACGACCCCCGAGGAGATTCGCGAAAAGAATCTTTACCCGAGAGGATTCTACCCATTGCCTCACCCCAATCACCCTGAAGGCGGAATGGTTTTCCCGCGCTCCACCATCGACGAGACGTTGAAGCAAACCAGCCGCGATCTCACTCGTTTTGATCTCGACTTCGACTTGCCGGATCATATGATGCCCGAATTTCCTCCGCCGATCTATCTGACCACTCGTCCCGATCTCGGCGATGTGTCCCAAGGAAAGCTCGTGACCTCGGCCAATTTTTACGAGCTGTTTAACGGCATTCTCAACCCCAAGCAGCTCGAAGGCCTGCGCCTGCTCTTGACGCCCTTCCCGCAGCAGCAATTCAACGCCACCGAAGACCGCCGCTCGGAGAAAGCGAGCCTCGGGGTGGCTTGCTTCGATTGCCACGTGAACGGCCATACCAACGGTGCCAGCCATCTCGTCGGCGATATTCGCCCCCAGCAGTTCCGCCACCGCATCGAAACGACCTCGCTGCGCGGCGTGAATATCCAACGGCTGTTCGGCTCCCAACGGGCGTTGAAGACGGTTGAGGACTTCACCGAATTCGAACAGCGCGCGGCTTATTTCGACGGCGACCACGTGACCGCCGCCAAGAAAGGCGTCAATCCTTTGGAACGCGGCAGCCAGGTGCACTTCATGACCGAGTTCCAGGAGATTCTGGATTTTCCGCCGGCGCCCAAGCTCGATCTCTTCGGCAAGCTCGATCCCAAAAAGGCTACGGCGGCCGAGCTGCGCGGCCAGGGCGTCTTTTTCGGTAAGGGGCAATGCTCGACCTGTCACGTGGCGCCCTATTACACGGATAACCTAATGCACAATCTCCAAACCGAGCGCTTCTTCAAGCCGGTGATGATCAACAACATGATGGCCATCGGCGACGGACCGATCAAGACGTTTGCCCTGCGCGGCATCAAGGATTCGCCACCGTACATGCATGACGGGCGTTTGCTCACCCTGGAAGACACAGTCGAGTTTTTCAACCTGATCCTTGGCACGAAACTGACGCAGCAGGAGAAACAAGATTTGGTGGCGTTCATGCGCACCTTGTAACGAGACAACCGGCCGCGACGTGCGCCCCGGTGGAAAAATGGCAGCGCGCAACTTTTTTTGCTGCGTTATTGTTTCTGATTTGTTACGGTGAGTAGCACGTAGAACCTACGGCGTTGCGATCGGCATCATCTCTCACAATGCTGACTCGAAAAAAGACAGAGATGCATCGGCGCGGATCCTTCTAGCTAGCAATCGTGGACAAGACAAAAAAAGTCGTCAGTTCCGAATAGCGTCCAGCGGCAACACCAAGTTGTCGTACAGCAGAAGTCCGGAGGTGAGGGCCATGAAAGCGAATCGCGCAGTCGTCCGCGGGAATTCCCGCGAGATAGATCCCGGCATCGTTTTTAGCCGCGTCACCGCCCGTGGCGGCGGCAAACATAGGGCGCGCCGTCGGTGCCGCGCCGTAGCCCTAGCTTTGGCGCTCCAATCGCTGCTCCTCTACGGCGTACTGCCAGCGCGGGCGCAGAGCGAAAAGCCTACCGGTGAGGTAAAGCGGCCCGCATTGCAAATCGGATCAGCCTTACGGTTCAACGAGGATTGGTCGACCCTGGAAGGGGTGGACACGAGCAGGACCGATGATTTTTGGGACCGCGTGAAATTTATCCCGTTCACCGCCGATCAGAGCGTCTGGCTGAGCATCGGCGGCCAGGCCCGGGCGCGTTTCGAACACTTCGACAATTTTCAGTTCGGCGCCTCGGCGCCTAAGCGCTCGGATACTTATCTCTTGTCCCGGTTCCGGCTCAATACCGATTTGCACATCACTCCCTACTTTCGCCTCTACTTCGAAGGGAAAAGCTCGCTGTCGACGGATCGCGATCTTCAGGGGCGCAACAGCACCGGATTCTACGATCAAGCCGACCTCTTTAACGGTTTTGCCGACGTCGTGATTCCGTTCAGCAAAGACGCGGGCGTAACCCTGCGCGGCGGCCGTCAGGAGTTGCTCTACGGCTCCCAGCGGCTGGTCGGGCCGGGCGACTTCACGCAGGTGCCCCATACTTTTGACGGCGGTCAGGCGATCGTTCGGATCGCCGACTGGACCGTCACTCCGTTTTGGACTCAGGCGGTCATTGTGGACAAGTATAAATTCGACAAGTCGAGCCCGGACCATCAGTTCTTTGGTCTCTACACCACCGCGCCGGCGCACCTCCTGCCCATGGACCTCGATCTCTATTACCTCGGCGCCAACAACCGTGCGGCGACCTTCAACTCGACCACCGGACGAGAAAATCGGCATACTCTTGGACTGCGTACGAAGGGCAACATCGGTCAGACGAATTGGGATTTTGATCTGGAAGGAGCCGGCCAGTTCGGCACCGTAGGCTCCGCAAGCATCGGTGCTGGGATGTTCACGGGCGTCCTCGGCTATACCTTCCCCGTCAAGGAGTGGTCGCCCCGAGCCTATTTCGAGTTCGACTATGCGAGCGGAGACAGGAAGCCCGGCGGCGGCGTCGGCACCTTCAACCAGCTTTTCCCGAACGGCCATTCATATCTTGGCTACATCGACTACATTGGGCGTCAGAATATCATCTCTCCGAACGCCG
>WNGO01004620.1_pt1 | contig 18235 bp, 14 predicted proteins | sample 5400511 | NCBI WGS metagenome assembly WNGO01 (sample SAMN13153380, study PRJNA577476) | soil metagenome | isolation source: 20 cm soil or saprolite under Garry oak tree replicate 2 | place: USA:California | collected 2016-06-15 | reverse complement strand
CATTCGCCGCGAATCTCAGGGCGATGGCTCGTCCAATGCCGCTACCGCCACCGGTTATGACGGCGACTTTGCCGTCAAGTCGGAAACTCTTCGTCTGGGTATCTTGATTTGTCAGAGAGAGACGCCTCTTTTCCATGGGATGAAGTCTTCTTGCCCTTTTAGTTCAGCCTTGGTGCGGACGTCGCCGTTTGCGACTCTAATCACATAGTCCAAAATGGCTTCGCCCGTTTGCTCGATCGTTTTTTCTCCCGAGATAACGCCACCTGTGTCGATATCAATGATGTCTGACATGCGCTCAGCCAACTCTGAATTGGTCGAGAGCTTCACGACTGGCGTGATGGGATTTCCTGTCGGTGTGCCCAGGCCCGTCGTAAACAAAACCACGCTGGCTCCCGCGCCCACTTGTGCCGTGACGCACTCCACATCGTTGCCTGGAGTACACTGCAGATTCAAGCCCGGCTCGGTCGAGTATTCGGGATAATCAAGTACTGCAGTCACCGGAGAGGTGCCGCCTTTCTTCGCAGCTCCGGCGGACTTCATGGCGTCGGTAATCAATCCATCGCGGATGTTCCCAGGAGACGGGTTCATTTCAAAACCGGACCCAACTGATTTTGCACGGGCTTGATAGTCCCGCATCAGCTCCACAAATCGGTCAGAAATCTCGCTTCGCGCGCTGCGATTGATGAGTTCCTGTTCCACGCCGCATAACTCGGGGAATTCAGAGAGTATCGTCCGGCCACCTAGTGCAATGAGGAGATCGGCTGTGTGTCCGATGGCGGGATTGGCCGAGAGTCCGGAGAATCCATCCGATCCTCCGCATTTCAGACCCACACATAGGTGAGAAATTGCCGCCGGTGTGCGCTCGGCCTGGTTGGCTTCCACCAGACCTAGAAATGTCCGCTGAATTGCTTCTGAGAGCATGGCGAATTCCGTACCGCTTTGTTGCTGCTCCAGTATGAAGAGCGGCTTGTCGAAATTCGGCGCGCGCTTGCGTAGTTGTTGGCGAAGAATCCCGATCTGCGCATGCTGACAGCCCAGGCTTAGGACCGTAACCCCGGCCACATTGGGATGATTAATGTAGCCCGCGATGAGCCCACAGAGGTTGTTGGAATCCTCTCGGGTTCCGCCGCAGCCACCTTGATGTACCAGAAACTTGATACCGTCGATGTTTTTGAAAACTCGCGCCCGTCGAGGATCGCCGCCGTTTGCTGGCAAGACTCCGGCCTTCAGCTCTTCTGTTCGACCTTCTCGATAGAGTGTCGCCAACTCAGACACTTGGTGGCGGTACAACTGAGGGGCCGCAAAGCCCAGCTCCTCTTCGAACGCCTGCTTCAGAACAATGATATTTCTGTTTTCACAAAACACGAGCGGGACCACAAGCCAGTAGTTCCGAGTACCTACTTGGCCGTCCGACCTGCGGTATCCCAGGAAGGTCTGCTGCTTCCATCGTGAAACGTCAGGAGGTGCCCAACGGTATCCTTGTGACTGCTGGTGAAAGCTAGCTGCCTGATGCTGAATGTTGCTCGTGGTGAGCCTCTCGCCCTGCCGCACCGGCTTCACGGCCCTGCCGACGATGACACCGTACATGATCACATCCGCACCGATTGCCAGATCTTCTGTCGCGAACTTATGTTTGGCGGGTATGTCAGAGACGAGCGTGTAGTTATTGCCAGAGAACGCAATCTGCTCTCTTTGATTCAGGTCCGTCAATGCAATTAGCACGTTATCACTTGCGTCGAGTTTTAAAATCCTATTTCTCATTGCGAGCGCACCCTCGTCGTGAAGCGTGAGCGGCGTCACCTTCGCGTTTGCTTTTGCCATTGGCAAGCGTATGCTGCGAATCGCCGGGTAGTTGCTTTTGTCGCGTTCCTAACTTCCAAAACTGCTGCGCGTTTTCACCTAGCGCAGCCTCTTGCACCTCGGTCGCGTGCTGGCTGAGGTAACTCTCAACCAAATCGATGGCGCGCGTATATGAGGCTGCTAACGTGCAAACGGGCCAATCGGAACCGATCATCAGCCGGCGGGGTCCGAAGGTTTCGAAGGCCACATCCATATATGGAGCAATGTGCTCGGGCTTCCAGTTCTGCCAGTCGGCTTCCGTCACCAATCCTGACAATTTGCAGAAGACGTTCGGAAACGTCCCCAGCTCCCGCATTCCGCGCTCCCAAGGGCGGAGACTTCCACTCTTGATCGGCGGTTTGGCAAGATGATCCAAAACGAAGCGTTGGCGAGGGAAGCGTCTCACGAACTCCGCCGCCACAGGAAGATGCTTGGGATAGATGAGCAGGTCGTAGGCGAGATCAAACTCTTCAAGCAAAGAAATGCCCCGGAGGAATTCCGGTTGCAGCAGGAATCGATCGTTTGGTTCGCTCTGCACGATGTGGCGAATCCCAACCAGCTTGGGGTTTCCTGCAAAGGCTTCCAATTGCGAACGGACGTTAGAGGACCGCAGATCGACCCATCCGACCACACCCAGAATGAACGAAGCGTCTGTGCCCAGTTCGAGGAGCCATCGAGTCTCTTCCAGCGTCTGCCGCGCCTGAACGGCTACAGATCCCTGAAATCCTTTACTCTCTAATTCGATCTTTAGATCGTTCGGAAGGAAATCACGGCGCAACGATGTCATCGAATCGTCAATCCAAGCGTATTCGCTTTGGTCATAAACCCAGAAGTGCTGATGTGCGTCAATGCGCATTCTTCGCTATCCTATAGGCCTTGCAGCGGAGGTTCCTGCGCAGCTGTCAACTGGACGGCACTTCATCTCCCATCAATCCCCCCGTACAATTCAGCACAAGGGTCCTTTGTTTTCGAAGTACCTTGGCAGTTCGAAACCGCGAAACCGGGCTCTGCTCCGCAATTGTCGGCAAAGGCGTCGGTCAATTGGACGTTCGCCGACTCTGCGGCCCGGCCGTCGAACGATCAAGATACCGGACCCGTAATCTTCAGCACGTAGGCATACCGTCCAGGAAGAGTTGAGGGCAACTTCACTGTGATGTCGTCGCCCTGTTGAGACCAAACGAGTGACCCTGACTCGCCAAGCAAATTGATCTGTGAACCCGCCTTCGGGGAAAGAGACTTGAGCGTGACGGTAGTTGTCTTTGGCTGGCTGAGGAGTGTTGCGTAAACGGTGGAGCCCTTCTCGGTGAACCGCACGGAAATGCCGTCGGCGGTCTCGCCGACCGCGCGTTTCCACGGATGCGTGCCATAGATGGCCTCGCCATTCTTCTGAAGCCACGCACCAAGCACCCGCAAGCGGTCCATTTGAACGTCAGGGATGGTGCCGTCGGCTTCCGGTCCCACGTCGAGCAGAAGATTTCCGTTCTTACTCACGATATCCACCAACAGATGAATAAGATCGGCTGGCGCGATCGTCTCAGCTTCACCCTCGGCACGGTTATAGCCGAAGGACCGTCCAAGCCCACGGCACTCTTCCCACTTAGTGAGACTGATCTTATCCAAGGTTTGGTATTCCGGAGGATAGTCGATGTCGTTCCAAAGCACCGCGGGATGGTAGCGCTGGATGAGTTCCCGCACGTGAGCGTCGGCATATTTGCCGTAAGCTTCGCTTTGCGGCTTCACCGCTTCATAATCAGCGGGAATACGGATAGGACCAGGTACAAATGTCCAATCGTAGCCGCCTGAGTAGTAGAGGCCCATACGCAAACCCTGGTCGCGGACAGCGGTAGCCAACTCGCCGACGATATCGCGCGAAGCGTGCTGCCTGTCAGTCGGAAGCTTAGGATTTGGCGTCGAACTGGGCCAGAGCGTAAATCCATCATGATGCTTCGTGGTGAGCACGACATATTTCGCGCCAGCGTCGTGGAATATTTTAGCCCAGGTGTCCGGCTTCCACTTTTGAATCTCGCGGTCGAAGACCGGAGCGAAGTTGTAGTAATCGTAGTCAGCGCCATAATGCTCGCGATGGTAGGCCTGCGTCGGCGCTCCGTCGAGCCGCATGCTGTTCAAATACCATTCTGCATAGGGGTTGTGTGTGATGTAGTCCGGCGAAGTGAAGTCATGTTCAGGATGAATGAGCGGGGCCCAGCCAGGAACGGAATAGAGACCCCAGTGAATGAATATTCCGAGTTTTGCGTCGCCATACCATTGAGGAAGCGGATGCTTGTTGAGCGATTCGAGACTTGCTTCGTATTGCGAAGGCGACTGCGCCTGTAGACAGGGGGAAACGAGAAAACACAACAGCAGAATGATAGCGGTCCTGCTCGATCTGCAAACCTGAAAAGCAAACATTCTGTATCTCCTCACTGAAGAAATTCACAGCCGGAACCAAAACCGGGCGGCCCTTTACCGCTGGCTCCCGTGAGATCGAGTTTCGCGCGGGTTTTGTATCATACGGATTGCCTGCTCAATGTCAGCGTCGTTGGGCGCGAGCTTTTGTGCCTCAAGCAACTCCGCAAGCCCGTTCTTCAAGTCCCCGGAACGGCAGTAAATTAATCCGAGATCCTTGCGCAGGAGCGGCAAAGCGCTGCAGTCTCCGCAGAGTTGGAGCCCTTCCTTCAATTGTGCAATTGCTTGCGGCCAGTCGCGCGCGGCAGCAGAAGCCAGGGCGAAATTGCCCAGCGTTTGAGCGCGATCCGTGATGTGCTGGTTTCGCTGCAATGTCTCAAAGCGCGCTTGTAGACGTTTAGCTTCTTCCGGATCGGATTTCGTCAGGAGTCGCGATAGATTGTAGAGAGCTTCGGCGTGATCCGGATTGATTTCAATCACTCTGCGCCATCGCGCGATCGCCCCAACACTGTCACCTCTTTTCAACAAGCCTTGTCCGAGCAGGTACAGGGCGTCGGGATGGTTTGGTTCGAGCGCCACTGCCTTCTCAAGCAGCCTTATGGATTCCTCTGTATTTCCCGCCTGCTTTTCGATCAGACCTAGCAGATACCGGGAGTCAACGGAGTGGGGATCGAAATCGGCGGCCGCCTGGAGTTCAGGCTTCGCTTCTTCGTTGCGCCTTAGGTCGACCAGCACTCTTCCTTTATTGTAGTGAGGCGCGTAAGCGTCTGGTGCAAGGCGCACAGCTTCGGAGAATTCCGCGAGGGCACCCAAAAGATCGAACTGGTCCGCCAAGGCAATGCCGAGGTTTAGGTGTGCATCAGCGGATTTGGTGTCCAGGTCGACGACCTTACGAAAATACGGCACAGCCTCGCTTTGCCGGCCCATACGGGTCAGAACCATCGCGCGCGCTGTGAGGGCGGTCTTATTGTCAGGCTCGATTCGCACTGCGTCTTGTAGCGCCTGTTCGGCTTCCGAGAAGCGTGATTCGCTCGCTAGAATCAGGCCGAGATTCACGAACGCTTGTCCATATTGAGGATTGTTTTCTGCTGCCTGACGGAACAGCTGCTTGGCTGCTTGGCTCTTGCCTTGCTGGCCGTAAAGCACACCCAGATTGTTCTGGGCTTCCGCATATTGCGGATCCAGAGAAATCGCTGCCTTGAGGTGCTTTTCGGCGTCCGCGATCTGGCCTGTCTGCAGACTCAGAAAACCCAGTTGATTGTGAGGCGCAGCGAAATCGTCGTCCAGACCGACTGCTCTTAGCAGGGCATCTCGTTCGCCGCGATAATCGCCCAGCCGATCCAGAGCCAAGGCGAGGTCATATTGCGTGCGCGCGTTTTTGGGATCCTCCGCAATGGCTTCCAGGTACGATTCAACCGCACGCCGGGCGTCACCTGCTTGTAGGTATTGATTGGCTTGGTCTGCTTTCGTTCTCGCAACGGTCTCCTGTCTGCTCTCCTGTTTTTTTTGCTCGAAAAGTTTCAGCTCTTCACGTGCCTTGTCTCGCTCGCCCATCGAGCGCAGTACGGCTGCCAGTTGGAATCGTGCTTCGCTTGAATCAGGATTAATTTGCAAGGCCTTTTCTAGATTCTCGAGCGCCGCTGCCAACTTCCCCAGTTTGGCGAGCACAAACCCAAGGTTATATCGAACGTCATAATGTTTCGGATCCAATTGGACGGCTTGTTCAAGCATGATTTCCGCATCGGCATAGTTTCCCAACCCACGGTCTACTGCACCCATGAGATACAGTGCTTCGAATTCATGCGGCTTCCGCTGTGCATATTCTTGGATTAACGGCAGCGCGGTACTGAATTCCGAGAGAATCACCAGAACTTTTATGAGAGATGCGCGAGCGATATCGTCAGTTGAGTCGAGCCTCAGCGCTTCCTGAAATTCCTCGGCAGCTTCCCGGTACCGGTTCTGCTGGGTATACACGATTGCCAGGTTCAAATGGGCGTGCTCGGACGATGGATTTGCCTTTACCATCTGCGATAGCGTTTGCACGGCCCCGGCTTGGTCTCCGCTTTTTGAATAGGCGATGGCTAGATTCAATTGCAGCGCCTCGTCTGCGGGTGCATTCTTCAGGCGGGAGATTGCCGCGGTGTAGCGCTTTTGATCGATAAGCGCTTTTGTTAGTCCATCGAGCGCCGGAACCGATTTTGGATCTAACTTGAGAGCTGTCTGGAATTCGGTGATCGCCGCATCGATCCGACCCAGCTCGCCGAGTGCCATTCCTAGGGTCGTATGAGTTAGCGGCGTCGCGGGCCGTAGACGGGCCGCAACACGGAGTTCACGAACCGCGCGCTCGGCATTGCCGCTTTCCAGTAGTGCGAGTGCCAAGTTGTAACGCGCCTCCCACGAGTTAGGCTCAAGACGAAGCGCCAATTCAAATGCGGTAAAGGCGCAAGGGAATTGCCTCCGTTGTCCGAAATATGCTCCGAGTGCGTCGTAAGCGCCCGCCGAAGGGTGCGAGGCGATAATTTGCTCCAGTTCTGCTGGCCCTCTGCACGCTGGAGGCTCTTGCGCTGCCAATGCCAAACTAGAACCGCACAGAGTCGCCAACCAAACACGAAACATCTTCAAAGCCAAGCATCGCGCGATTTTCGTTGCGAGCATGATCGGTCCAGGATACGGCGTCCGGGCGGTCCGGCGGCGAATCAAGTCTGATCCTCAGCTGCGAGATCTGGCTCGTCGGGGATCTACCGGAATGCTTCCTCTGCCAGGGCCGAAGTTTCATCCACCCGCGACAATCCACCACGCTCATCCGAGCAGCCGTTCTCGGATAGTTTCATCGTAGCCATTTTCGCAGGTCAGTCCAACAGAGTTTTGAGCGCTTGTCAAGGGCTGCGTGCGGAAATTACTCTCCCCATACCGTATTTGAGCGCTCAATCATGGCGACGTTAGTGCGCAAGCCTAGTGTATGATGAAGTCCGAAAGAGACGCAGCGGCGTGCAACCCCGTTACCACAGCAGAGAAATGATCCATCGCATGGTTTTTTTCTGCGTGGCGGCGCTTATCAGCTTGGGAACCTGCAGCTTGACCTATCCCCAAGGCATGGCGACCGGCGGTGTCGCTGCTCCTAGGAGACCCTTGCCTGCTGGATTGAAACCACCTGTCGTACGGTATGAGGACATTGCCGCGCAGAGTGGGTTAACCGGCATTAATGTTTCTGGGGCTGAGCGCGAGAAGCAGTACATTATTGAAACCACCGGGACGGGAGTGGCCATCTTCGACTACGACAATGATGGTCTCCCTGACATTTTCTTGGTCAACGGTGGCCGCCTACAGGAAGGTGGGTCTCCGCCCACCCATTTTCTCTACCACAACCTAGGGGGCCTGAAGTTCGAAGATGTGACGGAAAAGGCGGGCCTGACACATACCGGGTGGGGCCAGGGTGTCTGTGCCGGCGATGTCGACAACCATGGATATATAGACCTGTTCGTGACGCAGTGGGGGCGAAACGTCCTGTACCGGAATCAGGGTGACGGCACGTTTCGTGACGAAACCGAGGCGCGCGGACTCCTCACGGCAAAGCCGCGGTGGAGCACGGGCTGCGCATTCATCGACTTTGATCGGGACGGTTTTCTCGATCTGGTTGTCGTTCACTATGTCGACTTGGACCTCGCCCGTACGCCGCGGCCCGGAGATAAATCGCAGTGTCAGTGGAAAGGAGTACCCGTGTTATGCGGTCCGCGCGGTTTGCCGGGCGAGACCGTTTCCCTCTACAAGAACGACGGGCACGGCCACTTCACCGATGTTTCGGACCAGGTGCACATCACAGGGCCAAAAACTTCTTACGGCTTCACACCATTAACGGGAGATTTCGACAATGATGGATGGCCTGATATCTACGTGGCCTGTGATTCCACGCCGAGCCTTTACTTTCACAATCTCGCTGGCAAGAAATTCGAGGAGATCGGCGTTCAGTCGGGTATCGCTTACAATGAAGACGGAAGGGAACAGGCGGGCATGGGAGTAACTGCAGCTGAGTTATCTGGAAGCGGGCTTCTGGATATCTTCAAGACTAACTTCGCGGATGACACGCACACTCTCTACCAAAACGTCGGCGGAAACCGGTTTTCGGATGCGACGATTCCTTCCGGTCTCGCGGTTAACACCAAGTACCTGGGGTGGGGAACCGCATTTCTGGACATTGATAATGATGGATGGAAGGACCTGATTGTCGCCAACGGACACGTGTATTCCGAAGTGGACAACGCTCGTACCGGCGAAAACTTCAAACAAAGCCGCCTCCTTTACTGGAACCGGCGAGACGGACAGTTCTTTGACCTCTCCTCGCTCGGCGGACCAGGCATTTCCGCCGAGCACTCCTCGCGAGGCCTGGCCATCGGTGATCTGGACAATGACGGCGACATAGAAATTGTCGTGGTCAACATGAATGAACCGCCGTCACTCCTGAAGAATTTTGGCCCCCACACAGGAAGTTCGCTGTTGGTGCGGGCGCTGACCGCGTCTGGCCGCGACGCCATTGGAGCTCGTGTCACGCTAACTGCGGACGGAAGAAAGCAGACCGATGAGGTCCGCAGCGGCGGCTCATACATATCTCAGAGCGATTTCCGGCTGCACTTCGGTCTTGGCAAAGCGGCCTCGGCCGAACTGTCGGTGCGGTGGCCCGATGGAAAGAGCGAAATTGTTCCCGGAGTTGCCGCTGGTCAAGTCGTGACGATCCAGCAGGGCAAGGGCATCATTCGCAAGCAGCCCTTCACCTCAGTAAGACACCAGTTCTAGGGCTCCCCTTTTGGTACCGTTTTGATCGACCCTAGTGTCTTGTCGCCTTTATCGATTACCGAGTGCCAGCAACACCGTAGCGCCAGTCAAACATGTAAGTCCCAGGCCCAAAAGCAAAGTTGCGAAGCGCGGAGCATTCTTCCATTCGCCCGTGCAAATCCCCGACAGCGTCGCCGTCATAATCATGAAGATTTGAAACAAACCCCAACCAATCGACGTTCCCAGAGGACCGAGATAGCTCGCACTCATACCGTATAGCGCGAACGCTCCCATCCACAGCACGCCCATTAGACAGGACCAAAACAAGTCCGGGCTAACGGAGCGAAACGAGGACCATGTTCGATTCCTTGAGAGCAGATACAGACTGTAGGCAATGTTCGGAACAAAGCCTCCTGCCAATCCGATTGGCCAGACCGCATAGGCGGCGCGCACTGCCGGATTTCCGAGCCGAACGGCTTCCCGCGCAATATCCTGACCAAAAGCAAAAGAGTAATTCAACATAGGTGCCATGAAGCCGCAGAGTACTGCCAGCGCGATCGCCCCGGATAACCCTGATGTAATAGCGTCCGAGTCGTTTGGGGCGCCGTTCGCTCTCTGATTTGGCCACCCCATGCGGTCAAGAAAATTCCTGCCACCATGTCCGCCACACCGATCAGGATATAGCCCATGGCATGTTCTTTCCCTGCTGTACGCTGATCGAGGAACAGGGGAACCAATGTTCCTAGAACCGCGCCTAACCCAACGATGATGGCGTAAGCAAGGCCAAGTCCGAGGCGCTCGACGGAAATACCGAAAAGAATTTGCGCAATTCCCCAGCCGGCTCCCAGCAGCATGGGCGTGGCAAGCTGCCGAATGGACAAAGCGTGGTAGGTCGCAAAGAGATTACCAACCAATGCAATCGCGAGCGTCCAGGGAAGGACGACTAGCGAGACCAGACTGAAAATCACCCATACGTTTTCCCATTTCCAGGACCGCGTGAATTTCATAGGAAGCATGCAGTTGCCGGACATCAGCCCAGCGACCATGGTGAGTGCAATCCCTGGCAATAGATATTGCGGCACTCAGATGCTCCTGCCTGCGGTCAATTTTAGGTCGCACGATGCACCGGGCTCCTGAGGCGTCTCGTAACACCCCGCGTTCACCCTTGCCGGTAATACAAAATGACTGTGCAGATGGGGAATGTGCTCCAGAAATAAAGCTTCGTGCCCTAAAGCAATATGGTTGAACAGTACAAGATGCTGATGGAGTTGGCCCATATCTCCAACATGAGGCGGCACCGGGAGGTCAAACCTTCTGGCAAGAAGGCTTACCGTAAGAAACTCGCTCACGCCGGCTAATCTCGTACAGTCTGCCTGGACGTAATGCAGAGCGCCGGCTTGCAAGAAATTCTTAAACAAAACGCGGTTCGGAATGTGTTCGCCAGCAGCGATCTTCACTGGGGCAATCTCGCTTGCCAGCACCACATGGGCGCGAATGTCGTCGGGATGCGTCGGTTCCTCGATCCAAAGTGGTCGGTACACGGCTAGCTCCTGGCACATGCGAATTGCCACCGGCAGATTCCAGCGCTGGTTGGCATCGAACATCAGGGTGCCGGAGTCGCCGATATGTGCACGCAGCATCGCGGCACGGCGCAAATCTCGATCGGCATCAGGCGATCCGACTTTGAGCTTGAAAGCTTTAAAGCCCTGGTCAATCGCGCGAGCCGTCAATTCGCGCACCTGATCATCGTCGTAGGCCATCCATCCCACGGACGTGTCGTAGCCCGGATAACCACGTTGCAGAATTGGCTCACGGTTGGGGCGGCTTGAGAGTTTGTCGCGCAGCAGTTCGAGAGCGTCCTGCTCACTGAGAACCTCCTCTAGATAGCTTAGATCCAGAAGGCGAACAACTTCTTCGGGAGTGAGATCAAGCAGCAATTTCCACAATGGCACGCCACGACTCTTGGCCCAAAGATCGAAACAAGCGTTAGTGATGGAAGCGAGCGCCAGATGAACGACGCCTTTGTGTGGACCGAGCCAGCGGAAAGATGGATCATCCGCCAGCCGCCGCGACATGCGCCCGAAACCCGACATCAACTCTTCAATCGCCATGCCTAGGATTGGCTTCGCCAGTAACTCAATGGCTTCGCATACCAGCCGGTTGCCGTCGCCAAGCGTGAGCGCGATGCCCGTTCCACAAAGACCACCTTCGGTCTCCACCAATGCAACCGCGAAGCAGTATTCAGGATTGGTGTGGAGAGAGTCGCTACCTGCTCCTGCGGGCAACGAAAACCTCGCGTCGTATGTTGCAATCTTGTTCACAACGTAGGACGGCATCGTTTCTCCGTTTGCGTCACAGTCTGTATTTCATCTCGGCCCTGCCGCTAATCGGCAGTATGCCGCCGATGCTGAATCTAACTTGGACAAAAACCAGCAATACTGCGACGGCCATATTCCTGCCGGCGAAATCGCATTCACGCGAAGGGAGTATCGGGCCTAGTCGGTAGCCATAGCCTTGGTGAGCGAAATCATAGCCCCCTTTGCTTGCCAAGTAAGCTGCGTGGTGCTGCTGCCCAATAAACCCAACCGCACTGGCCGTGCTTAGGATCGCGCGCTGCCTCGCCGTGGGAGCTTCAAATGCAAACTTCGTCGTCCATTCAACGGCTTCACGTTGAGGCCATGGAGCTCGTCCATTCCGGCTCGGTCTTTTCTGACGCACTGGTGCACTTCACAACAATGCACAACAGGATCGCGGGCGATGATACGCAAGCGCGCCCTCCCGGCCAATGGCCTCCCCATCCTCGGCCGATGATGACTTTGCGTGCCATATCACGCGCCATGTGAGGCACGCTTCTCCCAGTTGTCGTATGCCGCTTTGGAGAAACGCGCCATGGCTTTCTTCACGTACAGCTCGGCGACTTCACCCTCGCCCTCGCGGAGCAGAAGGATAATCCGTTGATGCGCTTCCAAGTCTTTGTCCCAGGCCGACGTTTCCTGCCCGCTTGCGGCCACTCGCATCCGCACAAATGCAAAAAAAGGCAGTAGAATCCTGCGGGCGTGCTCAAGAAGGTAGGTGTTCCCAGAGATCTTGCAAAGCTCTAGATGAAATCGCAGATCGCTGTCGAGCAGGCCATCGAAGCTTCCCGCGATTGCCGACTGCCGCATGGCATCCACCGTCGCTTGCAGCGCTGTGAGATCCGGCTGCGCCGCAGCTGCGAGCCGCGCTGCTAGGCCCTCGATCGCACCGCGCAATTCATAGAGTCTTGCCACATCTTCTTCACTTAAATGGATGACGCGGGCGCTTCGACCCGATTCTTCTTCACTTAAATGGATGACGCGGGCGCTTCGACCCGATTCTTTCGTTACGAATCCGTCTTGCGCCAGAATGTGGATCGCTTCGCGGATGGAACCCTGGGCTACTCCAAATTTCAATGCCCATTTACGCTCGATGATGCGCACTCCGGGGGGCAAAGAGCCGTTTATGATTTCACTGCGCAGGCGTTCTGCCAGATCGTGCTTTACAAGCCCGTCGGTCGCCAATATTGAGTGCATGGGCATAATATAAGCGCTTAAATATAGCAGAATGTGATCGTATTTGTGCATTTTGTTGCGCTCAACCAATTTTTAAGCACTTGCATGAGTGGAACAGTTGGTCTACCCTTCTCAGAAAGCAGACGAACCTGGGCTCGATCCATTGCATTTATTTGTTGCGTGGGTGGCCTTCTAAAAGGATCCCGGACATGCAGCGATTTGGAATGATGATCAGATTGAAAGCCGGTAGTGCAAGTACCTATAAGCGGTACCACGCAGCAGTCTGGCCAGAAGTTTTGGATAAGATTCTGGAATGCAATATCAGAAACTATTCCATCTATTTCAAGGACGACTTGCTATTCAGCTACTTCGAATACCACGGCTGCGACTTGAAGAGCGATTGGAAAAAGATGGATTCGCACGCGAAAACGCAGGAATGGTGGGCTGTCATGCAGCCAATGCAGGAACCCTTGCCTACGCGAAAAGAGGGTGAGTGGTGGGCAGAGATGGAGGAAGTTTTTCATCTCGATTAAAGCGCTTGCAAATCCCAAGACATACTTCCCGGATACCGCATGCGCAAGGCCTTGCTGTAAAGGAGCCTAAATGAATGCTAATGTGACAGCTCGCCGCGACTTCATCAAGCTCGCCCTTGCTGCATCCTCCCTTCCATTCATCCCCAGTGTAGGATTTGCCTCTGCCTTCGCTGACGATCGCACTGCTTGGTATCGGGCTGCAAAATTCGGCATGTTCATCCACTGGGGTCCCTACTCGCTCGCCAGTATCGAAGCATCCTGGCCCATCATGAGGCCAACGCCCAGCGGCATCACCGAAGCGGAGTATCGCGAGCTGCCAAAACGGTTCAATCCAGCAAAGTTCGATCCGTATGCTTTCGTTGATCTGGCGCGCGCGGCGGGCCAGGAATACATGGTTTTTACCCCCTCGGGTTTTACTATTCGCCGCCCGACCTGCACCATCCGGCTTTCCGTGACACTTCCAAACTCGCAAAAGACAACTGGCACGGCGAGCCCCTCCGGCCCGAGTGGCCCCTCTACCTCGACTATATGCAATTGCAACTCACGGAGTTGCTGACGAAGTACGGTCCGGTCGCATTATTTTGGTTCGATGGCCTCAACAATCAGGAAAAATATGACGGCGTCCGCTTTCTGGACTTGATCCGGAAACTGCAACCCGCCACGCTTGTGAACGATCGAATTGGAGTTCCGGGCGAATATCAAACACCCGAACAGTTTATCCCCAACGCCATCCCCACGAAGGACGTTGTTATTTCGGGCGTTGATCCAAACATCCAAGACAAGTTGAAGCCTACAGTTCCCAAACCTGAAGATTTTCAGTTATGGGAAACCTGTATGACCATCAACAAGACTTGGGCCTACAATATGCACGATCACGAGTACAAGTCTGCGCAGTTCTTAATTCGAGGTCTGCTTGAGGTGGCGAGCCGCGGCGGAAACTTCCTCCTCAACGTGGGCCCGCAATCCGACGGCATGATTCAACCTGAGTTTCAGGAACGCCTTCGGGCCATCGGGGACTGGCTCACCGTCAACGGCGAGTCGATTTACGGCACAACCTATGGGCCAGTACAAAGAATGGCGTCTGCACGAACCACGGCGAAGGGTAAGAAGGTCTTTATCCACGTTTTCGACTGGCCATCGTCCGGTTTTGAGATTAATGGGCTGGAAGCAAAAGTGATTTCGGCGCGCTTGCTGGCGAACGGACAACCGTTGAGATTCCGCCAGACAGAAGGAAAGCTGCAGATCGATCTCCCTTCACAGCCACCTGACCCGAATGTAAGCGTAATCGCTCTCAGAACTCTGTAATCGAGTGTTTGCGCTTTGTCACAGTCTTCCCTGCGTATCTACTGTTGTGGTTCGTGGACGGTCAGGGGCTGGTCTGCGGAAATCGAATCCAGACGCTGTACCATGCCACTGGGCCACGTGATTTCAAGCAACCGAACTTTTTTCGCTGAGCCGAGGCCGAAGTGCGTTCTTTTGTCGCTCGCGGAGAGGTAACTTCCGGCGCTGCTTACGAATGAGTGCTGTTCAAGTCCGCTCTCCGATACCAGGCGGACCCGGGCGCCAATTCCATCTCGGTTGCTCGCCGAGCCAACAAGCCGGATCGACAGCCAGTGATTTCCGTTCCCGCCTTCATTGCGGAGAACAATGGCCTGGCCGTCGTTACAGTTGATGGCAATGTCAATAAACCCGTCATTGTCCAGGTCTCCGAAGGCAGCCCCACGCGCAGACAACGGAACCTGAAATGCGTGCCCACTTTGTCGTGACACATCGCGGAACTGGCCCTCCCTGTTCCTCATCAGAAGCAGCGATTCGCGGTAATGGAGCGACGGTTCCGTTAACTCGATGTTGTCCAGGACATGACCTTGGGCGACGAATAGATCGCGCCAGCCGTCGTTGTCATAGTCGATCATCTTCGTGCCCCAGCCGGAGTGCAGCATGGTGATTCCGCCGATGCCGGTCTGATTGCTTGTGTCCTCGAAGGTGCCCTTATCGTTCCGAAAGAGTCCATATTTTTGATTGGCGAGCGCATTAACGAAGATGTCGGGCCAACCGTCGTTGTTGTAATCGGCGAAGTCGGCGCCCATGCCTGCGAAAACTTTGCCATCCTGATCATAAGCAAGCCCTACCTCGAGGGCCACCTCGGTGAATGTACCGTCGCGGTTGTTGCGGAAAAGCTGTTGGGCGAGGGAGTCGTTGGCGACGAAGATGTCCGGCCAGCCATCCCGATCGAAGTCGTTGACGGCAATGCCCAGCCCCTTTCCGGGCGACAATCCTATTCCGCACTGCTTGGAGACGTCTTTGAACCTGCCACCACCTTCGTTGTGGTAGACAAGGTAGGATACAGGCGCGAATTGATCGGGATGGCAGTAGGTGCGATAACCCTGCCGATGCTGGCCGCAGAAAATGTTCGATGCGAAGTCCCAATCCAAATAGCGCGTAACGATCAGGTCCAGACGTCCATCGCGATCGTAGTCGATGAAACAAGCTCCGGTGCACCAGCCGCTTCCAGCCACTCCCGCTTGGGCCGTAACATCCGTAAAAGTCCCGTCGCCATTGTTGTGGTACAGAGTGTTCCCACCGACATTAGTGACCAGCAAGTCCGTGTATCCGTCATTGTCGTAGTCCCCGGTCGCTACTCCCATGCCGTAAGCAGTGCCTTGCACCCCTGCGGTTTCCGTAACGTCGGTAAAAGTGCCGTAGCCGTTGTTCCGATACAGTCGGTTCCAAAACCGCGGATCGGATTTGTCGGGGAAAGCGCCGCGAGGCATTGGATCGCGAAGTCGCGCTCCGTTCACGAAGAGCAGATCGAGGCGGCCGTCGTTGTTGTAATCGAACATGGCCACACCTGCTCCCATCGTTTCGGGGAGATATTTCTCCGCTGTCCGGCTGGCTTCGTGCTTAAAGCGGATTCCGGATTTCGCTGTTACGTCGGCAAACATCGGCAGATGAGCGGCCTTCACGCCTTGCGCCAGGGCTCGGTGCAAGGGACCCGCGGCGAGAGCAAGGCAAAGAAAAGACCGGCGATTCATGTTGAGGGGGGTGCCTATGGGTGCTCTCCACGGGCCGGCACGGTAATCTGATCGGCGCGAGCAAGCATCTGCCGCATGAAGGAGTCCTCCGGAAAACGCTCGAGATAGCGTTGCATCGCCGCCCTTGCGTCCGCGTACCGTTTGACCTCGATCAAGCGAAGCACCCTGGTTCTTTGCAATGTGGAATTGAAGGGATCGAGCTCAATGGCCTTTTCCAACCAAGGCATTGCCTCTTCCGCCCGGTCAAGTCTGACAAGTGACTCAGCGAGATCCGCGTAGGCCGCTGTTTGCGGCGGCCCAATACGCAACGCACTTTGAAGATGCACTACCGCTTCCTGAAACTTTCCCAGCCGCAAATCTCGGCGCCCTAGCGCGGCCTGCACCAGCGCGCTGCCAGGCTCCGTCCGCTCTAGTTGACCCAGGAGCGCAAGGTAACGCCCGAGGTATTCCGGCTTCTTCTCCATCAATTCGCCGTACGCCTGCAAAAGAGTCAAGGGAGGAGGGGGAGTGTCTTTATGCCCGGGAATGGGGTTCAGATGGATTAGATCTGGCAATACCTGAGTAGCTTGATGAAAGGCGGCGTCCGGAAACGACTCATCGACTTGCTTAAGAACGCGATGGTTTGTGAGGCTGGAATGCGAGATCACATGCACATCGCGCTTTGGCATATGACAACCGGCACAGTCATTGGGGGGATTTTTGTGCCGTCGAATCTCCAGAGAGGCGCTGCAACTTTTTTCTGTGTGGCACGCCATGCATTTTTTGTTGAAGTATCCCGAGGCTTCTTCGTGTGAGGGTTCGAAGTGGGGATCGTGGCAAGTCGTACAGCCCAAACGGCCGCCACTTTTCCGATAACACTGGCTGAGAGTCATGGAATAGTAGTGTTCAAGATGATCGGACTGTGGAGGAGATTCGCGATTTGGCGGAATCATCAAGATTGACAAGGTGTTCTCCAGTGGAGCTCCAGGCAGGAAGTCACCATAGTCTTTGCCCGGCTTCAACACTCGCACGTCTCCGGTTTGATGACAGGACATGCAGATGTTGTCGGACAGAACCACGGTAAGGTGGGCCGGGTTGATGATCGAGGGATCGTTCTCTACACTACCCCCTTTGCGTGCCCGCATCTTCAATGTGTGCGTTATTCCCGGACCGTGGCAGTTTTCGCAGCCGATCGCCATCTCCGAGAACGGAGGTTCTTTAAAACGACCGTTGCCGTTTGAAACCGGCCTCGGCTGGCCACTGTGGCAGTAAATGCATCCTGCGAGAATCGGCCGGTTGAAGCCGTAATTGCCAAATTCGTATCCCGGCGAGAGTGCCCAACTGTGAGGCTTTGAATAGAAAGAGAGCGGGGCCTGAAAAAGATAATCACCTTTTCTTACGACTCCGCCGAAACCATTGGCTCCTGACCCGATGATCCACTCCACCTCATGCGTGTCGCGAAAGATTTCCTTCCCGTTGGCATCGGCCTCATATTCACCCTGGTATAGCTTCCCGTCTTGGGCAAAAACTTCAAAATCCCGGTCCGGATTCCTCTGGTGAAAAGATGCTTTGGCCGGCAGCGTTTCCAGCAGTGCAGGCGTGACTTGGGTCATGGAGCGGCCCATACCGGTTCGCGAAAACTGGTCATAGATACGCTGATGGCATTGGGCGCACACCTTCGAACCGACATATCCGTTGCTGGTTGTGATGCTTTGGGTCGCATGGGTTGCGATCGTTCCATCCTGTCCAAGTGAAGCCGCAAATTCTATCGGCAAATACAAAAGGATGAATGCTACCAGGATGAGCAAAGATCTATAAAGGTCGATGGAGTATACCTTTTGCTGAAATCTCGGGTTTGCGGTCCTCAATTTTCCCACCCTGGATCGAAGCCTGCGGTTTCCGCCGAACCATCCCACTATATCCTCCGCCGAACGCCATGACGAATGTGCTTAGCGCGGAACCACTCGCCCGCTAGCGAAGAGTTCTTGCCCTCCGTCCCTGAAACGAAGGAGTCCTTCAGGTCATTAGATCCGGCCAAAGGTCAGAAACGGAACAAGATGCAGGCCAGATTTGAGCGCTCACATTCCCGCGCATGTGAAAGAATATAGCCCAAATACGATAAAATGCCATGGCCTTCCGATAAAGAGTC
>WNGO01000950.1_pt1 | contig 18238 bp, 14 predicted proteins | sample 5400511 | NCBI WGS metagenome assembly WNGO01 (sample SAMN13153380, study PRJNA577476) | soil metagenome | isolation source: 20 cm soil or saprolite under Garry oak tree replicate 2 | place: USA:California | collected 2016-06-15 | reverse complement strand
CCCTGAGCGCCGGCATCTTGCAGTTCATCGGCATTACGCCCCGGAGGAACGCCGCATAGCGCGCCATCGATCAGGACTTCACCGACCGGAGATACCGATAGATTGCGCGCACGTCGTCCTCTCTGATGCGCCGGAATGCCTGCCAGGGCATGGGACTGCCGGGGATCCGCTCTCCCGCCCGGAACCGCGCCACGAATTCGTCCTCGGTCCACAGCGCCACACGACCGGTTCCCGGATTCGCGGTGATATCGGGTGGCACCAGCTTCGTGTGCACCTGGTCTCCGGCCTCCATGGCGCTGCCCCCGGCGAGCCGCGGGCCCGTGTACGCCCCGGTCACCATGCTCCGCAGCGTATGGCACCCCGCGCAGTTCGACACGGCGGTCACGAGGTAGGCCCCGCGTTCCAGCGTCGCAGCGGACGGCGAGCTTTCGGCCGGGGGATTGCCGCTCGGCCCGATGGGCTTGATCACGAATGCCATCATCGCCTTGCCGAGTAGGTTGAGAGCGTGATCAGGCACCGGCTTGCGCACCGGCGGTTGTGAGCGCAGGAACGAGATCACGGCCGCGATGTCGGCATCGCTCAGCTCGTGAAACTCCATCAACGGGATCGCGGAGCGGCCGTCAGGTCGCACGCCGTACCGCAGCATACGCGCGATTTCGCCGTCGGAGCGACGCCCGATTCCGGTCTCGCTGTCGGGCGTCAGATTTGGAACCTGGATCGTGCCAAGTGGAATCGCGAATGCCCCACCGCCACTCAGCGCCGGCCAGCTTCCCGCGTTCAGCGATGCGTAGTCGGCGGGAGCGGTGTGGCAGTCCGAGCAATGGGCCGGTCCGTAGACGAGGTACCGGCCGCGGGCGACGACCGCGGAATCACGGGACGCCGCGAGCGTGGGATACGGTGCTTGGAAGCGCCTGTCCCAGCGCACGCTGATCGCAATGGCCAGAATCGCGACAACGGCTACAGCGGCCGCGCCAAGCCAGAGCAAGACCTTTACCATCTAGTCCCCGTACCAGTTCTTGTCCCATGCGTGGGGCTTCAGCTTCGATAGCATCCCGGCCGGCAGCGCGCCTTTCGTCGACACCATCGCGTTCTGACGCACGTGCGCCGGCCGGCGCATTCCGGCAATGACGGTCGAGACCTCCGGTGTCGACAGGCAGAATCGCAGTGCGAGCTCGGGCAATGTTTCGACCTGCTCATCCAGCACCTCCGCCAGCGCCTTCCCTCTTCGCTCCGCCTCCGCCTTGCGATCGCCGGCGAAATATTGGGCGCGCCAGTCGCCCGCCGGAAACACGGTCTTGGCCGTGATCTGGCCGGTGAGCGCGCCTTCGTCGAACGGCACGCGCACGATGATGCCGAGCGGCTTTTTCTTGGCGAGGGCGAACAGCGCTTTTTCCGGGGAGCGATCGTAGATGTTGTAGATGACCTGCGCTGTTTCGAAGAGCGGATCGGCGAGGATGCGGAGCGCCGTGTCGGGCGCGTGGTCGTTGATCGAGATCCCCCAGTGCAGGATCTTTCCTTCTTCTTTCAGGCGCACGATCTGCTGGTAGGACGCCTCCCAGTCGGGATCCGAGAGCCACGCGTCATTCCATACGTGTAGTTGCTGTAAGTGGAGCGCCTCCATGCGGAGATTCTTGAGCGACTGCTCGGTGCTGGAGGCGATATAGTTGGCGGGAAAAACGTCGCCGAGCTTGTAACTGGACTTCCCGGGCCACTGGCGATTCATCGGCGGGACTTTGGTCGCGACGGTCACGCGGCCTGAGCGGATCTCGTGTTTGAGCTCTTCACCGATGACTCGCTCGGAATGCCCAGCGCCGTACGCGAGGGCGGTATCGAAGAAGGTGATGCCCTGCTCCACCGCTTCGCGCAGCGCCTTATGACCTTCGCTGTCGTCTACGCCGCGCCACATTTCGCCGCCGATACCCCAGGCGCCAAAGCCGATTTCACTGACGCGGTATCCGGTGTTGCCGAGTGGTCGCGTTTTCATGGCCGTGCCCCTCCCCCCGTATCCAAGCCACCGCTGATCACGTCGCGGAGCGGAGTCCGCCGCAGTTCGGCGGCGAACGCCGGTACCGCCTTCGTCATCAAGTCCGAGAAGCGCGCCGTGGCCTCTCCGAGCCGTGCCACCAACACATCGTGCACCGCGAGCTGCTGCGTGGTAGGCGCGAAGTCCGCCCCGTTCTCCGCCATGTCCGACTGCAGGGAAGCGAGCCGGCCATAGAGCCGCATCGGGTTGCGGAACGCATCCTCCCGCGCGCCCGTCAGGTTCACGTCGAACAGGACGCCTTCGACCCCGATGATTCGCCGCTCGAGCGAGTCGGCGAGGCCGGCCATCCGCTTGGCACCGGAGTCGGTCACGAGCGCCGAGTCGCGGAGTTGCGACGCGAGATCACGCACCTGTTTGCGCACCCACTCGAGCCGGTTGATCATGCGCGCGATGCTGTCCTGCTCGCCGCGAATCGCGCGCGCGAGCTTCCCCTGTGCCTGGACGTCCGCGTCCGTCGCCGTCGTGTTGGGATCCTTGAGGACGGTGAGCGACTGTGTCGCCGTCACTGGGGCGGCGTGAGCGGCAGAATCTTCCACTGCGACACGGACGGTGTAGGTCCCGGGCAGGACCAGTGGTCCACGCAGCGAGAGATCGAGGTCCCAGGTCACGAGCGGGCGCGTTCCGTCCGCGCCGGCGCGTACGAACGCCTTGCCGGGCGGCGGCGTGCGGAGCTTCGGTGTGGTCGGCGCGGTAGAGCGCAGGTCCCACCAGACGCGGTTCAACCCGAGCTTCCGCTCTCCCTCGAGCACGCGCACCGTGTCGCCCTGCGCGTCGAGAATCATGACCTTCGCGGGCTTGAGGCGGCGCGTGCTATCCCCGGGCGCGGCCGCGGGCGCGGCAGGAGTGCCGGACGGACTGGCGGCGGGACCCGTCGTCGTGTCGGCCAGCGCGGCTGAGACGTAGTAAGTGAGTGGTACGCCGGCCGGTGCGTTCTCGGCCTGTATTGCGCTGTTCGGCGCGCTCACGACGCCCTGCTGGTCGCGCAGCCGGTAGGCGGGCGGCGGCACAAACAGGGCGACCTTGCCCGCGAGGGCCGCACCGTCGAGCTGCTCGAGCGGCGAAATATCATCCAGGATGTAGAAGCCACGCCCGTAGGTCGACACCACGAGATCACGGAAGCGCGGCTGCACCGTGAGCCACGACACGGGAGCGTGCGGGAGGTTGGCCTGGAGTGGGAGCCAGCGGGCGCCATCGTCGAGCGTCACGTACAGACCGTTCTCCGTTCCCGCGAAAAGCAAACCGCGCCGCACCGGATCCTCGCGGACGATGTGCACGAACGAAAGCGGCGAGCGCGGGAACGTCTCCGAAATCTTTCTCCAGCTCTTCCCGAAGTCCGTAGTCTTGAAGATGTAAGGGTCGAGATCATCGAGCTCGTGCAGGTCGGCCGCGAGATACGCCGTGCCGGCATCGAAGTGTGAGGGCTCGATGTTCACGATCTTCGCCCAGGGGGACAGCTTCGGGATGTTGCCCGACACGTCGGTCCAATGCGCGCCGGCATCCGTCGTCACGTTCACGCGCCCGTCGTTCGACCCAACCCAGACCACACCCGCGCGTATCGGCGACTCGGCGAGCGCAAACAAGGTGGCGCCGTCGAACGTGTACAGGTTATCCGTCGTGACGCCGCCCGAGCTCTGCTGGTGTGTGGTGTCGTTGCGGGTGAGATCGGGACTGATCACTTGCCAGCTCGCGCCGCCATCCGTCGTCACGTGCACGACCTGGCTGCCGACGTACACTTTCGTGTGGTCGTGGGGCGAGATGGCGATGGGGAACGTCCAGTTCCAGCGGTACTTCATGTCCGCGGGCCGCCAGCCGTAGCCCGCCTCGGGCCAGATGCGCACGTTCCGCGCGTGATCGGTCCGGACGTCGTAGACCTCGAGCCCGCCGTCGTAGCAACCCGACCACACCGTGCTGTTGTCCACGGTGTCGGGAATCGCAAAGCCGCTTTCGCACCCGCCCACGTGACGCCACTGGCCCTCGCTGAACCCGCCCGAGAGACTGCGGCTCGGCATCCGGTAGGACGAGCCGTCCTGGCGGTTGCCGTAGAGGTTGTAGGGCACGCGCGTGTCGGTGTGCACGTGGTACATCTGCGCGATCGGCAGCACCACTCGGGCCCAGCTCTTCCCCCCGGTGAGCGTGATGCTCGCCCCACCGTCGTGGGCGATCATCATGCGGTCCGGGTTCGACGGATCGATCCAAACATCGTGGTTGTCCCCGCCGGCCTGGAAGCCGGAGCGCCCGAGTGTCTGGCCGCCGTCGCGCGACATGCTGAACCGCACCGAGACGAAGTAGAGCCGCTCTTCATCGTCCGGCGCGACGGCGAAGCGCACGTAGTACGGCGCGCGCTCGGCCATGTCGTGGTTGCGCGACACGACGCGCCAGAAGTTGCCGCGGTCGTCGCTGCGGTACAGCGTCGGGTCGCGGTCCTCCACGAGCGCGTACACGGTATTCGGGTTCGACGGCGCGACCGCCACGGCAACTTTGCCGACGATGTGCTTGGCGTCGGGCAGCCCGTGACCCACGAGGCGCTTCCACGTGACACCGCCGTCCCGCGACGCCCACAGACCGCTCCCCGGCCCGCCGCTCTGCAGGTGCCACGTCTTCACTTCGAACTGCCACATCCCGGCGAACAGCGTATTGGGATCGCCGGGATCGATCGCGAGGTCCGAGCATCCAGTGTTCGGGTCTACGAACAGTACGCGGGCCCAGGTGCGGCCGCCGTCCGCGGTCCGATAGACGCCGCGCTGCTGCTCGGGACCGTAAGCGCGGCCCAGCGCGCAGACCAGCACGATGTCGGGATTCGTGGGATCGATCACAATGCGGGCGATGCGACCGGTCGAATCGAGACCCATGTGCTGCCAGCTCCGGCCACCATCGGTTGAGCGGTAGGCCCCGTTGCCCAACGCGGTCATCGACCGGATGAAGAACGTCTCGCCCGTCCCCGCCCACAGCACATTGTGCGCCGAGGGCGCGATGGCGAGGGCGCCGATCGCCTGCGCCGGCTCGCTGTCGAATACCGCGCGCCAATGCACGCCGCCGTCCTCGGTCTTCCAGATGCCGCCCGACGCGGCGCCGACATAGGCGACGAGCGGGTTCCCGGGCTCGCCCACGATGGCGACGGCGCGGTTGCCTTCGGGCCCGACGAAGCGGTAATGCAGCCGCGTCCACAGCGTCGTGTCCAATTGCTGCGCGCGAGCCAGCGTGGGGAAGCACGCAACGAGCAACGCGAGGCCTGAAGCTCTCATGGATTTCCCTTGTTCATGCGGACCGAACGGTGTTGCATCGCCGCCACAAGCACGATGCAGGGGTCATAAAGTGTACGGTGACGCGGACCGGGGCGACGCAGGTATAGTCGGTATATGACAATGAAACGTACGATCCTCCTGTTGACCCCATTCGTGTTCTCATCTGGGTGTTCGGTGACGTCGCCGAGCGATCTGGTGAAGTCGTCGAGCGATTCGCTGGAAGGCGTCGGACCCGTTATCGCGCACTACACGCTGACGGCCGAGGATGGCAACCCCCCGCCGTGCTGCGCCAGCGACAGCGCCGGTGTGCGCATCACTGTTGTCGGAGGGGCGCTGACGTTTCACGGTCCGGCGGGCTATCGGGACACCGTGTTCACCCCGGCTGGCCCGATGTCTCGAGCATGCGTACACGGCGTCCCCAACGGCGCAATCGTTGACAGCCGCACGTACACCGTTACCCTCACTGACGGCACGCGTTACCTGCTGCTCCCCTGCGATCGGGGCGCGTATGGCCTGATCGTGATCCGCCGGCTCGACCATGAGGGTGGCTCGTCCATCACCGACAGCATTGTGGTTTCTTCCGGGACCTTCAGCGCAAAGCCCGATACCATAGATCTCGTCGACTCGCGTAACCCGAGCTCGTTCACGGCGTCTGTCACCGCGCCGACGGTTCTCGTGACAGGACCGATCCATCAGTACCGCTTCGACCCGGGAAATTGACGTCGCCTTAGCCGCTGCGGCCGAACTGCCGCGTGTATTTCACGATCAACGATCTCGCCTGCGGCCGGTTCCACTTGAAGAATCCGTCCGCTTCCTGTCCTTCATTGAAGACGACGAACAATCCCGTGCCGGCGGTGCTGAGCCAGCCGAAGCGCGCATTCGCCGTCCACGCGCCCACCTGATTGCTGTACTGCACAAGCGTTTGGAACATGATGCGGGGCGTGAAGAAGTACGCGACGCGCGGCGCGATCACCACGCGGGTAAAGTTGCCCTGGTCGAGGCGCACGTCGTTGTACTCCGTGAGCAGCGAAGCTGATACTGAGCTCCCGTGACGCACCGAGAGCGTCATGCTTCCGCCGCGGCGCGTCCCATTGTAGAAACCGCCGACGTCGGCGCGCAGCAATACCGAAAAGGGAGCACTCGGATTGGTCCCGAAGTCGAACCCCATCGACGTGTATTCGTACGACCCGACCGGCAATGTCACATTGCGCGCGATGGCGAAGGGCTGCTGGAGACCTTGGTGCTCGATATTCACCTCGGGGCCAACCATGGCCCCGCTGGCGAGCGACCATTCGGTGATGTCGAGGTGGATGCGATCTTCCTGCCGAAAACCGTCGAGCCCGTAATAGCCCCGGTAGCCGACGTGCGGATGCCATTCTTTGAGCCACGTGCTGCCGGGATACCGCTTGATCCACATGACGGTACTCTCATAAAAACGATACCCGTTAGGGCGATTCAAGAACCCCACCTCAGGATCGAAGTCCCGCCCGACCTGGATGATCCGCGCCAGGTTGTTCCACGAGCCGGTCTGGTACGCGAGCCGCGCGCTGTATGCGGACGCGTCTCTGTCGCGAGCGGGTGTGGCTGACGCCGCCCCCCACCAGTCGATCGTCCACGCGTCATGAATGCCGATGCGGCCGTCGACGCCGGTGACGCGATTCCAGTCTCCCGATTTCGCGGTGGCCATGCGCTGGATAGCGATCACGCCGATGCGGGAGCGGGCGGCGAGCTCGTGCTGGAGCCGCAGCACCGAGTACGACATCGCCCCCTGCGTGGTAGCCCGGTCGGTGAAGATCTGAAGCGCGCCCACGGTGACGGCCCCGATCCGACCGGTGACCCGGCCGCCACCAACGATGGGGACCGGCTGCCCCAGGGTGTCGATGCCGATGCGACGAGTGAAGAAGAGATCGACCGCCTGTGGCGTGCCCGCGGAGAAGATGCCGGCATTTTCCAGGAAGAAAGGGCGTTTCTCCGGAAAGAACAACGGAAAGCGTGTGAGATTCGTGCGCTGCTCATCGACTTCGACCTGCGCGAAGTCCGTGTTGTAGGTCAGATCGAGGGTCAAGCTGGGCGTCACACCGTATTTGATCTCTCCGCCGACCTCGCCCCGGCTTTTTGCCTCCGGGTCCACCGCGAAGTTGCGTTCGACGCCGGTCAGCGCGTATGGCGTGGCAGTCAGGACCCGGCGCGCCGGCACGCGCACCCCCGTGAGCGTTCCCGCGTGCGAGATCTTCATCAGCGAGAACTGGCGAGGAACGAACGACCAGAACGATTCTTCATTCTTGCGGCGGATCGAGCGCACGAGGTTGAGTCCCCACGTCTGTTGCTCACCCGCAGCGTAGCGCAATGTCGTGAAGGGAATGCGGAACTCGGCATACCAGCCAGCCGAGTCCACCGACGTGGCCACGGTCCACGTGCCGTCCCAGTTGAGATTGAAGCCGCCGAGCGACCCGGCGCTGGCACGCGTCTGACCGGGGAGCTGGATCCCGCCGCCCTCGCCCTCGTTCACGACCTGCGCGTCGTACTCGATCGCCGCGGGCGTGGTCGTGAAGACGAATCCGTTCTGCCGATCGTGGTAGGTGTCGAGCAGGATACCGAAGTAGTCGCTCTTCGAGATGTCGCCGTCGCGCACCTTTTCGCCGGAGACGATCCCTGAGGGATCGGTGTCATACAGCCACGCGCCGACGTACAACGCCTCGCCATCGGTGATGATGCGGACTTCGGTGCGTTCGGTGACCGGCTGACCTTCATGGAGCTCGCGCTGTACGAAGCCGGTGACAGGCTCGACCGTCTGCCAGACCGGGTCGGTCAGGCGCCCATCGATAATCGGCGGCGTGGTGACGACGTGCGCGCGCGCGATCGGATCGGAGGGTCCCTGGGTGCCGGAGAGGGGCCCCGATACCAGCAGAAAAATGACAAGCGCGGGGCCGCAGGGCCCTCTGGTGCGACGGGTCACTGCGCAACATTTTCGCCTGCTCGAGACAAACGAGCAAGCAACGCTTCCAGGAGTGCTCATGACCGACCACACGCGCCGCGAGTTTCTCCAAACCACCGCCGCCATCGGACTGGGCATCGCGCTGGCCCCAGACGCGTCTGCGCAGACGCCCGCGCCCTCAAGCACGCTGTTCGCCGCACCACCGCTCGAGCGCGTGCGCATCGGCTACGTCGGCGTGGGCGGACAGGGGACCGTGCACGTCGAGAACCTGCTCAAGATCGAGGGCGTCGAGCTCAAGGCCATCTGCGACATCGTCGACTGGAAGGTCGCGCGGGCACAGGACATGGCCGTTGCGGCAGACCAACCGAAACCCACCGGCTATTCACGCGGGCCGCGCGACTTCGAGCGCATGTGCGCCGAACAGGAGCTCGACCTCGTGTACACGGCCACGCCGTGGGAGTGGCACGTGCCGGTGCTGCTCGCCGCGATGAAGAACGGCAAACACGCGGCCACCGAAGTGCCCGCGGCGATGACGGTGGACGACTGCTGGCAACTCGTCGAAACCGCCGAGCGGCTGAAGAAGCATTGCCTCATGATGGAGAATTGCTGCTACGACCGCCGTGAAATGCTCGCCCTGAACCTGGTGCGCAAAGGCGTGCTCGGCGAGGTACTGCACGGCGAATGCGGGTACCTGCATGACCTGCGAAGCATCAAGTTCTCAAAAGAAGGCGAGGGCTTGTGGCGCCGCGCCTGGTCGCAGGCGCACGACGGCAATCTCTACCCCACGCACGGCCTAGGGCCCATAGCCCAATGCATGGACATCAATCGCGGCAATCGGTTCGACTTTCTCGTGTCGATGAGCTCGAACCACCGCGGTCTGGAGCAATACGCCGTCGAGCAATTCGCCGACGCGGACCCGAGGCGCCACGAAGCCTACAAGCTGGGCGACGTCAACAGCACGCTCATCCGCACCGTCAAAGGCCAGACGATCTATCTCTCTCATAACACGAACAACGCGCGGCCCTACAGCCGCATCAACCTCGTGCAAGGCACCAAGGGCATCGTGCAAGGGTGGCCCGACCGGATTTACCTGGAAGGCCGAAGCCCCGAGGATGAGTGGGAACCGCTCGACCGCTACTACACCGAGTTCGGGCACCCGCTCTGGAAGTCCGAGCGCGTGCAACACGCGACGGGTGGCCACGGCGGCATGGATTTCCTCGAGGATTGGCGGCTGATCGAATGCCTGCGCAAAGGCTTACCGACCGATCAGAATGTCTACGACGCCGCGGCGTGGAGCGTCATCGTGCAGCTGACGGAGCGGTCGGTCGCAGCTCGGGGCAAGCCGCAAGACGTCCCCGACTTCACCCGAGGCAATTGGGAGCGCACGGCGCCGCTCGGGATCATCGAGTCGTGACGATCAGCGCAGACAGCCGATCCGAGTCTTGGCCACGACCACATCGTCGAACCACACGGTTCCAGCGCCGGCATCCGTGATGTAGTTCTGCAGCCAGATGTGGTTCAGTTGCAACGCCGCGCTGCTCCGGAACTGGATGTCCAACGGGCCCGGCACGGTGGGCGCGTAGTTGCATTGCGAGCCGTCGGCCCCAGCCGGGCAATAGTGGTCCTGCACCCAGTACCCGATCGCACCGGTTTCGGGAAACCGCTGGACGAGAACGTCATTCTTCCACACGTCCAGCTCGGCCCCGCTCGCCGATCCCATGTCGCTGTTGAGCCTGGCGTGTACCTCCAAGCAGTCCCAGAGGTCCTCGTCTACGGTGAAGTCGTTGCGGCTCACAAGTGCGTTGCCCCAATAGGCGCCGCCGCAGCTCGAGCACGTATGCATCCCCATCCAGTAGTCATAGAAATCGAAGCGCTGGTTGGGCGAGGCGCCCCACACCGGCTCCATTCCAAAGGAAACGCGGTCGTTACCGAGAGGCGGAGTCCCCGCCTGCGGGTTGGGCCAGTTACTGGGAGGGTTGTAACCGCCGAGCCAGACGCCGGTGTGATGCCACGGAGCGCCCGCCTGATACTTGACGTACCAGCGCACGTACAGCTCGTCGTACCCGGATCCGTCCGGCTTGAGCAGCTTCTTGTAGAGGTCGGTGGCGTCGTCGGCGCTCGCAGTTGAGCCACCGGCTGTGAGCCTCATCGAGGCCGCACCGCAGCTCTTCGACGCCTTGTCGGCGACCAGCGCCATGCTGCCCGGGTTCTTGTAGTCGTCGTAGCGCGCGGTGATTGCAGCCACCGCGCTAGCTTCGAAGTCTTCGTGCCAGACCACATCCGGATCATTGCCTATTCCCTGATCGCAGGGGTAGCGGTCGGCTAGAAGGCCGCCCGAAGGCCTGTTCATGTCCGAGCAGGCTGCGAGCCACAGCGAGGCTCCCAGGAGGATCCGCCTGCGGCGTGCGTGTGTCATGAAGCGATGTTACGTCTGGGCTGCCGCGGATGACGGTGACGAGTCTCACGCACCCCCGGGCAAGGCTGACGGAGCCCCGAGCGGCTAGCGGCGCCGAGGGGGGGCTCGACGAGTCAGGTTCGAGTGCAAGTACTGTTCATCCCACCCGACTGGGAACACCCCGCGACACCTCGGGCAAGACATCGTCTGGGGCGAGCCGCGTAGCAGCGCACGAGATTTGCAACTCGGACATACGCCGTACCGCTCGCCCCAGCTCTTCGGCAACCGTACCGCATCGGTGGGGCGAGGGACGATCGTCCAGCGGCTTGGCAGTTCTCCACGGAGATCGAGTAGCGACAATGGCAGGGTGACTGGCTTCCGGTTGACGTCCACTACGACTTCATCCGGGAAGAACTTGGTCACACGATACCATGCGCCGCGGCGCAACGGGTAGGGACCTTCGACCCTCAAGCGCGCCCATTCTAGCTCTATCATCGACAGCACCGCCTTACCCATTGCGTGAACCACGCCGCGCTAGCAACGCATGGGGACCGCAAGCGGTGTGCCCTTGGAGGAGGTGGCAGGGGATGTTCTCTTGAGCACGCGCCCCGGGTGCCCACAGTCATAGTGCCGCGGAGACTCAACATGTTCATGTGGCGGTCGTGCGGCCACAGCAACTCTGGTAGCCGGTCGTAGGCCTCCAACCTTCCCTCACAACGACTTCAAGAATTCGATGATCGCGTTCTGCTCGCTGGGCGGCAATTGCCTGAAGCGGCGCGCTTCCGCATTGGCCTCGCCGCGGTGGCGCAAGATCGCGTCGCGGAAGGTAAGGGAAGCCGCGTCATGCATCAACCGCGGACGCAGGCGCACGCCCCATAAGGGAGCGGTCCGGATCTTGTTGCGACCGCGTGCGACGCTGTCCAGCACGAACTCCTTCCAAAGAATCTCATAGACCCTGCGGCCGTAGTGCTCCGGCATCGCGATCGCGATCCCGTCGCCCGTCCCGACATCGTGCAGCAGGAAGTCTCCGAACGGATGAAATACCTTGTCACCCAGTGCGGGTGGAATCGTGAACGTGCCGCCGTTGATCGCCGTGCCGGCCGGGGCCGTCGTCAGGGTGGGGACGTGGCATGACGCGCATCCGATGCTGTCGAATAGCGCGGATCCACTCATGGCCTTCGGCGTCGCCGCAAGCTCCCGGTCGCGCGCGGGCGCCTTGCTAGCCCGCATGAAGCGCGTGAAGCGATCGATGTCCTCGAGCCCCGTCGAGTCGGGCGTGGAGTTGGGCTCGCCGGCCGTGTTGCACAGATCCGTCACCTCCGTGGGAAAGAGCCGGCTGGTGATCCCCATCTCGTTCAAGTAGGCGTCGCCGGCGAACGACAGGAGGCTGGCGTGCTGATCTTTCCAGCCGAACCGCCCGACGCCCGACTGCCCGGGAGCTTCCACGATCGGGACGCGCAGCGCCTGTCCGTGGATCCTGCCGCGCGTGGCCCGGCGCTGTTCCCGCGCGAGGCCGATCAGCGTCTCGTCGGCGACGGCTTCCACCAGGCCGTCGCCCAGCAGATTGAGGGCGAGTCGCGTCGTGCGAACGGTCTCCGTGTCCGGTATCCGCTCTTGAATCTCCGAGTCGGGGAACTCGGCATTCGGGCAGATGGCGCGGTCGTTGACCAGCGTGCGTCCCGAGATCACGACCTGCCCACGCGCAATCGGGATGTCCGCATTGCGAAACTGTCCCTCGGGACCGAGGTGGCCCACGCGCAATTCCGTGATCTGACTCGGTCCGCCGGAGGTGGGGTTCTGGTGGCACTCGCGGCAGGACTGGGCATTGTAGAGCGGGCCCAACCCGTCGCCGATCTCCTCGACTTCGTCGAAGGTCGTCTGATCGGCCTCATGGGTCGAGTCATCGACGACGCCGTTGCTTTTGTTGTCGAACGCGCTGGGCGCCTCTGACGCGGATGGGCCGGGGACCGGCGGATGAAACGGCTGAGGAGGCGCGGTGGCGCTACACGCTGCCAGGGTAAGCGCCGCCGCTGCCAGCGAGAGATTAGCCATCAGGGCCTCGGTCAATGGTGGGGCCTCTCAAACACAGGCCTTAGCGCGGTTCGACCAAAGCAGCTGCACCTCGTAGGAGCCGAGGGTCTTGTTCTGCCAGGCACAGATGTCACCGATCTCGCCATTGGCGTCGTTGTACCACCCCTGGCCGGGAACCGGGTCGGTAATCGCCTCGGCGAGCTCGTGGGAGCAGACGGACGTCAGCGCGTCGAGCGGCGCCAAGTTGCTGAGGCACCCCGAGCAATTCGGGTATGGGACGACCGCGTAATACAGCCCGCCGGCGGAGCGGTCGTGATAGCCGCAGAACGCCTGGCAGGAGCGTTCGCTCCCGGCCACCACCGTGACCCCCGGAGGCAGGAAGGCGAAGTACACCGTGTTCGTCGTCGGCGCGGGGAGTGACTTACGCGCCACCTCCCGCTGGAGCATCTCCTGGACGGCGCTGTCCGTCACGCTGGCGCCAGGAGCCGGGTCGGTGACGCGAGCCGTTCCCGCATAGCGTCCCCGACTGATCTTCAGCTGGGGTGTGCTGTACTCCGCCAGTTGATCCACGTAGGGACTCGCAACTACGAATTGAAAGAAGCCATTCAAGGCCTGCGCCGCGGCCTGCGTCGTCGCCTCGCTCCAGGCCGCTCCCCAGAAGACCGTGACCACTTCAACCGCGGTCAGCAGCGGCCCACCCCGATAGGTGAGCTGCGCCGCCGAGGGTGCTCGAACCGGGGGCGCCGGGGCGATGAGTCCGCCGACGCCGCGCATCGGGACGACGCGGATCGGGATCACGACCACCACCGATACGACCGAGCTGCTGCTGGGGCGGCCGCAACGCCACTCGGCGAGGCAGCGGTGGCAACGGTATTCACCCCAACGGCGGCTGCGTAGGTCATCACACCGTTCACCAGCGCCACGAAAACACTTATCCACGTCCAGGAGAGTCCCTGGACGCTGATGGCAAGAAGGGCGATGAGCAGTGAGAGGGCGAACGCGAACCAGCGAGCTGGCAGGTTCGGGAGCAACCGTTGCACGACCGCAGTGACAGTGATGACAACGGTTGTCGAGCCCGCGGCGGTAAAGAGGGTCTGGCTGTCGAACCATTGTGGAAGGGTCGTGGCCGCTCCGCTCATCGTCCCGTCCTGGGGAGTGGTTTCCAGATATTATGATACACAACAGCGTCACGCCGGACGGTAGCGAAATGCAACCCCTTTGGCTCTTCAACCGTCACTCATCCTGAACCTCGCCATGCACCGTAACACGATCGTGGTTTTCGCCACCGTTCTCGCCGTGGCGTGGCGGGGAGCCTCCGGGCAAACCGTGACCGTGATCCACAGCGTGAATCTGCGGCCGGACCTCTCGAGCGAATACCCTCCGATCCGATTGCTGACGCCGTCGGAGCCGCCGTTGACGTTGCTCGAGCCACTGCCAGAGAGCGGATACTATCATGTCCGGACGAGCGCAGGCGGGGAAGGCTATGTGTGGAGTCGCTACGTGCGAGTGACCGTCACGCCCTCCGCGTCCCGGGAGACGATTCAGCCCAGCCCCGGCGTCGCCGGCTCAGCGAGCATGACGGGGTGTGGTGACGGATTGTGGCAGCACGTATACCATCCGTCGCGGCTGATCGTCCTGCAGGACTGCGTCACGGTCACGGGCGAGATCGTCGACGCAACCAGGGATCAGGCGCAGCATCAGCCGGACGGCGTTCGGCATGAGGGCGACGGTGATACGCACGGCTGGCTGAAGGTTGATCCGCCGTTCGCAAATCTCATCAACGCCGGGAACACGTCGGACGAAGGCGGGAATCTTGTGTTCGAGATCGTCTGCCACTACATGGTCACGCAGACGGATGCCAAGCCCGCCTGTGGCGGATTCACCGACCACACGACGATCCTACCGGTCGGCGCGCATGTCGCGATCACGGGGACGCTCGTGCGGGAAAAGAATCACAAGCAGTGGAACGAGATTCATCCGGTCTCGCGCATCGAGCCGCGATAGAGGGCTAGCCCTTTCTTGGTGAAGCGATATACTCTCGACGGCGAGATGTCACCGGCAACGCGCTACATCATCCAGGTGGACCGACCCGGCGAACAGGTCGACATGGCCACGATCCGCGGCTTGCTTGACGCGGTGGGGGTCGCCGTGGACCCCAGCTATGGCCCGGTCTCAATCAATCCCAAGCTCGGTCGCTACGTGGTCCGCGGCGTCGCGTCGCCCGACGCCCGGCAGCGGGCGGAGCAGATCCCCGGCGTGCGCTTCTTCGCCGACGCCATCCAGGAGCCCGCCTCCTAGGGGCGCCTAGGCCCGCTTCGTCCCAGCGCCTTGAGCGCCGCCGCCGCATCGATCACGCCGTAGCCCAGGTCGTAGTCCCAGCCGTCGCCCCGCAAGTCCCGCGCGGAGCGCTGCAGCAGGCCCTTGAGCTGCGCCGGGGCCAGCCGGTCGGTGGCGAAGCGCTGCCGGAGCGCCGCTGCCACTCCGGCGGCAACCGGACTGGCGGCTGAGGTGCCGCCGTCGGCGGGGTAGATCCCCGACCCCTTGAAATGACTGAAGCCTGCGAGGTCGGGCTTGCGGGAGTAGAGCGCGCCGGGCCCCTGCGACGAATAGCCCAGGCGCCGGTTCGTGACGGTGACGGCGGCCACGCTGATGACATCGGGATGAGAGTTCGCGCCGTGGATCGAAGAGCCTGAGCCGGTATCGCCGGCGCCGCACCTCTGGTCGGGGCAGTCTGCGCCGCAGTTCCCCGCTGCGAAGAACACGTCCGCGCCCGCCGCGACGAGGGCGCCGGTGAGCTGGTTAAACGGGTGGTCAGGATTGGCGCTGTAGTTCTCCGGTGAGCCGATTGGGGCGTCGCTGGCGCGGTCGAACAACCCCCAGCTGTTGTTGACGACCCATCGCCCCGGCGTGGCGTTCACGCGTTCCACGAGATCCGCGAACGCAGCGATGGCGTCCGAAAGAAACGCGGCCCAGGTCCCCGCCTGGGACTGGAGCAGCGCGTAGTCGAGGATCTGGGCGTCCGGGGCTGCGATACGGACGTCGTACGCCACCATCGTGCCGTGGTTGGGCGCGCTCGAGCCCGGCACGTAGCCGGGGGTCGGCGCCCAGCCGCCGGCGACCGGAAGGCGCGAGCCATCGATGCCCGTGTCGACCACGGCGACGTGGACGCCGCCGCCCGTCAGCCCCGCCCGGCGGAGCGCCGGGACGCCGAGCGCTCGGGCCACGTCCGCGGTGGCGCCGATCGCGCTGTCGCCGCAGTACGCCGAGGGGAACGGGGACACGGCAGCGTCGGTGAACACGCCGACAATTTCGGGGTGGCGGTCACGCCGCAGCCGCTGGATGGCGTCGTCGTCGTCCGCTTCCACGCGCACGGCGTAGGTGGCCACCCGTCCGCCACCATAGGTGAAGGCGCCCGCAGCCGGAGGGTCGTCGCCGTGACCGCTGCGACGCCACACCTGAACCGGGTGGTAGGTCTCGTCGAACCTCACGCCCGCCACTTTGACTCTCTCCTCGAGCAGCAGCCCGGCGGGCCCGAACGCGCGCTGACGCCACCCTTCTTGCAGAGGGTCGTGGCTGCGGATCAGAACGATGCGACGCGGCATAGGGCGCCCGCGGCAGCCTGAGCCTTAGGCCAGACCACCCCAATTCGGCGGCTCATTTGGCCTCCTGATTGGTAGTCCGGGCGCAGGGGTCTATACCCCCAGGGCCGTCGGCGAGTGCCTCCGGGATCCCGGACCTGCGCGCGGGGTCAGTGGGGTGAGGTGCGGGCCCTTCATAGGGGCGGGACGCGCTGCTCGCGTGGATGAAGGCGTTCACGCCGCCGGGCGCGAAGACGTCGGCGCACTAACAACGAAACGGGCCGGGGATCGCTGAACCCCGGCCCGCCTGAACCGATCGACTTGACGGTAATGCTCCCTGCCGATTGAATTCACAGTCCTCAGTGTATAGGGCGGCCGGCTCGTCCGGCCGCCTGCCGGGGACCACCGGAGGTACTCGTGTCAGTTAAAGGGTGAATTCTGCGACGGGCCTACCCCGGCCGTGCAGGTATTCTGCTCGTTACCCGCATAGGTATTCGTCTTGGTCCTACCCAGGCCTCCGCCAGCCTGAAAGAAAAGCACCCCGCATGCGACATACTCGGGGGGGTCGTAGTAATGGTTCGTAATGGTGTTGTCTGAGACGAACCCGTGTGCGCCGAATCCGATCTGGACACCGTTCTGCGCGGCGTCACCGTACGTGGTATGGCCTCTTCCCATGACGGTATTGTGCGCCACGGTCACGAACGTACCCGGATCGTTGGCGGTGATCCCGTTCTTGCCGTAGAAGTCCACCGTGTTGTCGAGGATCGCGACGCTCGAATTCAATCCCGGCCCGCCGTTCCCGCTCTGCACGAAGACGCCCAGGTAGCCCTGGCAACCAGAGTTGACCGGATTCCAGATGTGCGTCACATGGGTGTGCGTGATCACGCCAGCACTGGCGCGATAGAAGATCCCCACATAGGTCGGTGAACACCCGAGGAGTGTGGCGGCGACAGTGCCATCGACCGTCAGGTCTGTGACCGCAACATCCGTTGTCCCATCCACCACGATGATCGCAGCGATCGGAGCACCGGAGAAGAGACTGCTGCTGTTAGCAGTCACCGTGCTGGGCATGATTGTGGTGACCGCCGCACCCGCGCCCTCGAGTGTGAGTGGCGTGGGGATTTTCACTTGCTCATCATAGACCCCCATGCCGACGAAGATCATGTCGCCCGGGTTCGCATTGTTCACGGCGATCTGGATCGTGGGGTCCTGAATCGTCGGACAGGAACTGTATCTGGAATCGACAGGGGTCACATTCACGCAGCGCACGGGGTCCTGCGCGAGCGCGCCGTTCGCCGCGACTCCGACAATCACCAGCCCAGCAAGCCCGAAGCTGACAACCGTGCGGCTCATCCAACATGCGGCCATGGCTCGTTCCCCCTTCCCGAGGGTTTGATCAAGCTGACGCATCCGCCGACGGCGGCCATTTTCCTGAACCGGGCAAGACACGTGCCCTGCTCGCGCCTCCCGCGGCTCGGCCATGACTCGACACGAGCAGACGACGCAACCTTCGGGAAACCGAGTAAGTGATGGTGCTGGCGAGAGAAACCGCCGCTCGCCCCTCGTCAGGGTGAGGAACGCTGGGCGCGGACGAGCGAGCAGATCGGCGTCGAGAGTCTGGTGCGGTGGCCAGACGCGCCATGCCCCTTTGCGTACGGACTTCCACTTGTCGAGCCATGGCGCCCTCCCATTGCGGATCGCTGCGGGAGTCTGTGGCGCCGAGACAACACCGTCAAGGGCACCCTCGCTGCACCTCGCTAAGTGGCGGCAGCTCGCGGGACGGAAGAGCGACTCCTGACGAACGCTTCCAAAACGCTTGCAAGCCCCAAAAACGCATGAAGCGCGAAACGACTCATCGTCGCATCGCGCTTCGGATTGCCCCTCCTGGGATCGAACCAGGACTCTCCTGATCCAGAGTCAGGCGTGTTGCCAGTTACACCAAGGGGCAGCGATTATGGAGCTGAGGGGGCTCGAACCCCTGACCTCCTGGGTGCGATCCAGGCGCTCTCCCAG
>WNGO01000949.1_pt1 | contig 18242 bp, 17 predicted proteins | sample 5400511 | NCBI WGS metagenome assembly WNGO01 (sample SAMN13153380, study PRJNA577476) | soil metagenome | isolation source: 20 cm soil or saprolite under Garry oak tree replicate 2 | place: USA:California | collected 2016-06-15 | reverse complement strand
ACCGACGCACGACTGAAAGATGCTCGAATCCAAAATCTGATCCGCCGAACCCAGCATGCGGCGAAAGAACAGCTCACGATAATTCTCAAAGACGGCAGGACATTGTCGGAGCCGTTCAAGCCGGCGACCAATCTCACCGGGCTAGAGCAGGTGCGCGACAAGTTCGCTCAGTCGGTGCGCAGCGTTTTTTCTGAAAATCGGACACAGAATATCACGGAGCATGTCGCCCACCTGGAAAGCCTGCAGTCTATCCGAGAATTAGCAAACTTGCTGCAACCAGCTTAGGAGATATTATGCCCTCAACGATACTCATCACGGGCGCCAACGGTTTCATCGGCTCGCACACGGCTCGGCTGATGGAATCCCTCGGATATCGAGTCGTGCCCATCGATGTTGTACAGCGCTCGCCGGATCTCTCCTTGCTGAGCATCAAAACTCCCGGCCACATCATGAACGTCACCGACGCGGCGGCATTTCGGGCGCTCTGCCAGAAGGAGAAGCCCACGCATATTTTTCATGCGGCACATCCTCCGCGCAATGAAGATCCTTCCGTGATCAACTACTGCTATCACGCAATGACTAACGTCTTGGAAGCGGCAAAAGAGCTCGGCATGAGTCGAGTCGTCTATTCGAGCTCGGCATCGATCTACGGCCAGCTCAAGAAACCGGACGGGAGCTTGGTCAAAGAGGAGGATGCCGTCTCCATCTATCCGACCTATTTCTATCGCGCCGCAAAAACCGTATCCGAATGGATGGGCGATTCTTACAAAGAGAAGCACGGCGTTGACTTCGTCGCGCTGAGATACTCGTCGGTTTACGGCCCGGGCCTATACCGGAGCATTCCGTTTGAATTGAAGAAAGGCATCCTCGGCCAAGCCTGCCACCCGTTTCTGACTCGTCCCCTCGATGATTTGATTTACATCGACGATGTGGTCGATGCCGTGCAGCGCGCGCTGTTCTCGGAAGGACCGCTCAGCCGTGCCTACAACATCGGACTCGACAAATCCTACGTCAGTGAAGACCTCGAGCGCGCGATTCGAAAAGCGCTGCCGAATCTGAATTTCGAAATCGGCCAGCATCCCAACGCCGCCGAAGTCGCGCCCCATCGCCTGCGCAGCCCGCTCGATATTTCCCTCGCCAAGCGAGAGCTGGCCTGGGAGCCGAAAATCTATCTGGAAGAAGGCATCGCGCGCCTGACGGCTTGGCTAACGGAGCACAAAAACAGTTTGCGGTTATAGTCACGGATCAACCGAGGAGTCAGATGATGTTTCTACAGCGAGCACAACTGATCTACACCGGCATTGTTTGTCTCTTCTACTTATCAGGCGCTGCTGCGGCGATGGCCGCCAGTGCGCCGCTGTCCAGCGCGCAATTGGCTCTGTATCAAGGCGCGGACCGAGAAAAAATTCTCATCGACGGCGCAAAGCGCGAAGGACAATTTACGCTCTATACCTCGCATACTTGGTTCAAAACCTTCGTTACGGAATTCGAGAAGAAATATCCCTTTGTCCGAGCGTCGCAATGGCGCAATGATTCGAAGAACATTCTCCGCAAAGTTTTCGAAGAAGTAAGAGCCAGCCGCGTGCTCGCCGACATCGTCGAAACCACCGCCGACGGCATGGGCCTTTTGAAGCGCGAAGGGTTGTTCCAAGAATATTATTCTCCTGAAGCGCGCTACTACCCGAACGAGCTCAAGCCAAAAGGCAAAAGCGGCTATTTTTATCTGCCCAACCGCGAAACCTACAATAGCTTGGGGTTCAACACCAAGCTCGTTCCTCCGGCAGTCGCGCCGCGAAACCTCAAAGACTTGATCGATCCCAAATGGAAAGGCAAGATGGCGATCACCAGCACGACGACCGGCGCTCGTTGGATCGGTAACGCTTTGGAGACTTTGGGCCGCGAGTTTTTGGATAAGTTGGCCGACCAGGACATAAGCGTCCAGGACATGGCACCGGCGGCGCTGATCAATCTGGTCGTCTCCGGCGAGATACCACTGTCGCCGACGATCTTCGATGCCAACGTCACGCTGGCCAAACAGAAAGGTGCGCCGGTGGAATGGCGCCCTTTAGAGCCGGTCGTTACCACCGTCGGTTCAGCGGGATTGTTGGCCAAAGCCGCCAACCCGCACACCGCGCTACTGTTCATCGACTATTTGCTTTCCAAGGAAGGACAGGAACTGATCATGAAGGGCGGACTGTGGTCGCCACGCGAGGACATTGGTTCCTTGGAACAGAAGTTTAAGAAGAATTACTTGGACGAAAGGTATTCTTCGGAAGAGATGGAAACGAAACTCGGCCAATGGGAAACTTTGCTGCGCCAACTTTTTCTTCGCAAGCGCTGAAGATTCCAGTGGAGAGAGCCTGTTGACTATGTTTGTGAAAACTCTGGCTTCGGCCTTCATCGGCTTCGTTCTCGTCGCATTCGCGCCATCGCCGATCCTCGCCGCCGGTGCGCCGATGTCGATTCCCCAGTTAGCGCTTTATCAAGGCACCGATCGAGAAAAAATTCTCATCGAAGGGGCCAAGCGCGAGGGACAATTCACTCTCTATGATTCGCACACCTGGTTTCGCACCTACGTCAAAGCATTTGAGAAAAAATACCCGTTCATCACGGTATCCGAATGGCGCAACGATTCGAAGAACTTGATCCGGCGCGCGATGGAAGAATTCAATGCCAGTCGCGCCATTGTCGACGTCGTCGAAACCACTTCCGAAGGCATGGGATTGATGCGGCGGGACGGCTTGTTTCAAGAATATTTTACCCCGGAAGCGCGCTTCTACCCCGACACGGTGAAGTCAAAAGGAAAATCCGGCTTGTATTATCTTGGCAATCGCGAGACGTACAACAGCTTGGGGTTCAACACCACGCTGATTGCAGCGAATGAAGCGCCGAAGACCGTCAAGGATCTTGTCGATGCGAAATGGAAAGGCAAAATGTCCATCGCCGGCACCTCCACCGGGGTGCGCTGGATCGGCAGCATCATCGAAGTCATGGGACGCGAGTTTCTCGATAAGCTGGCCGAGCAGGAAATCAAAGTTCAGGACATGTCCGGCGCCGCGTTGGCCGGGCTCGTCGGAGCAGGCGAGGTTCCTTTGTCGCCGACGATCTTCGACGCCGACGTGACGGTGGCAAAACAGAAAGGCGCGCCGATCGAGTGGCGGCCGCTAGAACCCGTGGTGACGACCGTAGGCTATTCCGCGTTGTCCTCGAAAGCGCCGCACCCGCACGCCGCGCTGCTCTTTCTCGACTACGTTCATTCCAAGGAAGGCCAGCAGCTGATGATGCAAGGCGGGCTCTGGTCGCCGCGCGAAGATACCGGCACGCGCGAGCAGAAGTTTAAGAAAATTTATCTCGACGAGAAGTACTCGCTCGAGGAGATCGAAATCAAGTTCAACCAATGGGAAAAACTGATGCGCCAATTGCTGATACGCAAAAGATAGCGGCGAGGGTAATTCGCTTTACCCGCCGTTCTCAAATCGACAAAGGAGTAATTTACTATGAACAAGCGCCCGTTACCTTATCCCGATCTGATTCTCTACAACGGCAAGATCCGCACCTTCGCCAGTGAAACTTCGACGTGCGAAGCGATTGCCTGCGCGGGTTCGCGCATCGTCGCCACGGGAACATCCGACGATATTCGCCGCTTCGCCGGACCAGAGACTCAGGCGGTTGACCTCAGGGGCCGCACCGCCATTCCCGGACTCACAGACACTCATGTTCATCTCTCGGAAAAGGGCACGGCAGAAATGAAACTCGTCGACTGCCGCGACTTTTACGTCGATGTGCATTCCGTCGCCGATATCTTGCAGCGTCTCGCCAATGCAGCGGCCGGCGCGCCCAAAGGTTCGTGGATCGTTGCGCACGGTAGCCCAATGCAAGATTTTCGACTGCATGACAAACGCTTTCCTGACAGGCATGATCTCGACCGCGCCGTGCCGGACAATCCGGTTTCCGTTTCCTTCGGCGCGCATATTACGGTGGCGAATACTCTCGCCTTGGCCGCGGCAAAGATTACGCGCGACACGCCCGACCCGGCGGGCGGCCACATCAAGCATGATCCCCAAAGCGGCGAGCCCACTGGCGAGCTGCATGAGCGCGCGCAACTCATCGTCAAAAAAGTCGCGCCAGAATTTAATTATCTGCAGCTCAAAGACGGGATCGTATTCGCATTGCAGCAATGTCTCGAACGCGGCGTCACCACCGTGCACGACATCGTGCGCTACGCCGAGCCGGTGCGCGCCTATCAGGAAATCTACAAAGAAGGCAACATGCACGCGCGCGTGAGCATCCTGCCGCGGGTCATCGAATCGATGATCGAATCGAAGAGCTTGATCGAGCTTGGTCTCATCACCGGCTTCGGCAACGAATGGCTGCGCGTGGGCGGCGTCAAGATGAGCATCGATGGCGGCATCACCGGACGCAACGCTTGCTTCTATGAGCCCTACGAAGACGACGAGCACAACCATGGCATCATCCGCATCCAGCAGGATGAGTTGAACCACACCGTGCAGAAATGCCACGAAGCAGGATTACGGTGCTGCGTCCACGCGATCGGCGACCGTGCCTTCGATATGGCGCTCGATGCTTACGAGAGCGCCATCGAACATTCGCCGCGCAAAGACCACCGCCACCGCATCGAGCACATGGGGAACTGGTTGTGCACGCCCGAGCGGATGCAGCGCATGGTTCGCTCCGGCGTCATTGCCATTCCGAACATCGCCATCGGTTACTACGTCGGCGATGCCATTCTCGACTGCGTCGGCGAAAAGCGGCTGACCAAAGCATTCCCGTTTCGGACGCTGCTTAAAAACGGCGTGATCATCGCCGGCGGCTCGGATTCGCCCGGCTATTGGCCCGTCGACCCCCTGAGGGATATCGCCGCGTGCGTGTCGCGTAAGATGCGCTGGGGCGAAGTCTGGGTTCCCGAAGAAAGAATTAGCGTCGGCGAAGCTTTTGCCATGCACACAACGACCGCCGCATGGGTCGGCTTCGAAGAAAATGAGAAGGGCACGCTCGAAGTCGGCAAGCTCGCCGATATCGCCGTGCTCGCCGAGGATCCGTTCGCGATTCAGCCGGAAAAAATCAAGGAGCTAAAAGTCGAAATGACGCTGGTTGGTGGCGAAATCAAATATCAAGCTTAAGTGCGTTCCGGCGGTCACTTATCGCGGGCGACACTGACGAACGGCCGATGCGCCTGGCGCTCGGAAGCGAGTTGGATTTTCTTTCGCTGCTTGTAAATGTGGATACACAGTTCTTCGACCGTCGTCGGCACGGATTCACCGGCTCGAGCTTCAACTTGAGCCGCTTCCCACTGGATCGTGATCGATTGAATTTTGTCGGACTGATCCTGCCACGAGACGCGGAGCAGCCTCCCGCCGGCGCGATCGACATAATTGCCCGCCCATCGCAGCACTTGCGATAAGCTCAAGAGATTCGGAGGTCCGGCGAACGGTTTTCGCTTTTCGCGCCCTGCTACGTCGAGTCTGCGCAAATCTTCCGGCGAATAATGCTTCTCCACGTTCATCGCCATGGAGGTTCCTCTGTGCCACGCTTGCACGATGAAATTGACACCATGGGACTTTATCTCAACCGCCTTCAATTCAAGCGTTTCGATGGTTTGACCGAGGCATCGAAGGACTGACGAATAGCGCATTTTTCCGGATGCGAGTCCGGTTACAGCAGCGGCAATTGGTGACACGTGAGCTTAAGCGAGCAACCGCCATGCCAGAAAATTAGCCCAGAGAGGGCGCAAAGACGCTAAAACACCGCCAGGTTTGTGCAATATTGTTCGCCGAGTCAACGAATGCAGCGAGGATTGATCGCGAACGCACCCGTCGACAGAGCGACTGGGTCACAATGTCATCCTGAGACGATCGTCGAAGGATCTCGTTTGGAGTGACCGAAAAGGCGAGATGCTTCACTTCGTTTCAGCATGACAGCCGTGAGCTTATCTCATTACCACGCCGTCTTAGAACAAGGGCAAAAATTATCTGTCCAAAACCATCGTGTGGAACTAAGCTGACGGCTTAACGAATCTTCATATCAAAGGCGAGCACCTTTTCTTCCGGGTGTGCTTTCCAAATCACGTTGCGCGCCACGCCATAGATTTCCGCCAATGTGTACAGGGGCACTAAAGCTGCCTCCTCCATCAGTACGCGGCCGATCTGTTGTAACAGCGCGACGCGTTTCTTTTGATCTTCGGCCTTTTGCTCCTCGTCGATCAGGCGGTCGACCTCGGTGTTTTGAAAGCCTACTCGCTTGGTTCTCCCGGACCGGTAATATTGATCGTAAACCGTGTCGGCATCCACGGCGGGCCGCCCGACATAATAGAAGGGAATCTTCCCGCCGTTCACTCCGTCGGCGCCCCAAAAAATCGCGAACTCTTGTGATACCAGCTCGACCTTGACACCGACCTTCCCAAGTTGGTCTGCGATCACCTGGCAAACCTCCCTTGCCTTAGGGTAGCGGTCGGGCGAAAAAAAGAGTTTTACCTCCAGGCCGTTGGCAAAACCGGCCTTGATCAATAGCTCCTTGGCTTTCTTCGGATCGTAGGGATAGCGGTTGGTCTTGGGATCGTAGCCGATGACATTGGCGCCGAGCGGCCCGTTCATGACGTATCCATGGCCTTCGTAGATGTGTTTGATCACGACCGTTGGGTCGACCGCGTAGTTGAACGCCTGGCGCACCAGCTTGTTGTCGAACGGCTTGTGCGTGACGTTCATCGCCAAGAAATACATTCTCAGGCCTTCGACCTGTTCTGCGCGTAAGCGCGGATGTTTATCCAGGCGGCCGAGCTCCTCGACCGGAACGTTATTGATCACGTCGCCTTGTCCGGCGAGTAGTCCAGCTATTCGCGCCGCATCCTCGCCGACTTTTTTCAGGACGATCTCTTTGATGTCGGCTTTGCGTCCCCAGTAATCGTCGTTGCGCGTCATCACGAGATTGCCGTCGCGCTGCCAGCTGCCAAATTTGTAAGGTCCAGTGCCGATCGCGCGTTGATCGACGTCGTCGCCGTACTTCTCTGCCGCGCCCTTGCTGACCATAAACCGATTTTGCAACCGGTCGAGAAATACTGCATTCGGCGCGGCGGTCGTGAAGCTCACGGTATAATCGTCCGGGGCTTGTACTTCCGTGAGATCGTCGAAGTTTGATTTCTGCAAACTCCTCTTGTCGTTCTTCATTCGATTGACCGAATGCACGACATCATGGGCGGTGAACGGCGCGCCGTTGTGAAAACGAATCCCCTTCTTGAGGCGAAACGTCCACGTGTTGCCCTGGAATTTCCACGACTCGGCGAGCACGCCGTAATATTCTTTTTTGGCGTAGTTGATCTCGATCAGCGGCTCGATCATGTGCTCCCAGATGCCATACTGCGGACCGGAACTATGGGCGTAGGGGTGAAGCGTGTCCAAGCCGATGCTGCTCAAAATCATCAGACGCTCTTTGGACGCCGCGTAGCTCGCTTTCACCAGCGACCCGCCCAACGCCGCGCTGATTCCCCACAATGCGCTCTGTTTGAAAAACTCGCGCCGAGGAAATTTTCGATTTTGTGCGCTCACGAGTGCCTCCAATCATCTATCCTGCGTTTGATCGTCGCGGCGTCTCTACTTGATCTTCATGTCCCAACCCAAGACTTTTTCATCCGGCCGCATTTTCCAGATTAAGTTTTTTGCCGTACCGTAGATGTCGGCGAGATTGTAAAGCGGAATGAACGTCGCCTCGTCCATGATGATCTTGCCGGCTCGCTGCAGGATGGTGACTCGTTTTTTCTGATCCGGAGTTTTTTGTTGCTCATCGATGAGCTTGTCGAGTTCCGGATTACTGTAATTCGTCCGTTTGGTCGTGCCGGTGCGAAAGTATTGATCATAGAGCGTGTCGGCATCGGTGAGCGAGCCACGCCCGATGTAATAGAACGGCAACTTGCCGCCGTTCACTCCCTGCTTATCCCAGAACAATGCCCATTCCTGGGAAATCAGCTCGACGTGAAAACCGCCTTTCACCATTTGCGCCGCGACCACCTGACAAACCTCTTTGTCCTTCGGGTAGCGCCCGGCAGAATAATAAAGCTGAATGTCACAGCCGTTGGGAAATCCCGCCTGCGCCAGAAGCTGCTTCGCCTTTTGGGGATCATACGGATACCGTTTCAGCTTGGGATCGGCACCGATGACGTTGGCACCCACCGGGCCATTGATCGGATAACCGATGCCATCGAAAATATTTTTGATGATCGCCGGCGCGTCGACGCAGTAGTTCGCCGCCTGGCGCACGAGTTTGTTGTCCCAGGGCTTGAACGCCATGTTGAAGGCGAGAAAAAACATCCGCAGCCCTTCCATTTTGTCAATTTGGATGCGCGGGTGTTTCTGCAAGCGCGCGACCTCATGATCCGGCACGTTATTGATGAAGTCCGCTTGGCCGGACTCCAGCGCCGCTAGTCGCGCCGCATCTTCCGTCACTTTTCTGAAGACGACTTCTTTGATCGCGGCTTTGCCGCCCCAATAGTCATCGTTGCGCGTGAAAACCATATTGCCGCCGCGCTGATAGCTGACGAATTTATACGGTCCGGTGCCGATCGGGTTGTCATAGAGTTTATCCCCGAACTTATCGCCGGCGACTTTGCTCAAGATGAAACGGTTTTCCAGGCGATCCAAGAAAATCGCCAGCGGCTGTTTGGTGACGAAGACTACCGTCAGATCGTCGGGAGTTTGAACTTCGGTGACGTCCTTGAAATTCGGCGCCTGCAAGCTGCCGCCTTTCTCGTCGCGCATTTTCTCGATCGAGAATGCCACGTCTTTCGAAGTCAGCGGCGCGCCGTTGTGAAACTTGATGCCCTTTTTAAGCTTGAAGACCCATTTATTGCCCTGGAATTGCCACGAGTCGGCGAGGATGCCGACGTAATCCTTCTTGCCGTAGTCGAGTTCGACAAGCGGCTCCATCACATGCTGCCAGTCACCGTAAATCGGACTCGAGCTGTGATTGTACGGATGAATCGAGTCGGCCACGCTGGTGTGATAAATCGTCACACGGTCGCGCGAAGCGGCGTCGCCGTTGCGCAAAATGAAAGGTCCCACTGCTGCGCCGATACCTACGACCGCGGTCCGAGTCAAAAACTGTCTTCGATTGATTGTTGTCCTGGCCATGTCTCCTTGTCTCCTTCTCTGCTCCATCTTCACCCAATCTTCTATCTTTGCCTGCGCAATTTCGGGTCAAAAATATCTCTCAAGCCGTCGCCCAATAAATTGATACCGAACACCGTGATGAAAATCGCCAGCCCGGGAAAGATCGTGAGCCACGGCGCCCGGTTGATGTAGCTCCGTCCCTCGCTGAGCATCGAGCCCCATGTGGGAATACTTACGGGCACACCTAATCCAAGAAAGCTCAAGCTCGCTTCCGTGATGATAACGATCGCCATGCCGAAGGTCGCGATTACGGTGACGCTGGCAAAAGTATTCGGTACCACGTGGCGAAACAGCACGTACCAGTCTTTGCCGCCGAGCGCTTTTGCGGCCGTGATAAAATCGCGCTCTTTGATCGACAGGACTTCGCCGCGCACGACCCGGCAATACTGCACCCACCGGCTGAGCATCAGCGCCATGATCAGATTGCCGACTCCCTGCCCGAGAAACGCCATGATCGCAATTGCGATCAATAGGAACGGAAAGGCGAGAAAAATCTCGGAAACTTTGCTCACCACTTCATCCGCCGAGTGCCCAAAATAGCCGGCGACCGCGCCTAGCGTGCATCCTACAAATCCAGCGAAGATCACGGTGGCCGCGCCGACCATCAAAGAAATGCGCGAGCCATAGATGATACGGCTGAGCATGTCTCGGCCGAGATTATCCGTACCGAGAAAATACGCGGGCGATCCGTTTTCGGTCCAGCGCGGCGGGCGCAGGCGGTCTTCTAGTGTTTGGGCCTGTGGATCGCGCGGCGCCAGCAGCGGTGCGGCCACACCGCAAACACAGAGCAGCAGCAAGATCGCGCCGCCAACCCAAATTTTGAGATAGCGCAGCGAAAACATTAGAACCTGATCCTGGGATCGATCCAGCTGTAAAGCAGGTCGACTAACAGATTCACGACGAAATAAGTCACGGCAAACATCAAGATCAAGACTTGAGTGAGCTTGTAGTCCCGCGCCGAGATCGACTGGATCAACAGGTCGCCGATGCCGGGAAAGGAAAAAACCGTTTCGGTGATCACCGAGCCGCTCAGCAATGCACCCAACTGAAGACCGAGGATAGTGATGATCGTGATCAGCGCGTTACGCAGGATATGGCGCCAGATCACCGTAGTCTCGCTCAAGCCCTTGGCCCGCGCGGTTGTAACGTAGTCTTGGCGCATGACTTCGAGCACGCTCGAACGCGAGATACGGGTCACGATCGCCGCCAGCGCCGATCCTAAAGTCACCGCAGGCATCAGTAAATGCTGCAGCGCGCTCCAGAACGCGGCGAAATTGCCGGTCATTATGCTGTCGACTAAATAGAGCCCCGTGATCGACGTGACTTCGATGCCGTACTCGATGCGGCCGGCGACGGGCAAGAGATTGAGCTGGCCGCCCAAGAAATAAATCAGCATGATACCGAGCCAAAAGTTCGGCATCGACACGCCGATCAGCGCGATGCTCATACCGGCGTGGTCGAGCAGCGAATTGTGCTTGATCGCCGAATAGACTCCGAGCGGCACCGCAATCATCATGGCGACGCACAAACTGCAGAACGCGAGTTCAAGCGTCGCCGGCAAGCGCTCGCTGACCAATTTTGTCACCGATTCGTTGAATTTGAGCGATTTGCCAAAGTCGCCGGTGACAGCGTGAGAGAGGAAATTCCAATACTGCACGATCAGCGGTTGATCCAAGCCCCACTCGTGGCGCGTGCGCTCGATATCGCTCGGCGTCGCGTCATCGCCCAACAGTAAGGTCACCGGATCCCCCGGCGCGATGTGCATCAAGAGAAAAATCAGGAAGGATATGCCGAGGATAACTGGAACCGCGCCAATGATCCTGCGACTAAGCCTGTTCATGCGGGTTGGAGTTCAGAAAATGAAAACGCCGGGATCATCGCGCTCAAAAAACTGCCTGATTCCACTGCGAAGTTTTTACTGTCCCAGTTGACCGAAAGATTTGTCCAAGACACTGAGCGCGTGATCGATTTGGTCTTTGTTAACGTTCAGTGACGGCGCGACTCGCAGCACGTTACCGTAGGTACCGCCTTTGCCGAGCAGTAAACCATTGTTCTTGGTTAACTCCATGACTCGCTTCGTGTTCTCCACATCGGGCTTCTTCTTTTCACCCACGAGCTCCATGCCTTGCATCAGCCCCATGCCACGCACATCGCCGATGATCGGGTATTTGTCTTTTAGCGCGTTCAGACCCTCGCGCAAGCGGTTCCCCATCACACGAGCGTTTTCCACCAGATTATCTTCTTCGATCACTTGGATCGTCGAGTGAGCCGCGGTGCAGGTTACCGGATTGCCGCCGAAGGTCGAGATCGTATTCCCTTTCATGCTGTCCGCGACTTCCGGTGTCGCGATGGTCGCCCCGATCGGCACGCCGTTGGCCATGCCCTTGGCGAAGGTCATGATGTCGGGATCGACGCCCCAGTGCTCGATGCCGAACATCTTTCCGCCAGTCCGCCCCCAACCCGTTTGCACTTCATCGCTGATGAAGAGACCGCCGTATTTGCGGATAATGCCGACGATTGCTTTGAAATATTCTTTTGGCGGCACGATGAAGCCGCCGACGCCCTGAATCGGCTCGGCGAGAAATGCAGCGATTCGTCCTTGCGAGGTCATGGTCTGAATCGCTTCTTCGGCGTCCGTAGCGCACTTCAGATCGCAGCTTGGATAAGTCAGACCGAACGGGCAGCGATAGCAGTAGGCATTGGCAATGTGATGCACGCCGGGCACGACGTTGGGCATCAATCGCCAGCTCGACTGCGCGGATAGGCTCAAGGCCAAATAGGAGCGGCCGCTATAAGCATGTCGCAGCGCGATGACGTCCTGGCACTTGGTGTGGATCTGTGCCAACAACACGGCGGTCTCGTTGGCCTCCGTGCCGCTGTTGGTGAAAAACGATTTTTCCAGGCGTCCCGGCGTGATCTGCGCCAATTTCTCCGCCAGAAGAACCTGCGGCTCGTTGGCGTAGAGCGTCGACATATGCTGAAGCTTGTGGGTTTGCTCGTCGATCGCCCGGGTGACTTTGTCGTTGCAATGGCCGACGCTGACAGTGAGAATGCCGCCGAAAAAATCTAAAAATTCCTTACCGTCCGCGTCGTAGACATATTGATCTTTGGCGTGATCGACGACCAACGGTTCATCGTAGTAAGTCGAGACGCAAGAGAATAAGTATTTATTTTGCTTTTCAAGAATTTCTTTTTTGTTCATGGGAAGCCTTAAGCGACGAACCGCGGATCAGTGACGCCGCAAAAAATCCAAGATCGGCGGATGACCTTTTTCCGGCATCTCGCGCAGATAACCATGCCTGCCGCCCTCGATCAGAACAAGCTCCGCGTTGGGAATTTTTTCCGCGAGCACCTTGGCGGATTCGACGTGACTCCCGGTGCCGCCTTCGTGAATGTCCTTGCTACCGACGATGACCAACGTCGGCGCTTTGATCTTGTGAATTAAGTGGGTTGTTTCGTGGCACTGGCGCGCGACCACGTGGCGTAGATAACATTTCAGCGGCGGCACTTCGTCGACGATGAGCTCCTGGTACTTTTTCACGATCTCCGGGTGCTCCTTGACGAAACTGTCGCTGAACATGAATCCCGGTCCCCAGTGATCGCTCTGATATTTCTCGTATCCCTTTTCGATCATCTCCAAGGCTGCGTCCAACGGCACGCCGCGCGGATAGTCTTCGAGTGCTTCGCTATATTTTCCTGAGCCGGGCCCCGAGAGCACCAAGCTGCGCACTTTATCGGGATAGTCCAATGCGATCCACTGACATACCCGCGCGCCCATGGAATGACCCATCATGTGAGCCCTTTTTATACCGAGCGCGTCCATCAAACCGACGCAGTCTTTAGCGAACAGTCGCGTCGTGTAGTGCATGTCCGGCTTGTCGCTTCGGCCCAAACCGCGATGATCGTAGATCAACACTTGATAATGTTTGGCGAACTCTGACACCTGAGAGACGCGCCAAGGCGCGAGGCTAATGCCGGTGCCGGCGACAAGCACTAAAGGATCGCCCTGGCCGTAGAGCTCGTAATACAAATTGACGTCGTCGACTTTGACTTTGCCGCTTTTAACCGGCTTGAGTTCTTCCACAAACACCTCCGACTTGGCGTCGTTATGCCCCTTACACCTGCAACGATCCCGTGACGCTATCGAATCGCAAAAATAGAGTCAATATCGTGTCGCTGCCGGGAATTGTTGAACGCGTTTCAGGGATCCTATCGTGGAAATGGGACAGTCGCTTCGAAACCGTTCTGGCGGAGTTCGGAGTGGATGTTAATGACAGCGTTCGCGCAGCTTTGCAGCGACATCTCAGCATGCTATGGGACAGCGCAAATATTGCAACCGCGTCTCCCTAGATTATGCGCCGCTGTATCCCGGTCCATAAACGACTTTACCCGGCCGCGCCCCGGTATGATGGCCATTATCGATCACGACGGCGCCGTTGACCAGCACATAGTCGATCCCTTTCGGATATTGCTTGGGATTCTCATAGGTCGCCGTGTCCGTTACAGCATCCGGGTCGAACACGACCACATCGCCCCAGTAGCCCTCGCGTAGCAAGCCGCGGTCTTTGAGACCCAAGACTTGCGCGGACATCGAGGTCATCTTGCGCACGGCATCTTCGAGAGTGAGAACTTTTTCCTCGCGCGTATACTTGCCGAGCACGCGCGGATGGGTGCCGAAACTGCGCGGGTGCGGTTTGCCGGGATATTTTTGATTGAGCGCGCTGCCATCCGAGCCGATCGAAACCCACGGCATGCGCATCACGGCTTTCACGTCGTCTTCGTTCATCGTGTGATGCACACCATGAATAAATACGCCTTCTTCGTAAATCAGATCGAAGCAAGTGCTCACCGGATCCTGCTCGCGGATCTTGGCGATCTCCGCGATCGTCATACCTTCGAACTTCTTAAGTGACGCGGTATCCAAGCGCGCTGCCACGACGCCTTCCCAGCCGCCGTGTTCGTCGACGTATTGGTTAAACTCCGGATCCTTCATGACCCGTTCGCGAAACGACTGATTTTTAAATTGTGAAATCGTCTCGTTCACCGGCCCGTCCTGCACCCAGCGAGGGAACAGACGCCGCCACGGATGCTGCATCGCCGTGTACGGATATTGATTGGCGGTGATGTCCAAGCCCTCGCGCCGCGCCTCTTCGAGCTGTGCGATGACTTGGCGAATGCGTCCCCAGTTGGCTTTGGCGCGCATTTTCAAATGATAAATGTGAATCGGAATTTGCGACTCCCGCGCGATGCGCAGTGTCTTGGCCAACTCTTCAAAAATATCGAACCCCTCGCTGCCGACGTGCACGCCGTAATAGCCGCCGTAGCGCCGCGCGACTTTCGCCATCTCGACCACTTCGCCTGGATTCTCGGGCCCCTTGGCGTGCCATGCGGCGGTGAGACCAAGCGCACCTTCTTCCATCGCCTGAGCCACCAGCCGATTCATTTTGTCCTGCTCGGCGGCGTTGGCCGGACGTTCTTCGAAGCCACAGACAACTCGCTTCACTTGCTGCGGCGAAACACCCGAAGCCACGTTGAGCGAAATTCCGCCGCGCGTCACGGTATTGAAGTAACCGGTGAACGTTGTCCAATCGGTTTCAATCCCGTTGCGTTTGCGATGCTCTAATCGATACTCCTCGAGGATAGCGCCTTCGAGCGGCGCCACGGTCTGACTCTCACCGATGATGTCGAGCGTCACGCCCTGGCGAATTTTGCTCTCGGCATTGCCATCCGCGACGATCGGCTGATCGCTGTGCGTGTGCATGTCGATAAAACCAGGCGTAACAACGTAGCCTTTCGCCGCAATGGCGCGCTGCCCCGCTTCAGGATTGATCTTGCCGACGCTCGCGATCTTGCCGTTTTTAATTCCCACGTCGCCGTAGAACCAAGGGTTACCCGTCCCGTCGATCAATCTGCCCCCGTGGATGACGATATCGAACTCAGCCATCGCGTTCTCCTATTTTTCTGATCTTTGATCGTGCCTATATCACCGCGCCTAGGACGCGACAAGGCAGTGCGAGCGCCGCGTAAAACTCTGCGCATGCGCGAGACAGCGCGATGCGACCTGTGATAATACTCGCCAAAATGATTCGACCGGAGTTTAGAAAAATCCTGCTCGATCAGCGCGGCGCGGCAGTGATCCTATGGAGTTGCTTTGTCATTTCTATCCCGATCTATCTCGTCATCGCGCGCAAACTCTTGGGCAATCCCAACATTGGCATCAACCGTTCCATTGCCGGGCCGGCAAGAATGGTTCTGTGGCTGCTTACCCTGATCGACCTTGGCTATTATGCCTATTGGCGCAGGCGTAATTTCTTTTCCGAGGCGATCCTTCGCGATGCACGAGCGACGAAGCTGTTGCGCGCCTTGGAAGAGTTTACCGGTGCGGTCGAAGAGCGTGCCGCCTACGTGGTGTCGACTTATGTGACCCGCAAAATAGTCATCTTCGCGATCATCGAAGCGATCGCCGTCTACGGATTTGTCCTGGCTCTGGTCGGCCGCTTTGTTCAAGATTTTTATTTACTTTCGACCTTGAGCCTGGTGCTTTTGGTGATCGAATTCCCGTCGCAAAAGTCGCTCGATGCAATCGTTCGCGCTGCAGAACGATCCGAGGCGTCAAACGCCGCCTAAGGAAAAGGCGCGACCACGACGTCAATCTTCAACATGCCATTTGCCGCGCTTGGTCGAGTGACGCAGCGCCGATTGTAGCTTTTTTAGAAAAATTCTTCGGGAAATTTCTTCGGCGCCGAGACGCTGCATATGTTCCGTGGTCATCTGCGAGTCGATGAAATGAAACCCCCAATCCCGTAGTTTCTCCACCAAGACGGCGAGCGCGACTTTCGATGCGTCGGTTTTGTGATGAAACATCGATTCACCGAAAAACGCTTTTCCCAGCGACACGCCGTAGAGTCCGCCGGCCAACCTCCCTTCGAACCAGCATTCCACCGAGTGCGCGTAACCCAGGCCGTGCAGCTCAATATAGGCTTCGCACATTTCCGGCGTAATCCATGTGCCGCTCTGACCTTCCCGCGAAACCTCTGCGCAGGCCGCGATGACGTCCTCAAAAACCCGGTCAAAGGTCACATGATAGACTTTTTTTCGGAGCGTCTTCTGCAGGCTGCGGGAAATTTTGAATTGATTGAGTTCGAGAACGAAGCGCGGATCGGGAGACCACCAGAGAATCGGCTGATCCTCCGAATACCACGGGAAAATGCCAACCCGATAGGCTTCCAACAATCGCTCGCTGGAAAGATCGCCGCCAACGGCGATCAAACCACTCGGATCCGCGTAATCCGGCGGAGGAAAAACCATATCATCGACAAGTCGAAAAATCGGCATCGGACAAGTCCTGCAACGCTATTTTAACCTTCCAGTCGAAATTTTCACACTGTCGGGCAAGCTTGCAAATCGGTCGCTGAAAAGCCTATGCTTTTAGTCGGAGCAAGAGCTATGTTCAAGCGCATCGATCATGTCGCGATTCATGTTTCGGACTTAGACCGCTCGGTGAAATTCTACGAGCGGCATTTTGGCTTTAAACATTACTTTCAGCATGCTGCCGGGGGCGGTTTGCAAATCACTTACCTGAAACTCGGCGATACGGTGCTCGAATTGACCCATCATCCAGGGGAGACGATGTCCGGTTTTCACTTTTGTCTTGAAACCGACGACTTTACTGAAACGGTCGAAAGACTCCAGCAGGACGGTGTACAATTAGTCCGGACGCCGCACGACACCGCCGCGCGTGAGCCGCGGGAAAACGGCTGGCGCCGCGTGGTATTTGGCGGGCCGGACGGAGAGCAGATCGAGTTGAGGGGCTAACATAGGGGCGGGTTTGAACCCGCCCTCCGACTGTTTCAAAGAAGGAACTCACGATGTCCACCAACGAAACTAAAAGTATCCAGATCACCTGTCCCTGTTGCGATGCCGCATTAACGATCGATCCAGTGCTCGGCGTCGTTCTCGACCACAAGCTTCCGGTTAGACCACAAATGGCACTGGCGCTGAAGGACGCCGTGAAGCTCGTCAACGAAGAAGCGGACCGCCGCGACGAGAAATATCAGAAAATCGCCGAAGCCGAAAAAAACAAGTCAAAAGTTCTCGAAGCGAAGTTCCAAGAGCTGTTCAAGAAAGCCAAAGAAGAGCCCATCACCAAACCGCTGAAAGATATCGATCTGGATTAGCAGGCTCCGATTCACGTCAGATGCTTGTCATTGGGCCCGCTCTTGGAAGTCCGCATCTTTACATGTCGGCTCGACGTCATAGCCGAGATAGTAATAGCGGTGCCACACTTGTTTCTCCTCGAGAGCACCGCCCGTCCACACGCTGAAATGAAGTCCTTCCATAGCGCTGCATGCACGGAAGCTAATGCTGCGCGAGTCAAGTTTGCCTTCCACTCCTCCGTGAAGGATCCGCAGATCAGCGTGGCTTCCCACGACGGCGATATAGATTTTCCCTGTATCGAGCTTGCCGGCATCGAGATCATAGGCGGCGTCGCCTCCCACGCTGTTAACCGCATCGCAAGAACCCGTCAGTAACTTCCGCACGGTGGCGGACTGTATTTCGGCTGTCTGTCTTATGTCTGAGATAGGAAGCCAAACTAATGTTAGCGCTTGACCGGGTTTGAGCTTGCCGTTTTTGATCGACAGACAAAAATGCTCCTCATGGAATGCAGCAACGACTCCGATGTCATGGTCAAAGTCGACCAAACCTAGCGCGCTATGGGGAGCGGCCGCACTAAGCGTTACCGACTGGCTCAGCGCCAGGATTACCGACAAAATCCGCAGCCAATTACGCATGGGCATCAAATTGGATTGCACGTTGCTTCTAGGATGCCTCGCCTTGAATCCGCCTGCGAAACTCCAGCGGGGCGGAAACATTGTGAAAGACTTCTCGCACGCCGCCGGTTCCCGTGAGCGTCACTGAACCATAGTTCAAAAACCTGCCCATCACGCTTTGATCGATTGATATCGCCTCCACATGTCGGAGCAGCAATTCCAATGTTTTCCGCCGGAGAAATCCGACTTTGATGATCACTCTTTTGTTGGTCACGCCGAATTCAGAGGTAGCGTA